>Ga0180435_10001767_pt1 | contig 22314 bp, 21 predicted proteins | sample SS_ome_3_FD_132467 | JGI IMG/M metagenome (GOLD analysis project Ga0180435, IMG submission 132467) | Hypersaline lake sediment archaeal communities from the Salton Sea, California, USA - SS_3_S_1 metaG | ecosystem: Environmental > Aquatic > Non-marine Saline and Alkaline > Hypersaline >...
GTGAGGTTGGCCTCAGCAGCAATAGCATCTATTAATTGTGCTTTGTTCATAATAAATGAAATTTAAGGGTTAGTAAATGTTTTCAAACTTTTCTAGCCAAATTCTATACAAATATAATTTTTTCTCATGGCCGCACAAGAAAGGGCCCAAAAAAAAACGCTGAAATGTATATAAATACTGAGTTTTTAAACATAATCCAAATAAAAAACACCCGGAAATACTTCATATTTACCCCTCTTAGCTGTTTTTCGACCAGATGGTCTGAATAGTACGCCAATACTAACAAACATGAAAGTCAATTCAAATTTTTAACAGAATCCCAAAATTTTATTAATTTCGCGCCCGGAGGAATGGCAGAGTGGTCGAATGCGGCGGTCTTGAAAACCGTTGTACCGCGAGGTACCGGGGGTTCGAATCCCTCTTCCTCCGCACAAAGTCAAAAAACCCGTCCGCCTCAGGCGCGACGGGTTTTTTGTTTGACCGCAGGCTTAACCATGCGCCGCAGGCGTATCACGAGTCGCCCTGCGATAAGCAATCCACTCATTTTTGTGATAATTCCGTGACACTTAATCCGTAAATTGCGAAAAATCTCTCAACATGAGCAAGATACTGATCATAGAGGATGACCGGGATATTGCAGATCTGATCGCCATTCACATGGACGACAACGGACATGAATCCACAAAGGTCCATGACGGCAAAGAAGGCCTGTTGAAGGCCATGGAGGGTCTGCACGACCTCATCATCCTCGATTTGAAACTCCCGGGCATGGACGGACTGGAGATCTGCCAGAAACTTCGCTTGGAAAAAATGGATGTGCCCATCATCATGCTCACCTCCAAATCAGAAGAAATCGATAAGGTGCTGGGTCTCGAAATAGGGGCCGACGACTACATGACCAAACCCTTCAGTCTGAGGGAACTGGTGGCCAGGGTAAAAACAGTCATGAGAAGAGGTAGAACCCAGGCAGAAGCTTCAGCCACTGAGGAGGAGCTCATCGAATTTGAGAACTTCTACCTGGATGTATCCAGGCGTATTGTAAAATCCTACCAGGAGCAGCACGACCTGTCTCCCAAGGAATTTGACCTCCTGGTTCTGCTTGCCAAAAACCCAGGAAAAACCTACTCCAGATCCGACCTGCTCAACCAGGTCTGGGGAGTCGACTTTGAAGGCTTTGAGCATACCGTGAACTCCCACATCAACCGTCTGCGCTCCAAAATTGAAAAAAACATGAATGAGCCCGAGTTTATACTTACCACCTGGGGTGTCGGGTACAAATTTAAAGATGAGCGAACATGATACAGCAGGAAAAAAAATCAATCAGCAGGCTTTATGTGCGGATTTCTTCCCTATTCATAGGAGTGCTTTTTGTATTTGCAGCGATCACACTCTACATTTCAGTGAATGCTGCCAACCACTACGCCCTGGAGGTAAATCAGAACATGAATCACGACCTGGCTGCTCATGTGGCGGTAATGATGGAACCCTTCATTTTTGAGGGACAAATCAATGAAGCCGGTCTCGAAGACCTGGTACATTCGCTGATGGTGATCAATCCCAGTATTGAGGTGTACCTGCTCGACACCCAGGGTGTCATACTCAGTTATGTGGCTCCCGAAAAGGTGGTGAAACTGGAAGAGGTAAGCCTGGATCCCATCCATGAATTTATCAGCAAATCGGGAAAAAAGATCATTTATGGCGACGATCCCAGGAATCCGGGAGAGCTAAAAATATTCTCCGCTTCTGAACTGGTACAGGACAATCGCCTAACCGGATATATATATATCGTACTTGCCAGCCAGGAATATACCTCCGCAGCCAATCTTGTGAAGGGAAGTTTCATCATGGGGCTTTCCATCCGTTCCATCATCAGCATTCTGATAGCCTCGGCCCTGGTAGGCCTTCTGGCCCTCTGGTTTATCGTGAAGAAGCTGAATCGCCTCATCAGGGGTATTCGTAAGTTTGAGGAAGGAAAGCTGGAAACCCGGATCGAGGTGAAGAGCAACGACGACCTTGATGAGGTGGGCAGGGTGTTTAATTCCATGGCAGATACCATTCAGCAGAATATCGAGGAACTAAAAGGAGTAGAAAACCTGCGCAAAGAGCTGATCAGCAATATCTCACACGACCTGCGCACTCCCATTGCTTCCATCCAGGGATATGCGGAGACGCTTATCCTGAAAAAGGACAGCATAAAACAGCAAGAGCAGGAAAAATACCTGGGGGTTATTTACAAAAATTGCGAGAACCTTCAGGACCTGGTCACCAATCTTTTCGAGCTATCCAAGCTGCAGTCCAATCAGGTGATACTCAACAAAGAGCCCTTCTCCATTGGCGAACTGGTTCACGATGTGGCCAACAAATACCGCATCCTTTCACAAAAGAAGGGAGTAAGCATCAATACCCTTGTATCCAAGGACATACCAGTGGTAGAAGCTGATGTACTTCTCATCGACCGGGTCCTGCAGAATCTCATTGATAACGCCATTCGCTTCTGCAAGGAAGGCGATACCATAAACATCCAGCTCAACTCGGATGAAAAAAGCGAAGTGGATATCACCATTGCCGATACAGGGGAAGGCATACCCGGTGAATGGCTGCCACATATTTTTGATCGCTACTTTAAAAAGGACGAACGAGGGGGCTCCTCGGGACTTGGCCTGGCCATCGTGAAAAGGATTATGGACCTGCATGAATCCTCCATAGATGTCAAAAGCACAGTGGGTAAGGGCACCAGCTTTCAGTTCAGTCTGCCGGTGGCCCAAATAGCTTGACGTCGGCTGGATTACAGATATAGCTTATGATCGGGATCAATCTCACTGAGGAGGTCCCCCGAGCGCTCCCATAGCTTTTGGCCTTCGGCAGGATCATACACCTTCGGATCCATCTTCTTGGGATTGAACATGTGAAGGTATTCGCTGGTCCGCCCTTCAAAATCAGCCGAAAGTGCCATATAAATCACCGGAAGTGCAGCTTTGGCTGGGGAGCGGAATACAATCCGGAAGATCCCCTTCAGGATCATACGCAAAAGCCAGGGTGCTTCCTTCACAATGTTGGAGTGCACCGGTCCGGGACAAATCACAAGTATACCCAGCACAAGCTGTTCTCCGTTAATCCTCTTTGACAGCTCAACAGCATAGGTGTTCAATACCAGCTTGAAATAGCTGTAGTTGGAAATGGCTTTAGATACCCCGTAATCGAAATATTGTCCAAATTCGCTGTAATCGATATAACTGGCTCCCTGATGAGAGTCGCTGGATATGAAGAGCAACCTCGACAGCTTCCCTTCCGTCTTTAATTCGATGATTCCCTGCTGGATCAACAGGCGGGTAAGAATGACATTGGATAAATAATTAACCTGAAAGAATTCATCCTGGCCAGTGTCTGTTTTCCTCGGACCGGGCAAAGCCACTGCTGCATTCAAAACACATATATCTATTTTAATCCCATCACTCAGCAGCGATGTAACAAATTCATGAATGGTAGTAATTTTGCTGAGATCAACGAAACGCATCTCCACAAGCTCAGATCCTGACAATTCCTTTACCTGCTCACCTGCTTCCGGGATCTGGCTCCTGCAGGCCATGATCACTCTTGCTCCCCGCCTGGCAAACTCCACGGCAAGCGCCTTACCCAGTCCTGCGTTGGACCCGGTGATCAGCACTGTCTTTCCATCGGCCCGATCCTCTTCAGTCAGCCTGGAAGCAAGTTTTTGCCGTGAAAAAAAATCTTTCACGCCGGCAAGGCTTGCTACCACCGGGTTTGTAAACCTTCCTTCGGCCATAAAAGCATCGAATTAATCCAGATTTAACTTCACTTGCTTAAAGGAATCACATATACTGGTGCCAAACAATAAAATTTACACAAATGTTACACTTTCGTGATTCCCCTGTGATTCCATAGCAGGAGCTTTGAATCAGAATTTCATTAAACCCTTTATCATGAAAAAAAATCTGATTCTAAGTATCATTGCAACGATCCTTGTCTTTACAGGGTGTGACACCAAGGAGGATCCCATGACAGAATCCTCCATGTTCAAAGTATCCATCGAAAATGTGATGGAAAACAAAGACTTCTTATTCACCGGAGTATTCAACACGCCGGTGGGTGCTATGGATCCCGGAGGTGCAGGCCCGGGAGATATGTATAGCTTCAGCTTTGAGGCAGGTCCTGGTACCATGCTTTCCTTTGCCACCATGTTTGTAAAATCCAATGACCTTTTTTATGCCCCTTCGGGAGAAGGCATTGAATTGTTTAGCGGCGGTGTGGCCCTTACAGGCGATATCACTTCCCAGATCAAGCTCTATGACGCAGGTACCGAGGTCAACGAAGAACCCGGAAACGGGCCAAATCAGCCGCTAAACGGCGGCGATGCGGGAATCGTGGAAAACGGCTCTGTGAAAGAGATTTCTGAAGTTATGGACGGATTCACTTACCCGGCTGTGAGTGAAAATATCAAGGTCAGTCTTGAAAACGATGGAGCCACAGGTTTTACCCTGACCATCTCAAACCTGGCAGGCAGCTCCACCCCCATTGCCCCCGGGGTCTGGGTGGTACATACGGCTGCCAACCCTTTGTTTGAAGTAGAAATGGCCGATTACGGCTTTGGTCTGGAAGCCCTGGCAGAAGTGGGTGATCCCTCGTCGCTGGCGGCCCACCTGGATATGAACAGTGGCTATGTGAGTCCGCTTGCACCAGGTGCCTGGGCACTGCATGCTTCCGGCGCCACACCCATCTTCACCATGGGCTCTCCCGATTACGGGGAAGGTCTGGAAAGTCTGGCCGAGGATGGAGATCCCTCAACCCTGGCTACCTCCCTGCTCGCAAAAGATGGTGTGACAAAGAGCGGAGCCTTTAATACTCCGGTTGGTGAAGCCGGACCAGGCGCCCTCCTGCCCGGAAACTCTTACGAATTTACTTTCGATGCCGAAGAGGGAGATTATCTGAGCTTTGCCACCATGCTGGTGCATAGCAACGACTTATTCTTCTCACCCTCCGATGCAGGTATACCCCTGTTTAGCGGAGGAACTGCCCTGAGTGGCGACATCACATCCAGTATCATGCTGTACGATGCCGGCACCGAGGTTAACGAACTACCTGGCGTGGGACTCCACCAGCCTGCCCGCCTCAATGGCGGAGACGATGAGAATGGCAATGTGACAATCGTGAACGACGGATTCACCTACCCGGCTGTCTCCTCTGTTGTGAAGATCACCATCACTCCCATGTAGATTCTTCTCCAATAGTAAAGCAAACAAAGGTGCGGTCCCTCCGGGTGCTGCACCTTTCTTTTCTGCTCCGTCTTAAGCCTATTTCTGTGCTTGTAAGCCGGCAGGCAGGCCTGGATTATCCGCCCTGAAAGCCAGAAGCAACAAAAGAACTGAGATTACCAGGCAAATCCAACCCACCAGGTCGTAGGAACCGGTAAGCTCTATGGACAGACTGAACATATAGGGGCCCAGCGCCGAGCCAATCACCGTCCAGCTCAGGGAGAAACCGGAGATGGCACCCAGGTTTTTAAGGCCATAGAATCTGGGCCAGGTAACTCCGATAAGCACAGTATAAAGCCCCCACACAATGCCATTACCACCAATGATTAATCCATAGGCTATGGATTGTTCTCCCAGCATGGTTAGTCCGAAGGTAGAGATCACCAGACCCACCATAAAAAGGATCAGGGGATATTTAAGTCTGATGAAGTCACTGGCATATGATCCGGCAAACTGAACCCCGACAGCAATAATTGAGGTGGGAATGAAGATTCCCAGGCCCTGGGCTTTGGTCATGCCCGAGGATTCAAAAACCGATACCACATGGAAGGTGAGCCCGCTGATATACAGGGCGCTTAAGGAAAGGGCCAGGGTAAAGGCCCAGAAAGCCAGGGTAGATCTGGCTTCCTTCAAAGTGAAATCGCGCTCGGGGAGACTGGGTGGCCTGGATCTTCTTTTTCGCTCCTTCATATTGCCATCGGCCTTACAGCCGCAGTCCTCGGGATTATCCCTGAAGATGATCAGCACAAAAACAGCAAAAATAATCCCCACCAGGACAGCCAGAAAGATCCAGGCACCTCTCCATTCCAGGCGGTCAATAATCTGGTTAAGTATTTTGGGAGCTACCGAAAAACCCAGTGCCGAAAAAATGCCCAGTACTGCATTGGCCAGTCCCCTGCGCTTATTAAACCATTTCATGACCATGTTTCGAGAGACCATGGTCAGGAGGCCCTGACCGAAAAAGCGAATACCCCAGAAGCCAAAAGCCAGCAACACAAAGGTGGCCAGCATGGGGCTAAGCCAGGAGCCATTGGCAAGGTTTTCCACCAGCCGGTCGACTCGTGTGAGGTAGACCAGCATCAAACCCAGCATCACCCCGGCCAGGAAGGCCATCACACGGGCACCATGCTTATCATACAATTTCCCTGCCCGGGTAATCATCAGTCCCGAGGCAAGGGTCCCCACCAGGTATGCCAGACTCAAATTATTCCGGTTGATCTGAAGATCGGATAATAGGTTCTCGGTAAAAACCGAAACACCCATGGTCTGACCCGGGATACTCATCAGTATCCCAATGGTTCCCGCAGCCAGGATGACCCAACCATAGAAAAAGGGAAATTTTGAGGGAGGGAAGGGTTTGTTGCAGTGCCTTTTCATCATATAAAGATAGAAGCCTTTTGCTTATTTCATCCCTTTCAGGGCTAATTCACCCCAAAGAACTTACTCCTATTATAAAAAGAGTACTTTTGAGGCCATGAAAATGAAAGCGCTGAAAATAGGAGACTTAGAAATACGTGTACCCATCATACAGGGAGGTATGGGCATTGGAATTTCCCTTTCCAGACTGGCTTCTTCTGTGGCCAATATGGGAGGTGTGGGAATCATTTCCACCGTGGGTATCGGTCTCACCGGAAAGCAAAAAAGCCTGGGATGGAAAAAGGGAGATATTGAAGGGGTCAGACAGGAAATCCGCAAAGCCCGTGCTTTGACCGACGGTGTGCTGGGGGTAAATATCATGTCGGTACTAACCGATTATTCAAACCATGTGAAAACTGCCATCGAAGAAGGTATTGATATTATTTTCTCAGGTGCCGGACTTCCCCTGGATCTTCCCTCTTACCTGGTGAAGGATGGTAAGACCAAACTGGTCCCTATAGTATCGTCTGGTCGCGCAGCCAACATCATCGCCCAGAAATGGAAGCAGAACTACGATTATCTGCCCGATGCCTTTGTGGTGGAAGGCCCCAAGGCGGGAGGTCACCTGGGATTTAAATCCAATGCCCTGCAGGACGTAAACAATAAGCTGGAAAACCTGGTTGAAGACGTTGTGGAAGTGGCAAAAGAAATCAAAGAAAAATTCAATAAAGAAGTCCCTGTTATAGCTGCAGGAGGTTTATTCACAGGCAAGGATATTCACAGCATCATGAAGCGGGGGGCAAGTGGAGCGCAATTGGGAACTCGCTTTGTAGCCACCGAGGAATGCGATGCATCGGAAGATTTTAAGCAAGCTGTTGTGGACGCAAAAGAAGAGGACATTAGGATTATCAAAAGCCCGGTAGGCATGCCAGGGCGATCCATTTTTAACGGCTTCCTTGCGGAAGCAGCAGATGGACAAAGACGACCCAAAGTATGTATGCACAATTGCCTTCGTTCATGTAATCCCAAAACCACCATGTATTGTATCGCCGATGCTCTCTTTTCAGCCTTTAAAGGAAACCTGAAAGACGGATTCGCCTTTGTTGGATCCAATGGTGGAAGGATTAAGAAAATTACCACAGTCAAGGAGATCTTTACCGAACTGGAGACAGAATACGATCAGGTCAGGTAAGCCACACTTCTATTTTTCTATATGGCCTCCAGCCAGGTCTTGGCCATCAGTTGAGATCCGGCCATGGAGGGATGCACACCATCGTGTGCCCAGTAGGTGGGATGAGCCACTTCTACGGCCTGGTCAAAGGCTTCCTGAAAAGGTACCCAGGCAGCAGCAAACTCCTCTGAGATTTTCCGTGCCCTGTCCTGGTATTCCCTGAATGGTTCCACCCAGCTCTCATCCACCGCTTTGGTGTCTGTGAGAATGAAGGGCTGACAAATGACCAGTTTGATGTCGGGAAGGGCCGTACGGGTTCTTTCAAGAAGCCTGCGATAATCAGTTTCATAGATTTCAGGCGTACCTTCGTATTTACCGTTCCTGAAATGCCAGTAGTCATTCACTCCTATGAGAATGCTAAGCACATTGGGCTTCAGGTGGAGACAATCCTTGTCCCAGCGATCGGCCAACTGATAGACCTTGTTGCCGCTGATACCCCGGTTATAAATTGTAAGCTCATTGGCTGCCAGCTCTTCCAGCAACCAGGAGCCAAGCAGGTGGGCGTAGCCCCCTCCGAAAGATCCTGCGTTGTTGGGAAGTTCCCTTTTTTTATTTCTGCCGGCATCGGTGATGGAGTCGCCCTGAAACAGGACCACATCTCCCTGGGAAAAGAAGTCATGGATACTTCCAGAGTTTGATCCCTGGGTACATGAATTAAGCAAAAGAGGCATTCCTGCCACCGCAGCAGTACCAATTCCGGCACTTTTAAAGAAGCCTCGTCTCGAGACCTTATCAGATGAGTTGGGAGTGTTTTCCATGAGTGTTATCTGCTAGAAGAATTCTTACCATAAATGAAAGCCCAAGGTAAGAAAATCCCTCCTTACCTGATAAAATCTACTATCTTAGAAAGAAAAAAAGATGAAATACCGCAGATTTGGAAATACAGGATTGAAAGTATCGGAGATAGGCTTTGGAGCCTGGGCCATTGGGGGAAGCTGGGGTGATCAGAAAGAGGAGGATTCCCTGAAAGGCCTGGAGACCGCCCTGGACAGGGGAGTGAATTTTATCGATACCGCCGCAGGTTATGGCGACGGTAAATCGGAACGAATCATCGGGGAGTTCCTGAAGTCCCGATCCGAAACCGTTTATGTCTGTACCAAAACACCTCCGGCACCCGGGAAATGGCCTCCATCTCCCTACTGCAGGATCGAAGAGCGCTATTCGGAAAAATATCTCCGCGAAAATGTGGAGGAACGGCTTCGTAACCTGCAGGCCGAAAGTCTGGATGTTCTGCTGCTGCACACCTGGACTAGGGCCTGGAACGACCGGCCCACAGCCCTTGAGATCCTGCAGAAAATGAAAGCGGAAGGGCTCATCAAACACATTGGTATTTCCACCCCTGAACACGATCAGAACTGCGTCGTTCAGCTCATGCGCGATGGTATGGTGGATGTACTCCAGGTCATCTACAACATCTTTGAACAGGAGCCTGCTGCCCAGTTATTCCCTGTGGCTCAGGAAACAGGAACCGGCATCATTGTCAGGGTAGCCTTTGACGAAGGGGTACTCACAGGAAAATATACGGGAAAGGAGACTTTTGGAGCTGACGATTTCAGAAGCTCTTACTATGCCGGCGACCGCCTGGAGCGTGGGGTAAGACGAACCGAAAAGATCAAAGAGGAGATTGGGGACAGCGGCTACTCCATGCCTGAACTGGCCCTTAAGTTTGCTCTCCAACACGATGCGGTCTCTACGGTAATTCCCGGGATCAGGAACCAGAAACAGGCCCTTCAGAACACCTCTGTATCCGATTTATCCGATCTTTCTGAGGATATGATGATCCGGCTTCGTGAACACAGCTGGAATCGTGGCTTCTGGTACGGCGGCAAATAAAGCCTGACTCATCTGTAAACCGGTCTTACTTTCAGCCCATTTTCTTCGATAAGATCCGGGGTGAAAGGCTGTCCATTCAAAGTGAGCATGCTGCCACCCATATATACCGGACTTTCGGGATCCCTGAGTGGCCAGCTGAGCCAATCCATGAACTGACTGGCTGAGCGATAGTCCAGAAACTGCAGCAGATATTCCTTTCCATCGTCTCCGTATTTTAAAACCTGCCTGTCGTTCTGGTCCAGACCAATGCAATAAAAACCCGGAAGATAGTCCCTCCTGGTAAACAGAGGTACCTGTTCTATTTGCTTACCTGTATAGTACTCCACCTGGTCGTCCCATTCGGCAAAGGTGTGCCAGCCGCTCTGCACATGACGATAAATGTATTCCAGTGAAAGCTCGGCAAAGAGTGTATCAGGAGCCAGCGTCAGGGCCGGCACCAGCAGGTCTCTGAACTGGACGACCAAATCGCCGGAATCTGAAAAGAAAGGGACCACTACCCTTTCCGGGAATGCACCAAACTCCAGACTTACGTTGGCTGAAATGTTCCCGCTCAGATCCATTTCACGAGTACCTTCTTCTTCCAGCACGATCCGGTAATCGCTCAGGCTTCCATTGAGCTTCAGATACCTGCTTTCGATCACCTGTTTTTCGCTACGGTTGAGCGAGGCCCTTCCACCCAGCTCAACACCCCCGGCATCTCCCCCGGCATCCAGCTCCAGGCTCCGGGAAAAACTCACATCCGCAATTTCCAACTCCCCATATTCTGTGGCAAAATGGTTCCATTGGGTAAACTTCAGGCCGTAAGCTTCCGGGATGTTAAGAGTAAGTTTCAGGTACTCAATACGGTCGGCCGGTGAGAAACGGCCGGTCGGATCGTTTATCAGGGGAAATTCCCGTTCTCTGCTTACGGAAAAAACCATGTGGAGGTCCTTCCTGGTAAAATCTTCCAAGAGGGTCTCTCCACCTTCCCGGTAGTTTTTACTCATGGCCCTCAAAAACTGCCCATTGTCGGGAAAACGTGCATCCAGGATTTGCAAAAGCCGGGTTTGTGCATTGGCACTCAGGTCCCACAGGTACATATCTTCCCGGACCAGCGGCTCGGCGGCCAGCCTGGAGCTAAAAAGTTCCACTTCTACCAGCGAATTGTCGCCCCCCTTATACTCGGCCGACTTAAATCGTTTTACGGAAGTACACGAGCATGCCAGCAAGAGCAATACTGTTCCCGCAAGAATGAATATCTTATTTCTCATCTTGGTATGTTTGGGTTTCCAGGAAGGTCAATCCTTAAAAACCATGGCTACAATCCTATCGGGATGCTCGGTACAGGTAATCTCGACCTCTCTCACAAACTCCTTCGGGTCACACTCCATGTGAGGCGTACAGTCGAACGACATGCCATCCTCGTAAACATCTTCTTCGCTCCGGTCAATGCACCGGGGAGCACCCAGGTTGCGTACAATCAGGTAATACATGCTTTACCCAAGTTAATACCTGGCTTACATAATTACAAATATTTATTTCCCCAGGCGGGGCTCGACCCATTCCAGGATACGGGCAAATACCTCATCCCGGTTTGTTTCATTAAAACACTCGTGATAATTGTCAGGATAGTAGAGCTCAGTCACCAAACCCTCTTCGATTTTCGTTAGCAAGGTCCGGGTAACTTCTGAATCAATGAGCTTATCGTTGCCAGGGACTATGGCCAAAGTGGGGTATTTCCACTCAGAAATATGATCCGGGACCCAATCCTGGGCCTTCAGAAACTCCGCTGCCAGCCTCGCCGAAATCTTGGTGGCCTGGATACCATCCTTCTCATCTTCTCTCATTCGCTCATACTCTTCCTTATCGCGTGTTACATGAGGCCGGAGGTCCTCAAGGGGTACCACCATACGAGGGGCGATCACAGATAAAAGCTTGCCCATCAGAATGACAATCCCGGAGGTTTTTAAACTATTGGAATAACCCGGAGCAGACAGTATAAAACCTTTTACCAGGGGATGGTCCTGCATCTGTTTAATTCCGTAATGGGTCAGAATCAAGCCCCCCATGGAATGGCCTACCAGAAAAATCGGAAGCTCTTTAAAATTCTCCCCGACCCAGGATAGCATGAGTTCCAGGTCATCCAGGAAAACCTGGAAACGGGGTATATGCGCCTTCCTCTTAAGGTCATGACCATGCTGGTCGTAGGATACCGTGGCAAAGTCATAGGCCTTGAGCCCAAGTCCCAGGTTTTTATAGTTTCCTCCATGATCCGCCAAACCATGAACAGTCAGAAATACAGCTCTGGGTGCTTCAGGCTCCCAAATGTGAATGTTGCGCTGAATCCGGTCACTACAGGTCAGCTTTTCGATGCGGTCTTCAGAAAATCTCATGATTTATCTTAGATTACTAAGTAGTTCCGAAATCTAGCTAATTTAAAAATCTACTTCCCCTGTCAGATAGGTTACGGCATGCCCTGAAATAAACACACGCTCACCCTTATCTTCACATATCAGATCCCCGCCACGGGCAGAGAGCTGCTTCGCTGTAAGCCTGGTCTTCCCAAGCACTTTTGCCCAGTAGGGAGTAAGTGCCGTATGAGCTGATCCGGTTACGGGATCCTCATCTATGCCGCTCTGGGGGGCAAAAAAACGAGAGACAAAGTCCACCTCATTTCCCAGGGCGGTAACAATCACCCCTCTGCCTCCCACCTGGGCCAGCAGGCCAAAATCCGGTTCCATATTTTCTATTTCAGCCTGAGAGGCATATACAAACATAAAATCAGTTTTGCCTTTGAAAGCTTTAAGGGGCGGTTTCTGAAGAGCTGTCACGATCAATTCAGGGACCACCATGGCCTCCAGTTTGTCGGCCGGAAAATCCAGCGTGAGCAGTTCCCCGGATCTCTCCACATATAACTGCCCGCTATGATGACTAAAGAAACAGATCCTGTTTCCTTCCAGGCCCAGATGATTAAATAAGACATGGGCAGTGGCCAGGGTGGCATGACCACACAATTCCACTTCCATTTCCGGAGTGAACCATCTGATCTCATAACAATCCTTTCCGGGAACCGCAAAGGCAGTTTCGGACAGGTTGTTTTCGTTGGCCACCTTTTGCATCAAGACCTCATCAGGCCATTGATCGCAGACGCATACTGCAGCGGGATTGCCTTTAAATACTTCCGATGAAAACGCATCCACTTGATAAAGGGTTCTTTTCATAAGTGTCCTTATTTGCCGTCGTAAAAGTAATGTCCAATGATCCTGAACTCGAAGAGACAGTCGGCCACGACCTGTCCGCCGCCAATGTTGTGTACAATGAGTTTCCGTTTCCCGTCGCGAGACTCTCGGTCAACCACTATTCCGATGTGGGTGACCGCCCCTCCCAGGTTCCAGCAAACCAGATCGCCCGGAAGGTAGTCCCTGGCATCCTGACTGATCTCCTTTTCCACACCATAACGCTTGAAAAACTCCATCAGGTTAGGCACCCTGCGATGGTCAATATTGCTGTCCGGACGGCTTAGTCCCCATATGTTAGGATAGTCACCGAAGCGAGCCACCATGTCCTCATGAACTTCCTTTTGCAGATCAATACCCAGTTTTCTGTATGCCCTGATTACCACATCGGTACAGACCCCCCGTCCGGCTGGAACATCGCCACCGGGATAGTCCATGGAAAAATAGGATGGATCGTATATAACTTCTTCGTGGGTAAGGGAAAGCGCAGCTGTAGAGAGATTTTTTGCAAAATCAGCATCGGAGACCTGACCGAAAATCACCGGGGCCAGACCTGCCAGAATAGCTATGCAAATGATTCTGTACATCGATACTTATATTGCATCAAAGATTGTTCCACTTTCAACAACCTTCCCGGTAACGGCTCTCCCTCACATTCAGGTTCAGGATCTGGGTATTCTGCGCCTGTCCGCCAAAGAAGGCACATCTGCGTAATAGCTCCAGTAACTGATCCGAATTCCTGATCTTGTATTCCACCATATCGGGAAATAAAACCAGCGAATACCAGGCCTCCATCCCCCCCTTCAGTACATAGACTTTACCAGGCAGATCCCGGGCAAGTGCATTAATATCTTTGTCTTCCTCCACCCCATAAAGTACAATACTTCCTGCCTTCTGCCTGCCTTTCAGCTTCTGATCCTCATCGAAATGAAGTGCCGTAGGAATATGGTAGTTTGAATATTCGGACCAGGTCCTGGCATCCAGAAGGACCAGTTCCTGCTTCTCATATAGCAAATCGGCCAGGTGGCTGGGTGAAATGAAGTGGACCTTTGTACCCTCCACCCTGGATTTTTCAAATTTCCAGGTAGGATAGATATGGTTCCTTTCGGTATGACTGGTGAAGGCTGCAAACAAACCTGCCAGAAGGGCAAGCAGGGCAAAAATGTGGTTGGTCTTCATAGATACAAGTTAGGCGCTTTTCTTGGTAAATCTTTCCTCCACCCGGCCGGCGAACCAAAAGGCAGCCAGGGCTATCAGGACGATGATGAAGGTGAGTAATCCATATTCCATATTAAACAATTCGTAAAGGCTTACGTCACCAATGGAAGAGTGGGAGATGATCCCCTGAAGATGGGGTTCGGCTTCAGCAAAAAGGATCAGTCCGGTAAACAGACCTGCAAAGACAGCCAGGGCATCCAGCTTTCCGGTAAACACCGCCACGCAGGAGGTGCCCGGACAAAGTCCACACATCACAAATCCAACCCCGAATACCAGTCCGCCCAGCACCTGTGGCCAGATATAGGATCCATTGATATAGATTTGAGTAATATCGAGCCAACCCAGGTAGGAGAGCCAGTAGATGCCAACCATGGCGGTGACAATGGCTGAAAAAAGCACCTTGAACATCCTCATATCGGTGAAGTAGAACTGCTCGACCAGTTTACTGGCATTTCCAAATCCGGCTTTTTCCAGGAAAATACCAAAGGCAATACCAGTCAGAAGGGCAAATAGAAGCAAATACACTTCAGGAATTTGCATGCTGTATTTTAAAGGGGCTACTAGTTCCATAACTTTCTCATTAAAAAGGCGACTGCGTAACCGCCGATGAATACTGAGATCATGAATAGCCAGGCACCCGGACTCAATACCGAGCCTCCGCTAAGTGCCAGGCCGCTGGTACATCCCCGGGTGAACTTCGCAGCAAAAGCCATGAGGAGTCCCCCGGAAAAAGCAAAAATCAGACGAGTCACGTTTGAAATACCCGGTCCTTTAATCACTTCAAATTTAAATCGCCGGGAAACCAGGCCGGAAATCAGTCCCCCGATACAAACACCAACAATCTCGATTACCACCCAATCCCTTAGCGGGTGATCCACACCGGCCACATAGGTGGAAAATACGGGTTTCGAAAGTGCATATTCGGGCGAAATAGCATGTATCAGAGATGCCATCAATCCATTAAAGGCTCCGACGGCTCCCAGTCCCCGCCCTGTCACAGCAAAGGACAGGATGATCAGGATTCCAATCCCAACTCCAATTATGTAGGGATTCCAATAAGGGTATGCTTGTTTTGCTTTCATAGGCTAGATGTATTAATTCTTTTCAGGAGCCATCACAGGTCCGGTTAAAGGCAAATTCAGCCTCTTCCATTCTTCGTAGGATCCGTCATAGAGGAGAACCGGATATCCCAGGTGAGCTGCAACCAGGTAGCTAACCGAAGCCCTGATCCCTGAACCGCAATAAACTGCAGTAGTTAAGTCACGTTTCATTCCCGATTCAGCAAATAACTTATCCAATTCCGCATCGGGCTTAAAAAGATAGGGTATGTCATCGCTAAAGCTGGTCTGGTAAGGCAAAAAGTAGGCTCCTTCCACGTGCCCTCCTTCAGCTTCCTGCTCGTCCGAAGCGGGAGTCCCGCGGTATTCTTCATCCGACCGCACATCAAGCACCACCAGTTGGGGCGACCACCTCTTTTCTTCCAGTTCCGAGGTGCTGATCAGCACATCCACCGGCGTGCCGGCTTCCACATTTCCCATGCCATAGTCCGTAGTCGCATCGGTGCTTTCCCGCTCTTCCTCCAGCCACCTGGGTAAACCTCCGTTCAGCACATAGGTGCTTGAAGAGAGTCCGGCATGCACCAGGGTCAGATAAATCCGGGCAGTTCTGGAAATCAAACGCTCATTTTCATAGCAGAGAACGATCCTTGAGTCTTTGTTTACACCGGCTTTTCTGAGGATATGAACCACTGAATCGAGAGAGGGCAGCTCGTTTCGTATACTGTCATTGGTCAGCGTGAACTGTCCCGGAATAATTAATCGGGATCCGGGGATGTGAATGGAATCATAACCCTCTTCAGTACCGGCATGCAGTACCAGAAGATCAGGCTCGTTCAGTTGTTCCTGCAGCCAATCGGTGGATACCAGAACGTCCTTGCTCTTCATGCTGTCCATTTTACATTCCACCATTAAAAATGCCAGCCAAAGGATGGTGAACCATGTACTGAAAGACTTTCTCATAAGAATTATCCTTTGCAATGAAATACTAAAATAGGAAATAATTGTACAGCCTTCTTTGGGGGGGCGTTACTATCCGATGGTGATCCACATGTACCAACGAATCAGCCTTAGCTTGTTTAAAGTTAATGAAAATATTGGGCCGGGTACTTCGACAGATGAATTCACTGGACTTTATGGGATACCGGGCTCTTTCGGAAAAACCGATATCTTTGGGGGCATGAAACGAATTTCACTTACCCGGATTAGCTGTTTACTGATTTTGGCAATGTCCATGGGAATGGTTGCCTGCAAGTCCGATAAGAGCCCATCAGAACAGGAAGAGGATCAGCCAAAAGTCGTTAAGAAATACAGGGAAGACGGCACTTTGTCAAGCCTCAGTCCGGTGGATGAAGAAGGTTTTATTCACGGGGTTAAAGTGAATTTTTATGAGGATGGCCTGACGGTACATTCCAAGATCACCTACCAGAACGGTAGAAAACATGGTCCGGCTATGTGGTTTTTTAAAAGCGGAAAGATCTACGAACATACCTCCTACTATCAGAATCGTAAAAACGGGATTACCAAACGATATTATGAAACGGGGGAATTGTATGAAGAGACCAGTTATGATGCAGGCGAAGAGTTGCCCGGTGCTAAAAAGTATACCAAAGCAGGCAAACTGATCGAAGACTGAAAGAGCAGGCTAGCTGTTCAGGAGGATGTAGTTCTTAAATTCACCCAGCCTCCGCCCGCCCAGAATCCTTTTCTCGATCCAGCTGATGATCCGGTATTTACTATGATCATGTTTTGAGCGTATGGGATTATGACTCTTCCTCGGTCCTGAGTACCTTAATTCGGCCTTCCAGTCAAACTGATCTATCCAGGGCTTCATAACTGCCGGATGTGAGCCCTGGTAAGGAGTGCAGTATGATAGATTCCCATAATCGAAGGGCCTGGTAAAAAAGTGTAAGGCTTCCTGTTCGGCTACCTTCTTCCTGCCCCTGTGATTGGTCCTGAAGGCTTTGATTTTCTTCTGCATGATGCTTGGTGGACGAACCCAGCCGTAATGAAAAATCTCTGCATCCACTTCGGCCACCTTCAACTTGAATGTCCCTTCCTGCTGACGGTAATTCAAGCCCTCAAATCCGGGAATCCTTCGGAAGGACTGGGCAGACTCCCAGGAATGAATCTCCGGATGGTTTCTGACGATGCGGATCTCTTTGCGGTACCAGCAATGGCCATCCTGCAGGTGTTCGTAATCGCCCCAGAAATGCAGGTAAGAGAAAAGGAGGCCTTCCACCTCATGATCATTCTGCAGCTCTTCACAACGCTTCCTGATGGTCTCCAGATCCTTCTCATGAACTACCTCATCGGACTGCAGGTAAAATAGCCAGTCACCACTGCACTCTTGCATGGCCAGATCGGTTTGGTGAGCGTGCTCCATACCGCGCGGATATTTCTCAATATCCCATACTGTATCCACAATCCTGACCTTATCACTGCCTATGGATTCTATCTCTTCACGGCTTCGATCGTCCTCGTCCGAATCGCCCAGAACCACCACAAATTCATCCACGATGGGCAGAATCGACTCAATGGATTGCCGCATGGGATAATAAAGCTTCAGGGCGTTTTTGCCCATGGTGAAACCGCTGATCTTCATGGATCCTAAAACATTTGCATGGAATGCAGTTTCTTATAGAGTCCTTTGGAATTTTTTATGAGTTCATTGTGGGTGCCCCTTTCCACAATCTCTCCTTCATCTATCACCAGTATCAGGTCTGCATGCTTGATGGTAGAAAGTCTGTGGGCAATCACAATGGAGGTTCGGTTCTGCATCAGTTTGATAATGGCATCCTGCACCAATCGCTCCGACTCGGTATCCAGTGCAGAGGTGGCTTCATCCAATATCAGGATGGGGGGATTGGCCATTACTGCCCTGGCAATGCTGACCCGCTGTTTCTGTCCCCCGCTTAATTTACTGCCACTCTCTCCCACGCCATGTTCATATCCTTCTTCTGTTTCCATGATGAATTCATGGGCATTGGCCACTTTGGCAGCATTGATAATACGTTCATCGGTTACTTCCCCCTTGCTCCCAAAGGCAATGTTGTTTCTGAAGTTATCGTTGAACAATATGGACTGCTGACTCACCATGCCCATCATTGAGCGCAGCGATTTGACCTTGTAGTCTTCCACGGGAACTCCGTCAATCAGTACCTGACCGGCTGTTGCATCCATGAACCTGGGAAGCAGGTCCACCAGTGTGGATTTCCCCGAACCCGATTTACCCACCAACGCTACGGTTTGGCCCTTCTGGATCTTAAAGGATATATCCTTTAGCACATTCTCCTTGTCGTACTTGAAACTTACATTCCTGAATTCAATGTCCTCTTTAAACTGGTCGCTCTCCACCGCATCGGCTTTCTCCACGATTTTATCGTCAGCATTAAGCAAAGAATCCACCCGGTCCACCGAGGCCAGACCCTTCTGAATGTTGACCCAGGCTGTGGAAAATTCCTTGGCCGGGGGGATGATCTGACTGAAAATCATCATATACAGGATCAGGTTCTCTCCTCCCATGATATCCTCACTTTGCAGCACCAGTGAACCTCCATAGGCCATTATGACCATGAGTACCATGGTGGCTATGACTTCACTGATGGGACTGGCCAGGTAGCGCCGGCGTACTATTTTGCGTATCAAAAGGGCAAAACGATGGTTTGTCTTTTCAAAACCTTCCGTCATACGTTGCTCGCCATTAAAGGCTTTGATGATTCGCAATCCGGTGAGGGTTTCCTCCAGCACCGCCATCAGGTCGGCCAGACGCAACTGTCCTGCAAAGGTGGTTTTCCTGAGATTCCGGCCAATCCTACCAATAAGTAAACCGGTAAGTGGCAGGATCAGAAACACAAAGAGGGTCAGTTTAAAGGAAATGGAAAAGAGAATGACGAGAAATATGACAACGGTAATGGGATTCCTGAAGAGCATGGAAAGGGAGGTGAGCAGAGAAGCCTCTATCTCCTGCACATCACTGGATACCATGGAAATCACATCCCCCTTTCGGGCTTCGGTATAATAGGAAAGCGGCAGCCTAAGGATTTTCTTGTACACATCGTTCCTTATGTCCCTGACCACAAAAGCACGAATGGGGGCCAGCACATAGTTGGCCATAAAAAGGAAACCGTTCTTGAGCAGACTAAATACTACCACAAGAACGCTTACAAGAAGCAATGCCCCTGCTGCATCGCTCTTTTCCATCATCCGGCTCATGTAGTAATTTATGGTATGCATGAAATAATCGGTGCTAAACTCAAAGGCCATGGGTTGCAACACCATGTCCTGATTTTCAAACAGTACCCTCAGGAAGGGGATCACCATGGCAAAGGAGAAGAGCGCAAAAAAGGCTCCCAGAATGTTGAAGACTACATTCTGTGCCACAAACCACTTAAAGGGGAGCAGGTAGCGCAGAAGCCTGAAAAATCGTTTCATGGGTCGGTCAATTAAATGGAATTACAATCCGGTGTAATTCCAGGGGGTGATCTTTAGAAGTTCTGCTTTGACCTCAGGCTTTACGTCCAGCCCTTCAATAAAGCTTTTAATGGTATTTTCGTTTACCCCTTCGTTGGTTCGTGTCAGTTTCAGAAGTGCCTCGTAAGGATTGGGATATTGCTCCCTTCGCAGCACCGATTGAATGGCTTCGGCTACCACTGCCCAATTCTTTTCCAGATCGGCCTTTATGGCATTTTCATTGACAATGAGCTTGCCCAGACCTTTGATTATTGAGTGCATGGCAATCAGGGTATGTCCCAGTGGCACACCCAGGTTTCTGAGCACCGTTGAATCGCTTAAGTCGCGCTGCAGCCTCGATACGGGCAGTTTAGCAGCCAGGTGATCCAATAGAGCGTTAGCCATTCCCAGGTTACCTTCAGCGTTTTCAAAATCAATGGGATTTACCTTGTGTGGCATGGCAGAAGAACCAATTTCCCCCTTCTTGATTTTCTGTTTGAAGTATTCCATGGATATGTAGGTCCATATATCCCTCGACAGATCTATCAGGATGGTATTGATCCTGGAGAAGGCATGAAACATGGCAGCCAGATTGTCGTAATGTTCAATTTGTGTGGTAGGCCAGGAACGTTTGAGACCCAGCACCTCTCCCACGAAGTGTTCTCCGAAAGCAAACCAGTCAATGTCGGGATAGGTGAGCACATGGGCATTCATATTCCCTGTGGCTCCCCCGAATTTAGCCGGTACAGGGATTTCCTCCAGCTGTTCCAGCTGAACATCGAGACGCTCAATAAAAACCCTGAACTCCTTGCCCAATCTAGTAGGGGAGGCTGGTTGTCCGTGTGTTCTGGCCAGCATGGCTATACCATCCCACTGACTTGCCAGTTTCTCCAGCTCCTGAGTAAGCTGATCCAGCAGGGGGTAGTAGGAAGTCTGCATGGCATCCTTCAAAGAGAGCGGGGTGGCTGTATTGTTTATGTCCTGGGAAGTCAGTCCGAAGTGAATAAACTCCTTGTATGCAGCAAGTTCCAGTTTCTCAAATTCTTCCTTCACAAAATACTCCACCGCCTTCACATCGTGATTGGTGACCTTTTCAATATCCTTGATTCGCTGAGCATGTTCAGGTGTAAAGCCTTTGTAGATGTCCTGCAGTTTTTTCATGTGCTCTTCGCTAACACCGGCTAACTGGGGAACTCCGGCCTTGCATAAAGCAATGAAATATTCCACCTCCACCAGTACCCTGTACTTGATCAGTCCAAATTCAGAGAAATACCCGGAAAGCGTTTCGGTTTTGTTTCTGTAGCGACCATCTACGGGAGAAATGGCCGTAAGCTCATTAAGTTTCATCTGTCTTGCTTTTATCCCAAATGTTGACGGGATGCTTGTTTTGAATGACCCCGCAAATTTAGCAGAAAATATTCTTACTTTTGACTTTATATACTTTCATTATGAAGCATATCTATCAAACGGTTCTGGCTGCATTGGTGGTCCTTGTCCTTACCAGTCAGGTGCTGGTACCCGACAGTACTGCCACAGACAGCAAGGAATCGGCAACAAACAATAAACTCCTGGTATATACTTTTGCCATCAAAGACAACATTGCTGCCCCCACCTGGCGAATCACCCAGGAGGCCTTTGAGGAAGCAAACACACTGGGAGCGGACATCGTGATCCTTCACCTGAACACCTATGGTGGCGAAGTAAGTGCCGCCGACTCTATCCGGACCAAACTTCTGAATGCCCGCATGCCGGTCTACGTATTTATTGACGATAATGCGGCATCGGCCGGAGCTCTTATTGCCATTGCCTGCGACAGCATCTACATGAAACCCGGAGGCAAGATCGGAGCAGCCACCGTGGTAAATCAGACGGGGGAACAGGTTCCCGATAAATACCAATCCTACATGAGGGCCACCATGAGAGCCACTGCTGAAGCCCATGGGAAGGACACCTTGGTGGAAGGTACCGACACCCTGCTGGTGTGGCACAGAGATCCAGCCATTGCAGAGGCCATGGTTGACCCCAGGCTTTATGTGGAAGGCGTCAGCGATACAGGTCAGGTTCTCACCTTTACCACCTCCGAGGCTATTCAGAACGGGTATTGTGAGGGAAGGGCGGAATCCCTGGAGGACGTAATATCCCAACTGGGAATTAAAGAATACGAGCTAAAATCCTACAATCCAACCGGGATGGATAAAGTCATTGGTTTCCTGATCAATCCCCTGGTGAGCGGGGTGTTGATTATGATCATCATAGGGGGCATCTATTTCGAACTGCAGTCGCCGGGCATCGGTTTTGCCCTGGGAGCATCCGTGGTTGCTGCACTGCTCTATTTCGCACCGCTGTACCTGGAAGGAATGGCTGAAAACTGGGAATTGATATTGTTCATCGTCGGGATCATCCTGATTATGGTGGAGGTATTTACCATTCCGGGATTCGGAGTGGCCGGAGTAGCCGGGATAATTGCCGTGATCACCGGCTTAACCCTGAGCATGGTCGACAACGTGGTATTTGAAGATCCTGAATTTACCGGTGAAGGTCTGGGTTTGCTGCTGAGATCCCTGAGCCTGGTGCTGGTCTCCATGCTTCTGGGACTGATCCTGTCCCTCTGGGCGACCCGGAAATTGCTTACTTCAACAGCTTTTGGCAACCTTTCTCTGAAAAGTGAACAGCGCATCGAGGAA
>Ga0180435_10001768_pt1 | contig 22311 bp, 20 predicted proteins | sample SS_ome_3_FD_132467 | JGI IMG/M metagenome (GOLD analysis project Ga0180435, IMG submission 132467) | Hypersaline lake sediment archaeal communities from the Salton Sea, California, USA - SS_3_S_1 metaG | ecosystem: Environmental > Aquatic > Non-marine Saline and Alkaline > Hypersaline >...
GACACATGCCTTATCAAACGCTCGGCGTGGCACGGATCCGGGCAGGAGAACGGCGCTGACAAGCGAGTTTGCATCGAAAACGTAACTCTTGTCAGTCGGCATTGAGAATTGAGTCCAGCTTTTCAGGCGTTAGCCCTCGTTGCTTGGCCTTCTTGACTATTTGATCCATGAGCTTTCGCAGGGGCATCGGCGCTGCCTTGTATTCCCGAAGCAGCTCGAACCACAGCATGCAAAGCCTGCTCTTGTCCTCATCCGGAGCGTCGGCAAAGATGTTCGCTGTGGCTGAAAAAAGAAAGCCCGACAGAACAAACCGGTAACGTTTGTTCTGCCGGGCGTATTAACTGGCTCCAGCGACAGGACTCGAACCTGTAACCTAGTGGTTAACAGCCACCCGCTCTACCATTGAGCTACGCTGGAATAAGCGGGCCAGAAGATAGCACTTCCGGCGACAAAGTCAACTGCCGGATGAGCCAAAATCGCGAGAACCACACTTTGCCGTCATTCTCTGTTGACAACACGCGGCGACGGTATTACATTTTTACCAAATCATAACACAGAAGGCCGGCAATGTCCAAGTTGACAAGATTCAGCGTTTCTCTGGATGACAGTCTGCTGTCAAGATTCGACGAGCAGATCCGGAAGGATGGATACCCCACCAGGTCAAAGGCCGTAGCCGACCTGATCTCCGACGCCCTCGTGAAACACGAGTGGAAGAGCGGCGCGGAGGTCGCGGCCGCGATCATCATGGTCTACGATCACCACAAGCGCGACCTGTCGAACAAACTGACGCACATTCAACATGACTTCCACCAGCTCATCGTTTCCTCTCAGCATATTCATCTCGATCACAACAACTGCCTGGAAATCGTAGTCGTGCGGGGACGACCCGAGAGAGTCCAGGAGCTGGCCGGCCGCCTGAAGGGCACCAAAGGCGTCAAATACGCGTCACTCGCGGCCGCTTCAACCGGCAAGGGGCTATAGGGCCTTTTTTTGCGAAATCAGTATTACAAATAGCTAAATCGTATGACCGAAATACGGTGTCGGCTCGTCCGTCAAGATCGTCGAACCGCTTACCGTCGCGATCGAGTATCTGCACGGTGAGTTTGACGGTTCGACTGAGGACCGCGACATGGTCACCGCGCAACTGGCTTTTGAGTTTTGAGAATTCATAGAACGGCAAGACAGAAAAGGAGGACCGGGCATGCATATGGCGGACGCGCTGGTTTCTCCCGCCGTCGGCGGGACAATGTGGGCGGCGAGCGCAGGACTGATCGGATACTGCTCCAGGAAGATCAGGGAAATCTCCGACAATCGGCGAGTTCCCCTCATGGGCGTACTTGGAGCGTTTGTCTTCGCCGCCCAGATGATCAACTTCTCCATTCCGGGCACCGGGTCAAGCGGCCATCTTGGCGGAGGCATGATTGTGGCCGTTCTGCTCGGTCCCCATGCCGCCTTCCTGGTAATCGCTTCGGTCCTTGTGGTGCAGGCTTTGTTTTTCGCCGATGGAGGTTTACTGGCTCTGGGCTGCAACATCTTTAATATGGGGTTCTTGCCCTGCCTTGTCGCCTATCCCCTGGTCTACAGGAGAATTGCCGGGCAAGAGCCTTCCGCCGGCCGTCTCTGGACGGCATGCACGACGGCATCGATTGTCGCACTGCAGCTCGGCGCCTTTGCCGTGGTTCTGGAAACCGTGCTCTCAGGCATCTCTGCTCTGCCGCTGGGCACGTTTGCGCTTCTGATGCAGCCCATTCACCTTGCGATCGGCGTCGTGGAAGGCATGATTACGGCCGCGGTAGTCGCATTTGTCTGGAAAACCCGCCCTGAAGTTCTCGATGTTACCCCCCTGACCCCTTCAGTCCGCGAACACTCCCTGAGAAATCTAATCGTCGGACTGCTTGCAGCCGCGGTTCTTACCGCCGGCGTGTTGAGCTGGTTTGCATCGAGCAGACCCGACGGACTGGAGTGGGCCATGTTCAAGACCGCCGGGAAGGAGGAACTCGACGCGCCGGCACAAGGTATTCATGAAGCGCTGGCCGAAATCCAGGACAAAACGACATTCATGCCGGACTACGGCTTTGCAACGCCAAGAGAGCATGTTGAGGAAAAGAGCCCGGACCATTGGCCGTCAATCGACCCGGGAACAACGGTGGCAGGGCTGTTGGGAGGAATCCTGACCTTGCTCGTAGCGGCGGCTGCGGGATACGCGCTCACCCGACGGCGCCTTGCACGGTAACCGTTGCGTGCGACTGAAGCGGCGCCGGCTCCGTTCTCCCGACTCTCTATTGATGTCGGGATGCGCGATGGTATAGATTCTCCTGAAATGCATCTTGAAACAGCACAGATCGGTGTAATGGACCGGCTGGCGTCACAGGATACCCGTGTACACCGGCTGGATCCGCGTGCGAAGCTGCTGACCACGCTCTTCTTCGTCGGCACGGTGGCATCCTTCGGCAGGTACGAAGTATCCGCTCTGGTTCCTTTTGCCTTCTATCCCGTTGTCCTTGTTACGCTCGGCCGCATCCCTGCGGCTTATCTGCTCCGCAAGATGCTCCTTGTGGCGCCGTTCGCGCTTCTGATCGGCATCCTGAATCCTATGCTGGACCGAACACCGATTCTCAGACTGGGTTCCGTAGCGGTTTCCGGCGGATGGGTGTCCTTTCTGTCGATAATCGTTCGCTTCGCGCTGACAGTCGGCGCGGCCCTGGCGTTATTGGCGGTCACCGGCATTCAGGGCATCTGCCTTGCCCTCGACAGGCTCGGGTGCCCGAAACCTTTCACGGTTCAACTGCTCTTCCTTTACCGCTACCTTTACGTTCTGGCGGATGAAGGGCTGCGCATGGTCAGGGCAAGGGCGGCGCGATCGTTCGGCCTTCACGGCATGGGAATCAAGATCTACGGCTACCTGGTGGGGCATCTGCTTCTGCGCGCGCTCGACCGCGCCCAACGTATCCATTCGGCCATGACTTCCCGCGGTTTTGACGGCCGCGTCCGGCGGCTGCGGCCGCTCACCTTCCGGCCTGCCGACGCCGTCTTTATGGCTGGCTGGTGTCTAATCTTCGTGACGATGCGAATCCATAACGTGTCGCTTCTCCTGGGCAAGGTCATCACGGAGGCCGTCCGGTGAGCCATCATATCATTGAAGCAAAGGAACTGTCCTACACCTATCCCGACGGCACCCGGGCCGTCCGCGGTGTTTCGTTCCGCATTACTCACGGAGAATCCGTCGGAATCGTTGGTGAAAACGGCGCCGGAAAATCTACCCTTCTGCTGCACTTTAACGGTTACCTCATGCCTACGCTGGGGAACCTGCGAGTCGGAGACGTTCCGCTCAGTCCCGGTACTCTGGCTGAGGTGCGCCGCACGGTCGGTATGGTCTTCCAGGATCCCGACGACCAGTTGTTCATGCCGACGGTGTTCCAGGATGTGGCATTCGGTCCCGTCAATCTCGGCCTGCCCGCCGGGGAAGTCGAGAGACGCGTGACAGACGCGCTTGAGACCGTCGGGATGGCGCACCTGCGGGAGCGTCCGCCCTACAGACTGTCGGCCGGCGAGAAGCGCGCTGTCGCCATAGCATCGGTTCTCTCGATGTCGCCCAACATACTGGTGATGGACGAACCGAGCGCCAACCTTGACCCAAAGTCGCGCCGACGTTTAATCAAACTGTTGGGCGGTTTCGAACACACAAAGATCATAGCGACCCACGATCTGGACCTCGTGGCCGATCTCTGCGAGAGAACCCTGGTGATGCACGAGGGCGGACTGGCGGCCGACGGCGCCACGATGGACATACTGCGGAACGAGGAACTGCTGACCCGATGCTCACTCGAGCGGCCGCTGCGCCTGCAGGCCTGCCCGATCTGTTCTACACGGCCGGCCACGGCGGCAGGGGACAGTCCAGGGCTTCGGCTATAGCGCGGAAGAGCTCCGATTCGTCCGGCATTATTCTGCCGTCATGCACCAGACACTGCAGCCCCGCGATAACCACCATCTTCTTGATCTGAGGAGAGGTCTCCGCCAGGCGGTTAAGGGCCTCGTCCGCCTGCGGCACGCCGCTCCGTTCGGGCGGCAGGAATTCGAACGCCGCCCCCGGACCGCGGAAAACCGGCAGAGCCGCTTCAAATGCCCGGCGCGCCTCGCCCTCGTCCGGCTGCCCGAATCTTGCCAGCGCCGTCAGCAGGCATGAGATCTCGCCCGCCACGGCGCGAACGGAATAGTACTGCGCCGCCCGGCGTTTCTTGCCGAAGTTCGCATCGAGAATTCGGACAAGTATCCGGCTCAGCGTGTATTCAAACAGGCTGATCTCTTCGTCGGCCTGGATCAGGTGATCGACGTTATCGACAAAGGCTCGGTATTGAGCCTCCGAAAGGCCGCGCAGCGCCGGCATGCACAGATCGACCAGCGGCAGCCGCGCGGCGGCATCCATGTCTGCCAGCAGCGGGTGTAGCGTTTCGGTCTCGGCAAGAACAGCGGCGTCGGCATGCGCTCGCAGCCGCTCGAGCTGCCTGCTTCTGATTCCCGCATCCTCGTCCAGCAACAAAGCGTATACCACGGCCCTGGCGCCGAACGGTTCGCGCGCGGCGGCCCGGACCCCCTCGGGCATGGCGGCCAGCAGGGCCCGCGCGCGATCAACGTGCTCCTTGACCGGCGCGCCGATCGAATCGGCCACAAGCGCCGGCGTTGCCGCCAGCAGCGCCAGGGTCGGAATGCGCGAGTCGGCGGCGCCGGTACCCGTACCGCGCCGCGCCGCTCGCCGCGCAGTCGTCGGCGCGGACGTCCGCTCGACCTTGGCACGTTCGAAATTGCCGTCGAACCCCGGATCGAGACGCCGGATGCGGTCAACCAGCGGCGGATGCGTCGCCAGCAACCCCGCCCAGGCCGCGGCCATGCCGTTGCCGAAAAACATGTGACTGACCTCCTCCGCGTGCGCACTACGGATGCGTGAACCGAGGGCCAATCCGCCTATCTTCTTGAGCGCCCCGGCAATTCCTCCGGGATCACGCGTAAACTGCACGGCCGAAGCATCCGCCAGGAACTCGCGCTGGCGCGCTACCGCGCTCTTGATCAACTTGCCGAAGAAGACACCGGTGTAACCGATCACCATCATCGCCAGTCCGACTAGAACGATTCCGCCCTTTCCCTTGCCGCGCGAGCGGCCCGTGCTGCGGAGAATCGTGTGGCCGATCAATCCAATCAGCAGGATCCCGTGCAGCACGCCGATCAGGCGCAGGTTCAGCCTCATGTCGCCGTTCAGAATATGGCTGAATTCGTGGGCGACAACTCCCTGCAGTTCGTCCCGGTTCAGAGTGTTCAGCGCGCCCTGAGTGACGCACACCACCGCGTTCGACGTACTGTAGCCGGCCGCAAAGGCGTTGATGCCCTCCTCTTTTTCCATGATGTATACGGCGGGAACCGGCACACCCGAGGCCAGGGCCATCTCCTCCACCACATTCAGGAAGCGTTTCTGTTTTAAATCGGTCGTGTTCGGCGGTACCGGACGCGCGCCGAGCATCTGCGCCACCCTTTCGCCGCCGCTGCCGCCGAGTGCGGCTATCTTGTAGAGCGAGCCCGAAACGGTGATGATCAGCGCCACTGCCGCAACGCCGCCGAACATCTCCGGCTGCCAGAAGTCGAAGGTCGCTCTCCTGCCCTGGGACACTTGAGCCCCCCCGAAGTAGAAAATTGCGGCGATGGCGAGGTATAGCGCCGCAATAAGGGCTATCACCGCCAGCAAGAAGTAGAACACAAGCAGGGCCGTGTTCCGGCGCGCTTCATCCTGTCGGGCAAAGAAATCCATTGTGCAAAATTCGAAATCCGAATCTCGAAATTCAAAACAAATTCAAAACACGTACTTCCGAATGAACGAAACACCGGTTTTTCCGCCCGGATAACGATTCTGACCATGGTCTTCCATGTTTCCGCAATTCGGATTTGTTTCGAGTTTCGGATTTCGATATTCGAGTTTTCGTCTAGCCTGATCTATTCATCAACTTCGTCACGAAAATGCGTAGCTTGCGTCAGATGAAGGCCTTATTGGTGAATGCCGGGCGAGGGCGTGCCGGGGCACGTCGAGGTCGGCATTCGACAAGAAGTCCTTAAGATGACGTGAGATACGCATTTGCAGTAGATTTTGATTAATAGATCAGGCTAGAAGCTTACCTTTGGTGCTTCGCGCTCCTCAGCCTTGCTGATCTCAAAGAGCTGCGCCCCGGAGAAGTTGAACATATTGGCGATGATCACCGTCGGAAAGACCTCCCTCGCCGTGTTGTAGCTCATAACCGCGTCGTTGTAAGCCTGCCTGGCAAACGATACCTTGTTCTCTGTAGAGGTGAGTTCTTCGCTGAGCTGCATCATGTTCTGGTTGGCCTTCAGGTCCGGATAGGATTCCGCAAGCGCGAACAGTCTGCCCAGTGCTCCGGTCAGCGCCCCCTCGGCGCCCATCAGTCCGCGGATGGCATCGGCGTCGGCCGGGTTGCCGGCAGCCTTCTGTCCGGCGCTTACAGCCTGGTTGCGGGCTTGAATGACGGCCTCGAGCGTCTCGCGCTCGTGCGCCATGTATCCCTTTGCCGTTTCCACCAGGTTCGGGATCAGGTCGTACCTGCGCTTGAGCTGCACGTCTATCTGCGCAAAGGCGTTCTTGAAACGGTTTCTCAGACGTACCAGCCGGTTATATCCTCCGACCACAAACATAACCAGCACGACAACAATCGCCAGACCGACAATAATCGCAATCATTTCTTCGTCCTCCCGGCAGTTCCGCCTTCACTCTTCGACCTTTCAAGTCATACTAAGACCCGCGCTGAACGGATGCAAGCCCGTCCCTTCCGAAATGGAATCTGCTACGTCCGCTGGCGCGTGAACAAGAAGCTGTTCATGCGATCTACCGGCGAGCGGGACATCAAGAAGGCCAAAGCCAAGCGCGACGAGATCCTCGCCCCCTTCCTTGCCGGCCGGGAAGTCGACGTCCTCCGCAACGTCTCCGCCCGCATCGAAGGCCACACGGCCATGACCCGCCACTACACCCACATCGGCGAGGCAGCGGCCACCACCGCCGTGGCCGCGCTACCAGACATCACAGGCACGGCCAAACCGGCGCTACCGGCCGGCGAAACCGTTACCGTCCCGGCCGCCACGCTCCGGGAGCTGGCGGAGGGGTTGACGGCGGAAACAGCAGCCAAGGTCCGGGCAGAACTGGTCGCACTGCTTGGGGACATACAGGCCGCATAACGGAGAGCAATTGCGCAAAGTCTCGGAAGTGGACAACCGGTGTCCACTTGCGCGGCATTTCACACGTTCTCAGGCTACCGGTCGCGAAGTTATCGGTTGCATTAAACGCCGCAATGTGGCTTATTATGCAGTCAAAAGCACAGGTGCAATCCAATGGCGAAAGATGCGGGATACGGCCGTTTCGAGCGGTGGGTTGATGCGCTCCCCCCACAGGGGAGGTACACCTTCACGCGTGAAGAGTGTATGACCGCACTCAACATATCCCAGAATGCGTTCCAGAAGTCGGCACTCCGAATGTCTGCCCGGAATCGCCTCGCGCGGGTCTACAAGCGTTTCTATGTTGTCGTGCCGTTGGAGCATTCGGCTGCGGGTATCGTGCCGCCCGACTGGTTCATCGTGGACTTGATGAAGCACCTGGATCGCCCGTTCTATGTCGGACTCCTCAGCGCAGCAGAATACCACGGAGCCGCCCACCAGCGCCCCCAGAATTACCAGGTCGTCACGGACCAATCCATGCGCCCGATCGCGTGCCGCGGTGTTGGCGTCCGCTTCTTCGGCAAACGCGACCCGGCGCGAACGCCCGTCCAGCAGATCAAGGGCGTGACCGGCTACATCCCCGTGTCCACGCCCGAAGCCACGGCCACGGACCTGGTTGTCTATGCCCGGCAAGCCGGCGGTCTCGATCGCGTTCTGACCGTGCTACAGGAGCTGGCCGAACAACTGGACGGACAACGTCTTATCAAGGCAATCGATGCAAACGGGCAGTTCGTGGCCGCCCAGCGGCTGGGCTGGCTGCTCGATAAAGCCGGTGCCCCCGAAAAGGCCGAGCCCCTGGCTCGCTGGCTGAACAAGCACAGGCCGCTGCCCGCCAAGCTGGAACCATCACTACCCGTGCGCGGCTCACAACGTGATCCCCGCTGGGATCTCTGGATCAACGCCGAGGTCGAGGGGGATCTCGCATGATTCCACGGGCCTACATCGATGCCTGGCGAGCACATGCCCCCTGGCGCTCCGACGCCCAGGTGGAGCAGGACATCATCATCTGCCGGGCACTGGTCGAGATCTTCCGGCATCCCGTGTTATCGCAGCAGCTCGTCTTCCGGGGCGGAACCGCACTGCACAAGCTCTTCTTCAGCTCGCCGCGGCGCTACTCGGAAGACATCGACCTGGTCCAGATCGAGGCCGGTCCCATCGGCCCCATTTTCGACGGCCTGCGCGAGACCCTCGAACCTCTGCTGGGCAAACCGCGCAGGAAACAGGGCCCCGGCGTAGTCACGCTCACCTATCGCATGGATTCAGAGATCCCGCCCGTCAAACCGCTGAAGCTCAAGGTCGAGATCAATTCACGCGAGCACTTCGCTGTGCTCGGCAGCCATCCGCAGTCCTTCGCCATCGAATCGCCCTGGATCACGGCTCAGTGCGACATTGCCACATTCAAGCTGGAGGAACTCCTTGGCACCAAGCTCCGTGCCCTGTACCTGCGCCGCAAAGGCCGCGATCTGTTCGACCTCTGGCTCGGCCTCACCGAGGCCGACGCCGATCCCGATGGCATTGTCGAGTGCTTCCGTCGCTACATGGCTAACACCGGATTGACGGTATCCCGCCGCGAGTTCGAACTGAACCTGGCCGCCAAGCGCGAACACCCCGGCTTCGCCACCGACCTGGCCGACCTGCTCCCCGTCGGCATTGACTACGATTTTGAATCTGGCTTTGCCGTTGTGGAACATGAACTTCTGGCGCGGCTATGAACATGGGAACACACGACAAAGCAACTTTGAGCGAGCGGGACATCTGCACGAAGTTCGTCACGCCGGCGCTGGTTGCTGCCGGCTGGGATTTGCAGTCCCAGCTCCGCGAGGAGGTGACCTACACCGCTGGCCGGGTTATTGTTCGTGGGTCCCAGGTCAAGCGGGGGGAATCCCGCCGCGCCGACTACGTGCTCTACTACAAGCCCGGTATTCCTATGGCCGTCATCGAGGCCAAAGACAACAACCACACCGTTGGCGACGGCATGCAGCAAGCCCTGAACGGCGCCGAATCCCTCGACGTGCCGTTTGCCTTCAGCACCAACGGCGACGCCTTTCTCGAACACGACCGCACCAAGACAGAAGGCGTCGTGGAGCGGGATGTCGCGTTGTCCAAGTTTCCGTCCCCGGCCGACCTGTGGCAGCGCTACTGTGCCGCCAAGCACCTGCAGCCGGCCGAGCAGGCCGTTGTCACACAGGATTACCACGCCGACGCCTCGGGCAAAGCGCCGCGTTATTACCAGCACGTCGCCATCAATCGCACCATGGAGGCCATAGCCAAGGGCCAGAATCGCATTCTGCTGGTCATGGCCACGGGTACCGGCAAGACCTACACGGCCTTTCAGATCATCTGGCGCCTGTGGCGAGCCCGGGCCAAGAAACGCATTCTCTTCCTGGCCGACCGCAACATTCTGGTCGACCAGACCCGCGTCAACGACTTCAAGCCCTTCGAGTCCGCCATGACCAAGATCACAAACCGGCAGGTGGACAAGTCATACGAGATCTACCTGGCATTGTACCAGGCGGTCACCGGCAGTGAAGAGGAACGAAACATCTACAAGCAATTCACCCCCGATTTCTTCGATCTGATCATTGTGGACGAGTGCCACCGCGGCAGCGCCGCCGCCAATTCCGCGTGGCGTGAGGTGCTGGAGTACTTCAGTTCCGCCACCCAGATTGGCATGACAGCCACGCCCAAAGAAACGACGGACGTTTCCAATATCGATTACTTCGGCGACCCCATCTACACGTATTCCCTGCGCCAAGGGATCGAGGACGGCTTCCTTGCTCCCTACAAGGTCGTCCGAATCGACATCGACAAGGACCTCCAGGGCTGGCGCCCACCCGCCGGCAAGCGCGACAAGAACGGACGTCTTGTCGAGGACCGTGTCTACAACCAGCGCGATTTCGATCGAACCCTCGTGCTGGAGAAACGCACGGAACTGGTCGCGCAAAAGGTCTCGGAGTTCCTGCGCCTCACGGATCGGTTCGACAAGGCCATCGTGTTCTGCGAGGACATCGACCACGCAGAACGTATGCGCAAGGCCCTCGTCAACCAGAACGCGGACCTGGCCGCGGTCAACGCCAAGTACATCATGCGCATCACCGGAGACGAGAACGAGGGCAAGATGGAATTGGACAATTTCATCGACCCCGAAAGCCGCTTCCCCGTCATCGTGACGACCTCGCGCCTGCTCTCTACCGGTGTCGACGCCCAGACCTGCAAGCTGATCGTGCTCGACCAGCGCATCGAGTCCATGACTCTGTTCAAGCAGATCATTGGCCGTGGCACGCGCATCCGCGAGGAGTACGACAAGTTCTTCTTCACCATCATGGATTTCAAGAAGGCCACCGAGCTCTTCGCTGACCCCGACTTCGACGGTGACCCGGTCCAGATCTACCAGCCCGGACCGGACGATCCGCCCATTCCCCCCGATCCGCCGCCGGAGCCGCCCGACGGTCCCGAGGCGCCGCCGCTGCCGCCCGAGCCGCCGCCTCCCCCGGAGCCCGGCAAGAAACGCGTCAAGTACGTGATCGATGACGTGCCGGTCAGCATCGTGGCCGAGCGGGTCCAGTACTACGGCACCGACGGCAAGCTCATCACCGAATCCATCCGCGACTACACGCGTAAGTCCGTCCTGCGCCAATACCGCTCCATGGACGTGTTCCTGCGCCAGTGGACGCAAGCTGAGAAGAAGTCCGCCATCATTGCCGAACTGGAAGAGCGCGGCGTGCTGCTCGATGCCCTGTCGGAAGATGTCGGTCGGGACATGGATCCCTTTGACCTCGTTTGTCACATCGCCTGGGGGCAGCCGCCCAAAACGCGCCGGGAGCGCGCCGACAACGTGCGCAAACGCGACTACTTCAGCAAGTACAGCGAAACCGCTCGGGAAGTCCTCAACGCACTTCTGGACAAGTACGCCGACGAGGGCATCGTCCCAATCGAAGACTTCACCGTCCTGAACGTGCAGCCCCTCAGCGATCTCGGCACGCCGCTGGAGCTCATCGGCGCGTTCGGCGGGCGCGATCAGTATTTACAGGCCATTCGCGAACTCGAACAACAGCTCTATGCAGCTTAGCCCAGCGGAGGATTCAACGTGTCCATAACAACACTGGTCAAATCGATCCAGGACATCATGCGCAAAGATGTCGGCGTCGACGGCGATGCCCAGCGCATCAGTCAGATGGTCTGGATGCTGTTCCTCAAGATCTTTGACGACCGCGAGAAGGAATGGGAAGCCACGCGCGACAACTACACATCCCCAGTCCCCAAACGCTTCCGCTGGCGCAACTGGGCCGCCGACGACGAGGGCGAGACCGGCGACGATCTTCTGCTGTTCATCGATGAGATGTTCTCATATCTCAAGGGGCTGGCCGGGAAGGCGGGCGCCACGACCATGGAGCGCGTCGTGGGGTCCATCTTCGAGGACACCTACAACTACATGCGCAACGGCACGCTGCTGCGCCAGGTGGCAAACCGCATCGAGAAGGACATCGACTTCAATTCCTCCTCACAGCGCCACCTGCTGGGCGACATTTACGAGAAGATCCTCAAGGACCTGCAGTCCGCCGGCAATGCTGGCGAGTACTACACCCCGCGCGCCGTCACCGAGTTCATGGTCGAGATGGTCAACCCCCAGCTCGACGAGATCGTGCTCGACCCCGCCTGCGGCACCGGCGGTTTCCTGGCCTGCACGATCGACCACAAGCGCAAGCAGGTCAAAACCCCCGAGCAGGAGCGCACCCTTCAGAAATCCCTGCGCGGGGTGGAGAAGAAACCGCTCCCGCACATGCTCGCCACCACCAACATGCTCCTGCACGAGATCGACGATCCTTCGTTCCTCTTCCGCGGTAATCTGCTCGCCCGTCCCCTTCGCGACTACGGTCCGAAGGACGCCGTCCACTGCATCATCACCAATCCCCCCTTCGGCGGCATGGAGGAAGACGGCATCGAGGACAACTTCCCGCAGCCTTTCCGCACGCGCGAGACCGCGGACCTGTTTCTTTCCCTCATCGTCAAGCTACTGCGCGGCAACGGAGGCCGAGCCGGCATGGTGCTTCCCGACGGTTCCCTGTTCGGCGAGGGCGTTAAGACGCGGATCAAGGAACACCTCCTGCTCGAGTGCAATCTGCACACCATCGTGCGCCTGCCGAACGGCGTTTTCAATCCGTACACCGGCATCAAGACCAATCTGCTCTTCTTCACCAAGGGCGAACCGACCAAAACCGTCTGGTACTACGAGCACACCTACCCCAAGGGTGTGAAGAACTACAACAAGACGCGCCCCATCGACATTAAGGAGTTCGCAGCCATCAAGAAGTGGTGGGGCAAGGACACACCCGCCGGCCGCGCCCGGCGCAAAGAGACGCCATTCGCCTGGCAGGTGTCGATCGATGACATCAAGGCCCGCAACTACAACCTCGACATCAAGAACCCCAACGCCGAAGCCGCCAAACATGGCGATCCGGACGAACTGCTCGCCGACTACAAGAAACTCCTATCCGACGTCGCCGCCGCCCGTGATGCGCTCAAGAAAGAGCTCGCCGCTGCGCTCGAGAGCAGCGCCAAGGAGTCCGACAAGTCATGACCTTCGATCCCCGAAAACCGTACAACGCGCTTGCGGCCCTGCCGCCGAAAGTGGATGTGGAGACCAAGGCCGTACTGAAGAAGGCCATCGCCGCGAATCGCGCCCTGGCGGAATTGAAGGGGCAAGGCGGCATCATTCCGAATCAGTCCATGCTGGTGAATTCCCTGGTTCTCCAGGAGGCCAAGGCCAGCTCGGAAATCGAGAATATCATCACCACCAACGATGCCCTGTTCCGCGCCATGGCGGCCGGGACCGGTGCCGTTGATCCGGCGACCAAGGAAGTCCTCCGCTATCGCGAGGCCCTTTGGCAGGGGTACAACCGTGTCCGTAAGCACGCCCGCCTGAATGCCGACCTGTTCGTGCATCTGGTTCAGGTGATCAAGGAAGACAAGAACGGCATCCGTAACCGCCCCGGGACCGTGATCGCAAATCCGCGCGTGGGCCGGATTATCTACACCCCGCCCGAAGGCGAAAGCCTCATCCGCCGGAAACTGGATGAACTTGAACGATTCATCCATGCCGACGATGGCATGGACCCGCTCGTTAAACTCGCGCTCGCCCATTACCAGTTCGAGGCCATCCACCCCTTTTTCGATGGCAACGGGCGCGCGGGGCGACTCATCAACATTCTGTTCCTGGTTGCCCATGGACTGCTCGATTCGCCCGTGCTCTACATCAGCCGACACATCATCGACGACAAGCCGGAGTACTACCTGCGGCTGCGCCGTGTCACCGAGAATGGCGAGTGGGAAGCCTGGGTGCTCTATATGCTCGAAGCCATCGACACGACGGCACGGTTGACCCGGCAGAGGATTCTTGATATCCGCGCGCTTCTGGACGATGCCCTGGCCCTTGCCAAACGGGAACTCCCCGCTCGCGCGTACTCCAAGGAACTGGTCGAACTGATCTTCCGCCAACCCTACACCAAGGGCCAGTTCGTTGTGGACGCCGGTATTGCCGAACGGCAGACCGCCGCCGAGTACCTGAAGGAACTGGAACGAATCGGACTCCTCAAGCGTCGGAAAGTCGGCAAAGAGAACCTCTATCTTAATGTGCGCCTCTATGAACTACTTGCGAAGTAACGTGTCGATCATTTCGACACGTCCCGCACACGTGTCGAAATGGGCCAATGGTTTCGACTCGTCGCCAAAACGTGTCGATGCCGCCCTCCTGTCTTTCTTCGTGCCCTTCGTGTCCTTCGTGGTGAAAATGGAAATCGCATGACCCCCGACACCTTCATCCAGAACTTCGACCTCCTCGCCGAAGCCCCCGGCGGGCTGCCGAAGCTGCGTGAGCTGATCCTGCAGCTCGCCGTGCGAGGGAAGCTGGTGCCGCAGAAAGAGGGGGAGATTCACCACGAAGGACCCGCCTTCGCCAAGGCTACGGCGGGCAAGCACGAAGAGCACGAAGGGGGGAAGGGGAAGAAGAAGGCTGTTGATGGGCCGTATGCGATTCCGTGGGGGTGGCGGTGGCTGCACCTACCGGATATAGGTCGAATTGTAGGCGGCGGGACACCACGTTCGTCTAATCCCGCATTCTTTGCAGAAGAAGGAATCCCGTGGCTGACTCCCGCCGACCTATATGGCTACTCGTCCAAGTATATCTCTCGCGGGCGGCGCGATCTATCGGAAGAGGGCCTTCGCAATTCATCCGCTCAGCTCTTGCCCAAAGGTGCGGTTCTCTTTTCCAGTCGTGCACCCATCGGCTACGTTGCAATAGCGGCTGAGCCTCTCGCCACCAATCAAGGGTTCAAATCGGTCGTGCCTCACGACATGGCGATGAGCGAGTTTATCTACTGGTATTTGAAGAGCGCTGGCGATGAGATAGATCGCAACGCTTCCGGAACAACTTTTCGTGAGATCTCTGGCAAAGGAATGTCCAAAGTTCTTGTTCCTCTCCCGCCTCTTCCCGAACAGAAACGCATTGTCGCCAAGGTCGAGGAATTGATGAAGCGGTGCGACGAGCTGGAGGCGCGGCAGACCGAGCGCAACGAAAGCCGTACGGCCCTCACCGCCTCCTGCCTGCACGCCGTCACAACCGCGCCCCGCAAAACCGCCGCTCCCCACATCGACCGCGCCCTGCAGAACTTCCCCATCATCATCGACACCCCCGAATCCGTCGCCGAACTCCGCAAAACCATCCTCCAGCTCGCCGTCCAAGGGCGGCTGGTGCCGCAGAAGAAGATGAACCGCGAAGGGCACGAAGAGCACGAAGCAGAGGGAGGCCGGGAGAAGGCCAGTAAAAAGAACGCCAATGGACTCCAGATTCCGTTCGGGTGGCGCTCTGTTCAACTCGGAGCATTGGGCAAGATCTTGGGAGGGGGAACTCCCTCCAAGATGCGTGCTGACCTTTGGTGTGGCGATTTGCCGTGGGTAAGTCCGAAGGACATGAAAGTGCCGCACCTCGACGATTCTGCCGATCATGTCTCGACCAAAGCGCTCTCGGAATCCGCAGTTCGCTTGATACCTTCGCGTTCCCTGTTGGTGGTCGTTCGCGGCATGATTCTCGCCCACACATTTCCCGCCGCCATCAACGCGGTGGATGTCACTATCAACCAGGACATGAAGGCTTTGGTCCCCCATGATCCGACAGTCATGGACTTTCTGCTGCTGGCTTGTCGCGGCCATGCCGAGAGGATTCTCTCGCTGGTTGAGCGCTCTTCACATGGCACCTGCAAGCTCAACACGGACAAGCTGTTTGGGTTGTCGATTGGGTTACCCCCTCTCGCCGAACAGAAGCGCATCGTGGCTAGAGTCGACGAGCTTATGTCTCTGTGTGACGAGCTGGAGGCGAAGCTGACCCAATCCCGTGAGGATGCCGACACGCTCGCGGCCGCGGTCGTGCATCATCTCTGCAATGGCAGGGCAGTCGGCATGCAGGAAAGAATGTCATAGAGAAGTGGCGTGTAATGAGGCATATTGGCATCGGATGCGAATGGAATCATGAAGACACTGGACAAACTGCTTACGCGACTTGAGGTCTTGATCCGCGAGGATCGCTTCGAAGATCTCGAGACCGAAGGCATCGAGATCAAACCCGTGCCGGGAACGGGCGGCGATTGGCGTTCGCTGACAGAGTCGGTCTGCGCATTTCTGAACACGCGCGGAGGGATCGTTGTCCTGGGCATCAAGGAAGAGCAGCGGCCGGAAAGGCGCTACCGCGTCACAGGATGGCGACCGGAGGCCGAGCCGCAAGTTGTCGCGCTCGCGAGAAGATTCACCGACCGGCGTCGCCAACCGGTGGATGTTTCCGAGTGGCTTCCCGCCCGAGTGGAGCGAGACTTCATGGGGCAACGCGTGCTCGCGCTGTATGTCGACGAGCTGCCGGCCGATCGCAAGTTCTGCTTTCTGGAGGGCGAGGCGTACGAGCGAGTGCTTACCGGCGATCGTAAGATCCCGGAATCCCGCATTCAGGCGCAGGAAGAGTACAAAGAAGAGGTCCTGCAGGCGCGTGAGCTGACGCTGGTGCCACAGGCAAGGGTCGAAGATCTGGATCTCGACCGCCTGAACGAGTACATCCAGCTCCTGAACCGGCAGACAAAGATCGAAACCATGAAAGCCGATCTGGCCGCCGCGCTTCCTTTCCTGACGCGCAAGGCCTTTGTTGTGGACAGGCAGGTCACCACGCTGGGCGTGCTGGTGTGCGGACGGCATCCCGCGGACCTCCTCGACTATCGCTGTCGGGTGCACTGCTACGTGGACGTCGAGCAGGAGATTGCCCAGGATAAACAAGTGCTGGCCGACAACGTCCTGCCCCTCATGGAAGCCAGTCTCGGTTACGTGTTGCGTAATACGCAGGTTGGAGTAAGCGTTGCCGGCGGCGGGACGAGTCTCCCGCAATATCCCGAGGCTGTCCTGCGGGAGACCGTGAACAACGCGCTCGCCCATCGTGATTACGCGATCAACAAGAACGTTACCATCGTGGTCCGGCCCGGCAGGCAGGTCGAGATCCGCAACCCGGGTACGCTTCGTCGCAGCCTGCTGATCGAGCACACTGATGGTCCCATCCCGCTGCATCGGATCATCCCGGAAGCAAAGCCCCGCAATCCCAAACTGGCCGCCGCGTTGATGGTGTACAACAAGTGGGAGGGACGCGGTATCGGCATGGCGACGCTGACCAATCTCTGTCTCCAGGACAAGATTGACCTCCCATACTACCGACTCTACACGGAAGATGAGGTGGGGCTCTGCCTGAATTGCGGACGATTGGTTGACGATCGGATACAGGAACTGTTTCGATCGTTCGACGGTTATATCGAAGGCAAGCTCAGTGGGCGTTCCCTGACTGAATCCCAGCAACGCGTCATGGCCTACCTGATCAAGAGCGAGTGGGCCAACCGTGACCTTCGCTACACAGTCCTGTTGACGCCCGACAATAATCACTTCCAAGAACTGCGCACGCTCGAATCCGCCGGCCTGATTGAGTGGCGGCCTGAGAGTCCCCCGCTTCATCCGGTTTACGTCGCGGATCGCGTACTCATGCAAGACGACTACACCGGGCTTCTGCGAGAGAGATTCGGGGCGTTCGCGTTCGACTCCATCAACGACCTGCTTAAGGACATCCTGGGTATCGTGTATCGGTTTGGTGAGTTCAGCAAGGCCGGCTACGTTAGCGCCAAACAGACGGCATTCCTCCTGTGGTGGCGGCAATCGAAACCCGCCTCCGACATTCAAGGGTTCGATACCTTCTACAGGAAAGTCCGCTATGCGTTCAACAAACTCGAAAAGGGCGGGTTCATCCGTCGACGCGAAGGCAAGCCGCGCTACGAACTAGCTGATCCCTCGCACCTGCGCGGCGCCTCCCCGGCGTGATCGCGGCGAATCGGCCATTCACTAGCCAGGGCGTCCCTTGGCTCACCGCGCAGGTACTGCAACATTGAGAAGGGAAGTGCCGAAAGCAAGACGGTTTGCTTGCGCAGAAAGACGATGAGCGAAACGCCGGCAGAATACTACGCATCCAGGGCCCCGGAGCCCTTGCGCGGGCTGGATTACCTGCGCAAGCGTATTCAGAACTGGTTCAAGGCTCTCTCGGTCGAAAGCAAGTGTTATGTGATCGGCCTTGCCGTCATTCTCCTCGCCGCCGTTCTGGCCGTATTGAAGCGACCCGAGGTCGCATTCTTCGCCCAAGCCGGCTCCTTCATTTTCGCCCTTGGCCTCCTGCCGCTGATCGAACGCCTTTACGAGTGGGCGTGGCGGCGGCTTCTCGGCAAGCTGCTGATCGCCGCGCTGATTGCCCTGGCCACCAACCTGGCTTACGGCTTCGGTCGCCAGATGGTCGCCGCTCTGGTCGGCGCAAGCCCCGAGACTTTCTCCGCCACGGTCAACATCGCCACCATTCTGATCGCTCCCATCCTCTTCCTCATGGCCCTTGCCATCGGTGGCATCTTCATCTTCGCCATCGCCCTCTACATCGGATCTCTCGCCCTCATGGCCGTCCTGCCCTCCACCGCCCCCGGCAAGCGAAGACGCACCACCCTCTGGATCTGCCGATTTGTGGCGCTCGCAATCGCCGTCTTCGGCTCCTGGCATTTGCTGAACCATTCAACCGGCTACACCGCCTGGGTCGAACGTCGCACCGCCAGCTACCTCTACAACTTCGACATGTACCACGATGCCCAATACGCGACCGTTAAGACCGAAAAGGTTGCCCTACTCGGTGGCGGACGCATTCTGATCGGCTCCCGCGACGAGGATGCGGGACGGTACGACTTCAAGACTCAGCATGGCGGCCCGCGCGGCGCGTCGACCGTGATCGACGATGGACACACTGGCCCAAAGAGGGGAGCGGAGTGAAGCAGTGGGTGCTGGCGTGACAGATCCGATCGAAACCACGCCTCTGCCCGCGCTCGCGGGATTCGGGCCAGGCGGTTCCGCCATCAAGATTGTCCGTCCTTTGACACCAGAGGATCTCTCACAACTCGATGCCGGCGCGACGGTACATCGGCTTGCGGCACCGATCATGCAGATGTTCGGCATCCTCACCCTCAACCATGGGGCACTTGCAGATTTTGCGGCTGAGCTTGCGGATCCCGGGGCCGGATTCAGAGACCCTTCCATGCAGTTGAACCGGCACGTGCTCAACTACCTGGCGAGCGCGAACGCGCTGCTGGGCCACTTCGGTGTCACTTTCAAGAAGCGTTGTCGCGAAGTCGGAAACCCCGATACCGGGTTTGACGATTTCTGCCGCAAGCTCAAGGCAGAGAACGACGACTTCGAGTTCTTCTGCGAACTCCGCAACCACGCACTCCATGTGGGGTTGCCGGTCGGCAACATCTCCGTAGCCCAGCACCTGCACAAAGGGCGGTCCATCTCGATCTTTCACAAGACTTCCTCACTGATTCGAGACGGTTCTCGTGATCTGAAGCGTTGCCGTCTCTTGAGCGCCCTGGACGAGATCGAACTGCTCCCGCACCTGGAATGCTTCCATCAGGTGTTCATGAAGGATGTCTTCCGGTTCATCGTGGATTGCCTGATGCCGGGTCTCGAGCCCTCCTCCCGCTTCCACGCGCGCCTGACCGCGGAAGTGAAGGCACTTGGCGCCGATCTGCGCCCGGTCATCATGACAGGCAGGACGAAGCACGGATCGGAGTTCCAGTGGGCATTCGATTGGCTGCCAGAGGACGTGTTTCAGGAACTGGGCATTTCGATCGAGCGGAAGCCACGGGACACCGCACCAGAACCCGATTGCAGCGGAAGTAGTGACTGACCTACCGACACAGTCTGAGCTGGATGCCGTGGCGCACTTCGTGGAAGCGGCTCGCGAGCTGCGGACCTCCCCATTCTTCGTGGAAGAGTATCACACGCTCAGCATATCGTTGCGGCAGGGCGACCCGAAGGAGAAGATTAAGGGAGAGTTTCCAGACACAAACGTGATCCGATCCACTCTCGTGCCCTTCCGGCGCCTGTGGCATCAGAACGAGCCGCGTCATTATGCCAGGGTCACGAAGATACTGAAACGGTATGTCCCCGAGTTCCGCTGGTTCCTCGATTCGCTCACGCTGGATGGCAATCGCTCTGCGGTTCGCCAGTTGCCATGGTTCAAGGGCCTCTCACTGTCACTCATCGACGTGATCGACGTGTGGCTGAACACCCGCTACCACCACGTTGGGAAGTCGCCACGTCGCGGTCGCTTCACCCGCGCGGGTTTTGAGCGATTGAACGAGGGCATTGGTCCCGTGCTGTTCGAGTACTACTTCCTTTCTGCCGTACACGAAGCAGGCATCGCGTTCTTCAACATCCTGCAGTGCGCGGAGTCCTTCCTCCGCGGGTTCGCAGCGCGAGGCCTCACGCCCTCGTTTGCATTGGACCCCCACCCCGCGGAGGCAAACGTCAATCGACGCACCCCCGGTATCACTCCCCCAGAGGATACACCCGAGCAGAGGGTCTGGCGTCTGCGTCGCCGCAACCATTACGACGGCCTGAGCCGCTTCCTCACGCTGATCGAGGCACAGGATCCGATTGTTGCGCAGATCCTATCTGACTGCTCTTCCTTCGACGACTTTGCCGCCCGGTGCAATATCACACTTCAGCAAACCGAAGATATCGGCTCGATCGACAAGGAGGATTGTACCCACTTCGGTGGATGCATCGACAACCATCCCACGGCCATGCGCAATCGCCACAGTAGACGAGGCTTCGTCGCGAAGCGAAGGGACGGAGTGCTGCTATGGGGAGAGGACTATCTCCCCGTGTTGCGAGACCAGTATCTGGAGTTCCGGACGGCTTTCCTGAAGGAGCCGTTCGAGTAGCCGGAGACAGCATGGTCCTGCCAGGTCCGTCCCTCGCGCGCTCGTGGCCTATTCCCCGTGCCCCGCGCTTGATCACGCCGCCTTCTGTTCCGTCGGCGGGCGCCTTCGCTTCCCCCGCTTCGGCGCTGGTCCGCCGACCCGCTTGGACCTCGATACATCACACCCTTGGGGTTTGCCGTGGCGACCATCACCGCACCTCCGCGCCCAGAAGGCGCTCCACGTCCGCTTCGCGGAAACCCCTGCAAACATTGGCCGGAATCAACAACTTGTCCGCCTCAGGCGGATCGGCGCCCGTATCGAGCGACGAAAAAGGCTGGTACCCCGGGCGCGACTCGAACGCGCGACCTACGGATTAGGAATCCGTCGCTCTGTCCTGCTGAGCTACCGGGGTATGTCTTTATTATCAACGGCTTACGAAGCAAGCGAAATTCCTTGTTGATTGTTTGCCTACAGTTTTGAAAAAGACCACAATATCAAGACCTGGAGGACACACCTACCATGAGCAAACGGGCGTCGCTGACGATACGGAAACGCACTGCCAAAGTCAAGGGCGCCGGCAAGCCCGTAATCCGAAAATAAGCGTCTCGCCGGCCGGGATCTCGGCGCGGGTGCCTTGGTCTCACATGATCGAAGCGGGATCGGTCGACGCGAGCGGCGACGAGAGCGGACCACGAGTAGAGTTGCGGCAATCGTCCACCGTTCGCGTCGCCGCTCTCGTGAACCGACGGTTCTTGGGGAGGGTTTGAAAGGTGTGGCAGGACGGCGGGCGGTCAAGCAAGTGCTTGGGCAAGTTCACGCTCATAGCCGCAGAGCACATCGCGGGCGAGTTGCCCATGAGCACCCATGCGCATCGACAGGCGGCGGGAATGCGAGATCACGCGTCATGGAACCGGTGCAGGTAATTGAGCATGGAACGCGGACTGGCCTGTTGAATGATCGGCCAGAGACGAGACAGTCCCGTATCGGCCTTCAAACTGTCCACGTCTTCGACGGATCGTCCACCCGCCATCAACAGCATCGTGACCACCTCGGCCCACTGCGCATCGCTTAGACCCTTCTGGGGCTCGCGCAGCTTCACGTGCCGTTCGCAAGCCTTGTGAAGACCCAGCCCATACCAGGTCTCCACCACCATCGGCAGCCCGCCGTAGGCGGTGACGCCTTCATCGAGCTTTTCGGCGTCGATCTGCCAGGACTCCAGACTGCTGTTGCGCAACCGATCACGCTTCATCGCCGTCGCTCCTCCTTGAATGGATCTTCACAGATCAGCTTTTCCAGTTCACGGCCCAACTGCGTCAGCTCCCCGCACAACTTGCGCACCGTGCTCTGCGCCTGGCGATACTGCTGCCGGCTGCTCAATCATCATAGTGCTCTTGAACAGAAAGCAGGCAGTGTTCACGGGCCAAGCACCGTATCAAGGGTATACTGGTGAGCCGTCCCATTGATCCTTTGGAGCACACAGTACTGTGGGGCCATCACTTGTCCCGTCTTCAAGTAACACCTTGAGCGACGGGCTGGGACAGAAAGCAACGCACTACGAATTACGCGTCACCCGGCCGGTTTCGGCTGACGCGCCGCTCATTGCTTCGGCGCGGCATGCGGGGCCGGGACAATCATGAACCCCAGATTAGCCTTGCCATCCTTCTCGAAAAGGATAGCGATTCGGCCGTCGGGCAGGACGCACGCGTCGCTGTAGCCGCTGCCACCCTCGTAGTACTGCCGCTTCCAC
>Ga0180435_10001770_pt1 | contig 22298 bp, 15 predicted proteins | sample SS_ome_3_FD_132467 | JGI IMG/M metagenome (GOLD analysis project Ga0180435, IMG submission 132467) | Hypersaline lake sediment archaeal communities from the Salton Sea, California, USA - SS_3_S_1 metaG | ecosystem: Environmental > Aquatic > Non-marine Saline and Alkaline > Hypersaline >...
AAGTAGGCCCCGGTCAGAATAATCCCGGCGTTGACCGCAAAGCTGATGGTTCCCAGCCGGAAACCAAAACGCTTGTTGAGAAAAACGGATAGTATGTCCAATCCACCCAGAGACCCCAGGGAACGCAGGACCACTCCACCGCCCAGGCCACTGATCAGTCCGGCGAACAGGGACGCCAGCATGGGATCGGAGATCTCCGGCACGGGTACATGCACCCTGGCCGCGGCTAGAGAAAAGAATCCAATGCCAAAAAGCGTATAGTAGATGAACCGGTGGCCGATGCAGAACCAGCCCAGGGCCACCAGAGGAATATTGAGCAGCAGATAGGTCAAACCGATATCCAAATTATGGAAGTGGAATTTCAGCAACAGGACAATTCCGCTCAGGCCGCCGCCGAATATCCGGTGGGGCACCATCACGGCATTAATGACTGCAATAAAGATCAGGCTTCCCAGGGCGATCATGCCGCAGTTGATCAGGGGCGGCAGCAGGCGCCGGGCAACCCATTGGGGGAAAACTATGACATGACGATTCAAGGTGGACATTTACCGAATTCCTTTCAAGTTGTATGGCCTGCAGGATTATGGACGGGTGACTTGCCTGATAAATCCGCCCACGCCATCTTTGGCAGCATGACAGGCAGGGATAATTACATAGTCCGCACACCTTTTACAAAAGGCGTGCCAAACCTATAATCCATTGAATTTATACAATAATCAAAACAGGCCCTTTTCCACGCATAATAAATCGGAACCTAGGGTTCCTAAATCCGGACACCATGGCGGGCGGTGAATGTGAAAATAACCGCTGATCATCCTAACCTTTTGATATATTAACCAATAAAACTTTCGGAACCGAGTCTTCCTGTTTTTGGGGAATCGGAATACGGGGTTCCGATCCGGTTGCATTTTCCCATGGATTGGAGTAGGGCCGGAGGGAATCACGGGTTCGCCGGACCCCACCTTGGGGCCGCACCAGGGATGACCCCCATTAAATGCAGGAGGGATAAAGATGCCTTCGGCCCTGATTATAACCCAGTCCAAAAGGGATGCCGAAACCATACGCGAGGGGCTGGGCAGCAAATATCGGGTACGGATCGTGGCTGTGGACCCGGCGGAACCCGGCGTTGGGGAACGCATCAAGCCCCGGGCGGTGGACGTCCTGTTCGTGGATATCCGCATCGTCCACCGGGCGGCGCCGGCCGGCGGCTACCACCCATGGCTGGAAAAGTGGCGGCGGTTTGACCCGGCTCCTGAAATTATTGTGCTGACGCCGAAAAACCTGGTCCGCCAAAGCGTACAGTGCCTCAAGGCCGGAGCAGGCGACTACTTGACCCTGCCGCTTTTTGCCGACGAAGTGCGTCTGGTGGCCGCCACCATCGACAAGGCTCTCCAGCGCCGCCTGGAACTCAGCTATCTGCGCCGCCAGGCCCATCGGGAGGGCATGGCGGGGGTTTTGAACACGCACAACGCCCGGATGGCTGACATATTTGCTAAAATTGAGGCTGCGGCGCCTACGCGCACCACCGTTTTGCTGACCGGTGAAACCGGTACCGGCAAGGGGGTTCTGGCGCGGGTGATCCATCGCGCCAGCCACCATAGGGAGGGGTCCTTTGTCGGGGTTCACTGCGGAGCCATCCCCGACACCCTCATCGAAAGTGAACTGTTCGGCCATGAAAAGGGCGCCTTTACCGGCGCGCTACGCAAAAAGATGGGCAAATTCGAGATTGCCCGCAAAGGGACCATTTTTCTGGATGAAGTGGGGACCCTCACGCCGCCGGCCCAGGTTAAACTGCTGCAGGTGCTCCAGGAACGCAGTTTCACGCGGGTCGGCGGTGAGCATGAAATCTCCGCTGATGTGCGCGTTATTGCCGCCGCCAACACCGACCTCGACACACTGAGCAGGGAGAACCGGTTCCGCAGGGATCTTTTCTATCGTCTGAATGTGTTTCCCGTCGAATTGCCCCCCTTGCGGGAACGGCCCGAGGATATACCTCTTTTCGTCCGTTATTTTCTTGAACGGCTCAATGGTGAAAGCCGCAAGGTAATCGAAGGTATCGCCGCGGAGGCAATGGACGCCCTTGTCAGCTACACCTGGCCCGGCAACATCCGCGAACTTGAGAATGTCATTGAGCGTGCGTATATACTGGAAACCGCACCGCAGATCACCCTGGCCAGCCTTCCTGCAGATCTGGCGACCCCTTTTCCCGAAAAAACCCTGCTGCCCAGGCTAACGGACCTGCCTCTGGCCGCAGCCCGCCACCAGGCTGTGGAAGACTTTGAAAAGCAGTATCTTCAGGAACTGCTCATACAGAACCAGGGGCGCATCAACCGCTCAGCCGCGCAGGCGGGCATCAGCACCCGACAGCTGCATAAGCTGCTGGCCCGGCACAAAATCAGCAAGGAAAACTACAAGCCGGCATCCCGGAGTTCCCAGCGTTGAAGCGATGGGGGTTTGAGGGTTCGGGGGTTCAGGGTTCAGAGGTTCAGGGGTTGGGGGTTTTAGGCTGAAATTGAGGCAGGTCTTTCAGCAAGACAGGCAGGGGTTATTATGGTAGAGGTACGGTTTGTGATCGACCCTGAGAGATAAAGGAGTATGTCCATGGCCGCTAAACCGACCGATAAAGCTAAAAAGAGCGCAGATCCCATCAATCCCGGAATTGCCGCCGTCCAGACCCGGGGCAGCCGCATCGTGGCCCGAGGCACCCGCATGCTGCCGGCCGCCTCGCTGATGAAAGCCGCCGGCGTGATCCGCAGCCGGGATGATCTCGCCCGGCCCTTTGTCACCCTGATCAACTCCTACACCACCCACATCCCGGGTCATGCCCATTTGGACCAGTTGGGCGATGTGGTGTCGGCGGAACTCAAGTCACTGGGATTCAATGTCTGGTACGCCAACATCGGCGGCGCGGTTTGCGACGGCATCGCCATGGGCCATTTCGGCATGAAATACTCCCTGGCCTCCCGGGAACTGATCAGCGACCAGATCGAAACCATCATCGCGGCCCATCCCTGTGATGCCTGGATCGGCATCGGCAACTGCGACAAGATTGTACCCGCCATGTTCAACGCCATGGCGCGGATCAACCTGCCGGCGGTCTATGTCTCGGGGGGTCCCATGCTGGCCGGTTCCCGGGGGGGTGATTTGATTACGGTCTTCGAAGGGGTGGGCCGGCATGCTGCCGGAAAAATCGGCAGGGATGAACTCGAAGACCTGGCGGATCACTCCTGTCCGGGCTGCGGCTCCTGCGCCGGCATGTTCACCGCCAATTCCATGAACTGCCTGGGCGAGGTCATCGGCCTGGCGCTCCCCGGCAACGGAACGCTTACCGCTGAGATCTGGACGGACGACACCCGCACCCGCACCCGGATCAACCCCAAGCGTCTCGATCTGTGCCGCAGCGCCGCGCATACCTTGAAACGGTGCCTGGAAAAGGACATCCGCCCCCGGGATATCATCACGCCCACAGCCATCGATAACGCTTTTATCGTGGACATGGCCATGGGCGGCAGCACCAATACGGTGCTGCATACCCTGGCCCTGGCCAACGAGGCCGAAATCCAATACGACCTGTCCCGTATCAATGCCATCTCCGCCCGCACACCCTGCATCTGCAAGGTATCGCCCTCGCGGCCAGAAGTTCATATTGAAGATGTCCATGCCCAGGGTGGGATCCCCACCATTCTCAAGGCCCTGGCAGCCCGGGGACAGACGGGCCTCGATCTTTCGGTCGCCACCGTGGGCGGCACCCTGGCTGACACCGTGGCGTCTGCGCCTCCTGCGGACGGGGATGTGATTCGCTCCGCGGAAACCCCCTTCAGTCCCGACGGCGGCCTGGCGGTGCTGTTCGGCAACCTGGCGCCCCGGGGCTGCGTGGTGAAAACCGCCGGTGTGGATGCGGATATGATGACTTTCGAGGGCCCGGCGGTTATTTTTGAATCCCAGGAGCAGGCTCTGGACGGCATCCTTGAGGGTAAAATCAAGGACGGAGATGTGGTGGTGATTCGCTATGAAGGACCCCAGGGCGGCCCCGGCATGCAGGAGATGCTATCCCCCACGGCCGCCCTGCAGGGCGCCGGGGTAAGGGCGGCACTGATCACCGATGGACGGTTCTCGGGCGGGACCCGGGGTCTCTGCATCGGCCACATCTCCCCGGAAGCCGCGGCAGGCGGGCCCATCGCCGCCCTGCTCCCCGGCGACACCATCCGCATCGACGCCCGCCAGCGCACCCTGGAGGTAGTTTTAGCGGAGGATGAAATCGCCTCCCGCCTGGCGGCCCTGCCGCCCTTTGAATCCAAAGTGCAGCGCGGCTGGCTGGCCCGCTACGCCGACCACGTTCGTTCGGCGGATAAGGGTGCCACTATGGATAAATGAGTTAAAAGAATTATAAACGAAATACTGATATAACGTTAGATATTTACCAGAAATCTGACAGGATAAATGCTCGCATAAAAGAGAAAAAGGATAATATCGGCATTGCACACGATAATTTTAACAAGATGAAAGGTTCAAAGATAGTAAAGTTTGGGGATTAGAATCCCTTGGGCTCGGCCTTCTTTGCGCCAAATGTACAATGTAGCCTCGGAAATGCCTTCTTCACTTTCCAATTGGCTGACGGACCGGTTGTAGGCGGCATCATCTTTCTCAGAACCGCCTCTTTTCGCTCTGGTGAATATCGCATACATGAACCTCCTGCGCCCCTTTTATAGTGGGTTTTGGTTCATGCGACAGCTATCCTGACACAGGGGGTCTCCGGGTTCACCGATGAATATATCTGCTGAGTTTACGATAAAAATTTTCGTGGGATCCGAATGTATAAAGGTACAGCCGGGTGCCGACATTTTCATATGCTATTAATATCAAATTACTATCCAACTTGAATTTGTATACACGTATTCCCTGAAGATCGCCGGATTTTGAACTACCGATTTCGGGATTTTTCATTATTAGTTGAATGGCTTCATCAAGATTTTTTAAGTGTTTTCGGTTAAGTTTCTTTTTTTGTTTTGCGAACAGGGGTGACTGGATTACCTCACCGATCCGGCCCATTATTGTTCACCAAAAACATAAGGTGTTCCCTGGCCCGATTTAATTTGCTCCTTCGCAATTAAAATATCCTGGATTAACGGCAGTGGCAGGTCCGGATTATCTTCTACAATTTGACCGATTTTAGCCCAATATTCTATTTGGCCGGCAACAGATCGATTAAATACTTTTGATTTCACTTTCGCCTTGGCCACTAACTCATCTGATACTTTTACGGCAGTGGGCATAATGGCCCTCCCATTGTTATAATGATATTTATGCCGGTTGCCCGGGAAATGTTCCGATTGTTCGGAGGGGGGTCACCAAGGAATTACAACCGTTGCAACGGGACATATTTAGGGCAGCCGCTCTAATCGTTGTTGCATTATAAAACATAAAGTACTAAAATGCAACCTAATAACATAATAGGTTGCACAGACTACAAAGCTCATTACTGAGGCGGTGGGACATATTCAGTTGCCGGATTAATACGATTAAAACCGGCTATTTAACACCCTGCTCGAACTGATCAATTGCCCCGCAGACAAATTCGGAAAAACTTTGCCGATATCCTTTTTTAACATAGGAGTATATCTGGCTGTTTTGGAGATCGATAAAATAGATTTTTGAGGTGAAGGGGTTGGAGCTGCCGCCACTCTTTGAATAAGCGTCCCCGATTATGGCAATATCGATATCCAGCTGTTTACCGTGATCCATCACTCGCTTTAAATCTATCCTGAGGCCGTCGAAAAGATATCTGCTGGTAATCCCTTTGAACAACGGTTTATATTTCCTGTTATAATAGGAGTAGTCGAGCTGGATCGTATCGCTTCTGCCCAGGCAACCCTCCATGTCGCTTTGCAGCCGAACGATGCTGCGGTCCGCGGTACCCCGCAACTGCCAGGGATAAAGGGCGGCCTTCATTTTATCCGTGGCATTAAACCTGCTGATAAATTTCTTCAGGTCGCCATCATCCAGGGTATTATTCATAGAGGCCAGGGCGCCCTTTTCAAACTCCGCAACCGCCCTGTGCATGAAATCCGAAAAGCTCTGTTTCGTCCCGCTTTTACTAGATGAATAGATTCGGCCATTATGCAGATCAATGAAGTAGATCGTGGCGGTATAGGGACTGGATGAACTGCCGGGCTTGGCATAGGCATCGCCGATTATGGCAATATCAACCCCCAGTCTTTTCCCGTGGCCCATAATTTTTTTGGTATCGACCTTAAGGCCGCTAAACAGGTAATGGCTCGTGATACCCTTGAACAATGGTTTATATTTTTGGTTATAGCAGGAATAGCTGAGCATGATACTGGTACTGTTGTTGATACAGCTTTCCATATCACTGCGAAGCCTGATAATGCCGCGGTCAGCCTCACCCCTGAGCTGCCAGGGATACATGGCAGCCTTTATCTTCATTCTTGAGGCATACGTGCCGGGCTTCGCCGCATTCATCCTGTTGATTTGCAGTATGGCCAGGGTTTTATTTTTGCCATCGGGAAACTTATCCAGATATACCTGGAATTCCTTGGGGTCGGCAGACTCCTTGATTGAATTCCAGTAGGTGCTTTCATCAACAGGCTTTTCTACCTCCTTTTTACTTTTTTGAATGGACCGCAGATCGACTTTGGGTTCAGTTTTATCTTCCTTGGTTTTCTTGCTTAGCGCAGTGGGCGGCTGGGCCATGGCAACGCTGATTTTTTCCGGAGCATTGTCTGGCGGTTTGGCGGGCTGCAAAATTTCAGGCCGTACACCGGATGAACCCTCGCTCTCTTTCACAGGCAACTGAACAAGGGCCGGGCCCTCATCCTCGGCCTGGATTTCAACTGGCGCGGAGGGCTGAACATCTGATTGCGCGGATTGTTTTAGATCCAACAATGCTTTCAATTTCGCCAGTTCTTTTTCCAGCTCCGACATCTCCCCGGTCAGCCTGATGTTCTCCTCCTTCAACCGGTCCAGTTCATCGATTTCCGTTGTGACAAAGACAAAGTCGCCCCGGTCCAGGGCCGGATTGTTGATTTTGCCATACTGGGGATGCTGGGCCCCCCGGGAGTAGTTGACCACTTCTTCCGCCAAATAGGCCCCCAGTTCCTCGCCGGTAATGAAGCTATCTTCATTGCGGTCACCGTAACTATCCCGGACGCCTTTGATAAACAGCTCCTTGAATATGGATTTATCCGGAACCTCCTCATTTTCATTGCCCGCCGTAATAAACTGGCGTACAGGTTCGGACACCTTTTCTTTGATATAGTGGGAGGGTTTGGCCCTGACCATGCGAAATATGGCGCCGGAAAAACAGGAATCGAACATCACCAGCACATGTTTGGAAAAAATTCGTTTGGCCACGGTTTCAATGTCGCGCATGCTGATGGCCGTGTTCATGAACCCAAGTTCATCTTCTTCGGGATCGGGGGCGTCGGTGGGGACGATATAGCCTAACTTGGAGCCGTCGGCTTCCTTGAGCGTATAGCCATGCCCTGAATACCAGATAAGAATCCCCCGCTCCTTCTCCTTGCCGGGCCCGGCGATGAGTTTGTAGAGGCTCTCCTTGAGTTCGCGCCCATCAGGATCAATGACCATATCCACATCCCAGCCAAATTTTTTAAGCATTCCGCCTATCTGCCGGGCATCCTGGGCTGCATTGGGCAGGCTGGGCCAGCCCTGTTGATAATTGCTGCATCCGATCACCAGGGCGTGGTACCCGGAATAGAGCGAAATTTCCTGGACAGAGCCGGAAGATGTTTGCGTGGTAACCTTGACGGCGGCCAGGGCGGCGGCCGTAAAACAGGCACTGCCAAGGCAGGCCGCCATAAAGACAATACCTGCCAGCACTTTCCATTGATTGGGTCGAGATGCCATTTTTCGGCTCCTTAACAGTTCTTAACAGGAGCGCCGGAAAACGACGCTCAATGTTTAAGGATCCAAGGAAGGTCGAATATGAATTTATACCCCGCCCGACACTGGGATGCGGCGGTGGATACATTGGCGCAGGGAGTATCTCAGCGCCGCCTTGATGATTTTCAACGGCTAAGGAAGGGAGCTAATATCATATTCTCTTTCTTTTCATAGGGATTGTCAAATAACTTTACAAATTGGGAAAATTGGTTCCGTTTCAAGTTCACCCCTTCATATGCATACTGGACGGGGCGGCTTCAGGACCGGTTTTCCTTTGCCGGGCGGGATACCCCGGCAAAGGATCGTATTGAATTTCGCTGTGATTTATGCCACGTATAGGGTAAGCAAGGCTACATAAACCATTGTGGATGCACGGACCGTTCCAGTTCTGAATTTCCAATCTGATCTCCATCTTAAATTTTTTATGCTCCACGCCATTTGTCTGCTATAAAATGGCCGCACCCCGCGCTCCGAACAGAGAACATACCCCCAGCCGCAAAAACACAGGGGCGGGCGCATCAGATAACCAATGGGTTGACGCCATCCATCGACCACCCCTTATCCGGAGGTTGCCATGCGGATTTTAACCTTCCTTACCGTTTGCATCGGGCTGCTGATGACACCAATCATCAGCCTGGGCACTGACGTATTTACCATCGAGGAGTTCACCAAGGCCCTGGCGCCCGCCCGCCCGGAAGCCCAGGCGGGGCCGGAAACGGATCAGGCAACCCGTGGTTTGGGCGGCACCCAGGATGGGCTCCAGCAACCCAGCGCGGATATGCACCTTACCTTCAATATAAACAGCGCCCAGCTCAGTGCTGAATCCAAGGAGATATTGAACAACCTGGGCCAGGCCCTGGAAACAGAAGCATTGCGCGATTATGTCTACCGGCTGGAGGGCCACACCTGCGACCTCGGCCAGGCGGCTTACAACCATGAGTTGTCCCGCAAGCGCGCCCTTGCCGTGCGGGACTATCTTGTGGAGCATGGCAAACTTGGCACGGAGCAGTTTGAAGTTGCCTGGTTCGGCGAGTCCCAACCGTCCGTGCCCAACCTCAACGAGGAGGCCCGCCGCCGGAACCGCCGCGTGGCAATCGTCAATACCCTTCAGGACCTGGCATCCGCTGCAGCGACCAGCCAGACCGCGGTACTGCAAATCAAATCCCTGCGGGACAACCTGGAGGTGGAGCTTGCCGATGGAGAAGTCCTTACCGGGGAGGATCACTATTCCGTGGCCTTTAGAACCGCAACAGATCTTTATATCTATGTGTATCAGATCGATGCAACGGGCCAGAAAACCATGCTTTTTCCGAATCCGGAATTCACCGAAATGAAAAACCCTGTTCCCGCGGATACCTACCAGCGGCTTCCGGGCCAGGGCCAGTGGTTTTACCTGGATGCCAATACAGGTCAGGAACAACTCGTGCTTATCGGGGCCAAAGGCCCGCTAGAGGATCTGGAAACCCTTTGCACCCAGGTAACCAGCGGATGGGTTCAGATCACCGCCGGATGGACCACAACCGACGCACTGGGCATGTATGCCTCCTCCAATATCAAGCGGGGGCTGGGCGGCGTCGCTACCGTCCAACCCCAGGATGCAACCAACGAAAACTTTGCCCTGGAAACCTCCCGCTCCCCCGGCAATCTGCCCGATACGGGTGCCGACCTGTATGTGGTGCAGCGCTATTTTGATCATCAGCAATAATTAAATTGTGTCAACCAAGTTTACGCTTTGCCGGATCAGCGTCAACACGGTTGACACTCCACCTGCATGTCAACGCCGGGATTCAACTCGCAGCATTGTTTTCTTTGCCCGCTGGGTTTATAAGGCCGGGATGATTTAATCCAGCCAAGGATATGCAATGCCCGACCCGCAATCAGAATCCGGCGCCGCTCCGCCCCGGGAATCCGGCCTGAATCCCCGCGCCCGGCGCTGGGTGGCGGGGGCGGCCCTCCTGGCCCTGTTCCTGGGTGCCCTGGATGCGCTGATCATTGCGGCGGCCATGCCCTCCATTGTGGCTGATCTGGGGGGCATGCACCTCTTCAGCTGGGCCTATTCCGCCTACATGCTGGCCCGGGCCGTGGCCCTGCCCATCGCCGGCAAGCTGGGGGATCTCTGGTCCACCCGCCGCCTGCTCTCCGGGGCCATCATCCTTTTTATGGCAGCTTCCCTGGCAGCCGGCTGCGTCCCCAATATGGCCCTGCTGATCACAGCACGCGTATTCCAGGGTATCGGCGCCGGCGCTATTTTCGCCCTGGTTTACGCCGTGCTGACCGATGCTGCCCAACCGGGGCGCCGGGCCCAGGCGTTGGCCCTGGCCAGTTTCGTCTGGGGCCTGGCCAGTGTTTCCGGACCGACCCTGGGGGGCTTCCTGGTGGCTTTTTTCAATTGGCGCTGGGTATTTTTCATCAACATCCCCCTCGGCACCCTGGCCCTGTGGGGAATCGCCCGCTACCTGGTGGAGCTCAGGGAGAAAAAAGCCCGCCCCCATCTGGATCTTTGGGGGGCGGCCACCCTCTCTGTCACCATTCTCGCCCTGCTGAGCATGTTCCTTATGGCCGGCCGCACCCTGCCCTGGCTGTCGTTGCCCGTCATGGGACTGATGGGAATCACCCTGCTGGCCGGCCTGGAGTTTATCCGCGCTGAAAAACGGGCGCCGGAACCCATCCTGAATCCACGCTTTTTTCAAATCAGGGGTTTCAGCACCGGAAACGGGGCCATGTTTCTATCCAGCTTTGCGGTGTTCAGCCTGTTTGCCTATGGTCCGCTTTATATCCAGGGCACCCTGGGCATGACCCCGGTGGAGGTGGGCTGGGTGCTGCTGGCACTGAGCCTGGGCTGGTCCGTGGGGTCCTGGGCCATCGGCGGTATCATTGACCGCCTGGGCCATAAACGGGCGGCCCTGATGGGCGCCGGCATACTTACCCTGGGCTGCGGATTAACCCTGACTTTTCACCGATTCGACGGTCTGGCCTGGTGCTTCGCGGTGTTTCTGCTGGCGGGCGTGGGCATGGGGTTCGTCTCTCTGGCGACCCTGCTCATTGTGCAAAACAGCGTGGATGCCTGCGATCTGGGGGTGGTCACCGCCTCCACCCAGCTAGCCCGCACCCTGGGAGGAACCGTGGGCGTTGGGGTTTGCGGGGGAGTGCTCATGACCCGCCTGCAGGCGGCTCTCGAAGCCTCCGCGGGGGGTAGCGCCGTTTTTCCCCGGGAGGAGATCAACGCCCTGTTTCATGCCGATACCCGCGCCCAGCTGCCGGCGGACCTGCTGGAGCCTTTACAGCATGCCCTGACCCAAGGCCTGGGCTCGGTATTCGCCGGGATTACTACTGTATCCCTCCTGTGCTTTTGGGCCTGCGCGCTGCTGCCCGCCCCATCCCGGACAAACAGGCATGGGCAAGGAGAAGAAAATTAAAACGATGGCCAGAATTAAGGGCTCGCGTAAAAATAACTTCCCATTTTCAGCGCCCAGCCATCCCGCTCAGCAGCGTTGCGAAAACTTAGGAATATGCTTGATATTCCTTAGTTTTCGCGCCTTGCTGAGCGGGCGCCTGAACACTGAAAATCTGCGAACTTATTTTTACGCGAACCCTAAGTTCCGACTGCTTGTAGTTTTAAGGCCGGCTTATTCATAAACCAATGCGATCTCTTGGGCGAACTTTTCGTAGATATTGGCCCGCCTGACCTTCATGGTGGCGGTGAGTTCGTCGTCGTCATGGTCGAGTTCTTTGTCCAGCAGTATAAAACGCCGGATGTTCTCAACCCTGGCGAAGCGCTGGTTGACCCGGTCCACCTCCGCCTGAATCAGGCCACGGGTTTCCGGATTGGCGGACAGGTTTTTGAAATTGGTATAGGGGATGCGTTTATCCGTGGCCCATTTGCCCACATTGTCGAAATCGATCTGCAGCAAGGCCGCAAGGTAATTCCGGCCCTCACCCACCACGATGGCCTCCTTGATGTAAGGGCTGACCTTGAGGGCGTTCTCGATTTCCGAGGGCGCAATATTCTTACCGCCGGACGTGATGATGATATCTTTTTTGCGGTCCACGATGCGCACATGGCCGTCAGTGTCGATCCGGGCCATATCGCCGGTGTGCAGCCACCCGTTGATTACCGTTTCCCGGGTGGCCGTATCATTCTTATAGTAGCCCACGAAGACCAGATCACCCTTTTTGAGCAGTTCGCCGTCGTCGGTGATTTTATACTGCACACCGGGGATGGGCTTGCCCACCGTGCCTAAACGGATGTCACTGCCCATGTGGATAAACGAGAGCCCGGTGGATTCGGTCATGCCGTAGCCCTCCTTTACCGGGATGCCGATATCGTGGAAGAAGCGCAGTACATCGGGGCTGACCTTGGCGGCGGCTGAAAAGCAGAAGCGCACCTGCCGCAGGCCGACGAAATTCTGCAAGGCCCGCAGGACGAGCCCGTAGGCCAGCCGCTCCTGCAATCGCAGCGTCCACCCGGTTTTCTCCCGCCGCAAACGCTTGCCGGCAGCCCGGTGACCAACGTCCAGGGATCTGGAGAAGATCCAGCGTTTAAAGGGGGAGGACTCCTTGATTTTGATCTGAATGGACGATTGCAGTTTTTCCCAGATGCGCGGAACGCCTAGAAATACCGTGGGGCCGATCTCGCGCAGGTCGGCCTGGATGGTGGCGATGCTTTCGGCAAAATTGACCGCATAACCCACGTACATGGGCAAAAAAAGGGTGAAAATTTTCTCGGCCACATGGCAGAGAGGCAGATAGGAGACCACACTATCCGTATCGTCGGCGCCGATGGCCGCTACAGTCCCCAAAGTCATGGCTTCGATGTTGATATGATTGATCATGGCGCCTTTGGGTTTGCCCGTGGTACCCGAGGTGTAGACCATGATGCAGACATCATCCGGGCGGCCCCGGGCCACTTCATCCCTGAAGCGCCGGGGCTGTTCCCTGGCCAGTTGCCGGCCTAATTCCTCAACCCGGGCAAAGGAGATGATGTTTTCCCGGGAATAACGCCGCAGCCCTTTCATATCCTTGACGATGATCTGCTCCACCAGCGGCAGGTCATCCAGAACCTCCAGGATCTTGTCGGTCTGCTCCTGGTCCTCCGCCACCACCATTTTGGCATCGGCATGCTTGACGACATAGTGTACTTCAGGATAGGGGCTGGTGGGATACACTCCCACGGAGACACCGCCCAGGCAGATGGCAGCCATATCGGCATACAGCCATTCCCGACAGTTTTCACTGAGAATGGCCAGGTGGTCACCGCGCCGGAAGCCCAGGGCTGTCAGGCCCAGGGCGAAATGCTCCACGTGGGTCAGGTAGCCCTCCCAGCTAACACCCTGCCAGATACCGAACTCCTTTTCCCGCAGGGCAACTTTGGTGCGACGCTGGTCAACACGTTCCAAAAAAACCTGCCCCAATGTTTTGCCGCTGAGTTTCATACACGTATCAAAAAAGGAATTCAAGCAGGCACTAGCTCAGCCAGCGCTTGCGCCGCTTGTAGTGCTTCACATCATGGTAGCTTTTCTCTGCGCCATGCCGGCCCAGGCCGAGGTAGAACTCCTGCACGTCCTTGTCTTTCATCAAGCGATCCACCGGCCCATCCAGAACAATACGGCCGTTTTCCATGATATACCCGTAAGAACTGACGGAGAGCGCCATGCGGGCGTTCTGCTCCACGAGCAGGATCGTGGTGCCCTCTTTCTCGTTGATTTCCCGGATGATGGCAAAAATCTCCTCCACCAGCAACGGGGCCAGTCCCAGGGAGGGTTCGTCCAGCATCATCAGGCGCGGTGCAGCCAGCAGGGCCCGGCTGATGGCCAGCATCTGCTGCTCACCCCCTGAAAGATATCCCGCGGTCTGTTTACGGCGGTCCTGCAGGACAGGAAAGTAGGTGAAGCATTTATCCAGATCATGCCTGACCGCGGAAAGATCCTTGCGGATATAAGCACCGCAGGTCAGGTTCTCCTCCACCGTCAGCTCTTCGAATATGCGGCGGCCCTCCATTACCTGAAAGATGCCCTGCCGCACAATTTGATGGGGTGCCAGTCCTGTCATGAGACGCCCCCCGAACTCGATGGTACCGTCGGTAATCTCCCCATCCTCCAGGGGCAGGAAACCGCTGATGGCCTTCAAAGTAGTGCTTTTTCCCGCGCCGTTACTGCCCAGCAGGGCCACGATACTGCCTTCGGGGATCCGCAGGGAAAGCCCTTTCAGCACCAGCACCACATGGTTGTAGACCACTTCGATATTGTTCACCTTCAACAGGGAGGAAGGGGAGCTTTGCTCATCCATGATGCCCAGGGCCTGTTTATACCAATTGTCATAACAGCGTTCCAATTCATTGGAACGCTGTCAAAGAATTGCCATCCTTGAAACGGAATATAATTATGACAATCGCTCTATACCAATTCTTCTCTATTCATCCAGATATATCCAATCCGAGGCCGGCTCGAAATGGCCGTTCTTGGCGCTATAGACTTTACCCACGGCCGTAGCGTTGGTGCTTTTAAAGCTGACGACCCCGGCAAAACCCCCGGTATCCCAGTCCTTGATCTGGGGGATGGCATCCTTCAGGTTCTCACCGCTAACCGGCAGCCCCAATTCATGACACTTTTCAGCCAGCTTGGCGAAAATCATGCCGGTGAACCAGCCCTGCATGTAGGAATTGGGCCGATAGGTGACATCGCTGTGATGGCGTTTGTTGAAATCCCGGATCTTCTGAATCATGGGTACATCGGTATGGTACCAGTAGGCGTAGGGATTGACGCCCATATACCCCTCGCCATCCGCGCCGAGCTTGTCGAGCAGCATTTTGGACATGGTCCAGAAGGAGCCCATGAAGGTGGTATCCATACCGAAGTCTTTGGCCCCGCGAATCACGGCCGGGATAGGCGGCACCACATAGCCCTGGAAAATGCAATAGTCCGGGTTGTTGCGTTTCAGGTCGAGAATCTGGCTGGTGACATCTACGGCTCCCACGGCGGTCACCTCCTCGGCCACAACCTCCACGCCCAGTTTTTTCGCTATTTCACGGGCGTAAGGAATTGGATCGCGCCCGAATTCTGTGTCGCTGTAGAAAAAGGCCACCGTTGGCTTTTTCCCTTCCTGCTTCGGATGGGCCGCGATGTACTTGAGCAGGATACCGAACTGCTGGGCATAGGTGGGCCCGGAGACAAACATGTAAGGGTTTTTGCCGCGGTCCGCCAGTTCTTCGGAAAAGGAAGTGGAACCGTAGAGCACGTGGTAGCGCTCGTTGATCTCCGGTGCCAGAGCCTTGCCCTCTCCCGTGGATTCGCCATAGTTCATGGGCGGACTGTGTTTGGCCATCTGCTTTTTAAAGGAGGCCACGGACCGTTTCAGGTCGTAACCGGTATCTTCGTAGATATACTCGAACTGCGTGCCGGCCACGCCGCCCTGCTCGTTGACATAGGCCAGGGAATCGGCCAAACCCTGGTGGATCTGCTTCCCGGCAAAGGCGAAACGTCCGGTGATGGGCTGCTGGGCCGTCACCTTGATGGGATCCGCTCCCGCCGCCGCCCCGGCCATGAGTAACGATGCCATAAGGACACCCACCCAGGACCAGTGAAATTGCTTTTTCATCTTCCCCTCCTTTCGTTTAGCGTAAAAGAAATCCTCTAGGACACTTCAGGTCCCATGCCGCAACCAGGCCCGGAGCACTCGGGTCAGTTCTCAAAAGGCCATAGCCGGAAGTAGTTTTTAAGCCGCCGCCACATTTCAGCCAGTCCATGGGGCTCGAACACCAGGAAAATTACGATGAGCAGTCCGAACACCACCGTCTGCAGGGGATAGAGGTAGCTCATGATGGTGGGGCTGAGCCCCTGGAAAAGCCCCATGATGCTTTGCAGCACCTCCGGGATAATGGTCATGAAAATGGCACCGTAAATGGCACCCAGCACCGATCCCAATCCGCCCACGATAATCATCGCCAGGTAACGGATACTTTCATGCAGCGGGAAATGCTCCGGAGTGACTATTTTCAGTAGGTAAACGTTGAGGCACCCGGCCACACCGGCATAAAAGGAACTGGCCCCAAAGGCCAGCAATTTGTAGTGAAACAGGTTGATGCCCATCATCTCGGCAGAGATATCCCGATCGCGAATGGCGATAAACGCCCGTCCGACACGGGTGCGGAACAGATTCCGGGCAGCCGTCACGGCGATGATCACCGTGGGCGCGGTAACAAAGTAGAAACTGAATTCCGTATTCAACCTGAAGCCGAAGACCTCCGCAGCCGGAACGTTGATGCCCCGAATGCCTCCGGTCAGGGATTCCCAGTGAATGAAGATGAACTCGAAAATCATCTGGGCTGCCAGGGTGGCGATGCAAAGATAGAGCCCCTTCATGCGCATAGAGGGCGCGCCCACGATCACGCCGAAAAAGGCTGCCGAGAGCCCTGACAGGGGCAGGCAGATCAAAAAAGGCAAACCCAGGCGGGTGGTCAGCAGGGCCGCCGTGTAGGCGCCCACCCCTACGAACGCTGCGTGCCCCAGGGAAATCTGGCCGGCCGAACCGGTCAGAATATTAAGCCCCACGGCGGCAATGATGGCCACCCCGGTGTGGTTGGCCATATAGAGCAGGTACGGCCCGGCAAAGAACGGAAAGGCCGCCAAAGCGATGAACAGCACCGCCACCCAGAAGCGCGAAGTGGGACTGGTGAACACCGCCTCGTCGGCCGCATAGGTTTCTTTAAAGTTGCCGATGCGCATAACTAGAGCCGCTCAATCTCCTCTTTACCAAACAGACCGTAAGGTTTGATCATAAGGATAAATACCAGCACCACGAAGGGGGCGAGATCCTTGACGCCGCCGCCTACATAGGGATCCAGATATCCGCCGGCGATATTCTCCACCAAGCCCACGATGAACCCGCCGATCACCGCTCCGGCAATGGAGTCCAGGCCGCCGAGGATTACTACCGGAAAGATTTTCAGCCCGATGTGGCCCAGGGTGGGCTGAATCCCGCCCATGTTGCCGATAATCACACCGCCTAAAGAGGCCGCCACAGCACCCAGGGCCCAGGCCAGGGTAAACATGGCGCGCACGTTGATCCCCATGGAGAAGGCCGCCATCTGATCGTTGGCTGTGGCCCGCATGGCCACACCGACTTTAGTGTATTTGAACAGCACCGCAAAGACGCTCACCGCACCCATGGCAATCACAAAGCCCCAGAACAGGTTGGATCGGATGATAATATTGCCCACAACGATGGGTGCCCGGGGAAAGAGGGGCGGAAAGCTTTTAAAATCGGTGGACCAGACAATCTCCGCCATACCCATGAGGATGGAGGAAAGACCGATGGTCACCATGATGATACTGATTACAGGCTGGCCCAGCATATGTCTGAGAATCGCCCGTTCCACCCAGAATCCCAGCAGGGCCGCACAGCACATGACTAGTAAAAAGGCCGGTATGGCCGGAATATCGGCCATCACCATGAAACTGTAAAAAAAGTAGGCCCCGATCATCATGAATTCGCCGGTGGCGAAATTGATGATGCTGGTGGCCTTATAGATCAACACAAAGCCCAGGGCGATGAGGGCGTATACGCCACCCACGGCGATCCCGCTGACGATTAACTGCACCAGTATATCCATGCTATTTCTTCTTCTCTCCCAGATAGGCTTTAATCACCTCCGGATGGCGCTGGACCTCCCGGGGGGTGCCTTCGGCAATCTTCTCACCAAAGTTGACCACCATGACGCGATCGCTGATATCCATGATCAGACGGATATCATGCTCGATGAGGACCACGGTAATATCGCGCTCCTCTTTTATATCCAAAATGAAGCGGGCCATATCCTCCGTCTCTTCGGCATTCATGCCGGCCACCGGCTCGTCCATCAGCAAGACCCTGGGGCGCATGGCCAGGGCCCGGGCCAGTTCCACCCGTTTCTGCAGCCCATAGGGCAAAGCGGCCACGGGCAGTTTGCGTATCTTTTCGATTTCTAAAAAATCGATGATCTCCTCCTCAACCTCCCGCCGCAAGGCCATCTCCTCGCGGTGGGCCGGCCCCCAGTACAGCAGCGCCGGCAGGATGCCGGTTTTTAAATGGGAATGCGCGCCCAGTTTGATATTATCCAGCACGGTCATACCGCGATAGAGGGCGATGTTTTGAAATGTGCGGGCCAATCCGAGCTGGGCGCGACGGTCAGGGGTGAGCCGGCTGATATTCTGGTTTTGAAAATAAATTTGGCCCCGGTTCGGTTTATAGAAGCCGCCGATGCAATTCAGGATGGAAGTTTTACCGGCACCGTTGGGGCCGATGATGGCGAATATTTCGCCTGGCGCCACCTCGAAATCGATGTGGGTGAGCACTGACAAGCCGCCGAACGCCAGACATAGATCCTCTGATTTCAGGATACTTCCATTCCGGCGCCTACCACGCTTGGTAATTTGCGGCATGGGGACATTAACCCATTATATTTTATAAATGATATTTATTATTTGATGCACTATCTCATAAGGCACCGGGAGTGTCAATGTTTAGAATCCGCTGCCCCTGGACAAAGTAATAATGGGTATTGCCACGCCGGGCAAAGTGTCATAAGGAGGCCAGGATAGTTAACAGTGGATCCAATGATGGCAGCGGACCCCAGGGATGGCAACCGCTCTATCAGGCACGTTTAATCACAGTGAGGCGTTTTAAAGCCGCATCATGCACTACATTATCAAAAGCCGCAATCTGTCCCTGCTGTTTATTGCTTCGGGACTCTTTTTCTTCAATGAAATGGTGCTGTTGCCCACCCTGCCCCTCTACCTGTCCCAACTGGGCTATTCCAACCGCGCCCTGGGCTCGGTGCTGGGGGCATTCGCCCTGGGCGTATTGGCGCTGCGGCCTGTGGCCGGGTGGATAACGGATCGCAAAACCCGCAGATTCTCACTGCTCGTGGGCCTGGCGGTTTTTATTATGGCGCCGCCGCTCTATCTCATTTCCGACTCCTTTTGGTACCTGTTGTGCGTACGCTTTTTCCACGGTATCGGCATCACTTTCTTTACCACTGCCTCCCCCACCCTCATCACCGATATCGCCCCGGCCCAGCGGCGGGGAGAGGTATTGGGCCATATGAGCATCGCTTCGATCTTCTCCATGGCGCTGGGCCCTATGGCCGGGATTGCCCTGTTCAACCGCTACGGCATTGCCCAGGTACTGGCGGTGTGTTCATTGACGGGGGTGGCCGGACTGCTGCTGGTGCTGATGATCCGGGAGCCGGTCCAGCGTTTCACCGCCAAAATCCCGGTCTCCTACAAGCAGGCAGTTTTCACCCGCATTGTCCTGGTGGCTTCGGCGGTGCTTTTCATCGAAGCACAAATCTACGGCAGTTTTTTCACTTTCCTGCCCCTGTTATTGCAAGCGACCGGAATCCAGAAAACAGGACTTTTTTTTCTCATCGCCTCCGGAGTCATGGTCATCGGCCGCTTTTCCGTCGCCCATTTCGCGGATATTTACGGCAGGGGCCCCATGTTCTTCTACCCGTTTTTGATCATCATCGCTTCGGTAGTGGCCGTGGCCCTGGTCAACTCCCCGGCCATGCTGGTCATTGCAGCCCTGCTCTACGGGCTGGGGTCCACAATCTGCCTGCCCGCCCTGAGCGCACTGGTTGCCGACAGCAGCGATCCTGCGATACGGGGGCGGGTGTACAGCTTCTTCTATGGAGCCTTTGATTTAGGGGTGGTCTCGGCCGGCGTCAGCCTGGGCATTCTGGCCGACCTGTTCGGCCTGCGGGAGATGTTTATGGTCACCGCCGGACTGGGCCTGTCCGCCGCACTGTTCTTCATGCTCACCATCCAACCCCGGATAGGCACCTCGATCCGCTGGACGCTGACCGGCAGGTAGATCCCAGGGTTGCCTGAAAACCCGGCCCATGGCCTGCACGGCCGGCGTAAGCCGGATGGCCGGCAACGCCAACCCGCACTAACTTAAGGCAAACTCCGTGGTTTTCACAAGGCCGCTAACGGGGACAATGGGAATACCCTCAGAATCCTCAGTCACCCCCCGGGGCCACTGAAAATCCGCAGACAAGGCAGTGAAGTAGGCCAGATTGTAGGGCAACAATCTGACGGAAAGATCCTGCCCCTTGCCGAGCAAGTCCGACGACAGGCCGAAATCAACCTCGCCCAGCAGCGTGCGGATGATGTAGCGCGGTATTTCCCGGCCGCTTCCTTCCCGCCGCACCTGGGTGGCGATGTCAACGGCATCGTAAAGGGCCACAGGATGCTGCCGGTTCCACTCGTCTTGGGCGGCCAGTCCCGCCAAATAGAGATGGTGAAACTCGATGCCGGCTGCCCGGCAGCTGTAAGCAACGCGATGAATGGCATCGGCGCGGTCATTGATCAGGCCCAATAAGGGCGTGTTGTTGTAGACGGTGATGCCCTTGTTGTTCAAACGACGGACCAGTTGGGCGTGTTGCTCGCAAAATTCAGCGGCGACGAGAAACTGGGTTTCGATTTCCAGACGCAAGGGATTGACCAGGCTCAGGTTGTTCAGTGCGGATAATCGATCGATCACCGCCGGCGTAAATTTCCGGGGTTGGTAATTGAAGTTGAGACTGCGCAAGCGCAGGGCGTTGACATGGGGCATGGTTTCCAATTCACGCTGGATCCTGCCAATGAGATGCAGGGACTCCGTTGCGTCCTTCGGGGAAACCACCACCACATCGGTAATGCGCTCGTCCTGCCGGATATAGTCCAGATCGCCGGGGCCACAGTCGGCTTTTAGTTCAACCCGGGTTTTGTGGACCCGGGAAAGGGACGCGGAACCGGTGGCAACCAGGGAGGGCGCCAAACCTTCAGCCTTGGTGATCATGGGCAACACCGCCGCCGTGCCTTGCAGCGCAGGCCTTTTTCCCCTGGCATCAGGCGGCCGGGAACCCAGGAACAGGGTTTTATCGCCGATATCCGCCATGTACTGGATATCAATAGTGCCTTCGTCGTTGATCCGGATGTTGTCCAGTTCGCTGGCCAGGGGGGCAAATTGTTTGAAATATTGCGGCGTGTAAGGACTGCGGATCCACATGAAGTTCGCGTTGTCCGCCACCGGCTCCACGGCCCAGCCGCTGGAGTGCCAGTCCATCTTGCCAATGGGGGTGGCGGTGCAGATCCTGGGGATTACCCGGTCGGACAGGTGCGCCCGCAGATACCGGCCCGCAGCCAACCCCTGGGAAATCGGGGTCCAGTAAAGACTGTTGCCGTGAATGGGACTGCAGGGGATGTAAATGTAATGCAGTTCCGCGCCGGCCCCCCGCAGCAGGCTGAAGAGCCGCACCAGCTCAGGCCCCGTGTCATTGCAATCCTTTAGGAAAGGAGTCTGCACATAGACGGCGATGCCATTTTTTACCAGATCGGAAATGATCATCAGGCTTTGGGGCGATATCTCATCGGGATGGATAAAATGGGTAGCCACCTCCATGCGTTTGCCGCGCTGCTGAAGCGCCAGGTTTTTGCGTTTCAGGTAATTCAGCAGCTCTGCCTCGCCGGACAGGAACATATGGGGGTAATAGGCAATGGAGCGGGTAGCCAGGCGCAGAGCCTGGACATGGTCGATCTCCATGAGGCCATTCAGCGCACAGTCCATATTGGCACGATTCATAAAAGGATCGCCGCCGGTGATGACGATCTCCTTGACGGCGGGCGACCGGGCAACGTGGTCAACGGCCCGCTTGACATCTTTTTGTGTGGGATTGGCCTCGTTGCGGGAATCTTTGTGCTTGCGGAAGCAAAACCGGCAGTACACCGGGCAACTCATGTTGAGCAGGAAGATCACCCGGTTGCTGTACATCTGCTCCAAAAGTCCCTGATGGAACTGGCCGATCCAGGTATTGACGTGCCCGGCCTGGTCCAGCTCGCGGGTGAACGGCAGGTACTGGTAAGCCACATTCCGGGAAATCCGCATCTGGCGGATGGTGTGCATGGACAAGCGCACCGGATAGGTGTCGATTACCTGCTGCAGGTCGGCCCGATCCGACTCCGCCACCTTAATGCCGGTTACCTTTTCCAGCTGATCCGTCGTGTGAATGGAGATGAATTTGTTGCCCGGCAAAACATTCTCCAGAATTTGCACCAGCATCATCTGGGGCAGTTCGATGCCCCCCACGGCGATTTTGCCCCCCCCATTGCCGCGGCCCAAGGCTGAAAGCAGCTCCTCGAAAAATCCCTGGGAATCGTCGGCATACCCGCAGGCCTCCAAAAGCCTGGCCAGTTTACCCGCTCCGCCGCCACTCCCGATAATTTTCAGTACCCTGCGGCCCACAAAGGCCGGCACTCCAAAATGGTCCAGGAAATCGGTGCAAATGGCCTTAAGATCCGTCAAGGGGATCTGATGTTCCTCTTTGCTGTTTTCCAAGGTGAGTTTCAACATCGTTTTTTGCG
>Ga0180435_10001771_pt1 | contig 22295 bp, 13 predicted proteins | sample SS_ome_3_FD_132467 | JGI IMG/M metagenome (GOLD analysis project Ga0180435, IMG submission 132467) | Hypersaline lake sediment archaeal communities from the Salton Sea, California, USA - SS_3_S_1 metaG | ecosystem: Environmental > Aquatic > Non-marine Saline and Alkaline > Hypersaline >...
AAGGGCTTATTGGTGAATGCCGGGCGAGGGCGTGCCGGGGCACGTCGAGGTCGGCATTCGACAAGAAGTCCTTCAGATGACGTGAGATACGCATTTGCAGTAGATTTTGATGAATAGATCAGGTTAGTGTGCGCCGCAAGAGAAACAGGAGATTAGTCCGGACATGAACAAGCGCACCCGTTATGCAATCGTCGGCCTGGGCGGCCGGCACGAAATGTTCCGCGACGCCGCGGCCGGCAAGTACGCCGATACCAGCGAGTTGGTGGGACTGTGCGACAGCAACGCCGGCCGGGTGGCCCTGTCGGTGAAGCGCACTAAGGAAAGCTTCGGCATCGAGGCGCCGGGTTACGCGGCGGAGGATTTCGACCGCATGGTGGCCGAAACCGGGCCGGACACGGTAATCGTCACCACGATGGACCGTACCCATGACGAGTACATTGTGCGCGCCATGGAACTGGGCTGCGACGTGATGACCGAGAAACCCATGACCATCGACGCGGCGCGCTGCCGCCGCATACTCGACGCGCGCAAGAAGACCGGCCGCAAGGTAACTGTGACCTTCAACTACCGCTACGCCCCCGCCCGGACTAAGGTCAAGGAACTACTGATGTCCGGCGTCGTCGGCGATGTCATGTCGGTGGATTTCCACTGGTTGCTCGATGTCGTCCACGGGGCCGACTATTTCAGGCGCTGGCACCGCAACAAGAAGAACTCCGGCGGGCTGATGGTCCACAAGGCAACGCATCACTTCGATCTCGTGAACTGGTGGCTCGCCACCGTGCCCGACACCGTCGTCGCCTCGGGCCGCCGCCGTTTCTACACGCCCCGCACGGCGGAGCGTTACGGACTGGTGAACCGCGCCGCGCGTTGTCACGACTGTCCCGAAGCCGGGCGCTGCCGCTTCGTCATGAAACTGGCGGATAATCCTAATCAGCGCGAGATGTACCTGGAAAGCGAGAGCCATGACGGCTATTTCCGAGATCGCTGCATTTTCAGCGACGAAATCGATATCGAGGACAACATGAACGTGATGGTCGAATACGCAAGCGGCGCCGGGCTCAGCTATTCGCTCAACGCTTTCATGCCGTGGGAAGGCTACACCGTCAGTTTCAACGGCACCCGCGGCAGGCTGGAGCACAAGTGCCAGGAGGCGGTCTACACCAACGCCGACGGCTCCGTGCCTGGAGAGATCAAGAAGGACGGCACATGGATCAAGGTTTATCCTCATTGGCAGCCGCCTTACGAAGTCGACCTGGGGAATGCCGCGGGCGGGCACGGCGGCGCGGACCCGATCATGCTGGGCTACCTCTTCGACCCCGCTGCCCAGCCCTCCGACAAGTATCTGCGCGCGGCCGACGAGCGCTCGGGAGCCTGGTCCATTCTGACCGGCGCGGCAGCCAACGTATCGATGGCCGAGCAGCGCCCGGTGCGTGTGAGCGAGCTGGCTGGCGACGTCGATCCGCCGGACTACGCCCCCATGCCGGGTCCCGACGACCCGCTGGAGATGCCGCCGGCGGAAGGGGAGTGAGGACGGCAGATTGCTGGGAACAGCCCATATTCTTGATCTCTGTTCAGCGCCCCGTACCTGAGGTATTGGAGTGATGGAGTATTGGAAAGTTGGAAGAAGAGAAGATTTTGTTGCCGTGTAACGGGCTGAGTCCAATGACCCATTACTACAACACTCCAGTACTCCAAGGCACGGCGGACCTCGTACCGGCGGCTTTCGAATGCGACCCGCCGGCCGCAACTCAACAACTGGGGACGCTGTAGATTTATCTCGCCAGCGGATTGAGCTGTCCCCGTTTGTCCAGCACGTGGCAGGCCGCCATGGAATCGCCCTTGACATCCAGGTCGGGCAACTCGCGCTTGCAGCGGTCGATCGCCAGCGGACAGCGGGGATGGAAATGACATCCCGACGGCGGATCGAGCGGCGAAGGAACATCGCCGAGGATTCCGGCGAACTCCATACGGTCTACTTCCAGGCGTGGCACGGCATCGAACAGCGTGCGGGTATAGGGATGCCTGGGGTAGCGGAACAGTTCCTCTTTCGATGAGTATTCCACGATTCTGCCGAGGTACATTACGGCCACGTTGTCGGCAATGTACTCCACCACCCCCAGGTCGTGCGTGATAAAGAGGTAAGCCAGACCGCGCTTAATCTGAATCTCCTCGAGCAGATTCAGGATCTGCGCCTGCACCGACACGTCCAGCGCCGAAGTCGGTTCGTCGAGCACCAGGAACTCGGGATCCAGAATAAGCGCACGGGCGATCGCGATGCGCTGGCGCTGGCCGCCCGAAAATTCGTGCGGAAACCGGTCGGCCAGAGAAGGCGAAAGCCCCACGAGATCCAGCGCCTCACCCACCCGCTCGCGCCGTTGCGCGGCATTCATGCCCGGCGCATGGACCTTCAGCCCCTCGGCGACGATATCGCCGACCTTCATGCGCGGCGAGAGCGACCCAACAGGGTCCTGGAAAACTATTTGCATCTGCTTGCGCATGCGCTTCACCCTGCGGCGCGGCATCTCGAGGATATTGCGCCCGGCGAAAGATATTTCGCCGGCGGCTTCTTCCAGGAGGCGCAGAATGCTGAGGCCCGCCGTCGTCTTACCGCAGCCGGACTCACCGACAAGCGCGAGCGTCTCGCCGCGCTTGATCGCAATGTCGACTTCGTCGACGGCTTTGACGTAATTCACAACCCTGCGCAAAAGCCCCTTCTTGACGGGAAAATACGTGTGCAGATCACGCGCGGCTACGAGATCTTCTTCGCCTGTCTGCTTCGGAGCGCGCCGGACTTTCTCGGCGGCCGCGCGGCGCTCGCCCCGAAACTCGGTGTCGAGCAGGTGACAGTGGGCAAAGTGGGTTTCCGAGTCGCGGCACTGGAAGGAAGGCGGATTCGTATCTGCGCAGCGCGGCAGGCGCTCGATGCAGCGCTCGCAGAAACGGCACCCGCGATCCGGGTAATCCGTTGCGTCGGGCACGCGCCCCGCTATCGTGTGCAGCGTGCAGTTGATGTCCGCGGCCGACGGGACGGATTCGAGCAGACGGCGGGTGTAGGGATGCTGCGCATTCTTGAAAACGGCCTTCCTGCGGCCCGATTCGGCCACTTTGCCGGCGTAGATCACGCACACGTCATCCGCCATCTGGTTCACGACGGCGAGATCATGGGTGATGAACAGGATCGCCATCCCGGTCTCGCGCTGCAACTCCTTCATCAGCCCGAGAATCTGCGCCTGGATGGTCACGTCCAGCGCGGTGGTCGGCTCGTCGGCTATCAGGAGCTTAGGCTTGCATGCCAGCGCCATGGCGATCATGACGCGCTGCTTCATGCCTCCCGACATTTCGTGCGGGTAGTTGTCGACGCGGGACTCCGGAGCCGGAATTCCCACGTGCCGCAGCAGTTCCACACAGCGGCCGTAGGCCGCCTTCCTGGGCAAGGCCTGGTGCAGCATCAGCGGCTCGGAGAGCTGGCTTGCAACGCGGTAGAGGGGATTCAGCGAAGACATCGGCTCCTGAAAGATCATCGCGACCTTGTTGCCCCTGATACGCTGCATTTCCTCTTCGCTCTTCTCAAGCAGGTCTTGTCCGTCGAAGAGAATACGGGAACCGGGAGGATGGTACGCGTTCGATTCGAGCAGGCGGATGATCGAAAAGGCGGTCTGGGATTTGCCGCAGCCCGACTCCCCCACCAGGGCCAGCGTCCGGCCGGCTTCCAGGCTGAAGCTGACGTCGTCCACGGCCCTGGCGACACCGCCGCCGTCGGTCGTGAAATAGGTTCGCAGGTTATTTACTTCAAGCAGCATGGTGCCTCGCTTAAATTGACGCCTCTACTTATATCTCGGATCAAAAGCATTCCTTACCCCGTCGCCGACGAACACCAGCAGAATCGTCAGAGTCGTGAGCGTCAGAAACGTGGGCAGCATGATCCACCAGGCCTCCAGATGCTGCTGGCCCTGCGCCAACAGCTCGCCCAGGCTCGGCGCGGGATACTTCAGACCGAATCCCAGGTAATCCAGTCCCACCAGCGCGCCGATACCGGCCGAGACGCTGAAGGGCAGAAAAGTGACGACGGGCACCATTGAGTTGGGCAATATGTGTCGCAACATGATCTTGGCGTCGGACACTCCCAGCGCCTTGGCGGCGCGCACGTAGTCCCGGTTGCGTTCGCGCAGAAACTGCGCCCGCATGTGCTGCGCCATGCCCATCCAAGATGTCAGGTTCATGATGACGAAAAGCATCAGGACGTGCTGAAACCCGCCGAACTCCCCCTGCCTGGACAGGAAGTCACTTAGAATCATCAGCAGCATGAGCTGCGGCAACGCGCCCCATATCTCCATCAGGCGCTGCCCGCCGAGATCGACCAGACCCCCGAAGAAACCTTGTATGCCGCCGAGAATGCACCCCAGCAGCGTCGACGTAATCGCCAGCGCTAGTCCGAACACCAGCGACATTCTGAAACCGTAGACCAGCCGCGCCAGCACGTCCTTGCCGAACTGGTCGGTGCCGAGCAGGTGCCGTTCCTCCATCGCGCCCGGCACGAGCCTGCCGTCCACGGTATGCGCTAAAGGACTTGCCAGGCGCTGGCGCTGGAGCTTTTCGCTCGCGTAAAACGACTTGTACGAATGGGGTATCGGCGGCCAGAGCGCCCAGACATTACGCTTCTTGCCTTCTTTATACACCACCAGCTTGCGGTCGGCCCCGCTGTCCGGCGCGGCTTCGTCGAGCGGAGCCGCCGGATCGAAGGCGGTGTTCTCTTCCGGAAACAGCGCGCGCGTATCCACAACCGGTTCCCGCCCTGCAACGAAATTGCGGAACATGGCGGAGCGGTAGCTCACGACCGGTATGTTCTTCGATCCGCCCAGGTCACTGTAAGTGTACTCCCTGAAGACGGGAAAGAAGAACCGGCCGTCGATACGCAGGATGATGGGCTTGTCGTTGAACACTAGCTCGGCGGGCAGGCTGAGCAGAAACAGGAAGCCCAGTATCAGCACGCTGTAGTACCCGCGCTTGTTCTTGCGGAACTTGCGCAGCTTGTCTCTGATGTCCGGACTCAGTGTCATGTTGTGCTGCTCTCGAAGCCGATCCGCGGGTCGACGATCACGTAGCCGATGTCCGACAGCAGGCGGCAGATAAGACCGATGTAGGTAAAGACGAACATATTGCTCACGATAAGAGGGTAGTCTCGCTCGATCATGGCCGTGTAGCCCAGCAGGCCGAGGCCGTCCAGCGAGAATATCTTCTCGATCAGCAGGGAACCGGCGAAGAACATCATGACGAAGCGGGCGGGGAATCCCGTCACCAGCGGGATGAGCGAATTCCGCAGCACGTGCTTAAGCAGCACTTTGCGCTTCGAAAGGCCGCGCGCACGCGCGGCCACCGCGTAGAGCTGGTTCATCTCCTCGAGCACGCTGTTTTTGGTCAGGATCGTCAGGCCCGCGAAACTGCCTATCGTCAGGCACAGGATGGGCGCGATCAGGTGATGTATGTTGTCCCAGAGCTTGCCCCAGAGACCAAGCGTCTCGTAGACGTGCGGCGGGCTCTGGATGCCTTTCAGCGGGATCAGGTGCACCCACGAGTCGCTGCCCGGGCCGAAGGCCTTGATCAGAAACATCGCCAGTACAAAACCGGGAATGCCGTAACCGATCAGCACCAGCACGCTGGTTACGGAGTCGTAAACAGTGCCGGTTTTGGCGGCCTTGCTAACGCCCAGCAGCAGGCACATGGAGTAGGTGAGAAAGAACGACGCGATCCCGAGCCGCATCGAAACCGGCAACTTCTCCCGTATTACCTCGAAGCTCTTCTTGTTGTAGGTAATGGAATTGGGGAACTTCAGCAGAAACATGCCGTGCCAGTTGTCCCAGTTGGCGATTCTCTCCGCGAACGATTCCTGCAGGTATACTTCCGCCCTTTGCTCCTTAAGCTTGATCCGCGTGCCGTCGGCCCGGTAGTCGGTTTCGTCAAACGTTTTTTCCCGCGCCACGACGGGAACGGCGTCGAGCGTCTCGTCCCCGCCGATCCGCCGCCCCGTGCGCGGATCGAAAACCAGGTCGTCGTCCGCCGCGCTCGCGAAGGCCTGCCGCCCGGAGTCAAATCGCAGTTCGGCTGCCTCGCCGCCGCTCTCGACGCGGTTTTCGTAGACGTAGTAATTGACGCCCTCACGGTAGACCCACAGTTTGCGGCCGTGAAAAGAGATCTTGCGCGCCTCGCGGTCGCCAATCTCCCTTGAAGAAATCAGCGAGTTGCGGCCGCACCACAGCAGCATGCGCATGTAGCGTTCCCAGGCGTTGTAGTTGAGGCCCAGCTTGCGCTTGATCTGCATGCGGATTTCGGGGTCGATCTTGACGTTGCCCCGCGCGGTGTCATCGCCGAACATGGCCATGTCGCCCACGCCGGACTTGTTGGCCTGCTCCACGATCATCGTCTCGACCTGGTCCAGCGGGCCTCCCGGCACCAGCTCGGAGATCACGAAGAAGACGGTGACGATTCCGATACCGGTCGGAATCATCAGCAGAAATCTCTTAAGTATGTAAGACCACATGGCCGGGTTCTACCTGGAGACTGTCCGAAAAGGTCTTTTCGGCCAGGAGTGTTCAGTGTTTGGTGTTCGGTGTTCAGCACACAATGTCAACTCGTAAGAATGCACTATTCAAACACCGTCCCTTCATGAATTGATTTCTGAATCATATCATAGCGTTCCCGGTCGAACGACCAGTACCAGTAGATCGGGTAGTAGGCCCACAGACCCGGGGTGTGGATCCTGGGCCGCCGCAGGTAATTCCAGTAGACGGCGTGGTCCACAGTCGGCCAGGTCCTGGGAATCACGTACCAGTTGGCGCACATGATGCGGTCGAACGCCTTGGAATAGGTCTCGACGGTCTCCTCTGATTCCGACGTCACCAGGACGTGCAGCACCTCGTCGACGGCGGGGTTGCGCAGGCCCATCGCATTGGCCGACCCCTTGACCCCGGCTTCATCGGAAACAAAGCTGCGCGCCAACTCGCGGCCCGGTGCCTTGCGCGCGTCGAACCATCCGCCCAGGAGATCGAAGCGCCGGTTGTTGACACGGTCCTGGAACTCCAAGGCCGAGAGTTTCACGGCGGAAGCCCGGATACCGGCCCGCTGCAGGACCTCGGTGAAATGAAAGGCTTCCTGCGTGTCGTCCAGAATCTCGAACTTGAGGGCCCTGCCGTCGCGGGTACGCGCCCCGACCGACCGGTCCCAGGTCCACCCCAACTCGTCCAGTCGGTGGTCTGCCGCGGCAATGCGCTGATCTATCGGGATACGGTTGCCGTCGCCGTCCGTTCCGAGCTCGTAAGGCCCCCTCGTGAAGGCCTCCTCGGGAACATAAATCATGCCCTCGCCGGGCTTGTTGTGCTTCAAGGCCAGCTCCGCAAGTATCTCGCGCACCTTGTTCCGCGCCGGCCCGGACGACGCGCGAAGCTGCGGCTGGTTGTTGAAGTAACTCACGATCCTCTCCTGCTCGCCAAAAAAGAAATTCCGGTTTATGTAATCAAAGTCGTAAAGCGAAATTATCACCTTGCGCAGTTCCTTGTCCTGGAAAAGGGGTCTGCGCAGATTGAAGATCCAGCACTTCATGGCCGCGGGCCGCGTCAGGGGAAACGTTTCCTTGATGATGTAGTTCTTTTCGAAATAGTCGCCGCCGAGGCGTTCCAGCACGTCCCTCGGCAGCCAGCACAGGTAGTCCAGGTAACCGCTCTTGAGGGCCTCTATCTTGGAAAAATCGTCGTAGTAGGTCTGGAATTCCAGGCGGCGCCAATTCATGTTGCCCTTGCGGCAAGGCAGGTCCTCGCCCCAATAGTCGTCGCGACGGACGTACGTAATGGACTGCCCCATCACGTACGACTCGACCTCGTAGGGACCGCTGCCCACGGGAAGCATCTCGTCGAAATCCTTGCCCAGGTTCTTGCCCGGCGCGCCGTAGACGTGGCGCGGATAGACGCTCAGATAGGATATCCAGACGGGTAGATCGCGCCTGTACTCGCTGAAGAAAATCCTGACTGTATGAGCGTCGAGCTTCTCCATCCTCTCGACGCCCTTCCAGAAGACTTTGGCCGCCGGGTTCATGTCCGGATCGTACAGCAGGTCGTACGAGAACACCACGTCGTCCGCGGTAACGGGAACGCCGTCGGAGAAGCGGGCCTCCGGCCGCAGGTATACGGTCATCGATTCCTTGTCGTCGGCGATCTCGAAGTATTGTGCCAGCCATCCGTAGACCGAGAACGCTTCGTCATCGTCCCAGGACTTGACGCCCAGGCTTTCGAAACAGTGCCCGAGGTCCGGGGCCGGCTTACCGGTCAGGCCGAAGGGCGAGAGCTTCGTAAAGTACTCGCCCGGCAGACGCAGAGTCCCGTCGATGGGCGATGCCGGGTCCAGGTACTCGAACGGCTCGCCTTCGGCGTACTTCAAGGCTTCGGGACCGAACACCGAGACGCCGTGCATCTTGCGCGCCGCGCCGCCGTGCTGCGCGAGCAGCGCAACCGACGCGGCAAGAACTCCTGCCCGCAAACCTCGCATCAGCGTCCCTTTATGCAGCCCTCGACGATCTCGTCGAGATCGCCTTCGGCCAGCCCGATGCAGGTGTCGGCGGCGCCGTAGTAGACCCGCAGCCTGCGGGTTTCGAGATCGGCTATCGCGCCGCACGTGAAGCAGACGTCGGGAACGACGCCGTTCTGCTCGTACTCGGTTTCCGGGGTCAGGATGTAGCTGTTCATCTTTCCGACAACCCTGCCGGGATCATCGAGGTCAAGCAGCGCGGCGCCGAGCGAATACTTGCGCTGAGTCCACAGCACGCCGTGAAAAACCTCGAGCCAGCCCTTCTCCGTCCTGATCGGCGGAGTCGGCCCTATCTTAGATCTGTTCCAGTGGATAAAGGGGTGCAGGAGCGGGCGGAAGTGCCCCCAGTGCAGCAGGTCCGGCGAGCGTGAAATCCATATCGAGCCCGGATTGTTGATGGCCGAAGGACGGTCGAGGCGGTAATAGAAATCGCCGATCTTCTCCGGGAAAAGGCAGGGCACACGGTTGTGGCCGATGCTGATGCAGTCCATGAACTCGCACGTCTCGAAGTCTTTCGTGCGGTAAAGCAGCGCGTGGGCGGTGCCGCCGGTCGGGCGGATGATGTAGTAAGTGTCGTCGATCTTCGTAATGCGCGGGTCGATGATCCAACCGTCGTATTCGGCCAGCAGCGGATCATCCACCTGCGGCATGAACGGCTCCGGCCGGATGTCGAAGTGAACGCCGTCGCCGCTCTCGGCAATGTGCATCCTGGGCGCCGGCTCTCCCGCCAGAATCACGGAAAGCAGCAGGATCGTTTTTCCGTTATACATCGTCTGCCCGCAGTTGAAAACTGCGTCGGCGTCGCCGTAGGGAAAATCGGCCGGCGCAATAATCGGATTCTCGGGATGCCGTTTGAGCAGCGTGTTGTATCTGGTCATGACTTATCTCCTCTTCTTTCTATTTCTCCACCGGCACTACAATTCCTCGCATGATTACGTTCTGGCAGAAAGCAAAAACCATGAATGTCGGCACGGCGGCAATAAGCAGCGAGGCGAAAATCACCCCCGGGCCGCTTGACATCTGGAGCTGATACAGCCACGGCATCAGCGTCCACATCTTCGAATCCTGACATACCAGCAGCGCCATCATGAAATCGCTGTAGGCGAACGTAAACGCCTGCAGCGCCACCACCGCCAGGATCGGCTTGCTCAGGCTCATCGTGATCTGCCAGAAGATACGGATTTCGCCCGCGCCGTCAAGCTCGGCGCTCTCGTAGAGCTCCTGCGGCAGCGAGTCGAAGAATCCCTTCAACAGAAAGATCATGTAGCCGTTTGCAACGCCCGGCAAAATCAGCGCCCAGAAGGAATTAAGCATGCCGAATTCGCGCAGAAGCAGGAAATTCGGAATCTGGGTCACCATAGGAGGGAAAGCCATCGTCAGCATCAGGAAAAGCAGCATCTTGTAGGTGGTCGGCGGCTTGTAGCGGCTGAGGGCGTAGGCTGCCAGCGGGTTGACGGTAAGCGCCGCCAGGATGGCCAGGCCGCAGTATATCGCCGTGTTGAGAATGCCGCGGCCGTGCAGGACCATGTAGTCGATTACCGTCAGGTAATTGCGGCGGACGAACTCCCGCCGGATTTTCCCCGTGCGTTCCTGAAAATCAAGGTAGTGCAGGTCGCGTTGCGGAGGAAGTATATCATCCCACGCCGCGAAAGCGGTGCCCTGGCCGGCGTTGAGGGCTTCGATCGTCCCGTACTTCGTCCTCAGCGCGTCCTGGAACTGAAACTCGACACTGTCGATTCTCAGCTTGTCGGCGGGAATCATCAGCATCTCGCCGGTGTCCGGGCTGCGCCACCCCTGGAGCAGAGAATCCCAGTCGGAAAGCGCCAAGCCCGAAGCTGGCGGCACACCGGTAAATGGCGCCTCTTCGAACGACGCGCACGACAGGCCGTAGTTGCGGTTGACACTCTCGATAGTGCCGTATTTCGCCGCGAGGAATTTCCGGTAGAGCGGCGCGGCTTCCGGGTCGACCCGAATCCAGTGCAGGTTCAGCAGCGATCGCACAAAAACGGTCCAGTCTTCCCGCTCCTTGTCGGTTCGCCCCTGCCCCCGCGGCAGGCGGCGGTCGAGGTGGACCTCGGACCATGACACGTACGCCGTACCGTGTGCCTCGTTGTAGGCCTGGATTTCCTTCGTGTACTGCGTTTGCAGGAAAGCCTTCAGAAAATAGCCCTCGACGCTGAAGAAGAAGCATTCTCCGGGAGGCAACCCCGCCTTGAAATCGTTGAACGCCCGGTAGAATGCGTTGGCCTCTCCGGAAGTCCGGCGTTCGAGGTGATTCTCGGCCGTCACATAGAACGCGTTCCAGTTGACGAAGCTCATCTCCATCGCGGCGTTCATGCGGTCGATATCAGAATCGAAGCGCCCGATCATCCCGCGCTTGAAGGCCCGCAGGTTGTGCGGCAGTACGCCGCGCGAAACGTCGGCCTGGATGTAGCCGCATGTATAGGCCCGCGGCGAGAATCTCTGTCCTTCGGCAAAGTCGCGCCAGGTCTCTACGAAACGCGGATTGGGGGCCCGCGGCGGGACCTCGCTGTCGAAAGAGTTCGCATCCGAGTCGTAGGTCATCTTCATCATCATCAACGACTCGTTGAACAGGCCCTCGACGTGCTTGCGGTAAAGCGCGGTCTCGTCCCGCATGAACGCCGGCACCAGGCGTGATTCCGAAGTATCGACGGCGCTCTTGGTGCTCCCGGCCACCATCAGGCCGAAGGGATAGAGCATTGTAATCGCGCCGCAGATCAGCACCACGTGGATCGCGCCGATCAGGAGCTTGACGCGCCAGTGTCTTCTTCCGATTGTCGATATAATCGGCATCGTTGCGCACTTATTTTGCGGCGCCCTGCGCCCGGAATTCGACGCGCGACAGGATCCGCAACTGATATACCGTGAAACCGATGAGCATGAATCCAAGCATCCACGCGCCGGCCGTGGCCGGCCCGAATTTCAGAAACGTGAAGGCCTTGTACCAGATGTGCAGGCCGATCACTTCGGTCCCGGCGGTGCCGCCGGTCATCGCCAGGATATTGCCGGTCGCGGTATACCACGAGTTTATGAATACGCCGACGAAATTGATAATGATCAGCGCCTTCAGGGTTGGAAACACCACGAAAAGGATCTTGTCGATGAAGTTGGCGCCGTCTATATCGGCCGCTTCGTAGTAGTCCTCCGGGATGCCCTTCAGCGCCGCCAGGTAGATCAGGCAGCCCGGGCCGATGCCCGCCCAGATCATCGGAAGCACACAGGCAAGCATGGCCGTGTCGGGGTCGCTGAGCCAGCGGAACGGCTCGGGAGTAACGGCGAAAAGGCGCGCGGGAAGATGCGACAGTGCGGCAACGAGCGTTTCGCCTTCATTAAAAAGGATCGGCGCGGCGAGTTTGCCGCAGGTGAAGAAGAGCAGGGCTCCCGCGGCGAAAAAAAGGCCCGCCTGCCACTTCATCTCGTGCATCCGCAGGCGGCGCGCGAAGACCAGGCACAAACCCAGCAGCAGCAGTCCGATCAACAGAAAGCCGCCCGCCGGTATACTCAGAACCAGCGCGTTCAGGGCGCCGTGCTCCGACGGCTCGTAAAACTGCTTCCACAGCAGGATTGTCACCAGTCCGGCAGTCACGGCGGGAAGATAGTAGATGGTCCGGTAGAGCAGCCTGCAGCGCGGCACCTCCTGCAGCAGGACGGCGAGCACGATCGGCGGAAGGAAGGTAAGCGACAGTACAAGAAAACTGTAACGCACGGAATTCCAGATGGCCCGCCACCAGTAGCTGTCGAAAAGCAGGCTGCCGAAGTTGTCGACTCCCACCCAGGCGGACTTGCCCAGCAGGCGATAGTCGTAGAAAGCCATGATCGATCCGCGGAAGAGCGGCACGTAACGCCACAGCAGTATGCTCAGGACAGCCGGCAATAGCAGTACATAGGCCCATGTGTAGCGGCGGAATTGCCAGCCCTTCTTCTGCCCCTCGTACGAGGGGGGTGTGAGCGAACGGACGATACGGCGGAAACCGAACGTGAATACCGCGACGATCGCCGCCAGCAGCACCCAGGCGGAAATCCTGCGCAGGAGTTGCTCGCGCGGCGGAATAATTCCGATCATTTCTTCGTTCGCCCGCCGGCAGCCTTCCCGCAAAACTTCCTGTATCACATCCAGCCGCTTTTCCGGGTCGTCCGGCAGCTCTTCTTTCAAGGCCATGTTTTCGACCCTGTGCATCGGGAAAGTCATCAGATCGTAAGCCAGGTTGCTGTTGCGTCCGTAAGGTTCGGGCCTTCCGGTCTCGATCGCGATCCTGTAGGCTTCGGCCCATCCCGGCGGCGACAGCCGTTCGATTTCGGGATACCCGAACATGCGCAGATAGACGGGATTCACGAAGTTGCCGAGGCCGCCCTCCACCATGACCCGCGTCTTGATCTCCATGGCTTCCCTGCTGTCGTAGAAGCGCATGTATTCCCACGCGGCATCGCGCACCGCCGGATGCTTGATGTCCGAAAAAAGCCCCATCATGCGGCTGTTGAGCTCCGCCCCGCGAATTCCGGTCGGCCCGATCGGCACCGGCACGAGTCCGGTCAGTTCGGTGTTGATTCTCGAGAAGACCTTGCCGTCAATGTAGTCGAGGCGCATCGCGATTTCGCCGCGCTCCCACTTGCCGGCCAGGTCCGGCGCGTCCTTGGTCGAATAGCCGCGGCGCACGCGCCCCCCGGCGTCGACCCATTTCTCCGCGCTGAGGCTCACGTAGAAGTCCAGCGCAACCGCCGCCTCCCGCGTGTCGAACACGCATTTCCAGCGGTCGGTGTCCTCGTTGTAGGTCATCACCTCGCCGCCGGCCGACCAGAGGAAGGTCAGCCAGTAGAAGGACTCGTGCTTGCTCCTTGTCAGCAGCATGCCGTAGACACCTCTCTCCGGATCGGTAATAGCCTTTGCCGCCGCCATCATGTCGTCCCACGTCCATTGCGTCGTCGGATGGGCGATCCCCTTCGCGTCGAACAGATCCTTGCGGTAAAGAAGGACCTTGCCGAGGGCGCCGCCGTAGGGCAGCGCCCACACGTTCTTGCCGCCCTCGGGCCCCCGCTGCCGGATCACCGGCCATATCTTGCTGTTGATGCGGAAGTCCAGCTCCTCCTGTGTCATTCCCGACAGGTATCCGTCCTCCGGCTTGTCGAGCGGGTAGAGGAAGCTGTTCTGGATGTAGTTGTAGGACCTGCGGAAATTCATATAGAGGACGTCGGGAGCGAGCTCGCCCGCGATGGCGAGAAGATCCACCTCGACGCCCCACACCTGGATGCCGGTGAATTTTTCCAGCTCGATTTCGACGTCGTCCCAGTTGTGATCGCCGTATTTCGCCGGATCGGCCTTGTAACGCTCGCGGTAGCGTTCGGCGAAGATTTCGGGGAAGCGCTTGCGGAACGCCCGCACGCCGGCGACTTCGGAGCGCGTAAACGGGTCGGTGAGAGTCGGGTCCGGCAGATCGAAGACCTTTACGTGGATAATCGTCTTGCCGTCACGGTCCTCGATCCATCCGCCGCGGGCGGACAGGGAAGAAAGGGCCAGAAGCCCCGCGGCTGCGCATGTCTTGAGACAAAACCTCATTCGGCATTTCTTCCAAGCGTTACCGAAACCTGGTGTTGCGTCCTCTCCGGCTGCGGGGGAATCAGGTTGCCGTCGAGAACTTTGCCGTCGAGCCGGACCGTCAAGCCGGTTGCCTCCTTTACCCGCCGGATCTCGATCTCGAAGTCGGCGCCCCTCCAGCGTCTGAGGACCTTTGCCTTGCGCCAGCGCGACGGCAGTTGCGGATCGATCCGCAGCCCGCCGGCCTCGGCCCTGACTCCCAGCAGCATCGCCACGGCGGTGCGGTAGTACCACGGCGCCGTACCGGTATTGGGGCTGTGGCTGCTCAGTCCGGCGTTCCTACCCGCGGCCGGCCCGCGATAGAAGTTGGGGATGTAGAGCGGCAACTGGCCGGCGCGCTCGATCGTGTTGCGGCCCAGGTCCGGCAGCAGGCGGCGCAGAACATCGTAACCGCGGTCGGCTTCGCGGGCGCAGTAAAGCGCATAGGCATAGAACACGCTCGCGTGGCAGTAAACGGAGCCGTTCTCGTTCCAGCCCGGCGCCTTTTGCGTGAGCTTGCCGATGTCCTCGTACATGCGCGTGTACGCCGGCGCCAGGGTCGTCGGACCGCACGGCGTCATCAGCATCTTTTCCACCGCGCGGATGCACGACCGGGCGCGTTCCGCGCCGGCCGCGCCGCACATCAGCGCCCAGCTCTGGGCGTTCAGGTAGATCTTGCCCTCGCGGTCGGCGCGCACCCCGAACGGCCGGCCCGCGTCGGTAAAGCCGCGCGCGTACCATTTGCCGTCCCACGCAAGCTTGGTTATGCGCTCCCTCGTCCCGGCCGCCTCCCGCCGATAGCGGGCGGCGCGCGCCTTGTCCCCGCGCAGCTCGGCGATTCCCGCCCAGGCGTCCAGCGCGCAAACCAGGGCCTCCGAAAGCCAGATCGATTCCCCCTTGTCATGCAGTCCGGCCATGTTCAGAGGGTCGTTCCAGTCCCCCTGCCCTATGCGGCTGAGGCCGCGCTTCGTGCGGTCCTTCAGCAGCCACTCCAACCCCAGGCAGACGTGTTCGTAGATGGTGGCTTTTTTCCGCTTGTCGTTGCCGAAGGGCGATTTCTCGTCGAGAATCGTGCTGTCTCCGGTTTCGTAAATATAGAAAGCGAGGCTCAGCGGCCCCCAGACGTTGGTGTCGCGGTGGGGAATGGTGCTGATGCCCCAAACAGAGGCGTCGTCGCGCAGCAGCACCCCGTGCGGCATCCACCCGTCGGTCTGCTGCCGCCGCCAGATGCGCGTAAAGTGAGCGCGGGCGGTTTCCGGATCCACGTATACCGCGCCCATCGCGTCCTGGATGATGTTGCGGCCCTGCGCGCAAACCCTGAACCGCGCCGTGCGCGCCATCAGCAGCGTCCTGCGCGGCAGCCATTGATTGACGTAATGGTTGAAACCGGCGTCGGGCGTCTCAACGCTGACCAGCGGCCTGTAATCGTCGATAAACCGGTAGACTTGCTTTAACGCGGCATCGAAGCCGCCCCTGCGCAGATACTTGCGCTTGAGCTTGAGCATTTCCGCGCGGCCGTTCGCGGGACCGAAAATGAACTTGATCGTTCTGGACCGGCCCGGCTCCAGCGTCATCGGAAACTGGAAGATGTTGGCGCTGTCTTCGTTGGCGGTCTCGAAGATTTCGAGGCTGCCGGGAAGACGGCGCCTCTTGAGCTGAACGGGATCCTGCACACCCCTGCGCCCGGCAAACGTGCCGACACTGAATTCCCACGCTTCCGGCATGGTATCCGGCAGACAGAAGATTTCGTAGTTCAGTTCCTTGAGCTTGTAGTAGTCCTGGTAGCGCACGTAGTAGGGCGCGGTCTTGTGCACGCCTCCGCCCAGCGAGCGGTCGAAAAAACCGTGCTGCTTCATCTGGCCCCTCGATCCCACCGAGAGAAAGCTGTACAGCGATATGCGGCGCTTCTTCTTCGAGACGTTGGTTACGGTGGCCGTCCACAACTCCAGGATGTCGTCCCTGGGGATGACCAGGCGAAGATCGACCTTGATCCCGTCGGTAACCACACTCCAGCAGATGTCGCCCTGCCCCACCGAGAACTCGAATTCGTCGGGCTCGACCATGACCGGATCGTGCGGCGCGCTCCAGAAACGGCCGGTGTCATCGTCGCGTACGTAGAACCACCGCGGCGGACCGGAATAGGCGCGCGAATGCTCCTCCGTGAATTGACCGTGCCACAGGTTGCCGCGATGATCGATCGTAATGCCATACATATCGTTCCATAGATCGGCGTCCGCGCGATCGATCAGGTTGACGTCCCGTAATACGTATCTTCGCCCGTCCTCGGTAAATCCGCTCTTAATGGCTGACTTCTTCGACATTTCCCCTCCCAATCACTCAATTCCGTTGCTTCATGAATTCCTCCCTTGCCGACACCAGCGAAGGGATCATGACGATTTCCATTTTTCCGGCAGAACGTCGGCTTCGGCTTCGAGCAGCTCTTCTATCATCGCGCGGCTGTCGGCCGGGCTGGACACCAGCGGGTCGCACAGGAAGGCGCGGTACAGCAGGTCGCGGTCGCATTCCACGGCCGCTCGCGCGGTCAGCTCGTGCGTGTCGAGCACCTGCTGCCAGAGCCCCCTAAGCCCGACGGGCGCGTTGCCGACCGGGCGCGGCGTGACCGCATCCATGCCGACGTCGCAGAGAATTTCCAGGAACGCGTCGTCCGGCATGTTGGGGACGGCCCCGCTATTGGCGGTGTTGACGAAAAACGGCTTGCCGAGCCCGCCCCACATCGCCTCGATGATGTCGGTGGCATGGTCGGGGCCGGTTTTCTTCATGAATTCCTCGATCGGCGCGGCACCCAGCACGTAGGCGTCGACCTCGTTCCACATATCGGCGTGCCGTTCGTAGCGGGCGGCGGTCTCCCAGATCGAAAGCGGCGGCACCGGCTCGGGCGTCTTGCCCAGCCCCTGCCAGAAACGGACGTACTCCTTCGTGTGCCCCGTGCACGTCGGCACCTTGCCGAAGGCCTCGTAGAGCGAATAGGTGATCAACGCGTTGAAGCGCGCCTTCGCGCCGGTGTCGCCGCCCACCGTTTCACAAGCCGCTCTCTGCTTCAGTTCCTCGGCGATGGCCGGCGCAACGTCGCGTCCTTCGTACACGGCCTTGATCAGCCAAGTAAAATGATTGGGTCCTGCGATGCGGAAATCGAACGCCGCGTCAATCTCGTCGTTCCATTCGGAATCGTCGGCAATGATCCCCGCGCGCCTGGCGTAGGCGCGCTTGACGTGCGGCATGTGCAGCCCGTCGCACAACGCGAAGCTCTTGAGGTTGGGGGCGAAGAGGCGCAGACCCAACCCGTTGGCCGCCGTGGGATTGATGTAGTTCACGACCCAGGCGTCGGGACAGAGATCTTCGATATCCCGGCAGTACGCCAGGATGCGGGGGAACTCGCGCAAGGTGCGCATGATGCCGCCCGGTCCGATGGTGTCGCCGCTGCACATGCGGATGCCGTACTTCAGCGCGACCGCGCAATCCAGGCCCCGGTACTTGACCGAGTGATCCGCGAAACTCAGCACCACGAAGTCCGCTCCGCTCAGAACGTCGCGCCCCTCCAGCGAAGCCTCGATCTTGAGAGGCGCCCCGGTGTGGGCCACGACTTTGTCCGCCAGTGTCTTCATGCGCGCCAGGTGCGCGGCGTTGACGTCGACCAGCGACAGCGTGCCGGTGCGCAGGTGCTCGGAATGCGCCATCTGCCAGATGGCCTGCCGGCCGAAAAACAGGCTCCCGGCCCCGATCAGTACAACTTTGGGTCGCTGTATTTCAGTCACTCTATCTCCACGATTGGCTATTGCCCGGCATGAGCCGGGTGTGTTAGACATAACCGCCGGACACGAAACGGACAATGCTCTTAGCCGATTTCTCGAAGCGTGGTCTTTTCGTGTCCGAAAAGTGTCGTTTTATATACCATTTCGAGAGAATGACAAACAGAATATACCGCGAGCATTTCCGGCCGACGGCGCCTCTTGCCGCGATCCGCGTCTGCCCTCCTCCGCGCTTCGGGTCAGACGCGCTACACTTCCAGAATGCAGCGGCGGCTTACCCGAAGGGAACCTGCTCGTTTGGGACACTACTGAGAAATTAACTTCGGCCTCACGGCCCGGATAACGGCATTATGACAAAAATGAAGGAAAAAAAATGAAGGCCGATGTGGTACAGAGTCCCCCTCCAGACCGAAGAAACAATCACTACACCTGCAATCGGGACCCGCTCAAGGCCGAGCCCCTGGCGAAACTGCCGCTCGGCAGCGTGCGCGCCCGCGGATGGCTCGGACACCAACTCGACCTCATGGTCGACGGCATGCACGGGCGCCTGGAGGAAATGAGCTCGTTCCTCGAGCCCGACAACGGCTGGTTCGGTACCGACAAGCAGGGCTGGGAAGAACAGCCTTACTGGCTGCGCGGATTCTATCCGCTGGCCGTCCTCACCGGCAACGAGCGCTGCGTGGCCTCGGCCGCAAAATGGATCGAGGCCGTGCTGCGCAGCCGGGACGCGGACGGATACTTCGGCGCGCCTTACCATAAGGCTGTCAAGGGAAAGGACGGCAGTTCGCTGCCGGACCTGTGGCCGCACATGGTCATGCTCGATGCCCTCATACAGCATCATGAACACACCGGCGACGAACGGGTAGTTTCCTTGATGAACGACTTCTTCAGGTTCTGCCGCGACCTTCCCGACGCGCAGTTCATTCCCAAGAACGTCTGGTCCGAACCGGATCGCTACCGCGAGGAATTCGGAGACTGGAAGCCCACGATCCAGCACAAGCGCGCCGGCGACATGCTGCCTCACATCTACTGGCTGTACAACCGCGGCGGCGAAGAGTGGCTGCTTTCCCTGGCGGAGCGGTTCTTCGAGCATATTCAGCCGCCCCAGGACGAATGGCTCGACCATCACGTCGTTCATTTCACGCAGCGCTTCCAATACCCGGGCGTTTACCACGCGCTGTCGCGGGATCCCCGCCACCTGGCGCTTGCAGGGTACTGGTATGCCCAGCATATGGCCGTGTGGGGCCAACAGCCCCGCGGCATCTTCGCGGCGGATGAACAGATCCGCCCCGGCAAGGTCGATCCTCGGCAGGGCTTCGAAACCTGCGGGATGGTCGAGTTTGCCAAGAGCTTCTATCTGCTGGGCCGTTTGACGGGCGACCCGATATATGCCGACAGGACCGAGGACATCATGCTCAACCACTATCCGCCTTCTCACACCCGCGACCTGAAGGCGCTGCACTACCTCACGGCTTCAAACCAGCCGCAGCTCGATTGCTACGAAAAGCACGACCACTTCAACAAGGGCCGCCATTTTGACTACTCCCCCCACCTGTACCGCTGCTGCCGGCACAACGCCGCCATGGGCTGGCCGTGGTACGTTCAGAACCTGTGGCAGGCAAGCTCCGACAACGGCCTGGTTGCGTGGCTGTATGCGGCCTCGGATGTGTCGGCCGTTGTCGGAGACGGGACGAAGGTTACGCTTCGCGCCGAGACCGATTATCCTTTCGATACGCGTGTCGGCATCACGGTCCGCACCGACGCCGCCTGCACGTTTCCGCTGTACCTTCGCGTACCGCGGTGGTGCTCCGGCTTCGCCGCGCGGCTGAACGGGAAGGCGCTCCGCGTTGAAGCGAAGGCCGGTTCGTTCGTCAGGATCGAGCGCGAGTGGACCGACGGGGACGTCGTGAGCGTCGACATGCCGGTAGAGGAGTCCCTGACAACCTGGCCGCGCAACGGCAGCGTTACCGTCGACCGCGGCCCGCTGAGCTACTCGGTGCGCATCGAAGAAGACTGGAAACGCTGCGGCGGAGACGACGAGTGGCCGGAATGGGAAGTCTTTCCCCGGTCGCCATGGAATTACGGACTGCTGACCGGCTACGGCCCGGCCGCGAGGGTTGCCAAGGCCGAACCGCCGTCCCCTCAGCCGTGGACGGTCGAAGCAGCGCCGATAGAGTTAAAGGTCCGGGCAAAGCGCTTGCCGGAGTGGCAAATAGGAGCAGACCGCACCGTCGCGCCGCTCCCGGAGAGCCCGGTCGCCTCGGCCGAACCCGAAGAAGATATCACTCTTATTCCAATGGGCTGCGCAAGATTACGGATGTCTTGCCTGCCGGTGGTGCGGCAGTCTTGACTTGCGGACGGGGGCATTATGAAAGGACGGGCGATAGTTGTTGTTGACCGCGGCAAAGTTGAGATCCGCGCCATCGAGCCGCGGCCGGTAGGCGAATGGGACATAAAGGTGGAACTGGAGCACAGCGCCATCAGCGCGGGAACGGAATCGTATGTGCTTTCGCAGCCCGGCGGGGACCGCGAGGTTATTCCGGGATACGCGCCGGTCGGACGCGTCGTTGAAGCCGGCGCCGAAGCCGCCGCGTTGTTCTCGGTTGGCGATGTCGTCTCGTACTTCTCGCCCGACGCGCCTGTTGGCGGACCCGCCATGAGCTGCGGCGGGCACCAGAGCCCCGCGGTGCTCAACGTTGACCCGCGCAAGCGCGATCTGCGGGGACCGGATCAATTCTGCCTCAAGGTTCCGGCAGAACTGTCGACCGACCATGCGGCGTTCGGCGGCATCGCCGCGGTTTCGTCCATGGGCGCGACGATGCCGGACCCCAAGCCGGGCGACAGGGCGCTGGTGGTCGGCCAGGGGGTTATCGGACTGTTCGCGACGCAGCATCTGCGGCTTCTCGGCGCCGAGGTGGCAGTCGCCGACACGCTGCCCGGACGGCTGGAGATCGCCGCTCGCTGCGGCGCCGACCACCTGATCGACGCCGAGGATGCCGATACGGCGCAGGCGCTGCGCGATATCTGGCCCGAGGGCGCGGATATCGTTGTGGATTCAACCGGTTCGTGCCGCGTGATCGAGGCGGCCGTACCGGCCGTGCGGCGCAGGGGCAAGTTCGTGTTCCTCGGCTGGTGCAAGGGGAAATTGGCCATAGAGAATTTCCATCACCAGCGTGTCTTCCAGGCCTACTTCCCGTGGACGCTCGAGGGAGAGCGTGTGCTGCACTCATGGCGGATGATACTGCAGGGCGGGATCAGGGTGGAACCCGTCATCACTCACCGCATGAAAGTCGAAGACGCGCAGCGGGCCTATGACATGATTCGTGAACGGCCCGGCGAGTGCCTCGGCGTCGTACTGGATTGGAGGCAACAATGACAGTATCTGTCGCAGAAATTGTGGGTGAAGTCTGTGTTCTCACGTCTTGCATGGTCGATGACGGAATCAAGACGATCCAGGGGGCAGGGGGCAGGAGGCAGGAGGCAGGGGGCTCGGAAGAGCCTGAAGACTTATGACAGGAAGAGAAAACCTTGTGCGGGCAATCGAGTTTGGCGGCCCGGCCTATCTCCCCGTTACCATCAGCGTAAGTCTCAAATGGCTGCTGGACGAAGATGAATCCAAGCGCGAGAAGGTCCGCGAGCTTTCCGCCCGGTTTCCCGACGACCTTATATGGAAAGTCAGCTCGGCGCGCAACAGCTCGGAGCCGATACTTCGTGACGGGGTGACGCGATGGACGGACGAATGGCAAACCGGCTGGATAAATGACGGACACGGAGGCAGGGCTGAAACATATCCTCTCGAGAACGGTTATGATAATCCTTCTTCCTACGTTTTCCCCGACCCTCATCTGCACGGTCGTTTCGACGCTGCCAATGAACGGTTAAAAGAGCGCGGCAACCGCTATGTCCAGGCCAGTGTCTGGTTCACGTTATTCGAACGGCTTTGGATGCTGCGGGGTTTCAACAACATGTTGATGGACCCATACACCGACGCCGACAACTTCCGCAGGCTGCGCGACCGCGTGGTCGAGTACAACATCGAGATCATCGACCAGTGGATCGAACGCGACGTTGATGCCGTGTTCTTCTCCGACGACTGGGGCTGCCAGCGCGGCCTTCTCATGGACCCGGACGACTGGCGGCGGTTTTACAAGCCATCCTACCGGAGAATGTTCGAGCGTGTCCGCGCCGGCGGCGCACATGTCTGGATGCACCTCTGCGGGAACATCACCGCCATTCTCCCCGACCTGATCGATATCGGCCTTAACGTTTTGAATCCGGTGCAGCCGCAGGCCATGGATGTGCGCCGATTATCGCAGGCATTCGGCGGCAAGGTATGCTTCAACGGCGGAGTCGACGTGCAGGGCACG
>Ga0180435_10001772_pt1 | contig 22293 bp, 11 predicted proteins | sample SS_ome_3_FD_132467 | JGI IMG/M metagenome (GOLD analysis project Ga0180435, IMG submission 132467) | Hypersaline lake sediment archaeal communities from the Salton Sea, California, USA - SS_3_S_1 metaG | ecosystem: Environmental > Aquatic > Non-marine Saline and Alkaline > Hypersaline >...
AAGGCAACGCCAAATACTTGGTACACCGACCTGCAATACGGCTACGCGAACAAGTTTGAATTTCCCGACGATCGCCAGTATCCCAACGGTAAGATCGAGATCTGGGCGAACTTCGGTGACGCCAATCCGAATACGGCGATGACGGAAATCAACGCGCGAGCGACCGCGATCTTTCCTGAACAGGCCGGTCTGAAGTATGTCGTGATTGACGGTTTCGACATCTGCCACACTGCGCCGCAATGGGGCGACATCTACACGTTGGAAGAGGGCGCAATTGGCGCCAAGTATGGATACGGCTGGATCATCCAGAATTGTACGATTACGAACTCGCGGAATATCGGCATCTCACTCGGTGTTAGTGACGAGGTCTATTTCCCGCGAGACGACGAAGGCGGCGTGCTCGAGGGCGGCAGCAACATCCCGCCGCTCGATTCGATTGGCCATCATCTGATTCGCAATAACGTCATCCGCCGCTGCGGCCAAACGAGCATTTACGGTTGTTACGGCGCCGTCGGTTGTGTGATCGAGGGCAATGTCATTGTGGAGACCAACTATCGCAACGAATGGCATGGAATGAACCAGGCGGCGATCAAACTCCTGTTTCCGATCGACACCGTAATCCGAGACAACCTACTAATCGGCATGTCGGACATACATAACAAAGCGAAGGGAATTTGGCTCGATTGGGGAGCCCAAAACGCACGTGTGACCGGTAATGTAGTGTGCGACTTCGGCGCGAATCTGGGCCTGTTTATGGAGGTCAATTTCGGGCCGACCGTCGTCGACAATAACGTTTTTATTCGATCCATGACTGTCATCGAGTCGGACGGTAGTGTGCTCGCACACAACCTGTCTCACGATTGTTCGTTTTTGCTGATTGCCTCGCCACACCGCACGACGCCCTATTACAAACCGCATTCGACGATGCGCACGGGAAAGGCGTTTGTCACGTTGAATCACCTTCGGATCTTCAACAACGTGATTTCCGGTGGCGCTGGGTTCGGTGGTGAGAGGCTGTTCCGCAAAGGCTCGACCGCCGCAGATATGCTTGTCGACTACAACGCCTACTTTGGCGGAGCGAAGGGATACCAAGGTCAAGATACGTCTAGCGTTGTTGTCGATGACGCCGCGGCGATCGATTTCGATGCAACGACAGAAAGCGCCGCCCTCAAGTTCGAAGTCCCCGCCGTTCTGTTGCGAGGGAACCGACAGCTGGTGACTTCAAAGCGGATCGGAAAAATCCCCTTAGCCGAGATGTACATGGAGCACCCCGACGGCACGCCGCTCGACATCGATCGCGATTTCTTCGGCAAGCCCATCAAACCTGAAAATGTGCGGCCGGGGCCGTTTCAAACGCTCACCGCAGGTGAGAATCGGCTGCAGCTCTGGCCGAAGTAGCGATGTCGACGTCCGTGTTGTTTCCGGAGCGACTTCCGAGGCTGTCGAGCGAGGCGCGTGAGTGCTGTGGCTCCACTTGTTGCCGGAGGCCTACACCTCTGGCTCGCCAATTCTTAAGCCGCTCGTATTCCAACGGTTGCACATTGGTATGGTCCCCGGCCTGCTTGTCGTGAGATTTGCGCGAAATTGGACTTCGCAGCACTCCCGATTCAAGTCGCCCCGTCGATTTCAAAACTGGTTCGCGCAAGGTAAGATGCAGGGACGCTTGACTCGATCATTTGTTTCGGGCGAACCCACATGATCCGCAAGATTATCGAATTGCTCACCGGCCGGCGTGGTAAAACAGAGCCCGTTGTTGGGGGACACGTCACCTCCGACGGTGTGCTGCTGAACGACATTGACGGCTTCGACGCGCCGTTTGCCGCCGCGATGCGGAACGAGGGTTATCAACTGGCCGAATCGATTGCCCTGGAAAAAGTTGAAAACGCGCCGCAGGCGGTCGAGTCGTGGATGTGCTTAACGTATGCGTCGCAGATGTTGAAGAAATTCGAAGAGGCAATCGAGGCGTGCGAAAGGGCGATGGCGATTTCCCCCGACGACGAAACGATCAACTACGCGCGGGGATTCATCTCGCAAGATCAGGCGGACGAGTGTCTCGATCGCGAAGAATTCGCGGAGGCCGACCGCCATTTCAATTCTGCTGTTCAATATTACAGCACAGCAATCGCGATCGACGCCGGCTATTCCAATGCCTACTACGGACTAGCGGCCGCTCACGAAGGGCTTGGCAACCATGACCTCGTCATCACATATGCGACACGATATCTGGAATTGGAGCCGGACTCGTTGAAGAGAGACGATGCTTTGGATATGATCCGCGTGGCGAAAAGCCTTGCCACCGATCCATAAACAACAGCGCCCAAAAGAGGAAGCCTCGCAATGAAACGAAGAACGTTCCTTGGCGCCGCGGCCGTGGCTGTGACCGGCAGCGCTCTGGCCGAAGAGAGACAATCGTCCCAGGTTGTTGCATCGCATGAGGTCGACACCATCCAAGAGCAGCCACGCAGCGTTCCGGTCGTACAAGACTGCGACGTGTGCGTGTTGGGCGGAAGTTGCACCGGTGTTTTCGCTGCCGTTCGCGCGGCGCAAATGGGCGCCAAGGTGGCGATAGTTGAAAAACAGAACGCGTTCGGCGGCGTGGCGACCGCAGGACTCGTCAACGTCTGGCACAAACTGGTCGGCAACAAAACCAAAGAACAGATCATCGGCGGCCTGACCGAACAGATAATCGAGAATCTCAGGAAGATCGGCGCCGCACATGGCAACAGCGGCTATCGGCTCAACACCGAGGAATTGAAGATCGAACTCGATCGGCTGGTCCTCGAGCACGAGATCACGCCGTACCTGCACACCTTCTATGCCGCACCGCATATCGAAGAGGGGCGTGTCAAAGCGATCTTCATCGAGAACAAAAATGGACGGCAGGCGATTCGGGCCGGCATTTTTGTCGACGCCACGGGCGACGGCGACTTGGCCATGCACGCCGGCCTACCCTTCGAGATCCGTGATGGCGTGCAGCCGCCGACCACCTGCGCGAAAATCTCCGGCTTGCCCAAGGACGCGCTCAAGCTGATCGCCCAACACCGCGAGGAGTTCGATCTGGCGGTCGACCACGGTTGGGGAACCTTTGTGCCCAGTTCCCCGGGCGTCGATATGTGCGCCTACCGGCACGTCTTCGACACGATTGCCTCCGATGCAAGTCAATTGACGGCCGCAGAGATCGACGGGCGACGGCAGGTCCGCGCGTATATGGACATCGCCAGGAAGTACGGCGGCGAGAGCAATGCGCCCTGTCTGCTTGATCTCGGGGCGACAATCGGCATCCGCGAAACGCGGTCGTTCAAGGCCAACTACATTCTGACCGAGACGGACGTGCTCGAATGCAAACGCTTTCCCGACGCCATCGCGAACGGCACCTATCCGATCGACGTGCACGACGCCGAAACAGGACAGTTCAAGTTCAAGAGGCCCAAGGGCGATTTCTATCAGATTCCGCTTTCCACGTTGGTCAGCAACAAGGCGCCGAACATCGTGCTGGCCGGGCGCTTGATCTCGACCGACCGCGGGGCATTCGGCGGCGTCCGCGTGATGGTGAATCTCAACCAAACCGGTGAAGCGGCTGGCGTCACCGCCGCGCTGGCCGCCTCCCGCCTCGAAGCTGTCTCGACGATCGATCCAGCTTTGGTGCGCAAAAACCTCGCCCAACTCGGGGCCGTGATCGTATGACGAGTCGTGGAGCAAGGGGAAAACAAGATGCAGATCGAACCCAATTGGAATCATGCTGAAGGATGTGCTCGTCAAGGCGAGAAGAGACAAGTGTTTCGCCGAACTGCCGCGGGCCAAGAAATGCTGTATGGGTGTTGAGCATCACGACGGTGCGTACGGATGGCCCGACTACAATAAACGTTTCAAAGACGGGCGTGTTGTGTAAACGTGACTAAGAAAAGGTAGCCGCACTCGCGAGAATGCGGAGGAAATTCGTGGAACGCCAGGTTTTGGGGAACGCAGCTACCCGTGAATTCAGTTCTGAAACCAGCTCTTTCGCGATTGCCATATCTTGTGTTCACGCCCTGCCAATTTGTCTGGCAGGAAGCGGAGTTTAGCAAAACACGTGCGTTCCGCGCGCAAATGCGCGGCGACCGAGTCTGCCCAGTCTGATAACTTGGATTCCGCTGCCCGTTTCAACGGCGGGCTAGATCTACCCGGGGCTCACCAATCGACGTCGATTCGTGTGTGCAGATTGCGGGCGAGTTCTTCGCAGTCGGAACGGCTGCGGATGAAGCGGATGAAGACGCCCTTGACGGGGAGTTGCGTTGCTTCGTAGCCGAGCGAGATCGGGCTATCGTCGTCGCGAACGTTCGAGGGTGGGTCGCCGATGACGTCCTCGGCCGTGCGATTGAGCATTTCCGGCTGCGCCTGTTGGGGGCCGATCATGAATAGCCGTCGCTGTCCTCCGTTGGCCAGCGCCATGGGCGAGGCCGCCTGTGAGGCCCGACGCAAGACACCGGCCAATTCCTTGTCTTTGCCGTCATGAATCCACGCTTGCAGCACCGATACGGCCGACTGTTGGGAGTATTGGTAAATCACCTTGCGAGCCGTCGAGAGCATGGTAGCTACCAACTCGTCCCACATTCCGCCGCCTTTGGTGAGCACCGTGACAAGGTCGCGCGGTTCGCCAAAGAAGGTTTGGTTGAGCTGCTCATCGAGTTGCAACACCATTTCCTTCCAGTTGGCGGAAAAGACAGCTTCAAGCGAAACCAACTCACCGGCCTGGGCAGACGCGTCCAGTTGGGACGCCGGACCGTCATCTGGCAGGTTGAACCTCTCAAAAAGCCGATTCAGGTCCTTCCAGAGGTCCCGCAGTTGATCCGAACAACGTGTGGCGTTCGTTTTCAGGTACGCCAACGTTTTGCAGACGCCTTCGAGAATGAGTAGCTGCGATTGCAGGGCGGCCGACTGCTGGATCAGAGAAAACACGGCCTCGTCGCTTAGCACGATGTTTCGTTTTTGTGAGGCGGCGATGTGTTCGCGCGTGGTCAGTTCGAACTGTTGAATGCCCTGTTCAACTCGTTCGAGTTGCGATTTCGCCTCTGTGTAAACGCCGTCAAGCAGCGAGGCGAACCGTTCCAGCATCGACCGGGCGCCTTTCAGTCGCATCGAGGGGCGATTGATTTGGGTGAGGACTTGCTTCGAAAGTTCGGTCCCAAACGCGTCGCCGTACTTCTGGGTCGTCATGGCGAGGCGGTCGAAGATCGTCTGCTGATTCGTGAAATCGGTGGTTGCGTCGTGGCCTTCGCCGCGAGCAATCACGCGAATCTGCTGCAATGAGCAAGCCAAGACCTCATCCCAGGCTTCGTCTCGGGCAAGGCGAGTTGTGTAGTGCTTGACACCGACATCCATTAGAAAACTGTCGGGCCGACACCCCAGGTCTGTGTCCAGTGTGCGCACGATCAGTTTGACCATGTCGCGGAAACTAAGCCCGAGCGTCGCAGCCAGCTTGTCCGCGTAGTTTGCGGCTTCCTCGCCGCTGAAATTGGCGTCCTCGATCGCGTTGAGTTTGCGTTCCAACGGCGAGAGGCTCAGCGAGGCATCAACACTGGCGTCAAGTTTCCCCCGCCACTTCCTGACGACGCAGGCGCTCAACAGGTGGCTCCACTCGGCGGGCAATTCGGGGGCGTCGGTGTCGAGGCCGGAAATGCCGAAGGTCCGCAAGCTGAGTTCGCCGGATGAATTGTGGTCGTCGTCGGTCTGACGGCAGCGATCGAAGAACGCGACGGCGGGCGAGACCGAATTCAACAATAGATAGTTCGCGACCTCATCCACCCGCTTCTGAAACGCCGGTTCATCAAGGCCGTCGCCGAAGTCGATCAAGTAGTTGTGTGGAAATGTCGGTCCTTCTTCGGCAAAAGGCAGTAATCTGCATTGCCGCTCCCCCGGATAGTGATTGGCGGGTAGTGCGAAGTGCTCAAGTTCTTGGAGGCAGGAATAGGCGTTGGCCGCGCCGATTCCCCCTCGTGTGTCGTTTGCGGCGGTCGAGTACGTGAGCACGTTGCAAACTTCCTCGTCAGAAAGGCCCACCTCGGCAAGCAACTGTCGCACAGCGTAGCCGACATCGATTAGCATGCCTGAGCCCGTGCCACCCGCAAGAGATGAGACGACAAACACGCGAGGATCGGTATGTTGAAATGGCAACCCCGACCGTTCTGCAGTTTCTGAGATGGTCTGGTTGTCGGTCAATTCCAGGATGGCGGTCCGAAGGCGATCGAGCACGCGCTGGGCGTGGTCGAGCAAGGCGATGCGACCGACGGCACGAATGCCCTCAGTTTTCATCGAACGCGGCACGTTGTAGAGCCAGCGACGACTGAGCGATGGCAACGTGCTGATTTTGCCAGATTTGTAATCCCACGATCGTTTGAGTGGTAATAGTAGCGCCTCGTCGTCGCGCAAGGCGCCATCTTGAGCCGGGTCGGTTGCTTCATTGACAGCGGCAACGTCGGTATCAATCATCAAGAACTGAAGCGCCCGCAATTGCTCGGAGTCGCAGAGTCGTTCGCCAAGTTTGCGTTTCAGCGATCGGAGCACGCGACCTGCTGTACCACCTAGTCCAAGAAAGAGCGCTGGGCGATAGATTGCTTCGTCGCTGTTGGTGCTGATCGGTGATAGGCTTTCGACGCGGGGTGACGAAATGGCGACCGTCTTCCCATCGTGAGGTCCATCGCCGGGAAGAGATCCGACGCCTGTGCTTGACGCGCCGTCTTGCAGTTGCATCGAATCGAGCACGGAATCGACGACGGAAACGCTGGTGCGGCTCCGCGGTTTGAGGCGGTTGACGAATTCGCGGCAACTGCGAAATCGACGCCCGGGGTCCTTGCTCAGCGCCTTGCCGACTGCAAACCGCTCCTGTGGTGTCAAGTCGTTCAGTTCGGGTTGGCAATGAAGGTGTTGGGTAGCGAGCTTGGCCGCCGTGTCGCCGTTGAACGGGGGTGTTCCGGTAGCCATGTGTTGATAGACCACGCCCAGGCTGTATTGGTCGCTACGGGGGCCCGGGCGACCATCAAACACCTCAGGAGACGCGTACGCTGGAGTCAAGCCGTGAATCAGCGATTGAGACGCTTCGCGTACGTCTTTGAGCAATCCAAAGTCTGCCAGCTTGGCGTGACCGCCGACAACCAGAATGTTCTCGGGCTTGATGTCTAGATGTTGTAACCCACGGTTCTCGGCAATGTAATCGAGTACGTCAGCCGTCTCTTCAACGTGACGGATCAGTTCTTCACGCGGAATTCCGCAGTTTCCTTGCTGGCGGTGGTGTTCGAATCGGCTACTGAGACTGCCCTCGGCCAGTTCGCTGACGATCAATAGTCGGCCGTCTACCACCTCGATCCGTTCGATCGACAACAGGAACGGGTGGTTCAATTCCTTGATTCGCTCGAGCGACTTTAGTTCCCGGGCGGCCCGATCCTCGTCGAGTGCACCAAAGACGATCTTGATTGCCTTTGCCAGATTGCCGGGTGCTTGGGCGCGCCAAACCTCTCCGCAACCGCCTGAACCGATCCGCTCTTGAAGAACGTATCCCGGCAGGATTTCGCGCCCCGAGGCGAGTTGTAGGTCGAGAGTCGTGCTCATCAGCCCAGTTCTATTAGGAGTGTCTCGGCGGTTAGGCCTTGTCGTTGGCGTTGTGTAGAATCGTGGCAAAGTAGGACCGTACGACACGGTCGAAATACTCCGTCTTCATTTCAAACGGAAGTTGGCGATACCGGCACAGGTTTTGAACCTGCCGTAGCAGGTCGCGGGGATGGCAACGACGCATCTTCCGTCCACAATCGCGGTAGTGGTGTTGAATCAGATCGGCCAACACCGAGGGTTCGATTTCGCAACCGAGCGTATCTGCATATAATTGGAAGAGTTGGATGAACTCTTTTTCGTTCGGATCACATAACTCGATCTTGTAGGGGATTCGTCGCAAGAACGCTTCGTCCACCAAATCTTGCGGCTCGAGGTTGGTTGAAAAAATGATCAACTGGTCGAACGGGACTTTGATCTTCTTGCCGGCAGGAAGTGTGAGAAAATCGTGACCGCACTCGAGCGGGACAATCCAGCGGTTGAGCAGTTCGGCGGGTTCGATTCGTTGCCGGCCGAAGTCGTCCAGCAACAAACAGCCGCCGTTGCTCTTCATTTGTAAGGGGGCTTCACAGACGTGACTCACTGAATCATATCGGATCTCGAGGTTGTCCATGGTCAGTTCGCCGCCGACAACGACGGTCGGGCGGCGGATCCTCACCCAGCGATGGTCATAGTCGACCCCGCTGACCGCGCCGTCTTCGTCCTGGTCTTCGTCCTGATGGCAGGCGGCATCGTAAAGCTTGATGAGCTGTCCGTCCTCGATGATGACACGGGGGATCCAGACGAACTGGCCGAAGCAATTGGTGATTCGCCGAGCCAGTGTTGACTTGCCGTTTCCCGGTGCGCCGTAAAGGAACATCCCGGCTCCTGAGTTTACGGCGGGACCGATTAGATCGAACCAGGAATCATCGACCGAGATGTCGGCACACGCCTTTCGAAGATCCTGGTGTGTCGGGGACTCCGTGCTGATACACTGCGCTTCGACCGATACGACATAATCCATGAGCGTAGCGGGAGCGGCGCCGACATAACTGCATGCCTGTTGGTAGTTTCGCGCGAGTCCATGCCCTTTTTCAGTGAGCATGTAGAAGTAGTCGTTCAGCGGCGCCGCATTTGAGTGTACGATGACCTGATTGGAGCGGAGGGCGGCGTAGATGGGCTCCAGAAGGCGAAACGGAAGGCAGATTGCCTCGGCCATCTGTCGCCCGCTTGACGTTCCGGTCACTGCCAGATGTTTGCAGACAAGCGATTCAATTAACGCCGTCGAAAGCCCTGTCTCTTCGAGCGTTTGAGGCTCGGTGGGCCAAAACCGGTCATCTGACACGAATGCCCTGAGCCATCCGTTCTCGATGTTTTCGATTGTTGTGTCGGTCGCGATCATCGTTTTGCTGCCCGCGTGTCTTGCGCAGTGTGTGCCAAATTTGTCGAGAGTCACCCATCAGAAGTCTAGGTCACGCTTGGCAACACGAAGAACCGCGTCAAAACGACGACTTCTGATAGCGCATGTTCAATCGTCATATTCGGGATTTCCCGTAAAACGAGACTCAGGAAGCCCGCTCGCTACGCATTCGTGGGGTGTGAATTACGACGACAGGACGCTAACGCAAGAAGAAAGCTACATTCTCAATGCGTGTAGTTCGCAACGGTTGCGAAAACGCCAAATCTGACGGGGCTGGCCAACATGCTTGAATACACTCCTTCAAACTCGCTCTCCTCGACGGCAGCGGATGCAGAAAATCCGTATGTCACGAGGACGACGCAGCGGGCGATTTGGTTTCTGGTGGGACGAACGGCCGAGAACGAATCGGTTCGCCATATACCACTACACTCGAGTCCTTTTCTGATCGGTCGAAGAGCCGATGCATCGTTGTGTCTGGCCAGCCAGGCCGTATCGAGCCGTCACGCTGAACTCAGCGACGATGGCGAGAAGCTCACGTTGCGTGATCTCGGTAGCACGAACGGTACATTCAGAAACGGTGAACGGGTCTGGGATTGCGTTGAGGTTCAGCCTGACGACTTGATTCAGTTTGCAGACGTCCCCTTTCGCCTGCAACGACAGTTGTCAACGTCGAACGGTGAAACAGCGTGTACGAATCAGATGGATTACGCGATGGCTCTGGTTCAGCTTGACAAGCTGATGACGCAAAGAGTCGTCACGCCGCACTATCAACCCATCGTAGCACTCTCAGGCCAGCATGTCGTCGGGTATGAGGTGCTGGCTCGGAGTACAATCCCAGGGTTGGAGATGCCCGCATCCATGTTCACGGCTGCGGCGCAGCTCAATTTGGAAGTTCAGCTCAGCCAAATGATTAGGTCGCTGGCGATCGAACAATCGATTGGAGTTTCACGGCCGACACACTTGTTCCTCAACACGCACCCGAATGAAATCCAAGATGCGACCTTCGTCGAGTCGATTCGCGAGATTCGACGGGCAAATCCTGCCCAGGAAATCACGCTGGAAATCCACGAGCAACTCAACATCGAAATCTCGACGCTGAAACAATTGCGTGATCAGCTGCGCGACATCAATGTCGGTATCGCCTACGATGACTTTGGCGTCGGTCGAGCTCGAATTGCTGCGCTCGGAGAGGTGCATCCAGATTTCGTCAAATTCGACATTTCGCTCATTCGCGGCATCGATCGGGCGCCGGCAGAAAACCAGAAAATGGTTGCGTCGCTAGTGAAGTTGATTCGCGACATGGGGATCTCGACGCTGGCCGAAGGCGTCGAAACGGTTGATGAAAAGGAATTCTGCGCTGAGATTGGTTTTGAATACGGCCAAGGGTTTCTTTTCGGAAAGCCCGCTCCGGTAGCGGTGTTCGACTGACCCGCACGCTCTCATTTCTTCTGAGCCGTATCGATTCTTGTGCAATCACGATTGCCCGTCCACGCCATGCCTCGGAACTCCGTATTCTCAATGACACAGCAGGCAAGCTCGACAATGCGTCTGGGGTGAATTGCGGGCACGCGCAGTCGACAATTGATGCGATACGAGCGCCGATTTAGCCATTTTTGTCTTTGGTCTGGACAAGCGATTGTCACGGAAACCATAATGTAAGTTAATTACCGCGTTCGATTGGCATGGTTTTTGTGAATCGCTGCGACGTTTCTGAGGCATGCCAACGCGATAGAGAATGGTTTGCCCGATTGCCATTCCACCAGCCTACCACGACACACGCCCGGCCTCACTGTTACTCACTCCGATTGTCCAGGAAATCAATTATGAAGACTCGCTTGCTTGCGTGCGCATTGTTGGCGCCACTGTTCCTTTCGGCTTCTGTCTGCCTTGCTCAATCAGCCGACAATAATGGCGGTATCCTCAATGGACCGCTCACGGACAGAAATCTCGGGCACCGGGCGGCCGGCCACGGCAATAAGGAGTCTCTACAACTTGCCATCGAAGATCTGATCAAGACTCACGGCGACGCCTATCCGAAGGGCGAGGAGTTCCTCAAGCGTCTGGAAGCAGACGTGATGAACGATGCCAACTCGGCAGAATTCAAGGCATTGCAGCGCGAAGCGCTGTTGGTCGAGAATCCCGTCATCGACTTCGACAGCATCTTGGTGGTGAAGGCGAATCAAGGCGGCCGGCGATACTCGGAGAATTGGCAAACTCGGGTTTCGTGTGAAGGTGAAACGCGAACTGTCAGCGAACGCGATGTCCAAAACGTACTCAATCGCCTGCGCGGGCAGGACAAAACGATCGCCACGGTATATGGCGAGTTCGACGAGGCCAATCGCGAGTACAACAAACGCAGGAAAGAGCTTGAAGGAACTCAGGCTTTCAAGTCTGAGAGGGATAGAGGAAAACGTGACGCGATGTACACATCGCTTCCCGCCTATTCCGCTCTTCAAAGCGCGAAGGACAAACTCCATCAGGTGGGCATGAAGCACCGCGAATATGCCGACCTGCACAAGAAGTGGCAAGAGAAGGCGCAAATCGCGATATACGATGACGAGTTGGTGAAGATGGCGCTGGACGGTACCGGAAAAACAACGACCATCTACCGGGCGAAGCCGGGCAAGTTTATTGGCGACGTCGACCTGCACTTCAATTCTGACAAGATCCTGTTTTCTTCGTTCCGCAACAAGAGTGAGCTGAGTGCCGCGCCGGGCAAGGGACTTGGCTACGCGGTCTGCGAAATTCTGGTTGACCCCAAAACGGGTGCGAAACGCGGCGACGTGCGAGTCGTCTCTCCCGACATGGGTGCCGATGTCGACTGCTACGACGCTTGCTACCTGCCAGACGGTCGTATCATCTTTGCATCCACCGCGGCCTACGAAGGCGTGCCCTGTGTCGGTGGTGGCTCCTACGTAGCCAACCTCTACCGCATGAACAATGACGGTACCGATGTCCGTCGGTTGACGTTCGACCAAGATGCCAGTTGGCACCCCGCGGTGATGGAAAATGGCCGCGTGATGTTCACCCGTTGGGAATACACCGACTCGGCCCACTATTTCAGCCGCGTATTGATGCACATGAACCCGGACGGCACTGATCAGAAGGGTTTCTACGGTAGTAACTCGTACTGGCCCAATAGCATGTTCTATGCCCGCCAGATTCCCGGCAAGCAAAACATGTTCGTTTCCACGATCACCGGCCATCACAGCAACGCCAAGGGCGGCGCATTGTGTATTTTCGATGTCTCGAAAGGTCGCCACGAAGCCGACGGCGCGGTTCAGTTCCTCACTGGTCGCGGCAAGAAGGTTGAGCCGCTGGTGATCGACGGATTGCATTCGGCGTATAGTCCGATGTTTTACAATCCCTACCCGATCAACGAAAAGTATTACTTTGCGACTACGGGCGGGAAGGTTTACCTGCTGGACGTGTTTGACAACATGATCATGATCAATGCCGAAGACGACAGAAGCCAATACTATGAGCCGGTGCCGTTCAAGAAAACGAAAATGCCGTTCGTTCGCCGCGACACGGTTCGTCCCGGCGAGAAGGTCGCCACCGTGTTGATCAGCAATATCTACGAGGGCCCCGGCCTTTCTGGTGTGCCTCAGGGGACGGTCAAGGATCTCCGAGTCTACCGATACGAGTATGGTCCGCGCCACAAGGGTGGCCATTACTCGATGGGTATGGAAGCCGGTTGGGACGCCAAGCAGGTGCTCGGTACGGCTCCGGTCGAAGACGACGGTTCGGTGAGTTTCAAGGTTCCCGCGAACACCCCGTTCGCGATGCAACCGCTCGATAAGGACGGCAAAGCCCTGCAACTCATGCGTAGCTGGACGGTCGTCATGCCGGGCGAAACGCTCGCCTGCCTGGGTTGCCACGAGAGTCCTAACATGCCACCGCCAACCCACCGCGCCAAGGCGATGTACCGTGAGCCGAGCGACTTGGAGCCGTTCTACGGCCCGACCCGCGGGTTCAGTTTCGAACGTGAAATCCAACCGATCATGGATAAATACTGTGTGTCTTGTCACGACGGCTCGAAAGATATCAAAGGCTTGCAGGAACGAGGGGTCGTCGTCGCTGACCGAATCACCGGCACCGGCGCCAATACCGGCAAGCGTTTTAGTGAGGTTGGTATTCCCGATCTCTCAAACTCGCGAGCGGCGCATACGAACCTGCATCCTTACGTGCGCCGCAACGGGCCCGAGGGCGACTATCACTTGCTCACGCCGCTCGAATTTCATGCGGGTACAAGTGAGTTGGTTCAAATGCTGAAAAAGGGTCACCACAATGTCAAACTTAACGAGGATTCGTGGAGACGGATCTACACCTGGATGGACCTGAACGCTCCCTATCACGGCACGTGGACCGAAGCCGGCGCGAGCAAAGACGTGTTGCAACGCCGACTGGACCTGCGAAAGCTCTATGCCTCGGACGACTACAACCCCGAGTTGATCTTCAATCCCTACGAAAAGACCGAGGAAGTGGTCATTCCGGAGCCCGTCGATCGTTCAAAGAACGTCCAGCCCGAAAAGCCTGTTGTCAGCAACAAAAAGCCCAGCGGCGCGGAACTGGATCTCGGTGATGGTGTCACGATGAAATTCGTTGGCATTCCCGCTGGCGAGTTCTCGATGGGTAGCAACGACGAAACTCCGGTCGAACAGCCCGTCCATCGCGTGAAGATCGATAAGGGATTCATGATGGGGGCCACCGAAGTGACGCTTGAACAATACCGTCAGTTCGACCCGGACTACCTCAACGGCGTGTACGACATGCATTACAAGGATCAAGTCAAACGCGGTTACTACATGAACGACATGCAATTCCCGGTGATTCGCGTGAACTGGCAAGACGCCGTCGCGTATTGCGAGTGGCTCTCGAAGAAGACCGGCAAAAAGGTCTCGCTGCCGACCGAGGCACAATGGGAATGGGCTTGCCGCGCCGGTACGGAAACGCCTCTCAACTATGGCGATCTTGATACCGACTTTTCGAAACACGCTAATCTTGCCGACCTGAAGACGAAGGAAATGGCGGTGAGCGGCGTGAATCCGAAGCCGATCAACAATCCGAATCATTCGGTTGACTTCAAACTGAAAGATCCGCGATTCAACGACAACGTGCTCCATTTGGCCGAGGTCGGCAGCTTTGCTCCCAATAAGTGGGGCCTGTACGATATGCACGGCAACGTGGCCGAATGGACGCGAACCGCCGCGTCGGCTTATCCCTACAAGGATGACGGCCGCAATAGCCTCAGCACCGGTGCCCGTCGGGTGATTCGCGGTGGCTCGTGGCACGACCGCCCGTTCCGCTCGACGTCGACCTACCGACTTGATTATCCCGATTGGCAACGTGTCTATCACACGGGTTTTCGGGTTGTAATTGAAGATTAGACGATTCGACGAACTGGATGGTTAGCGGCGACGCTTGCGGCTCACTAATCGTCCGCAGGGGTCGAACGTCAACCGTGGCTTACGGTCAACTGCGGTCCGACATCAACGCGGGGCAAGTTCCGCCGCTAACGGCTGAATTCTTCTGCAGTTTCCGTCGCGATGGCGGCCCATTCCCAGAGCCGTTGTGGCTCATAGCGGACGGTCGAGATGTCTTTCATAATGAGTTCGACGTGACAGCCGCGAGCCAGTTCGAGGAAAGCGCGGATTTCGTGTCGGGCGCGAGCGGGGTACCAGGTATCCTCGGCTAGAATCGCCGGGCTCGGTTTGCGGCTCATCACGTAGTCCGTTCCCACCTGGTTGACCAAGTTGGCGGAGTCGCACCAAGGACTGACGGAAAGCTTGCGCAAATTCGGCACGCGGCGGAGAATCTCGATCTTCTTGTCGAGCGGTTCGCAGCAACCGTAATAAGTAAGCCCCCACCGCTCAAGCCAGCGCAGGTCGTGTTCCAGGGCGAACTCCCAGTGCATCTGGGGCGAAACCTCGGAGAAGATTTGAGCGTTCGAGCAGCCCCACATGTTTTTGGGCCGCACGTAATCCTCTTCAAACGGTTCGCCCGGCAACTCGTTCGTATAGCCGTATCCGCCCGAGCCGATTCGCGTGTTGTTGGCGTCGATCGAAAGCGCGTTCATCTCCTCGAATTGGTCGAGTTCCACCATCCAGGCGTCGACCATTCGATCGACGGCGGCGTGCACGAGGTCGGGGCGTTCGATCAGATCCATCATCGCCCGCTCGATACCCCACCAGCGGATCAGGTAATCCCACGGCGTAAACCAAATGTGTGTTTGCCCAACCTTCTTGACGGGCATGATGCCGTCGTAGACATCGCACATCGCCTGATAGCGAAACTCGGTCGCCGGCTCGTTGTGTGTAAGTATGGGCATCTTGATCTTGACGAGATCGTCCAGGTCTTCGAGCTGCACCTTGAAATGACGCGAAACGACATCGTTGTCAGCATCTGTCTTGACGACGTCGACATCCTCGATGATGCCGAAGTCGGTGCTGTGCACGGCCAGCGGGCACGGCAAGAAATCACTGACGATCATGTCGCCGGGCAGGTGTTGCCACTGGTAGAGTTGCCGCCGCAGATCGCGCTCTTGATCTTGAGCCCAAGGATGCTCGGTCGTTAGCGTCAACTCGTCGCCGACGTTCATCTCGTGCCAACAGATCTCGTTGATCCAAACCATTGGCCGATCGGACTCCAGGTCGTTGAGCTTCTGCCAGAGTAGAGCTTTCTCCTGGTGCGACGGCAACGCTGCAATTTCCGCAAGTTGCGAGGCGAGCGATCGCAACGTCTCTTTGTCTTGTTGGTCGAGCTTGATCTCGTGGGCGATTGGCGGCGGTTCGTAATGGCTGGGATCGTGGAGCATTTGGAAACCCCTGTAAGTTGGCGGTCGAGGATGTGGCCTGGAATTGGTGGGGAGTGCGTTCTGAACGTACGATGGACATTCCTGTCCGTCGGCCTTTCGTCTATCGCGACGGGTCGGAAAACCCATCGTACTCTGCTAAAGCGTGTCGGCTCGCTGCTCGTCGGCGCGTGCCGCGAGGTTGCCGTAGCGATGGTAGTCGTTGCAAACCGACTGTTCCTGCATATACCATAGCAACTCGATGCGGCCAACCGGGAGGACCGGCGAGCAGGCGATGAACAGCCCCGTCTCGGCAGCGGCTCGCTGCACGGTGTCGCTCACTCGGTTTGCCGCGGCATACCGAATGCGATCGGTCTGGCCAGTGGCGATGACCTGGGCCAATTGCTCTTCGCTCTCTTCGGCGAATTCGATAGAGGCGGCCCAGTTGTGTGTCAGCTTCTCAAGCAAGTCACGCATCGCCGTGTCGAAGTCGGCCGGGTAGCTGACCGTTGTCTGACAACCCGCGGCTTGCGCGGCGGCGATTCTCGCGAGCGCTTCGAATAGACTGTCGTCGGTATGCAACCGAATTCGCAAATGGTGGACCGGCAGATACCGCCGTTGATTGTCCTGACCGATCAGCCTGAAGTGGTCGTGCTCGACCGCGAATTCGTCCGTCATCGCTTGGCAATAAGACTGGATGGCCGTCGCAGATAGCTTCACCTGTGCGCCATCCCAATCGCCGGGGTTCTCAGCGAGTTGTGCGAGTTGGCGATGCAGATCGGCCAACGCTGGGTCGTCGACCGCGGCTGCGATCGCCGGTTCACCCTCTGGTTCAAAGGACATCAGTTGGGCGACGTAGTTGGGGCCGCCGGCCTTGATTCCAGGGCCGAATGCACTCTTACCCATTCCGCCGAACGGTTGCCGCAGAACAATCGCGCCGGTCGTCGAGCGATTGACGTACAAGTTGCCGGCGCGGATGTTGGCGACCCAGGTTTCTTGTTCGCGGTCATCAAGTGACTCGATCCCGCTGGTCAAACCGAAACCGGTCGCGTTGACCACGTCGATCGCTTCGTGCAGGTTCTTGACTTTCATCACGCCGAGGACCGGTCCGAAAAGCTCGGTCATGTGCGTGAAGCTATCCTGTGTTACTCCCCACTTCAGGCCCGGCGAGACAAGGCATGGGTTGTCTTCATCGAAGTGGGGCATGACCGCCCAGGTTTCACCCGGCTCGAGTTCTTTGAGGCCACGTTCGAGCACGCCGCTGGGCGGTCGAATCAGCGGCCCCATTTTGGTCTTCAAGTCCCACGCAGATCCGATGTCCATGCTCGTTACGGCGTCACACAAGGCGCGACGGAAGTTGGTGTCTTCAAACACTTCTTCTTCCAACACGAGCAGCGATGTAGCGGAGCACTTCTGACCCCCGTGGCTGAATGCCGAGTGCAAAACATGCTTGATCGCCTGATCGCGATCGGACATTGCGGTGACGATCGTCGCATTCTTGCCGCCCGTTTCAGCCAACAGGTTCATCGACGGTTTTTCGCGCAGCATGCGAAAGGCCGTGTCGGTGCCGCCGGTCAGAATGACCACATCGACATCATTGTGGCAGACAAGCTGCTGACCGACTGTCGCCCCGGAACAGGGAATCAGTTGCAGGGCTTTTTTCGACACGCCTGCCCGCCAGAAACACTCGCAGAGGACATGGGAGACCAGCACTGTGTCGGAGGCCGGTTTCAGGATGACCGTGTTGCCGGCTGCCAGAGCCGCCGCGATTCCGCCGCAGGGAATGGCAATCGGGAAGTTCCAAGGCGAGACAACAACCACTACGCCCTTGCCCGTCGCCGTCACGCCATCGAGCTCGTGGAAGTATCCCGCGGTTTGCGTGTAGAACTCCACGAAGTCGACGGCTTCGGAAACTTCGGGATCAGATTCGAGCAGTGTCTTTCCGCCATCGGCGAGGGCCGCGCCCAATAGATCGGAGCGGGCGGCGCGGATTTCGTGAGCAACCCGCCGCAGGATCTCGGCCCTCTGCTGATGCGACATCGTACGCCAGCCGTCTTCGTCATCGACGGCGCATTGAATGATTTGTGGAACGTCCGCCTCAACGGCCTGCCGATACCGCCCAACGACAACACCAGGGCGGGAAGGGTCGAGGCAGTCTCGCGTGTCGCGCTCGCCCGACACATCTTCACCCCCGACGAACAACGGCACATCGATCGCGTTGTCGCCGCACTTGTCTTGCCAGCTTTCGACGAGTTTCTCTGCCCAGATGGTGTTTTGCGGCAAAGAAAAGTCGGTGTCCGGTTCGTTGACGAACTCTTGCCAAGGCGTAGAGTCGGTCATCGCCGGCGGTTCAACCGGTTGGTTTCGGTCCTGCGTGCGACGCGGTTTGTCGGAAACCGAATCGACGGAGTCGAAGCAATCGAGAAACTGTTGTTCAAGCCGTCGCCAATCGTCGCTGTCGACGTGAACGTTGAAGGCGTGCGACAGGAAGTTGTCCGGCCCAGTGTTTTCGTCCAGTCGGCGGATGAGATAGCCGATGGCGTGAATGAAATCGACCTTGCGACAGGCGGGTGAATAGAGCAGCAGGTTTTGCGTAAGCTCGAAAAGCGCGCGGCGTTGGTGGTTCGCCATTCCTTCGAGCATTTCGAACTGGATCTTGTCGAGGGCGTTGTTCTCCACCGCCAGAACGACAGCGAAGGCGAGGTCGAACAGGTTGTGCGACGCCACGCCGACGCGCACGGCCGCAAGGTTCTCTGGCTTGACAGACTCGAGCAACATTCGTTTGAAGTTCGCGTCGGTCTCCTGTTTTGTTCTATAGGGGGCCTGGGGCCAACCGCGTTGTGACGCCTCGACCCGCTCCATTTCCATGTTGGCGCCCTTGACCAGCCGGATGGTAATCGGCGCCCCGCCGGCGGCGACCCGCTCGCGTGACCAGGCGTTGAGCGTCTGTTGCATGGCAAAGGAATCGGGCAGGTACGACTGCAACACGATACCGGCCGCCACGTTTTCTAAACCGGGACGGTCAAGCGTAGCCATGAAAGCTCGAGACGTTAAATCGGTGTCGCGGTACTCCTCCATATCCATGTAAACGAACTTGGGAGTGACCGTGCCGTCAGCTCGGGTGAAGCGCGCTCGGGCCGCCGCTCGATACATCAATTCCATGCGGTCGCAGATCATCGTCACTGTGTGAGTACGCGCCAGCGGTGAGATTTGCGAAAAGATGGTTGAGATCTTGACCGAAACCACCTCGATTTCCGGTTCCTGCAATGCAGCCAGGTAGTTTTCCAGTCGACGCTGCGCTTCTTGTTCGCCGAGAATCGCCTCGCCGAGGAAGTTGACGTTCATCCGCACCGATTCTTTGCGGCGCGCGTTCAGATGGGCAGCCAAAAGATCGTGTTCGGCAGGGAGAATGACGTTAGCCGTTTCCTTCTGCATATAGCCCTTCACCAGCGGTACGGCAACACCGGGGAGGTAGCCACCGAACGACTGAAACCCCCGCAGAAGGGTCCGGTCAACGACGGAGAAGAAACGTGGGATGCCTTGCACGTCGAGAATGTGCGTGAGTTGATCGACGGCCCGTTGCGGCAACTTTGCCCGAAACGCCTGATCTGTCATCTCGATCAGTGTGGCCTTGTCCTTGGGACTCTTGATCATGCGATCAAGCTCGGCCTGTTGTCGTCGCTCCTGCGGTGTCTGCAATTCGCCGGCCCGTTCCTGCAACAGCCGGGCGATGAAAACCCCCTTTTGAATGTTTTCAGGGTACGTTGAATTTCTGTCGGGCGAGAATTGATCAAGCGCCGACGCCGCTCCGTCCTGCAGGTTGGAGTTTTCCGACTTCTTCGTCATGAGTTATGTCCACTGAATCTCTTGGAGCACGCCAATCGAGCGCGCAAAGCTCGGTGTTGGCGGATTTACGCCTCGCGTGAGCGTCAGCATACACCTTGGGCAAAGGTGCGAGAAGGAGTTGACAGTCGAAATTGCCAATAGCCGTATGCACAAAAAAGGGGTAGGCGTCGGACTATGCCTCGGGATCGACAACCGGTGCAGGAGGCAATGGCAATGGTGCGGGCGGCTCGGGGGCTGGTGGCACCGGGCCAACGCCGGGCGGCGGCGGTGGCGCAAGCCCCGGCTGACCACTGTCGTAGAAATCGATGCCGAGTGCATCAAGGATCGCCGCCTTGGCGGGATCCGCTATGCTTGGCGGTTCCATCTCGGGATCGGCAAACTCGGGGTTAGGCCATTCGTCGGGGTCATGGGGAAACCGGAACTCACGGACGCGTTCGATCAACGCCTTCTTCTTTGGCGTGCAACCCGCGATAAATTCGTTCCAAAGCTCCTGTTCCTCTTCGGTTAGTCCTTCGTACCAGATAACGTATTCGACCAAATTGCCGCCCGTGAGCAATGTCTTGCCAAATGGCGGTTTTTGAGCTTCCTCGTTGGGCGTCGCCCACATCGCGTAGGCAAAGGCGGGCAGAGATCGGCTCGCCGAAAGCGACTCGGTAAACGTTACCTTGCCGCTCTTGTCGTCCCACTCGCCGTTGGTTTCAACCGGCTCTTCTCCTGTTACCAAACGAACGGTGAGATCATCGACGGGCTCCATAATCTGAATATTGAAAACATCCTCGATGACGACCTCGGTGATCGCATCCGTTGGGCGATACATTTCGTCTTCTGGCAGGTCGGGATTCTCTGCATTCCACTTCTTTAGTCGGCGTTTGTACAGATCAGTGTCTTTGACATGCTCGTCGAGTGAAACCTCCAGATGCTCGAGGTCGTCGAAGAGCTTCAAGCAATCCGGCATCGGCTTGCCGTCAGCAACGCCCATCTTACGCGCGATGATCAGTTTGACGAGATCAATGACCTCGTCCGCCGTCACGCTGCCTTCCGCCCGGGCAAGCATGGGCAAGTCTTCGACAGTCACGTAGCCGCGTTGCGTGAAGTACTGTAGCATTCGAAAGGTGAATTCCGCCTGAGCTGACTCATCGTTCTGTGCAGCGACGTCGTCGATCCATGCGTGCAGCACCACGTTCTTCAAATCGAGACGCAAGTCTTCGTCAGCAAACCGTTTCAACTTGGCGAAGTCGGTCGTGTCGCCGACCTCTTTTTCCAGCCAGCCCAATGTGATGTCGACGATTTCATCGACGACGTTCAACCGATTGTTGATCGAGGCATGCAGATCATCTTCGCCGCGGAACCGTTCGATGTAGACAACGGCTTCACCCATGGGACTGCGGAATCGCGTCAGCGATCCGGCGCCACCCAGGTCCTGAGGCATGTTGTTCTTGAAACGCGCGGCAAACTTCTGCTTGCCCTCCGGCGTGTCAGGCAAGCGGTCGCCATAGATCTTTTTGAGTGCCGTCAGTTTCTCGTCGTCGAGTTGCATGATGTGTACGGTTTCGTTGCCGTGCTCATCTTCGCTAACCCGTTCGCTCCAGCATGTCACCTTGCGTTCGAAGCCGTCTTCGGTAGGTGTAATTTCGATTTCGTAATGGTCTTGGGAGCAGCCGGCAAACAAAACCACGAAACAAAGGGCCAGACACGAGAGCGCGCATTTCATGGCGATCCCCTTTCGTGCGATGCGTTGAGAAACAGAACGTTTTCTAAGAGACACATCAGACGCACTATGTTATACCGCCTGCCGCCAGCCGAGTCGATCCACTGCCCTACGATTTGTTCACGCAGTGGTGGTCAAACCGGGCTAATTCGGTTAACTTGCGGGCGGAAAAACCACTGCGAGGGCTTTGATTTCATGTTCAGGAGGCGACACCGATGGACGTAATGAAAGCGATCAATACGCGCCGCAGCGTGCGCGAGTATTCGGGGCGGGATATACCTCCCGATTCGATGCGACGGATGCGCGAGGCGTTGCGATCAGCGCCTTCGGCATGCAACTACCAACCGTGGCATTTCATCTTTGTCACCGAAGGCGAAATGCGACGTAGACTCGCTACGGCCTCAAACAATCAGTCATTCATGGCGGATGCCCCGATGATCGTCGTTTGTTGTGGTTTGCCCGAGCAGGCCTACAAGTCGATGGGGGGATACGGCAATAGCGTTGATATCGATGTGACGATCGCCTTGGACCACTTGATGCTGGCCGCGGTCGGCGAGGGACTGGGCACGTGCTGGATCGGATCGTTTCGAGAACTCGAGGTCAAGCAACTCCTGGGAATCCCGGAAGACGTCAAGGTGGTGGGGATGACCCCGCTCGGCTATCCCGCTTCCGCGGACCGAAACCGCCCGCTCGACGACAATTTGCGAAAGCCGGAGAGTGAGATTTTCAGCGAGCAACGCTATCGAGGAGTGGCGAGTTGACCGTTTCTGCGGCACTCCGCTGATTGAACCAAATGTTCATTTTCGCGCGCGACAATCGTAGTTGCGTTTTGTGCGAAAGGGCGAAGACTCCGTTTTCGATTGCCGCGGTGGGAGAGGAGGCCGCAGACGAGGAAATAGAAGGGAGTTCCGGCTCTTCCTTTACATCTGCGATTGTCTGAGTTGTCTGCGGACGGATTCGACGATTGCG
>Ga0180435_10001773_pt1 | contig 22292 bp, 24 predicted proteins | sample SS_ome_3_FD_132467 | JGI IMG/M metagenome (GOLD analysis project Ga0180435, IMG submission 132467) | Hypersaline lake sediment archaeal communities from the Salton Sea, California, USA - SS_3_S_1 metaG | ecosystem: Environmental > Aquatic > Non-marine Saline and Alkaline > Hypersaline >...
CAGCGCGCCCTGGATGAAAGTGGCCTTTTCCTCGACACGGGCAACGCCTCGGCCATCGTGCGACATCGAGTCGATATGTGCATCAAAATTCCCTTCAGGCAGGCGCGCTCGTCGGCGACGACGGCTCATTTCGCATCCACCCAGTTGTCGAGGAAATCATTGTAGTGGCTACCTGAAACGCTCTTATCACGTAGGAGCGTACGCAATTCAATGTGCGCACGATCGACATCCGAAGCACTCAATTCCCCCCGCAAAGCAAGAACCCTTAACGCCAGGAGAAAGGCATTCAATGCCTGGTAGTCGCTATTGGCGGAAATCAGGCTGAACTGCCCGGCGAGATAAGCATCCCATACCTGGTCATCGTTCATCCGAAGCATTCCGGGGTAATCGAAACGCCGCGCAAACCCGTCGAGTGGCGGAACCTCAACACCGGCTGGAGCGATCATCGCCTGAATGTCGATGTGCTGTTCCGGGTCGCTTTTCCGGGTTCGCCAGTAACCTTTATCGCTGATCCCTTGTTTCATGCAACGAAAATCCAGCAGGGGCAACCAGCGGCGCTCACCTCCCCAGGACACCATCTGATCGGATTTCGCCAGCGCCTCGAAAAAAGCTCCAATCATCTGAGGCTCTTCGTATTCAGGCAGGCCAAAGCTTTCCAGGGAAACTTCATCAGCTGAGCAGTGGACCATTGAAATGCTTGCGATCTGCAACTGGTCCCAGTTCAGAGCCTCGCTGTGACCAGTCTGCTGCTTCCTCTGATGAAAAAGCACCTTGGCGACATCTTTATCGCACAGGTCCAGCAAGTTGAAATTCCTTCGCGCTGTTTCCAGGTCGGGAATCGTGGAGAAAGCGTAGACAGTGAAACGCATCGATACGTTATCTATTGATGGGGAAAGACGCCAGTGGAGAGGTAGCGATCTCCACGGTCACAGATGATCGAGACAATGGTCGCGTTGTCCATTTCTTGCGAAAGCTGCAAGGCGGCAGCAACCGCTCCACCGGAAGAAATACCGCAAAATATCCCCTCTTCCGCGGCCAGGCGACGCGTAGTCTCTTCTGCCAGTGCCTGGCCAACATCGATTTCACGATCGACTAAAGAAGGGTCATAGATACTCGGCAGGTATTCAACGGGCCACCGACGTATGCCCGGTATTGACGCGCCCTCCTCCGGCTGCACTCCGATGATCTGCACCCCGGCATTTTTTTCTTTTAGATAGCGGCCTGTCCCGGTGATGGTGCCGGTTGTCCCCATCGCGCTAACGAAATGCGTAACGCCACCTCGAGTGTCCCGCCAGATCTCGGGGCCGGTACTTTCGTAATGCGCGAGTGGATTGTCCGGATTGGCGAACTGGTTCAAGACTTTTCCTTCGCCACGATTTTCCATCTCTAGCGCAAGATCTCGCGCCCCTTCCATGCCTTGCTCCTGGGTCACGAGGATTAATTCCGCACCATAGGCGTACATGGCAGCACGACGTTCAACACTAAGGTTATCCGGCATAATCAGCAGCATACGGTACCCTTTGATCGCCGCAGCCATGGCCAACGCGATCCCGGTATTTCCGCTGGTCGCCTCGATCAGTGCATCTCCAGGCTTGATTTCCCCGCGTCGCTCCGCGTGCTCGATCATGGACAGCGCCGGGCGATCCTTTACCGAGCCGGCCGGGTTGTTCCCCTCAAGTTTTACCAACAGGTTATTGTTGGTTTCACCTGGAAGCCTTTGTAAGCGTACTAATGGTGTATTGCCGACAAAGTCGGCGATCGTTGGATAGCTCATGCGGCGATTTTACCCCAAGGCCCTCTCTCTCGGCGTTAGAATTCCAAAATTCGTTGGGAACAGTGCCAGTAACGGCCAGTAGACTAACGCAATGTAATCTGCAGGGACTCACTACGGAATCACATCCCAGATGAGCACGCTTTTCAAAAAGTCAGATTGGGTCTACTACCGGTACTACGCCATCACCCTGGTGCCGTTAGTCACGGGCTTGCTGGCCGCCCTGGGAGTGGTTGCCTGGGTCGAAGTGGATGGTTTCATTGTTTTCCTTCTGTTGTTGCTCATCCTCGCTGGAACTGCAGGCACTGCCTGGTTATCCGCGAAAGTCTTGAGACACCTTATGAGAACCCCCCTGCTTCTGGCGCGGGCAATGCGGCGTTTGACAAATGGCCAGGACCAGGTTCGCGTGAAGGAAATTTCCAGTAGTGAGATGGGCGAACTGGAGCGTGGATTCAATATCATGTCGACACGGATTTCCCAGATAAACGAAGAGCTTCAGCGAGAAGTCAACCGCGCTACAGCAGAACTCAACGAAACGCTCGAAGAATTGCAGATTCGTAACGCAGAGCTGGATATCGCTCGCCGTCGGGCAATCGATGCCAACCAGTTGAAATCAGACTTTCTGGCCAACATGAGCCATGAAATCCGCACCCCGATGAACGGCATCATAGGTTTCAGTGACCTGCTCTCCCAGACCGAGCTCCAAACCCATCAGTCGGAATACGTCGAGACCATCCGGCGTTCAGCAAAGAGCCTCCTAAACATCATTGAAGACATCATTGAATATGCCACGCTCGAATCTGGAGAACTGGTACTGCAACACCATCCGTTCAATCTCCGGGAAGCCATCGACAGTGCAGTCCAACTTAATGCGCCTGCCGCCCATGACAAGCGACTTGAACTGGTTTCCCTGGTCTATGATGACGTGCCTGACAAACTTGTCGGCGACGAAGCCCGCATTGTTCTTCTACTCTCAAACCTTCTCAGCAACGCGGTAAAGTTCACTGCGGTTGGCGAGGTCGCGCTGCGCGTAATGCTTGAACAGGAACCCTCCCACCAACAGGTCATGCTGGGCTTTGCCGTCAGCGATACCGGTATCGGCATCCCAATACCTGACCAGAACAAGTTGTTGAAGGCCTTTCAGCAGAGCGATCTTTCGACAAAAAGAGTCTACGGCGGCGCCGGACTCGGGCTGGGCCTGTGCCAGGCATTGGCGCAGGCAATGGGAGGGGATATCAGTTTCAGCAGCATTCCGGATGAGGGATCCAACTTTCACGTCAGCGTCAAGTTGGATCTTTCTCCCAACGATGGCCAGCTTACTGTGCCTTCCGGTACAGGGAGGACTGCCTTACTGGTGGAAGCACACGCTCTATCGAGGATTGTATTGCGCAACGCGCTTAACGCGATTGGCGTCACTGTCGAGGAACGCGAATCGATTCAGGAAGTTTCTGACGTCGACATATCATCGTGTGATTTCGCCATCTTGGGAACCAACAGTTTCGACGAGCCACTGGCTCGCTGCCATAAGATCCTGCAGGAATTAAGCGCAATCGGACTTCCCTGCATGGTGGTGGTCAGCAGCTCGGACCCAAGGGTTCTGCAATCCTTCCGGGACAGCGGCGCCCGATATTGCCTGAGCAAACCGTCACACCGTTACGCCTTCGAGGATGCGGTTCACGCCATTCTTCGTTCCTTGGGGCAGGCAGATCCCCAGGGGAGGCCAACAACCGGACCCGTCATGCGTCCAGACAAACTCGATAGCAACAGGCCACTGGCGAAAATGCGTTGTTTGGCCGCCGATGACAATCCGATAAATTTGCAGCTGGTTGCCCACTATATCGAGAACATGGGCGGCAATGTAATATCTGCCGAAGACGGTCAACAAGCTCTGAACGCCTGTAAAGCGGGAGATGTTGATATCGCGTTTCTCGACGTGCACATGCCGGTAATGAATGGTTTTGACGCAGCCCGAGCCATCAAGGCACTCAACCTTCCTGCACCCATTCCACTGATTGCACTGACAGCCGACGTGGCAGAACAGAACACCCGGGCAATCGAACGTTCTCCCTTTGATGACTGGCTTGCCAAGCCCGTAACAGAACAGCATTTACGGGATAGCGTGGCAAGTATTTATGATCAACAAAGAACGGTGGCGCAGCGCTCTCAAAGTAAAGAAAAAGCATCTGGGAAGAGCACTCTCGCGATGCGCGATATCGACCAGGCATTGCGGATCAGTGGAGGATCTAAAACGGTTGCCGAAAAGCTTTATGCTGCGCTATTGCAAGAACTGCCGTTCACGCTGAAGAAAGTGCACGAATCGTTCGCGCACGACAACTTTTCACAGATGTGGCAAGAAGTCCATAAACTGCAAGGCGCGACGGCTGTGTGCGCCGTACCTGCGCTGCATCACGCGCTATCCAACCTCCAGGCAGCGATTAAACTTGAAGACAACGAACAAATCGGCCTGATGCTGGCAAATGTTCAACAAGAAGCCAACCGCCTGGTTGCTGACTTCAACTTACCTTGATGAGAGAAAGAAGCCCTAATTGGGTTGAATCAGGCGTTTCATATCACTCACCGCGTTCGCTATCCCAACGAATAACGACCGAGCCACTATCGCGTGGCCGATGTTGAATTCCACAATGCCATCAATCGCGGCAATCGCCTTAACATTGTGATAGTCCAACCCGTGGCCCGCATTAACCTGCAAGCCGAGACGGTTACCATAAGCGACGGCATTGGCGATCCTCGCCACTTCAGCATCAATTGCAGGTCTGCTCTTAGCTTCTGCATAATGACCTGTGTGTATTTCGACAACCGGCGCACCCACATCGATGGCCGCTTCCAGTTGGCGCTCATCCGCATCGACAAACAGCGAAACACGCACACCGGCTTCGGCCAATGTTCCGCAGTAATCACGAAGATATTCGATCTGGTCTATGACATTCAGACCATCTTCGGTGGTCAGTTCCTCACGCTTTTCAGGAACCAGGCAGCAGTCAGCCGGCCTCACTCTACGTGCAATCTCAAGCATCTCCCCGGTAGCGGCCATTTCCAGATTCATATGTGTCTGCAACATACTCGCGAGGGTATGAACATCGCGATCCTGGATATGACGGCGATCCTCCCGAAGGTGAAGCGTGATCGAATCTGCACCTGCCTGTTCGGCTGCCAGGGCGGCTTGAGCCGGCTCCGGGTAACGCGTTCCCCTAGCCTGACGAATAGTGGCAACATGGTCGATATTGACCCCAAGCAGGCGTTCATATTTCATTGGCATTTCATTCATTGTTTGTCCCAAAACCGTGGCGCTATCGATATTGAGCCGGGCTGGCCGCTTTAAACAGCTCCCGGCTCCTGAGGCGGCGGCCTCCCAAATGATGACCTAAAACACGCCGCATCAGTCTTCGCGCATCCAAACGTTGTTCTTCGCTAGAAAACTCGCCTGAAACCAAGGCAATGAGTGTCGCTCCGGCCACGCTATTTTCATCTTGGCGAGCAATGACAGGCCCGGCATCAAAGTCGTAATGGTAATAAGCCGCAGGGTCGATCGCGAGTCCCTGCTGATCGATATCCAACAGCATTCCCAGCCCCAATTCATTGAGCAAGCGGAGTTCAAACCGTCTCAACGTCTTTTCCAGTTCGGCGTTGTTCCCTTTGGCTTCAATCAAATCCTGCATGCATGCGGAATAAGCCAAAAACAGTTCACTATGGGGATCGTTACGCTCGGTAAGCTTCAGTACGAGTTCGTTGACGTAGAGCCCACAATAAAGCGTTCGCCCCATAATTTGCGGCAACACCCTTGCGGGCTCTAATGAAGTCAGGGTTGGAAGATCCCCCTTCCCCCGCCAGGCAAGCAATAGGGGGGAAAATGGCTGCAACAATTGCTGACGCGGCTGTTTGGTGCCGATTGCACCTTTAGCGGCCAGAGCAATTCGCCCGCAGTCTCGAGTAATGAATTCGACGATCAGGCTGCTTTCCCGGTAGCGCCGGCTATGCAACACATAAGCTGGCTGCAAACCTGCTCCGCCCATGCTATTCAGAATACCCTAGCTTTGCGAGGCTGGCTTCGTCACTCGACCAGCTCTTTTTGACCTTTATCCAAACATCCAGATGCACCCGCGTATCGAAGAAAGCCGCCATCTGCCGGCGCGCCGCACTGGCCGCTTCCTTCATCGCCGCGCCCTGGCGTCCCAAGAGTATGCGCCGCTGACTTTCACGCTCTACCCAGATAACGGCGCCTATGACATATCTGCCAGGTTCTTCATCAAACTTTTCGATCTCTACCGTGACCGCGTATGGCAGTTCCTTGTGGTAACGACGGATCAACTGCTCCCGCAACAACTCCGCTGCGAAAAAACGTTCAGAGCGATCGGTAACCTGATCTTCCGGGAAAATCAGCCAACCCTCTGGCATGTTTTTCAGCACCAGGCTGTCCAGAACGTCGACATTGTTCCCGGCCTTCGCCGAAACAGGAATCACTTCCTTGAAGTCATGGCGTTGGGACAGTTCAGCCAGGAAAGGCAACAAGGCCTCTTTCGGCTGAACGGTGTCGGTTTTATTGACCACGGCAACACAAGGCACACCTGCTTCGGCAATTGCCCGAAGTACCTTTTCATCTTCTTTGTTCCAAACCAAAGCCTGACAAACAAAAAGTATCAGGTCCACGTCCTGGAGCGCGGTATGTGCGGTGCGATTGAGGTAACGGTTCATGGCCTTGTCACCGCGCCGGTGGATGCCAGGCGTATCGATATAGACCACCTGCCCTTCTTCTGACGTCTTGACACCGAGTATCCGGTGCCTAGTCGTTTGCGGCTTGTGCGAGGTGATCGCCATTTTCTGGCCGAGCAGCCTATTCAATAGCGTGGATTTCCCCACATTGGGTCGCCCCACCAATGCCGCATACCCGCTATGCAAGATTCCCACGGTATCCTCGTCGCTCATGCCTTACGCCCTTCGAGGTGCTCGATAAATGCAGCCGCTGCCTGTTGTTCCGCTTTGCGCCGGCTAGAACCCCTGCCTTCGGCAAGCCACTCGATCGTATCCACCTGGCAACTGACCAAAAACTGTTGCTTATGCTGATCACCTGTCACATTCACGACCTGATAATTTGGCAAAGGCATCCCGCGGGCTTGCAGGAACTCCTGCAGACGGGTCTTCGCATCTTTTTGTTGCAGGATGCTCCCTGGATTCTGCAAGCGCTCTCCCAACAGGTTGCGCACCAGTGAACGCGCGGCATCCATTCCCCCATCAAGGTAAACCGCGGCAATGATCGCCTCAACCGCATCAGCAAGAATAGAATCCCGATTCTGCCCCCCGCTCCGCAGTTCACCCTGCCCCAAATGCAGGATATCGCCCAGCTCCAGGCGGCGGGCGATCTCCGCCAGAGTCTCCCGCTTTACCAGGTGGGCGCGCATCCGGCTAAGTTGGCCCTCATCCGCTTGTTGCGCATTGTTAAAGAGGTAGTCGGCTGTTTCGAAGCCAAGAATCGCATCGCCGAGAAATTCCAATCGCTCGTTGTTGCCCGTCCCGGCGCTACGATGGGTGAGCGCCCTGGTTAGTAAATCGAGATTGGAAAACTGGTAACCAAGGCGACGTTGCAGACGGTCGATCATTTCCTGAAACTGACTGATTCAGAAAACTCCATCAATACCGAGACGTTGCCAATGACCTTTTTGCGCACTTCGTAATCGATCGAGACTTCGGTGCCATCTTTGGTTGCGGCGATCTTCAGGTCGTCTCGTTTGAAATTATAAACACCGTTGATCTGGAAGCGTTTCAGGATGATCTTTTTCAGTTCACCTCTCCCCATTTCACGCACGCGCCGATCATGCTCGAGGTCGGCCAAAACCTGTCTGATGGAATAGTTTTCCATGTAGGTTGGCACCATTTTTATTCCGATCATCACGAAAAACAGCGCAATCGCAATAACGATCATCCAGGAAATCAGGGTCAAACCCTTTTGTTTTTTGAGTGTTGCCGACATGCTCAGGGGCTCTCCAAGAAACAACGTGTCTGTGTTGATACTAGGCAATCACCACACGCTTGAAAACCGATAAAGGCCATTTATCGGATCGAATTGCCAATCCGGTCCCAGGCGATGAACCCTGGTCGTTCCCAATCAAGACTGAACCAGACAAAAAATGCCTTGCCCACCAGGTTCTCTTCCGGAACGAAGCCCCAGCAACGGCCGTCGTTACTGTCATCCCGGTTATCACCTACCATCAGATAGTGACCTTCCGGCACCTCGACTTCCTGATACCCCATGAAGGTACAGGACGGACTGAAATCTGGTGCCAGCGGATTCACCAGGATGGAGTGTTCAACACCCAACAAATCCTCGCGTCCCTCGAAGGAACCCAGCGCCCGCATACCGGAACCGACCGGAGTGTACTGCCCCACTGGCTCGATTTTCATCGGTTGGCCATTTATGAATAACGTTTTGTTCTGGTAACGCACTTTGTCACCCGGCAAGGCAACCAAGCGTTTGATGTAATCCAGACGCGGGTTAACAGGCCAGCGGAAGACCACCACATCCCCACGCTCCGGCTCGTTGACATCAATCAGCTTGGTCTTGGTCACCGGCATGCGAATGCCGTAGGTGAATTTGTTTACCAGGATGAAATCACCCACCAACAGGCTCGGCATCATGGAGCCCGAGGGAATGCGGAATGGTTCGGCCAGGAATGCACGCAACAAGAGGACAATCAGGAAAATAGGGAAAAACGAACGCGCGTATTCGACGTAGTACGGTAATACTACATCCTTTTCCTGCTTGCCCTTTACCAGCCGATACGCCAGCCAGATAACCCCACTAACCAAGGTACCCACGGCCAACGCGGATTCGATACCAAACTGGGAAATAATCCAGATGAGGAACCCGAGAAAACCATAAAGGATGATCGAATGCATAGTTATTCCCGTCTATAGGCGATTCTTAGTTGTCTTTACCAACCTGCAACACAGCCAGGAAAGCCTCTTGGGGGATCTCCACCTTGCCTACCTGCTTCATGCGTTTTTTGCCGGCTTTTTGTTTTTCCAGCAGTTTGCGTTTACGCGTGGCATCCCCGCCGTAACACTTCGCGGTGACGTTTTTACGCAGGGCTTTGACGGTGGATCTGGCAATGATCTTGCTGCCAATGGCCGCCTGGATAGCCACCTCGAACATCTGCCGTGGGATGATCTCTTTCATCTTGTCAGTCAATTCACGGCCGCGACTTTCCGCATTGTTGCGATGAACGATCAGAGAAAGTGCGTCTACCTTTTCACCATTGATCAGGATATCCAGTTTGGTCAGCGAATCGGCCTGGAAGCGTTTGAATTCGTACTCGAAAGAGGCGTACCCACGACTGACCGACTTGAGTCGATCGAAGAAGTCCAGTACGACCTCGTTCATGGGTAGTTCGTAGGTCACCTGGACCTGGCCACCCAGATACTGCATGTTTTTCTGCAGCCCGCGCTTCTCAATACACAGGTTGATCACACTACCGAGGTGATCCTGCGGCACCAGGATATTTGCCTCGATGATCGGCTCCCGGATTTCGTTAATCGTACTCGGATCGGGCAATGCGGCCGGGTTATCGATCTTGATGACGCTGCCGTCATTCAGCTCAACCTCGTAGATTACTGTCGGCGCCGTGGTGATCAGGTCAAGGTCATACTCGCGCTCGAGTCGCTCCTGCACGATTTCCATGTGCAACATGCCGAGGAACCCGCAGCGGAAGCCAAAGCCCAGCGCCTGCGAAGTCTCCGGTTCAAAATGCAGGGCAGCATCGTTCAGCTTGAGTTTCTGCAAGGCATCGCGGAATGCCTCGTAGTCATCGGAGCTAACGGGATACAGGCCCGCGAAGACCCTCGGGTGCATTTCCTGGAATCCGGGCAGCGGCTCGGAGGCCTTGTTGTTATCCAGGGTGATGGTATCGCCTACCGGCGCACCGTCCAGTTCCTTGATGCCTGCAATGACAAACCCCACCTCGCCGGTAGTCAGCACCTTTTTTTCTTCACGCTTTGGGTTAAACACGCCAACTTTCTCGACCTGGAAGGTGCGGCCGATGGACATCACGTGCATCTTGTCCTTGGGTCGAATCTCCCCGTTGACCACGCGTATCAACGAGATAACGCCAACGTAGGGGTCGAACCAGGAATCGATGATCAACGCCTGCAGGGGCGCATCATGCTCGCCCTCCGGCGGTGGAATCTGTCGAACCAGCGCCTCGAGCAGGTCGGGAATTCCAATGCCGGTCTTGGCACTGACGCGCAAGGCATCTTCGGCCTCGATACCAATAATTTCCTCGATCTCGCCGATCACCCGCTCCGGCTCAGCTGAAGGCAGGTCGATCTTGTTGAGTACCGGCAATACCTCAAGACCCTGCTCGATCGCCGTGTAGCAATTGGCGACACTCTGTGCCTCCACCCCCTGTGCCGCATCCACGACGAGCAAAGCCCCTTCGCAAGCAGCCAGCGAACGCGATACCTCGTAGGAAAAATCGACGTGCCCCGGGGTGTCGATAAAGTTCAACTTGTAGGTCTCGCCGTCGGAAGCCTTGTAATCCAGGGTGACCGATTGCGCCTTGATGGTGATACCGCGCTCCCGTTCCAAGTCCATGGAATCGAGCACCTGCGCCTCCATTTCCCTTTCGGCCAGACCACCACAGACCTGAATGAACCGGTCGGCAATGGTGGATTTGCCATGGTCGATGTGGGCAATAATCGAAAAATTACGGATATGGCTGAGGTCGGTCATCGCTACAACAACAAGGAGTACGGATACGGCATGGCGCACAAAAAACGGAACCCCCGTCGGGAGGTCCCGCTCGCGAAACCGTTATAAGCGTTTGATTATAGCGGATTAACCGGGGGGCCGAAATGCTCTTGAAGGCATTCTGGATCAGGATTGAGCTCACACAGCACCTGCCCACCCCTCTCCAGCACTGGAACCCTCTCGCCATAGCGTTCCTGAAACTCTGGACGGCTGTCCACATCCACCCAGCGGAGCCCTTCCGTTACCCCGGGCCAACCCCGATGTAACAGCGAGGCAAGGGCCTCGCACAGGTGGCAGCCGTCCCTGTAAAAAAAATTCAGAGGCGCCTCAGTCATTCATCCGTAGGGCGATGAACAAGGGGTTATCCTCGCGCAGCACCAACACCGCGACAGTCGTTTTTCCCGACGCTTCGTCGATCAACTCCCGCAGATGGTCGGCGCTACTGACCGTTTTGCGGTTGAACATCTTCACCACGTCGCCGTTCTGGAAACCAGCCCGTTGACCAGGCCCAGGGGCAACGCGGGTGACCAAGGCCCCCCCTTGCGCCAGACCACTGCGCTTGCGTGCGACAGCCGTCATGTCAGTGATGGTCAGACCCAATTCCTCGACAACATCAGGTAAAGCTTTCTGTTCCGTGATTTGCTTCGCAGCCAAACGCTCCTTGGGAAGCTGGGCAACCCGGATTTTGAGTTTGCGCTGTTTGCCGTTGCGGATGACCTCCATGTCAGCATCTTCTTCGACGCGGCTGGCCCCAACGATCGGAGGCAGCTCGCTGGAACTGAGTATCGCGCGCCCATTGAAGGAGACGATAATGTCGCCCGCTTGCAGGCCTGCTCGCTCTGCCGGGGTATCCGGCAACACCTGTGACACAAGGGCACCTCGCGGCTGATCCAGACCAAAAGATTCCGCCAGATCACGGTCCACGTCCTGGATCAGGACCCCCAAATAACCACGCGAGACACTGCCGGTTTCGCGAATTTGCTCTGCGACATTCATCGCCAATTCGATCGGAATGGCGAAAGAGAGCCCCATGAAACCACCAGTGCGACTGTAGATCTGCGAATTGATGCCCACGACTTCGCCGTCCAGATTGAACAGTGGACCACCAGAGTTGCCCGGGTTAATCGCTACGTCGGTCTGAATGAAGGGTACATAGTTTTCGCTAGGCAGATTGCGCCCAGTGGCACTGACGATTCCCGCAGTGACCGAATGGTCGAAACCGAAAGGCGAACCAATGGCCAGCACCCACTCACCGACCTGCAGGTCGTTGCTTTTGCCGATTGTCACGATCGGCAAGTCGTCCGCATCGATCTTGATCAGTGCGACGTCACTACCCTTATCGCTTCCAATGATTTCGGCTTCGAAAAAGCGGCGATCACTCAAGCGTACTTCGATCTTGTCGGCACCATCCACCACGTGGTGATTGGTCAGGATATAGCCATCCTCAGAAATGATAAAACCAGAACCGAGTGACTGGGCTTCCTGATCCGGTAATTGTGGAAAGCCCTCATCGAAAAAGCGACGGAAAAAGTCGTGGAAGGGGCTATCTTCCGGGATATCGGGGATCTGGAAGTGCTTGCGCAGCTGTTGTACACCTTTTCCATTCTGCCGCGTGCTGATATTCACAACGGCCGGACTGTTGTCTTTGGCCAGTTCGGTAAAGTCAGGGAGTGAACCCGCTGTTGCTTGCTGCCCCAACATCGACACCATCAACAGCAGGCCACTGAGAAAACTGATGCTCACTTTCATACGCATGGTTTGCTTATCCGTATTTCCACTCGATTTATCGTTGACTAGGTACAGTCCGGCCTCTCTGAGGCAACCAATTCTTGAACCCCAATCACTTGACTGGGCCGTTGGATGCGTAACACCTTCACGGCCTGATGCAGCTGCCTATGGCGGCGTTCAGTGATTCGCCGAGTGATCCAGAGTCCAAAACTCAATCCCAATAGACACAATAGAATGCTCATCGGTTCCGAACCCAAAAGACTTTCTGGCAAAGCGCCAATGTAACTTCCCAGAACCGCGCCCACTAGCAAGCCGAGCAGTGGAACCAGGTACAGAATCAGCGTGGTGTTTTGCAGGTAGGATTCATCAATACCGACCACAACCTGGTCACCTGGCTTGGGGGGAGATTCAAGCTCATCCATCGGGAGCAATAATTGCTGCTGCGGGCGCTCGGGGAAAAACCGCTCGATCACAGACGTGCCGCAACCGCTTTTGACGTCGCAGGCTTGGCAACCCGACTGACGTTGCGTTCGAATTAGGATCGAATCCCCCTTCACATCGAGCACTGTTGCCTGCTGCTCGATCATTTCGGCTTGATCGCGTCCACCATCAGACGCAGGGTCTTTCCTGGCACTTCGCCGACCGCGGTAACTTGATGGGCATATCGAGTCGCCCCGTACGCATTCGTTGCGCCGACCCGCGAAAGCCCTTTCAGTCCTTCTTCATGCCCGACCTTTTCCACGTACAGCGAGAGGGTCGCCAATCCATCCGAGAAAATGAAGTGCTGGCGCTCGCTGTCAGCTCGATAGCTTCGCAATTCGAAACCGGCCGGGACAGGCTCAAAACGCCAGCCGGAAGAAAGTGGGTCTGAAACGTCGGCAGGCACAGTAATACGATCTGGCTTGGCCATCTCAAGGGCCGAAACGTCTTGCTCGATCGGCGTGATGTCCGGCCCTGTCTTGAGTTGCACGAACATCATCTGGGATTGTTGCTGTCCCTTGGCATTCAGCATGACCGTGCGAAGTGGCAAAGCCGTGTCGACATCCACATAGATCTCGTACCCAAACCGCAGCGTGTCGCGTGGCACGACTCTTATCAAACGCGCCTGACGTCCGGCGACGCGTTGGCCCTTGTGCAAACTGAAGTCGTAATAGCGTTCCAACCGGGTGACGTGAGGGTCGCTGCCGCCCAAGCCAAGCCCGCCCTTACCCTCAATGACACTGATACGGTGCTTACCCGGTTCCAGGCAGGCAACTGCACTGTCTCCCCGAATAACCTGCTTTTGCGCACCATTGAGAGAGACCAGGCGTTCAAATTCCGCGTTTCCACTCACGCGGTGTACGACGTACATAGCCTCCAGCTGCGGGCCGACCTGATAGACAAAACGCCCTTCATAATCCACCCCGTGAACCGCGTCTCGCATGCGTTCAAACCAGCCGGCAGCGTTCTCTTCCGCCTGGGCAAGACCGACCACCCCCAGCAACAGCGCGCCAAAAAATAGGTTAATGCTGGGCATTTTCGCTGCTGATAAATCCGACATGGGCGTTGGGACGAGTAACACTGAGGCGACCGGCAAACTCGCTATGCTCGAGCAGGTATCTGTTCAGCCTGCTTCGCTGGTCTGGTTGCAACAACTTCCAGCGTTGTGCTGTCCCCTGGGTACTGAGACCCGTCGCTTCGGGCTGGCCTCCCCCCAAAGACACGGTCGTAGCATCTACCGTGGGTACGGAAAGGCGCGGAGTGAAAGCAAAGGTGTCCTGCGGCAATGGATCCACCCCGGACTCAAGTAACTGTGGAGCCACGGTAATGGCAACCGCTGCTACGGATGCCGCGAGTGCCGCCCCCAAAGCCAGGCGTGGCACTCTGAAGCTGGATCGTTGACGCGGCGCCAGCACCGTAGGTTCGTTTTCAAGGCGTGCGCTAACCGCGTCGGCAACAGAAGAGGCATCAACTTGGCCAGCATCCTTTTGTTGCAGTAGCCCGCTCACGGCCTGGAAGCGCGTCAATTGGGATCGAAGCATCGCGTCACCGGCCAATTGTTCAGCTAAGGCATTTTGTTCCTGCTCGGACAGTTCTCCGTCCAAAAACGCCGAAAGTCGTTCAAGTCGAGAATCATCAATGCGGTCATTCATGGTCAGGCACCAAGTAATGGTTTCAATTTCTTGTCTATCGCTTCTCGCGCCCTAAAAATTCGAGAGCGAACGGTTCCTATCGGGCATTCCATTGCTTCAGCAATCTCTTCGTAGCTGAGTCCTTCGAATTCACGCAGCGTAATCGCAGTGCGCAAATCGTCAGGCAATCCTTCAAGCGCAGACTTGATCGTGGCTGCGACTTGATCCTGCATCGCGAGTTCTTCCGGCGTATCCTGCTCCTTCAGGCGCGTCCCCATATCCATCTGCTCGGCAGTTTCTGCCTCGATATCGTCCTGCGGTGGGCGCCGGGAGGCCGCCGCCAGGTGATTCTTGGCGGTGTTGATCGCTACGCGATACAGCCAAGTGTAAAAGGCGCTATCTCCTCGAAAATTCGGCAACGCACGATAGGCCTTGATAAAGGCCTCCTGGGTCACATCCAAAACTTCGGATGGATCGCGAATGTAACGGGAAATCAAATTAGCCACCTTTTGCTGGTACTTGAGCACCAACACGTCGAATGCCTTCTTGTCGCCCTGCTGTACCTTTTCCACCAGCAATTGGTCTGCCGCTTTATTCGAAGTCATAAGCTTTCGCTGTCAGGCAGGCAAACCAACTCCGACACCCTGAACCTATGGACACAGTAGAGGGACGCAAGTTCACCGGAAAATGCGGAAATTCGTAATGGATTCAGAGCGGCTGGGGCCATGCGCTACAAGGTCGTTTTTCTTGAAGATATGCCAAAAGCTGGACCAAATTTGGTATCGGTGGCAGCTTGCCTTAACCTTACCACTAGATGGGCCACACGGCCCGCGTTTCCGCAAGGCCAGGCAGTAGACAGCGATCTATGGATAACGTTCCCCAGCAACATTTCGACGTACTGATAATTGGCAGCGGTGCGGCTGGACTAAGTATGGCCCTGCGTCTACCGGAACATGTTTCCTGTGCGGTTGTTTCGAAACGTAATCTGGCCGAAGGCAACACCCTGTATGCCCAAGGCGGCATTTCCGCGGTGTTGGATTCCACCGACTCTGTCGATTCCCACGTGGCCGACACGCTGAAGGCCGGGGTTGGGCTGTGTCGTGAATCGATAGTCAGAACCGTCGTGGAACATGGCCCGGCCAATATCCAGTGGCTTCAATCCGAGGGGATGGCCTTTACCCAAACGCCACCTACCGGGGATTCCGAGTTTCACCTGACACGCGAAGGCGGACACAGTCACCGTCGTGTCGCCCATGCGGCCGACGCAACCGGGCGCGAGCTCGAAAACACCCTGGTTGGGCAAATTCAGTCCCATCCCAATATCCAGGTGTTGGAAGACCATATCGCCGTGGACCTAGTGACCCGACGCGAGACAGGAGGCATCAAGCGATGCGTCGGGGCCTACCTGTTGGACGTGAAAAACGACCGCGTGAAACCGGTCGGCGCCCATTGCGTGGTGCTGGCAACCGGAGGTGCCAGCAAAGTCTACCTGTACACGAGCAACCCCGACGTGGCGACTGGTGACGGTATCGCGATGGCCTGGCGAGCCGGTTGCCGCGTGGCCAACATGGAATTCATCCAGTTTCACCCGACCTGCCTGTATCACCCAAAGGCCAAATCTTTCCTGATAAGCGAAGCCGTGCGGGGCGAAGGTGGGCATCTGCTACTGCCAGATGGCACCCGTTTCATGTCGGACTTTGACGATCGCGGCGAGCTGGCCCCTCGCGACGTGGTCGCCCGTGCCATCGACCACGAGATGAAGCGTCTCGGTAGCGACTGCGTCTACCTGGATATCAGCCATAAACCAGCCGAATTTATCGAAAAGCACTTTCCGACGATTCACTCCCGCTGCCTGGAACTGGGTTTCGATATGCGTAAGGAACCCCTGCCGGTCGTGCCTGCGGCCCACTATACCTGTGGCGGCATCAAGGTGGACGCCCATGGAGAGACTGACATCAACTGCCTCTACGCGATTGGCGAGACCGCCTACACGGGCCTGCACGGCGCCAACCGTATGGCAAGCAACTCATTGCTTGAATGTCTTGTCTTCAGCGAACTAGCCGTTGACCACATGCTAGAGCGTCTTGACGATAAGGTTCCGGAGGCGCTGCCGGACTGGGATGAAAGTCGCGTCACCGATTCGGACGAAGAGGTCGTCGTTTCCCACAACTGGGAGGAATTACGCCGATTCATGTGGGATTACGTTGGCATCGTAAGAAGCAACAAACGGCTGGCCCGGGCAAAGCGACGCATCAACCTGTTGAGGCACGAAATTGCCGAGTATTACAGTAATTTCCGGGTTTCAAACGACCTTCTCGAACTGCGTAACCTGGTGGATGTCGCTGACTTAATCGTTCAGTCAGCACAGCGCCGGCGTGAAAGTCGTGGGCTGCATTACAACATCGATTTCCCCGACACGGACGAGAACCAACGCGAACCGACCGTTTTGATTCCGGACAATTACGTCCCCAAGCGTCGCTGATTCATCTCTGAGTTTCTGATGATGGCATGCCCTCGATCAACAGACGTCGCAACTCCCAATGTTCACGAGGTGACGCCGCATCCAAAGGAACCACCAGTCTGTAGTGTCCGGTCGGCCCCTGCAGCTCTGCGGTAACGAGTGTCGGGCACACCCAGCCGCTCCGCACCGCCGTCAACGGCTGACGTGGAGAGGCCCGCATCTGCATCCACCAGGCGCCGTCATACACCAGACGTAGCGTCACTCCGAGCCCCACCGTGTTTTTCCAGGCCCAATAAACCGAAATAATCACCATCAACTGAGCCACCAGCCATAAGCCGGGTTCCAACCCGATCATCGCAAGCATCAACGCCAGTAATCCGGCAAAGCCCAGCAATGTTTGCTTGGCAACTTGTGACTGTTGAATTTCGATCGTCTTCATGCCGCCTCCCTGTCGCATGACAGCATGTCAGTCGTTAGTTTGTCTGTGCAGCGGAAAACAGGTGAAAGAAATTGTCGTGAGTAATGCGGATCAATTCCTCGCTGGAAATACCCCGCAACTCGGCGATCGTGTCGGCCACGTGCGTTACGTACTTCGGTTGATTGGGTTTTCCGCGATGCGGCACCGGCGCCAGGTACGGGGAATCCGTTTCGATCAGCATCCGCTCCAACGGCACCCTGGTGGCCACCTCACGTAATTCTGCTGCATTGCGGAACGTCACGATGCCGGAAAAAGAAATATAAAAACCCATTTCCATGGCCTGTTGCGCCATATCCCAGGTCTCTGTGAAGCAGTGCATTACACCACCCACTTCCGCAGCGCCCTCTTCCTGCAGAATGGCGATCGTGTCTTCACGTGCCTCGCGCGTATGGATAATCAGTGGCTTAACTGCTTGGCGGGCGGCCTGAATGTGCCGTCGGAAACGGTCACGCTGCCAATTCAAGTCGCCTTCGGCCCGAAAATAGTCCAAACCGGTTTCACCGATGGCCACGTTTTTCGGGTGTCGAGCCAGTTCCACCAACTCATCTACCGTCGGTTCGCGACGATCATGGTCACAGGGATGTACGCCAACGGATACGGAGATTTGTGGAAAGGATTCCACCAGTTGCAGCATCTGCGGGTACGACTCGAGGTCGATGGATACGCAGAGCATGTGCGAGACCCCATTCGCTGCAGTCTCTTCAACCAGATTGGCGAATTTGCCATCGTAAGGCGCCAAATCGACGCGGTCGAGATGGCAGTGGGAATCAACCAACATCAGAACAACCCGGGATCGGTAATGAGACGTGGATAGCGTCGCTGCGCTCACATGGTGTGAGTCGGCTTGTCCGAATCAAGAGAACCGGCAAGGTAACCTTCGATCTTGTTACGCGCCATGCCACCATCCTGGTCACTGAACTGCACACCAATGCCCGCAGCACGATTGCCTTCTGCACCCACGGGGGTCACCCAGATAATCTTTCCGGCCACGGGAATTCTCTCCGCCTCTTCCATCAGGCTGAGAAGCATAAAGACCTCATCGCCAAGCTTGTAGCTCTTGGTTGTCGGAATAAACAGGCCACCATTTTTCACAAACTGCATGTAAGCGGCATAGAGGGCACTTTTGTCCTTGATCGTCAGGGACAAAATTCCTTGGCGTGCACGAGGAGCGGCCATCAACGTCCCTCCGGTCGCGTAAGGGTTAACCAATCCGTCACTATTTTTTCCAGCAGCATCTGCGGATTGAGATTGTGAGTCATTTGCCTTTTAAGCCGATTAAGCTCGTCCATAAAACCGAATAATCGCTTTAAATCCATGCCTTTGGCAAGTATTCGTAAGGATTCTCTGTAACCCGGCAAGAAAAGTCGCGGCGATTGTTCGCTGCTTGCAAGCTGAACCAGGTCATTACAAATACGCGAAAAGTCCGAAAATAGCGAATCCAGCGGGCGCGCATTCCATTGTTCTACTACCTGCATCGGGTTCACTTTGCGTAACTTTAGATCATTTAGCTGACCCAAGGTCTGTTCAGCCGCCTGAAGCCAGTTATCCTCAGCGGCCCTCAATGCGGCCAGCGGTGCTCCGCCGGTTAGCGACAACAATGCGGCAAGCTGAGGTTCCGGGACCTTGCCGGACAACCAATCTTTCGCCATGGCTGCATCGACCGGTTTGAACACCAGGTCCTGGCACCGACTACGAATCGTCGCGGGCAAAAGATGAGGCTGGGAGCTGACCAACACCATGGTACTTGAGGCTGTGGGTTCTTCCAGCGTTTTTAGCAGGGCATTCGCAGATGCCCTGTTCATGGCATGTGCAGGGGAAATGACAAATACCCTTGAGCCCTTGGCCTGGGTAGTCAGGGTGGTACGTGCGATCAGCTCTCGAACTGCGTCTATCCGTATGTTCTTCCCTTCTTCCTCAGGCTCCAGCCAATGAATATCGGGGTGCGTCGACGATGCCGCCAACTGGCAGGCCTTGCATTTGCCGCAGGGCTGGACCTCAAGGGCGTCATCTTCGCAGACCAGCGACGCCGCCAAGTATTCAGCAAACTTTCGCTTTCCGATTCCTTCGGGACCGGTCAACAACAACGCGTGAGGCATGCTGTTCTGCTCTCGACGCCGAAGCAGGCTCTTCCAAAGCCCCTCCTGCCAGGGCAATAGGCTGAATCTGCGATCACCGGTTGGCATCGATAAAATCTCCAACCACGGTGGCTATGGCATCAGATACCTCTTCCAGACTACGTGACGCATCGATTACATGTATGCGTTTAGGGTTCGCAGCCGCGATCTCGAGATAGCGCAACCGCACCCGCTCAAAAAAGCTGAACGCCTCGCTTTCGAAACGGTCCGGTGCTGAGCGTTTGCCGGCCCTCTCCATGCCCTGCTCCACCGGCAGATCCATGATCAGGGTCAGGTCCGGACGCAGATCACCCTGCACCCAGTCTTCGAGCATCGCAATGCGATGCTCATCCAGCCCGCGACCGCCGCCCTGGTAGGCATAAGTGGCATCGGTAAACCGGTCGCACAGTACCCACTCCGCTCTGTCGAGGGCAGGACGGATCTTTCTAAACAGGTGTTCCGCACGTGCCGCGAACATCAACAGGAGTTCAGCATCATCCCCCATCCCGTTGTGACGATGTCCCAGGAGGAGTGCGCGAAGATCTTCTCCGAGATCCGTTCCGCCCGGCTCCCGTGTCTGAACCACGGCTAAGCCGCGCTTTTCCATCTCCGCAGCGGCTACTGCCATGCAGGTACTCTTTCCCGCACCTTCGATACCTTCGATCGTAATGAATTTTCCGGTCATTTTTTCAACTGGTATTTGCGCACGGCAGCATTGTGTTGTTCGAGGGTGGCCGAGAATACATGCGTGCCATCACCTCTGGAGACAAAATACAGACTCTTGCCGTCCTGTGGGTTGAGTGCAGCATCCAGGGCCGCACGCCCGGGCATACAGATGGGTGTGGGCGTCAGGCCTCTATGAACGTAAGTATTGTATGGCGTATCGGTGCGTAAATCCGAGCGACGAATATTGCCCTTGTACTGGTCACCCATCCCGTAAATGACTGTTGGGTCGGTCTGCAATTTCATCCCGATACGCAAACGACGGTTGAAAACACCGGCAATCTGCGGGCGCTCTTCGGGAACTCCGGTTTCTTTTTCAATGATCGATGCCAGGATCAGGGCCTCTCCCTTGCTCTTGACCATAATGGTGTCCTGGTTTCGCCCCTCCCAAGCGGCATCCAATTCCTGCTCCATCTTGGCAAAGGCACGTTTCAGGAAGTCCACGTCCGTGGTACCGCGCGGGAAGGCGTAAGTCTCGGGGAAAAAGCGTCCTTCCGGATGTATGCCCGGACGACCGATTCGCTCCATAATCTGCTCTGCATCCAATCCCTGTGTTTCATGCTTGAGCACCTTGTTGTTTCGCACGGCAGCCAGGACCTGCTTGAAATTCCAGCCTTCCAACAGGGTCAGCGTGTAGGAAACCGTTTTTCCGCGAATCAAAAGTTCAAGCAGTGCCGGCGGCGTAGTCCCGGCAGGCACCAGATACTCGCCAGCACGTATACGATGCGCCAGCTTTTTCCATCTGGCATGCCAATAAAGATAGTCTGCGTGACTGAGCACCCCTTGGTCCGCCAGCTCTCGTGTCAAACGTTTGAGATTGGTTCCTGGCTCCACGTTCAACACCAGCCCTTCTCGTGGCAATTCGAGCGGTGTCTGTAAAAACGTCCGGTAGGCCGACCAATACCAGCCGGCAACAAGGCTGAGGATGACAAGTGATATGCCGAGAAGGCGCCCCATCAGGCTGCTCCTTTCAAAGTAAAACAGGCGGCATGTGTCTCGGCCAGAAATTCGTCATCAAACCCGACATGCGAAAAGTTTTGTCCATCGAGCGACGCGACAGGCCTTATGCCCAACAAGGCGTTGGTCAAAAAAACGCGCTCGGCTCGTATAACCTGTTCACGCGTCACGTGTACCACATCGATTTTGACGCCCCTATTCGAAGCCCTATCGAGCAGCAGCCGTCGAACGACGCCCGCCACACCACAACGAGATAGCGCAGGAGTGATATATCGACCGTCGAGTTTGAGCAGCAAGTTACTGGCAATGCCCTCGATGACGTTACCATGCTGGTCGCAAAGCAGTCCTTCATGAAACTTGTCCGACAACTCGCCCCTCGCTAACACCTGCTCCAGGCGATTGAGGTGCTTGATACCGGCCAGTCGGGGCTGATCCGGCAACCGGATTTCGCACCATTGGACAGCTAAAGGGCAATTATCACGATATTGAACCGAGTCTGGCCAAGGTGATATCTGTAACCAACGGCTGGGACTCAGCTTTTCGGGCCGCGCATAGCCACGCCCACCTGCGCCACTGCTGAGAATCAACTTGAGCACGGCCCTATCCTGTCCATTGACAAGCAGCCCAGATTCAGCGAGCAGAACGTCCGCATCGGGCATTGGCAACCCCAAGGCCTCGCAACCTTTTCGCAGACGCCGCATGTGGAGGTTCCACAGGCAGGGATTGCCGTCCTTCACGGCTATTGTTTCGAACAGGCCGTCGCCAAAATGAAAGGCCCGGTCTGCGGACAGACCGGGCTCAATCTCATTACCGTTTAACAGTGTTTTCCCAGGCATGCAGTGGCAGCCCGGCAAAAATCAGCCGTCGAAACGGCGGAACACCAGGGTGCCGTTGGTGCCACCGAAGCCGAAGGAGTTCGACAGGGCCAAATCGATCTTAGCCTCGCGCGCCGTGTGCGGTACGTAATCCAGATCGCATTGCTCGTCGGGATTGTCCAGGTTGATGGTCGGCGGCATGACCTGGTCACGAATCGCCAGGACGGTGAACAGAGCCTCCGCTCCACCTGCCGCACCCAGCATGTGACCGGTCATCGACTTGGTGGAGCTGACGGCCAGCTTGTACGCGTGGTCACCAAAGGCGCGCTTGACCGCCTGGGTCTCGGCCACGTCACCTGCGGGGGTGGAGGTGCCG
>Ga0180435_10001774_pt1 | contig 22290 bp, 28 predicted proteins | sample SS_ome_3_FD_132467 | JGI IMG/M metagenome (GOLD analysis project Ga0180435, IMG submission 132467) | Hypersaline lake sediment archaeal communities from the Salton Sea, California, USA - SS_3_S_1 metaG | ecosystem: Environmental > Aquatic > Non-marine Saline and Alkaline > Hypersaline >...
TCGTTGGCCGTCTTCGATTCTCAGGGAACCAAGCACACCATGTCGATAGAATTCTTCAAGTCGGTCGTGTCGAACCGCTGGGAGTGGACGGTCAGCATGGTTGGCAACGAAAACGTTACCTCAGGTGGAACCGGCTACGTGACGTTCAACCCGGATGGTTCGCTGAATACTTTTGATTACAATGGTGGCGCCAGCGCGGTGACGATCGATCCGCAGAACGGCGCGGCCAATATGTCGATCAGCCTCGATGCCGGTACCGTCGGTAACTTCGACGGCCTGACCGGATTTGGTTCCGGTAGTCATACGGCCTCGATGGTTGCTCAGGACGGTTACGGCCTGGGTATTCTTCAGAAGATTTCGATCGACCAGGTGGGTAATATTTCGGGTGTCTTCTCGAACGGTATTACTCGTGTTCTGGCCCAGTTGACGCTGGCCGACTTCAACAACGAAGCCGGTCTTCGCAGAACAGGTAAATCGATGTTCCAGCCGACCGGTAACTCCGGTGAGGCTCTTGACGGCGTCGCTGGTGGAACGATCAGCGCCACGCTGTTCTCGGGCGCGCTGGAGTCGTCTTCGGTCGATATCGCCCAGGAATTCACCGGTATGATTACCGCCCAACGTGGATTCCAGGCCAATTCAAGGATTATTACCACCTCCGACCAGATGCTGGACGAGTTGGTGAATATCAAGCGATAGGAATAGACAATGATTAAGGTTACCCGCATCAACGATACACCGCTGGTTATCAACGCCGATCTGATCGAATTCGTGGAATCCACACCGGAAACGATCATCTGCCTGACAACCGGTAAGAAGGTGATGGTCAAAGAATCGCCCGACGAGATTATCGAGCGGGTGGCTGGATTCAAGCAGAAATCAGATATCCGGGTGGCAAGCCCGGATATCGAAAATATGGTTGAAGGGAGTTAACCATGGCTCTTGACGACGAACAAACCACTGTCGACGGCGGCGAACCTACGGAAGCCGAAGGTGGCAAAAAGGGTGGTAGTAAGATGATCATGCTCATCGGCGTAGCCGTCGGAGCGATTGTGATCGGAGTACTACTGTCCATGTTCGTATTGAACCCTTCGAGTGACGATGGTGGTGGCGACGGTCATGCCGAAGTCACGGAAGAAAAACCCGACGATGGTCACGGTGACAGCCATTCCAAGCCGAAAAAGAAGAAGGACTCGCACGGCGGCGGTGACGACCACGGCGGCGGTGGTGACGGAGGTTTGATCTTCGCGATGCGTGATATCGTGGTCAATCCGGCCGGGACCGGCGGCTCGCGTTTTCTCTCGGTTTCGTTTGGGTTTGAGCTGGGATATCCGGGGTTGCACGCCGAATTCGAGGCCAGGGAACCGATCGTGCGCGATGCGCTGATTACGATTCTGTCTTCGAAGACTGTTACCCAACTGACCGATCCGAAACAGAAAGAAATAGTGCGCTATCAGATCAAGAAGCGTGTCTCCGACCTAATGGAGACCGACGAGATCAAAGGCGTCTACTATACAGACTTCGTGCTCCAATAAAAAGGACAACTGTTCGTGGCAAAGATTCTATCACAGGACGAGATTGATGCTCTGTTGACGACCGTTACTTCGGGCGAGGAGGGTATTGAAGACGAGTCGTTTGAGGATGAGAAGTTACGCTCGGTAATAGCCTACGACTTCAAGCATCCCAACCGTGTCTCCAAAGACCAGATTCGCACCCTCGAGAACATGCACGACAACTTCGCGGGCCATTACGGTTCCACGTTGTCGGCTGTCTTGCGTACGATCGTCGATGTCGACCTGGTCTCGGTGGACCAGATCACCTACTCCGAGTTCATTATGTCACTGGTGACACCGTCGTGTACTTACACCTTTGCCGCGCCTCCCCTGGAGGGTGGTTGTCTGGTAGACTTCAACCCGACTCTGACCTTCTCGCTGATCGATCGCATGTTCGGCGGCAACGGTAAGATCCTCGAAACCGAGCGCGAGCTCACCGGTATCGAGCGGGCGGTGGTCGGCCGATTGGTCGAGAAACTCTACCAAGACCTGGAACGGGTATGGGAGAACATTCTCAAGATCAAAATCGAGCAAAGAAGCTTCGAGACTAACCCGCAGTTCATTCAGATCGTGCCTCCCGGTGAAACGGTGGTGGTGGTTTCGTTTCAGATCAAGCTGTTCCAGTCGACCGGCTTGCTGACGATATGCTACCCCTATGTGTCGCTGGAGCCGATCATCACTAAACTTTCGGCGCAGAACTGGATTGACGCGACCAAGCGGAAGGCAGAAGAGTCTGACAAGGAAATCAACCTTCAGAATCTGACCTCCGTCAACGCCAATGTCTGGGCCGAACTGGCTAACGCCAAGCTGAAGATCCGCGACTTCGTCCGACTTCAGATCGGTGATGTGATTCCGGCCGATACCCGGATCTCAGCGCCGGTGAATGTATTCGTAAATAAGCGCAGGAAATATCTCGCCCGACCTGGATTGTCGGGGAAGAAAAAGGCCGTCCAGATCACAAAAGTCTGTGAACTGGAAAAGCAGGAGTTATAGGAAATGGCAGAAGAAAACGATATCGGGCTGCCGGAAGATCTGGATCCCGAATCTGAATCCAACAGCACTCCCGAGGAGTCGGCAGGCGCTGACGTTCCCCCAATGAGTGAGGAAGGTGATGCCGGCGGAATTGAAGCCGAAGGCGGCGTCTCGCCCGACGAAATCGGCCAGCCGGTAGAAACTGCGGTTGCCGAGGAAGCGTCGGAGGGCGAAGCGCCCGCAGACACCGGCGACGACAAGCTGGACGAGTTCAAAGTCGTCAACGACGACGACGCCTCAGAAGATGATGCCGAAGCCGCCATGTTGGCGATGCTCGAGGATCTTCCCGATGAGGACACCGGAGCCGCTCCGGAAGACATCGATTTCGGTACCGCCTCCGCCTCGCGTGCAGAGTTCCAGCAACTCACCGAGCCGGTCAGCCAATCCGATGCGCAGAACATCGATCTACTACTCGATGTGAATCTTCCGGTGTCGATCGAGCTGGGTCGCACGAGGATGTCGATCGAAGAGATCCTGGCCCTCGGTCCCGGATCGGTGGTTGAACTCAACAAACTGGCCGGTGAGCCGGTTGATCTCCTGGTGAACTACAAAGTGGTCGCCAAGGGAGAGGTGGTCGTGATCGATGAGAACTTCGGAGTTCGTATCACGCAGCTGTTGACACCGGAAGAACGCCTCAAGGCTCTGGGAGAGCAGTAGAATGAAGCCGCGCGCCTCATGGAAGATGGCCGCAGTCATCCTGCTGGCGGCGATCGCCGGTCTGGTCATGCTGAATATCGGCGACGGCCAGGCACAAAACGCGACGCCTCCTTTAGCAGCTTCCGAGCAGACTGCCGAGGAATCAACCACAGTCGTATCGGAAGGCCTCAAGGACTCGGTCTTTCCCGCACTGATGAAGATGGTCGGCGCCCTGTTCGCCGTCGTTGCCTGCATCTACGTTGGCCTTTTCCTGCTTAAGAAGATGATGGGCAAGAAATACTCCGGAAACCGTCCGGGGCAGAATCTGGAAGTACTGGAAACGACCTATTTGGCTCCCAAGAAGTCGGTCTCTTTGGTTCGGGTCGCCGATAAGGCGGTTCTGATCGGAATGACCGAATCGAACATGTCGATGCTCACCGAACTAGATCCCGACCAGACGGCCGAGATCGTAGAGGCATCGGAAGAAACCCAGCAAAGCGAGGGATTCGATCAGCTCTTTGGCCGCGCAGTCGGAAAGCTGACCGATCGTATTGGATTAAAGCGTAAGAAGCCGGCGCTGGAAGTGTAGCGCCAAGCACACAAACGAAAACACCGCAAGGGTGAATCGGCGATAAGGATGTTGCTGATCTTGCGGGGAAGATATAGGATATGAAACGGATACTACTGACAGTCTTGCTGTCTTTCATGGTGTTGAGTCTGTTACCGAGCGACGGTCAGGCGCAGTCCATTCCCAAAGTCTCGGTTGAAGTGGGTGAAGCCACCGACGGGGACGATCTCTCCACCACCCTCCAAATCGTGATCCTGATGACGATCCTGGCCCTGGCCCCGTCGATTCTTATCATGATTACATCTTTCATTCGCATTGTGGTGGTGTTGTCCTTCCTTCGTCATGCGATGGGCATACACCAGATGCCGCCCAACCAGCTGCTGATCTCGCTGGCATTGATTCTGACGTTCTTTATCATGTCGCCGGTGGTGTCACAGTCGTACAACGAGGGAATCAAGCCGTTCATCGACAACACTCTTCCAAAAGAAGAAGCTTTCGATGTGGCCATTCAGCCGTTTAAGCAGTTCATGCTGTCCCAAACGCGCGAGAAGGATCTCGCCCTGTTCGTCGATATCGCCAAGCTGGATCGGCCCGAAAACGCCGATGACATTCCGCTCGAGGTGCTGGTGCCGGGATTTGTGATTTCAGAGCTACGAACAGCCTTCCAAATAGCCTTCGTGCTGTTCATCCCGTTTCTCGTGATTGACATGGTTGTAGCATCGGTGTGATGTCCATGGGTATGATGATGCTTCCACCTATCATTGTGTCTTTGCCGTTCAAGATCCTGTTGTTCGTGCTGGTTGACGGCTGGTATTTGCTGATAAAATCGCTGGTGGAGTCGTTCCACCTCTAACGTCCGAGGGAGTATTGCTATGACCCCGCAAATGGTAGTCACGATTGGTCGTGAAGCGCTTATGCTGACCCTGATGATCGCCGGGCCGATGCTTCTCTTTGGATTGGTCGTTGGTGTGATGATCGCGCTGTTCCAGGCGATCACGCAGATTCAGGAAATGACCCTGACCTTTGTCCCCAAGATTCTCGCGGTGGCGGTGGCTCTGTTGTTGTTCCTTCCCTGGATGATCAACATGGCGACCGACTTCGCCCGCCATATCCTCGAGCTTATTCCGACCCTGGTAGCATAGCCAGGGCCGGAAGACCCCTTCCTGTTCGCTTTCCGCACACTGTTCATTCGCTTCCCATCAGACCGGAACAAACGGCCCACCGTCCCCTGAGTCGGATCTTTCGTTCATTTTTCACATTTTGCAAAGCCCTGTGTAGCGGCGAGTTATGCGCGTGACAAGCTTCGTTTCAAAGTGGCACACCAATCGCTAAAGAGGTAGTCAGATAGGCCCTTAATATGTGGAAGACCGACCTTGTTTGAGTTTCTAACCTACAGTTCAGCCAAGATACAATTGCTGCTTCTGATCATCCTCAGAGCCAGTGGATTGTTCGTGGTTGCACCAGTTTTGGGTCACAAGGATATCCCCAAAACGGTCAAGGTCGGACTGCTGATAATCCTGTCGATCATGCTCACGTCGACCATGCGAGTAGAGGTTCCTCCGGTGGCCGAGAATCTTTGGCAGCTGGCTGGCCTGGCTCTCAACGAGGTGCTGATCGGACTGATTATCGGCCTGATGTTTCGTCTCGTCTTCCACGGTGTCTACACCGCCGGTTCGATTGCCGGTTACCAGATGGGATTCGCCATGGTTACGGTCTATGACCAGAACCTGGCCAACCAGGTTTCGATCCTGGGCAAATTCTGGTACATCATCGCGATTTTGATCTTCATGGCCATCGACGGTCATCATCAGATAATCTCCTCATTAGCTGGTAGTTATGAGATCATCCCTCCGGCTGGTGCCGCACCGGCCGGGGGAGTTGGTCTGCTGATGATCAAGTTCACGGCCTACCTGTTCGTGGTGGCAATCAAGATAGCTGCGCCGGTCATGATCACGCTCTTCCTGACCGACGTTTCTCTGGGCACGATCGCCAAGACGATGCCGACCATGAACGTGTTCTTCGTGGGATTTCCGATTAAGATCGCCGCCGGCCTGACTGTTATGGCCATGTCGCTCCCGGTCTTCTCCTACGTGCTGAGACAATCAACCAACTTCTTCGACGAGCAAATCCACGTCGTCCTTGCGGCGATGACAGAGGGATAGATGGCCAACGACAGCTTCCAGGAAAGAACCGAGCAAGCGACCCCACGGCGCCGGCAGAAGGCCCGTGAGGAAGGAAAGGTACTCAAGTCGCAAGAAGTCAACTCCGCGGCTATGCTGACCTTTGGCTTCCTGGCGCTGTATCTGCTCGGGCCCCATTTGGCGGCTCAGACCAAGATGCTCATGAGCTATACCTTCTCCAACGCACCGACGATTGCCTCCTCCGATCCGACGTTCCTGAAGGTCTTCAGCCATTATGTCTTCAGGTTCTTCACCATCATGGCTCCGGTCTTTGTGGTGGCCATCATCATTGCGATTGGCGCCAATGCCGTTCAGGTCGGATTCAGGATCTCTCCCAAGTCGATGCAACCCAAGTGGGAGAAGTTGGATGTCGTGAAGGGCCTCAAGCGTTTGGTGGCGGTCCGTTCGCTGGTCCAGTTGATTCGCGATTTGATCAAACTGACCATCATCAGCACTGTCGCTTATCTGGCGATTCGCAGCGAGTTCGATAGCTTCTTCCTGCTCCCCGACATGACCGTGACCCAGTTCGCGTCGACCTTCGCCTCCCTGGCCGCGAAGCTGGGGCTAACCGTGGGCGGCGTGATGATCGTTATCGCCGTGCTCGACTATCTCTATCAGCGCTACGAGTTCGAGAAGTCGATAAAAATGTCCAAGCAAGAAGTCAAAGAGGAGCACAAAGAGACCGACGGTAACCCGCAACTGAAGGCTCGCGTTCGCCAGATTCAGCGCGAGATGTCCCAGAAGCGGATGATGCACGACGTCGAGAGCGCCGATGTGGTGGTCACCAACCCGACTCACCTGGCGGTGGCTCTCAAGTACGATCCCGAGGAATCCTCGGCTCCAATCGTGCTGGCCAAGGGTGCCCGTCTGATCGCTCAGAAGATCAAAGAGATTGCCCGCGAACACAATATCCCGGTGGTCGAAGACAAGCCGTTGGCCCGCTCACTCTACAAGCTTTGCGATGTCGGCGATGTGATTCCCGACAAGCTGTTCAAGGCCGTGGCCGAGTTGCTGGCATATGTCTACCGCCTCAAAGGAAAGGTAGTCAACTAGCATGGCGACCCCGGGCACCCAGAGCAACTTCCTGCAGACCATGGCGGCTCGCTCCGACGTCCTCCTGGCGCTGGCCGTAGTCGGTATTATCGGCGTACTGGTTATTCCGATACCGACCCAGCTGCTCGACTTCGCCCTGGCTTTCAATATCACCTTCTCGATGGTGGTACTGCTTACGACGCTGTATATCACACGCCCGCTCGACCTTTCGGTCTTCCCGGGCATGCTGTTGATCGTGACCTTGATGCGTTTGTCGCTCAACGTCGCCTCGACGCGTATGATTCTCGGCGAGGCCTACGCCGGTGAGGTCATCAACTCGTTTGGTAACTTCGTCGTCCAGGGCAACTACGTTGTTGGTCTGATCATCTTCATCATCCTGGTCATTATCCAGTTCGTGGTGATTACTAAGGGTGCCACCCGAATCTCCGAAGTGGCCGCTCGGTTCACCCTGGATGCCATGCCGGGCAAACAGATGGCGATCGATGCCGACCTTAACGCCGGTATCATCACCGAGCAGGAAGCCCGCGAACGCCGTTCCGAAATCGCCCAGGAAGCCGACTTCTACGGCGCCATGGACGGTGCATCCAAGTTTGTACGTGGAGACGCCGTCGCCGGCATTCTGATCACGTTGATCAACATCATCGGCGGCTTTGTGATTGGCATTATCCAGTCCGACATGACACTGACCGAAGCTCTCCGAACCTACTCGTTGCTGTCGATCGGTGACGGTCTGGTCACCCAGATTCCGGCCCTGTTGGTTTCGATCTCCTCGGGTATCATCGTTACCCGCTCTGCCTCTAACGACAATATGGGGCGCGACCTCCTCGGCCAGCTGACCAAACAGCCGCGCGCGATCATGGTTGCTGCCGGTGTCCTGTTCATCTTCGGGCTTCTTCCGGGGATGCCGACCATGACTTTCATGATGCTCGGCGTGACCGTAGGCGGTATCGGATTCCTGACCCTCCAGGCTCACAAGAAGCAGGCGGTTCAAGAGCAGACCGAACAGGCCAAGGAAGCCGAACGCGAAGCTGCCCCGGTAGAGCAACGTACCGAGGATTTGATCAAGGTTGATACGCTCGGTCTTGAGATCGGTTACGGGCTCATTCCGTTGGTAGACGCCAACCAGGGTGGAGATCTTCTCACCCGTATCACGGCTATCCGCAAACAACTGGCTTCCGAGCTGGGGATCATAGTTCCGCCGATTCGCATCCGGGACAACGTCCAACTTCGCCCTAACGAGTATCGCATCCTGGTCAAAGGGGTGGCTGTCGACAGGTACGAACTTATGACCGACCACTTGCTGGCTATCAACCCGGGCTTCGTCGATGAATCGATCGAAGGTTTCGACACCAAGGACCCGGCGTTCAAGCTCAATGCGACCTGGATCATCCCGACGCTCAAGGAAATCGCCGAAGCCAAGAACTACACCGTAGTCGAGCCGACGGCCGTGATGGCCACGCATATCACGGAGATCATTCGTGGCGCGGCTCCGGAAATCGTCACCCGTCAGGATGTACAGCGACTGATCGAGACTCTCAAAGAAGATTACCCGGCTCTGGTCGAAACGACCATACCGGAAACAGTGCCGTTGGGTACGCTGCAGAAGGTGGTTCAGGCGCTGCTGGCCGAAAGAGTCGCGGTGCGTGATTTGGCCACAATCCTCGAGACCGTTTCCGACTACATCGGTGCGACCAAAGAGACCGATGTCCTGGCCGAGTATGTCCGCATGGCGTTGCGTCGCCAAATCAGCGACATGCACTGCAATAAAGAGAATCAGATTTATGTGTTCACATACGACCCGGCGGTTGAGCAACAGCTGTCCGAGTCGGTCCAGAATTCCAAACAAGGTCTAATGCTAATCCTCGATCCAGCCTTCACCGAAGGGCTCCTGGATCGGATCGGTGAGCAAGTGGAGAAGATGCAGACCGAGGGTCACAACCCGGTATGTCTGACCTCGCCCAATGTTCGCCTGGGTCTGCGTCGCCTGGTAGAGGCGCGCTTCGCCGGATTGGCAGTGCTGAGTTACAACGAGATCATGCCGAACGTCGAGCTGATCTCAACAGGTGTGGTGAGATTCGATGATAATTAAGTCGTTTGTCGAGCGTTCATCGGCAGCCGCCCTCAAGCGCGTGCGCGAGGAAATGGGTGGCGATGCGATCGTACTTGAGACGCGTCAGGTATTGGATTCCAACAAGCAACGGGCGGTCGAAATCACGGCTTGTCTGGACAATCCCTCGGTGGCGCAGTCATCGGTGATATTGGCCGACGAGGCGGAGCAACCGACTCCGTCGCAACCGCGCGAAACGGTGGCCGAAGCGATTCAAGAAGCCGCCTCCGAGCCGGAAACCCCGGGTAATGATCTCGAACGGCGTCTGGCAGCTCTCGAGGAGCAACTTCGTACAGCCCAGCCGGCCGAAGTGGAAGAGGCAATAGAGGACGAGCGCCAGGTTGCCTTGTCCGATCTGCGCCTCGCTCTGCGTGATGCCGATTTCCCGGAAGAGTTCATCGCGATCGTATCGAAAGATGCCTCCGACCTCTACAAGGCGGGTGACGAAGTCGCCGATATCGCCTCTTGCACCGTGGTCGATCATTTGGCTCGATTCATGACCCCGACTCTCAAGTTCCAGCCCGGCGACCGGGTGGTTCTGGTGGGGCCGGCAGGTGCCGGCAAGTCGACGACCCTCGGCAAACTGGCAGCCCAGTTGATCGTTCGTGAAGGCCGCAAAGTCACGCTGCACACTCTCGACAAGCAGAAGGTTGCGGCTGAACAGGAGCTGATCAACTACGCCCGTGTCATGGGCGCCGGTCTGGCGATTCAGGAGGAAGAAGAGAAGATAGAGTTCGCCGGCGACACCATCGCCCTGATCGACACTCCGGCCCTTCCTACCGACGACGAACGCTTTGATGCCCTTGCTACGCACATTCAGGAACTGGACCCGACGCACGTGATTGCCGTCTTCTCGGCCACCACCCGGTCCTGTGACGCAGTGGATTCGGCGACCAGGTTGGCGGCCCTGAATCCGACCGATATCGCTTTCACCATGCTCGATATGACCAGCCGGTACGGCGGTGCGGTGAGCGTGGCCCAAGAGTTGGGTATCAAGATCGGTATCGTCTCTTCGGCCGCACACGGAATTGATGCTCTCCAGTCTCCTGATCCTAATCGCATGGTCAGAAACCTACTCCCGCAGGAGGCCGACAGTGAATAAGCTGACCCTCACCCGTCGCCCCGAACGTGGCGACTCCGCCGTCATGATTTCTTTGCTGTCCGGCAGGAGCGGTGTAGGCAAGAGCGTGCTGGCTCTCAACCTGGCCGAACGGTTGGCCACGCAGGGACACAAGCTGTTGCTGGTGGACGCCGACCTGCTCGGCGGTAACCTCCACGTGTTGTGCAATCGCGCCTGCGACTATGGTTTGGGCGAGTTTGCCGACAGCGAACTGTCGTTGCCGGAGGCCGTCACCGAGATCATGCCGGGCGTCGATCTGCTGGGTGGACTTCGCAACGGACTGAGCCTCGATCCCGATGATCCGAAAGCGGCTCGCGAGTTGGTTCGCAGCCTACTGGTTCAATCAGGGCAGTATGATTTCATCCTGGTCGACCATTGTGCCGGGGTTTCGCAAAGTGCGATTCAGACCGCGGTTCGTTCGGATATCAATCTGATAGTCCTCAATCCGGAGTTCAGCTCCATCACCGACGGCTACGGTCTGTTCAAGCTTTGCACAAAGAAGGATCGCGGTCTCGATTGTCGTCTTCTGGTGAATCGCGCCGAAGACAGCGCCGAAGCTGACTACATATTCCGTAAATTCGTCGCTCTGGCCGAGCGTTTCCTCGGTCGGGTGCCCACTTTCATGGGCCATCTCCATGAAAGCCATTCAATTAAGCAAAGTATCGCGGCTCAGCAGGTTTTGGCGCAAATCGCGCCGGAATGCCGGGCTCTCTTAACGCTCGACTCGATGGCCGCCAGGCTGGCCGAAAAGCTCTCGGCCGAGACGGTAGTCTCGTTGGAGTCAGCGTCCGATGTAGATCAAAAGTCTTTCACGATAGCCGATATAAGGGAATAACAATCAAATGGTTACGATGAGCAAATCGCGGACAAAAGCAAGCGCCGCTTCCAAGAAGCAGGCAGCTCCCACGACCAAAGTCACTCGGACCAGAAGAACTCGTCGCTGGGATGTCTCCGATCGGGATTGGGCACGTTACCAAAAGAGCCACGCCCCGGACATCCGGCAGAAGCTCTTGAACAAGTATCTGCCCCTGGTGCGCAATGTGGCCTCGCGCATGGCCATGGGTTTTCCACGGTCAGTCGAACTTTCCGATCTGGTCAATACCGGAGTGATCGGTCTGATCGAAGCTTTCGGAAACTACGACTCCGGCCGCGGTGTCAAGTTCGAGACCTACGCCGTGCCGCGTATTCGCGGGGCTATCCTCGACGAACTCCGGGCCCTCGATTGGGTACCGCGCTCGACGCGCGCCAAGTCGCGTGAGATTGACCGGGCCTACTCCGGACTCGAAGGAGAACTGGGCCGCAAACCGCAGGCGGTTGAAATCGCCAAACGTATGAGCCTCACGATACAGGAGTTGCATACGGCTATGGATGACGTTCACGGTACCAACATTCTGTCTTTGGACGAAGTCATTTATCGCGAGGACGACAACCGTCAGGTCCCGCGAATTGAAACTATAGTGGACGACAAAGTTCACAACGTACTCGGTGAAATCGAAAAGGGCGAACTGCGCACTTTCCTGGTGGTGGCGATCGATCGCCTTACCGGCCAGGAAAAGCTGGTTATCGCTCTCTACTATTTTGAAGAACTGACCCTCAAGGAAATCGGTGAGGTCATGCACATCTCTGAATCGCGCGTATCGCAGATTCACACCCGTGCCGTAGCCAAGCTTCGCGGCATGGTCAAGGAGAAGTTCGCTCTGACCGGTTGATTTGACGGTGCAAAACGGAGGAAGTGCGATGGCCCAGGATATCGAGAGGGCCGACAATCTGTATGGCACAACCCCCGAGCATGGCATCAGCCAGATTGTGCGCTCTAACCGTGAGAACGGAAAGAAAAAGAAGAAATTCGCACAAGAGTTGAAGAAGAAGCTGGAAGAAGAAAAGGAAAAGGAACGGCAACGCGATCAGGTGGTCCTGAGTAGCGTCGAAGACGACGGCGACAAAGAGACCCCGGAAGATAAACAAGAAGCCGCTCCTCAAGATGAGCAGGTCGAAACAACCAGCGACACCGACGGAGACGAATCCGAATCCGAGTCGCCGCATCGAATTGACCTGAAAGCGTAGCTAAACGAGAGGTCGGGAAAGATGGAACTTTCTAATGACATGATATTGGATATCGCCCTGAATGCCGCGGGATATATCGCAGCCGGATTCCTTGCGATCGTGATCTATTCCATGTTCGGCGCCAGGCGGAGGAAACGTCAGGCATTGGCACCCGCAGTGCGTCGCACCAAAGCCAGGCCAGAGTCCAAGGCAATCGATGCGGAGGGACAGTTTATCAGTCTGGCGGGAACGCCGTCGGCCCCGCCGACTACTCCGGTTGCAGCAGCGACCAAACCGGCTGCGCGACGGAGAACCGACTATGGTGATCGGGCCGACGTGGTTCGAATCGCCAAAGAGATGTTGAAAGCCGGTGCCTCTTCGGAGCGCATCCAGCGGCTGTTACCCATTTCGGAAGCGGAACTGATGCTTCTGAATTGTCAGGAAAATTAGGATTTCTTTCTGGAGATAAACATGGCGAACGAAAGCCCATTTTTCACTTCGCGGATCGAGTGTCCGATCTGCAAAACAGTCAACGAGCTGGAAACAGTTCGAGTGGGCGCCTATGTCGAGAAAGGCCGAGATACCGACTTTTGCCCGACCGAAATCGAATGGCGCTACGCGCGGTATCAGAACTACAATCCGTTGCTGTATTTTACGGCCACGTGCGAGAACTGCTTCTACACCCGGGAGTTTAACAACTCCTTCAAGGAGTGGAAGAAGGATGCCAACTTCACGACCTACCGTTTGAAGTCGGTGAAGCCGAAGCATCTGGATATGCTGGCAGCTGCCGACTCGGTAATCAAGCGGCTTGGCGAAGCTCGCGATCCGGCGGCCCACCCCAACGAAACGGCCGTAATCAAGCTGCATCTGGCGGCTCTGGACGAGGAGTTCTGCGACCATCCGAGCTACCTCGATCTGGGACGCTTCTATCTTCGCATCGGCTGGGTGTTCCGGTCGATGAACAAGGTGGAGAATCCCTCCCAGCAGCTGGTCAGAGGACTGATCTCGGAGCTGGACAATTGCTACGGATCCATGGACATCACCATGGAAGATTACACCAACCATCTGGTGTCGTTCCGGAAGCACGCTGAGTCCCAGTTTGAAGCTCCCGAGCTACCGGCCGGGGTGAAATCCCAGATGTTGCCCTTCAGGGAAGGCATGACCGAGGGAATCGACAAATGTCAGGACAAGCTCAACGGCTTGCGCCGCGACATGGCCTCGTTGCAGGAGGTGCTGAACGAGTACAAGCAGACCGTTCTCGGCACTGAGGGTGGTTCGGCCAACATGAACTTCGGCAGTTCCCCTTCGTTCAACGACTTCCTTCGAGATGTTCGCAAGACCTGGGACGGTGTAGCTCTCAACGAGCAGCAGGCGCTGGAAAAGGCGGTGCAGTATTACGCCAAAGCCTTCGAAGGCGGCCGAGATATCTCGCCGGGTTATCAGCAACTTCAGGCTTCGTATCTCATCGCAGAATTGTCCCGTCGCATAGGTGACCACGACGGTGCCCGTCAGTACTTCAACAGCACCATCAAGTACGGACAGGATTTCATCTATCGCAATCGGAATGATCGTTCCCGCACAGCCCTGGCTCGAAAGATCCTGGAGCTGGCAATCGAGCAGGGACGAACCAACATGGAAGCGATAAAGAAGTAATAGGATAGACTTAAATGGCTGTCGCGGAGTTGACGCTACCCAGGCTGTCAAAACCTTTGAGGCTCTGGGAAAAGATTGAATTGGTAGTGGGAGAGGGAAGTGACTCCGGTCACTACGCCGCCCGAATCGAGGATTTTGCCGGAGACGGCATTGTCATCGACAGTCCCGAATTCATTTCGGGAAGCACCTTGCTGCGGCAGGGAAGCAGCGTCCTGGTCCTGATTACCCGAGACGATGCCGTCTACCAATGCTACTCAACGATACGGAAGCACCGAAGCGAGGGTGGCAACCGATTCCTCCTCACACGGCCGCGCCAGGTAACGCGAGTTCAGCGCCGCCAGTTCGTTCGTATCGACATGCTGACTCCGGTTCAGTGGGCACGTATAGATACGATCCTGGACTACGATGCTTTCGACGAGGCTCTCGACTGGATAAAATCCTCCAGCCTCAATATTAGCGGCGGGGGAATCCTCCTGCGAGTCACTCCCGACCTCCATGTTGGCGACAAACTGCTCCTGAGGATTGGATTGTTTCCCGAGCTGGAACTGCCCGAGATCGTGGCGGCCGTCTGCCGGCGCCGGGCCCTCAAAGATAAGCAATGGTTGGCCGGTGTTGAGTTTATTCTTCAGGATCATCTCGAAAAGCACTTCTCCCAGGACGAACTGGACTGTTTCCCCAAATCGGTGAAGCAGTATGATCGGGCCGGCCAGAATCGCCTGGTCACTTTCACGTTTCAGAAGCAAATCGAACTCAGACAGAAAGGACTGCTCTAGCCATGGCCCTTGACTTGATACATCCAGGGGGCGAAGAGGTAACTTTCGATACCGAAAAACTGGACCTGTCATCGTTGGTGGGGCGACCGATAGTAGTTTACTCGGAACAGTTTCCCGGCAAGCCGCTCAAGACAAGAATTATCGAATGCAGCGGGCAGACTATCTCGCTGGATCGCGGTGGCGCCGAGCGCAATGTCGACAATCTGGTGAACAACCAGCGAGTAACGATAAAATTCGAATACAAAGGTCAGACCATAACCGCCGAGGCGCTTTTGAAGCGTCATGGTGGTGGCAAGTGTCGCGTGATGATGGGGGAGAAAGCGATTCCCCTCGTCAGGAGACGCTTCTATCGGGCAAAGCTGAATCTCATTGCCCGACTGGCTGTCCTGCACGCGCCCTCTTTCCATGCCTCCAAGCTCAAGAAGCTGCGCTGGATTGAGGCCGAATCGGCGGATATCTCCGGAGGAGGAATTCTCCTCGACCTTACCAGTCGCCTGGAGGCCGACACCAAGCTCTTCGTAAGTGTCGAGCACGACAAGTTCGAGTTTCCGGCACTGATGCTTGGCACGGTACGTCATTGCAGTCAACCTGTGACCGGCCACTTCTATACCGGCGTCGAGTTCCTTACACCTGAATCGGCGCGTGAGGCAGTGCCCGAGGCCACGCTGGCGGCTTTGCCTAAGACCGTATTGCAGTTCACTTCGCAGCTAAGAGCGGAGTTGAACCGTCAACTGATTTCATGGACAAAAGACAACCACTTGATATAGGCTACGCGAGGTAACGATGAATAGCTCACAAGAAACCTACGACGAAAGCGACAATACGACCGTCGCCGAACCGACCACGGAAAGGCGCAAGTATATACGCATTGAAATCGAGTCTCCTGCCGCTCTCGGGCGGATCAAGGATATCTTCGGCAATTTCTGGCCGAACTGCGACGAGTATCCTGTAAACGGTTCAATTCTCAACATCTCTGCCGGCGGCGTACTGCTGGATCTGGAAGAACCGGTCAACGAAAACGATATCGTCGCTCTGAGATTCCATTTGCGCGGTTCGGAACCGATCCAGGGCGTACTTGGTATTGTCAAGCGCTGTGAATCGGACGAAGCCGGTAACCTGGCGGGAATCCGCTTCGTTAACCGCGAAAAACTAAACGACCATTTGGCAGCTTCGGAAGTTGACCTGTTGTCACCGGACTTCTGTTGTTTCGGCAGTTCGGTCGAAGATGCCATTAATCAGCGGCTCCAACAGGCGCAGGTGTAACATGCTGTTCCGGGGACATTGGAAAGCCCTGCTTGTCGTCGTTGCTGCCTCGCTCTGTGCATTAGGAAGCATCTCGGGATCGGGTCTCAACAGAACGCTCATCTTGAAAGTTGAGGGTGACGGTTCGGCATGGGCGGAATCCCGCCTGGCCGAGCACCTCACGCTAGCTCTAAGTCGGTATTCGCACCTCAGGGTGACCGACGCCGACAAGCCCGGAAAGATCGGACAGCCAGAATTTCCGGCCGACCGGTACAATCTGGACAGTCTGGTTAACTGGGGGAAAGAAGTCGGCGGGCGATATCTTCTTCATGTGGTGGTTCGCTCGACGCGCCTGGAACGGCATCGCGATATGCACGTTCCCTTCCTGATCCATCGCTACTCCAATGTCGGGATAATCGAAGGCGAATTGCGCTGTTACGATCTGACTTGGGGACGAACCGTCGTCGCCGAGCCGTTCAGAATCAAAGCTCAGGCGAAGATGGTGATGCAGATGTCGATTGACAACGATCGCCATGATCCGGGTTTGCATATCCCGGCGCCAGAAAAAGCCAAGTTCTTCGACGAACTCGATCAGAAACTGACCGATCACATTCTGAAGCAAATCGAATCGATACTTGGAGGTCAGGAGTGAGCACGGCTACCAGGACATCAAGCACTACATCGACGATCGACGCCGATGCCTGGGCCAAACTAGCCGCTACGGTGGCCTCACCGATCGACCAGCCCAGTAACCCGGAGGCTCACTTTGCCGGTGTACTCGAGGCGATACGGATGCTGCTGCCCTTCGACGGGGCAACAATCTATCTTTGTGAAGAAGGGGACGGTCTGGTTGAGCTGGCCAGCGTCGGTTCACACGTCAGATTCCTGAGCTATCTTTCCTGGGGTAGCGAAACGGGGGTAGAAGGACTCGTGCTCGAGAATCAGCGGCCGATGCTGATTCCCATGGGCAAGCGCCGCGAAGATCAGGGTGAGGACTCAATGGGCGCGATTCTTTCCATTCCGCTCCTTCGTGAGGATGAGGTCCAGGGCGTGATCACGCTCGGAAGCCGCCACCGGGATGCCTACGGTGCAGCAGAACTGTCCACAGCCGGTTCGGTTGCCTCGGTCGCGATAGTCTCGCTGGAACTACTTCGTTCACGCAACGACTTGATACAGGCCGGCAAGAAACTGGCCGAGTTGGAGCGGGTCCACGAAGAGCTTGCCCGAATCCGATGTCTCCGCGCCGCCTTGCTCGAAATAGCCATTACTGCGCGCGAGGTTAACCATGAGATCAACAATCCCCTGTCGGTAATAGTGGGCAATGTCCAGTGTCTGGTGTTGGAGAAAGCCGCCCTGAATCAGAAAGCACTAACGCGTCTTCGGCGTATAGAAGGCGCCGCCCTGAGGATATCCGAGGCCAATCGCCGTCTTGCGGCGCTCAGAGTGCTTAAGCTCGAAGAGGGCCAGACAATAGAAGCATCTTTGCCGGAGAAAGGATGACCATGGCCGAGATACTCGATCAGATCGTCGGCACTAGAACCGGTTTTGACAGTCTGGCAGCAACCATGGATGTGCTGGAGATCGGATTCTTTGTTGTCGATCAGAACCAGCGCGTGTGTCAGTCCAATCGCACAGCCGAGGAACTTCTGGGTATCGATCACGAAGCTACCTGGGAAAACCGAAGCCTGGAGCGTATCGACGCTGTCCTGGGCTCCGGTATGCAAAAGTGTTTTGAGAACGTCTTAGCGTCCGATGAGCCCTATTCTCGAAAGGGATTGCGCTGTACCAACGCTCGCGGTCACTACCTGGAACTAGACTTGGCTTGTCACGCTTTGGGCAAGGAACAACCGAATCAAGTAGTCGGACTAGTCCGAAAATCCCGGCTCGCCTCCGGAGACAACCTGGAAGAACTTCAGGACCAGGTGTACATTCTCTCTCAGGTTGCTGCCGCCCTGTCTTCGACGCAGGATCTTCAACGAATCCTTCGTGTGATTCTTACCGGTGCTACTGCGTCGCAAGGACTGGGATTCAACCGAGCCTTTCTGTTCCTGTACGATCAGTCCAACGACAGCCTCAAGGGCTACATGGCCGTGGGGCCGTCATCGGCCGAAGAAGCCGGCAATATCTGGTCCAACCTCGATGCGGTACGACTTTCCTTGGAGGAACTGCTGGACGAGCAACACTCAGCGACGCCGGATCGTCTCGATCCCGTCACCCAACTGATCGCCAATACCGATCTCCAACTTGAACCTGGCTCACTGCTGGCAGAAATATGTGGCAGTGGCGACTGGAAGATTTTGAGTCCCGAGGCCGATCTGGACTCGACGACCTCGAAATTGGCCGATTGCCTGGGGACGCGTGAACTGGCGCTGGTTCCGATGGTCAGCAAGGACCGCTTGCGAGGTATGCTGGTGGCGGATAATCTCTTCACCCGCCGCCCGATCTCGAACGAAGCGGTACAAACACTTCAGATCCTGGGAAAGCAGGCCGCGGTCGCGATGGAGCGCGCTCGCCTTTACGATGCACAAATCGAACGGTCCAGAGAACTGGAGCACATCAATCAGCTTCTAGCCGAGTCTCAGGATCAGATAATACGGTTCGAGAAACTATCCATCATCGGCGAACTGACTTCGGCGGTAGCTCACGAACTTCGGAACCCTCTCACTATAGTGGGCGGATTCGCCAACTTGCTGCTCAAGTCGGATATCGCCGATGACTGCCGCGAATACCTGAACATCATTGCCGGCGAGGTTCGGCGGGCGGAGTCGGTCCTGGATCATGTCCTAGACTTCAAACGGGCAAGTCAAGACGAACGCCAGGTGATTGATTGGGATCGTCTGGTGCAACGCAGTCACCGGATGCTTACGGGCAGAATGCGCGATTGCGCCGGTCGAATGAAATGTGAATCGGCCGGCAGCCCGATCCCGGTCTACGGCAATCTGGACCAGCTTTCTCAGGCGGTATATCACCTTCTCAAGCTTGTCGCTGAGGAGCTAGTACCACCTTGTACCGCCACTGTTTTGACCGGCTCGGAAGGTGGTCGAGCCCACTTGAGTATCCGGATCGATTGCGACGCCGACCAGCGCCGTCGGGTAATCAAGACTCTTCAGCAGTCAATGTCTGACAAGGGCACTACAATCCGTCTGGCCGTGCTTGTGGCCGGGGAGACCTTCAAATATCACGGTGGTGACTACCGTTTGGATATCGATGAACCGGGAACTCCCGCGATCCGCGTGGAACTTCCAATCTACGAGGGACAAGATGGCTGAAAACCGGATTCTGATTGTCGATGATGATCCCGGCTTAAGACTTCTGTACGAAAGGGAGTTGGAGTCGGCTGGATTCGCAGTTTCGACGGCCGGCTCGGCCGAAGAAGCCCTGAAAGCGGTTGCCGAAGAGTCTATCGATCTAATTCTCCTGGACATCGAGATGCCCGAAACCAGCGGGCTGGAAGCACTTCACGCACTCCGAGAGAGTGCCCCCGAAATCCGCGTAGTTCTCAACTCCGCCTACAGTGTCTATAAGTCTGATTTTCAGACCTGGCTGGCCGATGACTTCAATGTGAAGTCCTCCGATCTAGAACCGCTGAAAGCCAAAATCCGAAAGCTACTGGAAATAGAATGAAACCATCCTCTGATCGAAAGCGCGAACTTACAATAGTAAACAAAGTTGACGGACTGGCTGAGGAAGTCAAAATCCTGGCGCTCAACCTGGCCATCTATCTGGCCAAAGCGAAGCCGAACTCAAAGCGGCTCAACCAGATGGAGCCGGAATTTATCCGCCTGGTCAACGGCACGGTCAAGGTTGCCCAGGAGATTGCGACCCTGATATCGGCCGCCCGCCACGCAGAATCGATGGTCTATGAAGTGCCCTCCGGCAAACTGGGCCGCGACCAGATTGAGGTCAGATTGAGGTCGATTTTGGATCAGTGTGGGCGAATCATGAGTTCACTTTCCACCACCACCGATCTGAATGCATGACAACGAGATAGTAGAATGCAGGCCAATGCCGGTCGAAATGATAGTCTATTGCCAGGAATCGGCGATCCGGGGCTGGAGCAATGCGCCAAGGTGACGATATATATGAAAGACACCCTATTATGCCGCAACGGCCGTTTTGGTCAGGAATCGGGTGTTGAAAACCACGGCGGTGTTGGCCCGGGGCAGCTTAAGCTGATCCGCCTAAACAGGAGATAGTGGTGAAGAAGCCAGCAGAAACAGAGATTCTGGCAAAGATGGCCGCCGATCGAGGGGAGCCCTTCCGCGTTCTAATCGTGGATGACGAAAAATGGGTCCAGGATGTCTTCAAGGACTTCTGCGAACTCACCAAGGCGTTTGACATCGATTTAGCCAGCGACGGGCGTGACGCCCTCAATAAAGTACAGACCAAGAGTTACGACTTGATAACTCTGGATCTGATAATGCCCGAGATGTCGGGCCTGGATGTACTCTCGGCAATCAAGGCGATTTCGCCGGACATCCCGATCATGATTATCACCGGTAACGCGACCGAAAAGCTAGTGAACGAGGCGGGCGTCAAAGGGGCCTGCCGCGTGATGTACAAACCGGTTCTGATGGAGAAGTTTATGGCCGAGGTGGCATCGGCCCTAAGTCGACAGGCTATTTAGTGCGATCCGGATATAAGGGACCAATTGGATGAGGAGCCGCAAATAATGAAAAGCTCGATATCGATTCTGATCGTTGACGACGAACAGATGATGCGCAGTCTCTTGGAGAAAATCCTCTCGCGTGAAGGTTACAAGATCGACACCGCTGAGGACGGCATAGCCGCACTGGAGTTTCTCAAGAACAACCGCGTTGATATCGTTATTTCCGATATGAAGATGCCCCGAATGGACGGTTTCGAACTGCTGAGCATCGTCAAGAAGGAGTATCCCGATGTGGGCGTAATCATAATGACTGCCTACGGCGATACCTACACCGTCAAAGATGCGCTTCTTCTCGGGGCCGATGAGTACGTTACCAAACCGTTCAAGAGTTATGAGATCTCTCTCGTGGTGGAGCGAGCCTATTGGAGGATTCTTTCCGCCTCCAATCAAGCCGCTGACAAATCAACTTAGGACAACGATATGGCATCCGCAGAAGAGCAACTTAACGAACAAGGCGAAAAAGCTCTAATCAGGCGCCGAGTCAAAGTCACCATTCCCAAGGACCGACTGACCGCGTCTATCAACATAAGCCCGCCTACTTCCGATGAACCTCCAGTCACCGAACAGGAGGTTTTCAAGTCGCTTCAAGATGCCGGTGTAGTCTACGGAATCGACAACGACAAGGTCGTGTGGTCGGTCGCCGAGCGACGGTTCGGTGAGCCAATTGAGGTAGCCCAGGGCAAACCAATGGTTCAGGGAAAGCACACCGAGTTCGAGTACTTCTTCCAGACCGAGAACCGCTTCCAACCTCAGGAAGACGAGGACGGCCGTATTGACTATCGCGATATGGGCTACATTCAGAACGCCACCAAAGACATGCTTATGATTCGTCGTACCCTGCCCCAGGAAGGCACTCCCGGTGTTGGTGTCGATGGTCAACCAATAGATGCTCCTCGCGGTCGCAATATACCGTTCAATCACGGTGAGAATATTCGCGTTTCTGAGGACGGTCTCGAATTGTATGCCAACTGCGACGGTGCCATCGTGTTCTCGCGCGGCCGGGTAGCTATCAAAGATGTCATGCAGATCAAGGATGTCGACTTCAACGTCGGTAACATCGACTGTGTCGGTTCGGTGCGTGTTACCGGCAACATCTGTTCCGGCTTTTCCGTAAGGGTCGGCGGCGACCTGGAAGTCAACGGCGGGATCGAAGACGCCACGGTTTATTGCGCCGGCAACATCCTCGTGAGAGGCGGCATGTTCGGCGGAGGAGAAGGTTCCGTGACGGCCGAGGGCGACATCACCGTGAAGTATGCCCAGGGCTCCAAGATCAGTGCCGGTGGCGACGTTGTCGTGGGCGGTGAACTGCTCAACTGCCAGGTCACGGCTCGCGGAAATGTTTTGGTCAAGGGCCGCAAAGGCAAGATCGCCGGTGGTGAAATCAACGCCGCCAAGGAAATCCAAGCCCACGAAATCGGCTCCGATGCCGGTACTCAGACCGTGCTGACGGTTGCTTTCGATGAAAACCTGATGCGCGCCTATCACGAAGCGACCCATGAAATCGACCGCATCAACAGCGACTCCGAGCGTGTCAAAGAGAAGCTGTATCTCCTCTATAAGCTCCAGATGGACAATAAGCTATCGCCGGAGCACGCCGAGGTTCTCAAGAAGCTTGAGGAGTTCGAGAAGAGCGTCCCTCTGGAACTGAAGAATCTCGAGGTCAA
>Ga0180435_10001775_pt1 | contig 22287 bp, 19 predicted proteins | sample SS_ome_3_FD_132467 | JGI IMG/M metagenome (GOLD analysis project Ga0180435, IMG submission 132467) | Hypersaline lake sediment archaeal communities from the Salton Sea, California, USA - SS_3_S_1 metaG | ecosystem: Environmental > Aquatic > Non-marine Saline and Alkaline > Hypersaline >...
CACCGAGGCCCTCAACCTCGTGGCGCACGCCTACGGCCGCCACCGGCTGCGCGAGGGCGACGAGATCGTGGTGACCGTCGCGGAGCACCATGCCAACCTGGTGCCCTGGCACCTGCTGGCCGCCGAGCGCGGGGTGACCGTGCGCGGCGTGCCGCTCGGCGGCGACGCCCGCGTGGATCACGACGCCCTGGTGGCCGCCATCGGCGAGCGCACCCGCATCGTGGCGACCTTCCACGTGTCCAACGTGCTGGGGAACCTGCAGCCGCTGCGTGCGCTGGCGGACGCCGCCCACGCGGTCGGCGCCCTGTTCGTGGTCGATGGGGCGCAGGCCGCCCCGCACGTGCCGATCGACGTCGCCGCCTTGGGTGCGGACGCGTACGCCTTCTCCGGCCACAAGGTCGGCGGCCCCACCGGCATCGGGGCCCTGTGGATGCGCCCGGAGTTGCTCGAGACGCTGCCGCCGTTCCTCGGCGGTGGCGAGATGATCCGCCGCGTCGAGGTCGACCGCAGCAGCTACGCCGACATCCCCATGCGCTTCGAGGCGGGCACGCCCGCGATCGCAGAGGCCGTCGGCCTGGCGGCGGCGCTCGACTACCTCGACGCCATCGGCATGGAGGCGATCTGGGACCACGACCGCGCGCTGGCGCGACACGCGCTGGCGCGGCTCGCCGAGCTCGACGGCGTCACCACCTACGGGCCGCTGGGCGACGACCGGGGCGGCATCGTGACGTTCAACGTCGACGGCGTCCATCCGCACGACGTGGCGAGCTTCCTCGACGCGGAGGGCATCGCCATCCGGGCGGGCCACCATTGCGCGCAGCCGCTCATGCGGGCGCTCGGGGTCGACGCCACCGCGCGCGCCAGCTTCTGGCTCTACACCCGCGAGGCGGACGTCGACGCCTTCGTCGACGCCGTCGACCGCTCCCGCGCGTTCTTCGCGCCCCTGAGGGCCGCGCCGTGACCGCCCTGGCGCAGATGTACCAGGCGGCCATCCTCGAGCACGCCCGCCGCACCCGGCACCGCGGCGTGCTCGACCCGGCGGACGCCCGCCAGGAGGGCGTCAACCCGTCCTGCGGCGACGAGCTGCTGCTCACCCTGCGCCTGCGTGACGACACCGTGACCGAGGTGCGCTACGAGGGCAAGGGCTGCGCCATCTCGCAGGCCTCGGCGTCGCTCATGGCGGAGGCGATCGAGGGGCACCGCCGCGAGGAGATCGAGGCCCTCATCGGCCACGTCAAGGCGATGATCCACGGCGAGGGGCTGCACCCGGACCTCGGCGAGCTGGCCGTGCTCGAGGGCGTGCGCCGCCTGCCGGCGCGCGTGAAGTGCGCGGCGTTGGCGTGGACCACGCTCGAGGCGGCCCTGAAGGCGCGCGACGCGGGCGGGGCGCCCGACGCCGGGTCCGGCGGCGTCGGCTAGCCGGGCAGATCCTCCTCGCCGATCGCCCACGCGTCGTCGGCACGGGTGTCGTGCCGGACCGCGCCCGGGCCGCTCCCGGCCGCGGACGCCTCGACGGGCACGCGCGGTCCCTCGACCGCGTCGAGGGCCCGCAGGAAGCCGGTGAGCTGGCCGCGGAGCTGTTCCCGCACGATCGCCTGCGACTGCTCCAGGCGCGCGAGTTCGGCATGCGCCGCCGCCACCGCCGCCTCCGCCTCGCGGATGACGGCCTCGGCCTTGGCGCGCGCCTCCGCCTCGATGAGGCGTGCGGCCTCCCGCGCGTTGTCCTTCATCTCGCTGGCGATCCGCTCCGCCGCGATGACCGCGCGCTGCAGCTCCGCCTCCGCCTCGCGCAGGCTCGCGATCTCCTCGTCGCGCTCGGCGATCTCGTCGCGCATGTGGCGCATCTCGCGCAGGCTCCGCTCGCGTTCGGCGGCCACCCGCTCCAGCAGCGCGCGAACGGCGCCGGCGCGGTAGCCGAAGAGCGCGCGCTCGAAGGTGGCGTGTTCGATGTCGAGCGGCGTCAGCGTCATGGATTCCTCCCCGCCGGCCCCGCCGCGAACAGCGCGGTGCCGACCCGTATCCAGGTCGCGCCCTCCTCGATCGCGACCTCGAAGTCGCCGCTCATGCCCATCGAGGTCCGGCCATCCGCGTGGCGCTCGGCCAGCGCGCGCAGGGCACGGAAGTGGGGCCGGGCGAGCTCGGGATCGGTCGCGTACGGGGCCATGGTCATGAGCCCCTCGAGCCGGACGTGCGGCGCGTCGCGCACGCGGGCGACGAGGTCCTCCAGGTCGCCGGGGTCGGCCCCGTACTTGCTGTCCTCGCCGGCGACGTTGACCTGCAGCAGGACGGGGAAGACGTGATCGTGGCGCGCGCCGTCCGCCTCCAGCGCGGAGACCAGGCGGGCCGAGTCGACCCCGTGCAGGAGCGCGAAGTCCCGGCAGTAACGGACCTTGTTCGTCTGCAGGTGGCCCACGAGGTGCCACTCGACCTCCGGCCCCAGCGCCTCGGCCTTCGTCCGCCACTCCTGCACGCGGCTCTCGCCCAGTACCCGCTGCCCGCGATCGAGCAGGGCGGTGCGTACCGCCTCGGCGTCGTGTCCCTTGGTGACCGCCACCAGCCGCACCTCGGCGACGTCGCGACCCGCCCGCGCGCAGGCGCGCTCGATGCGTTGGCGCACGTCGGCCAGCACGCTCTCAGAGCTCGGGGAGCAGCGCCCGGAGGAGCGCGCGGAAGCGTTCGCCCGCGAGGTTGGCCACGCGCAGCACCTCGTCGCCGGTGGCGTGCTCGTGCCCGTCGGGCAGCGCCATGTCGGTGACGACGGAGACGCCCAGGACGCGCATGCCGAGCGACCGCGCCATGGTGACCTCGTGGACGGTGGACATGCCGATGGCGTCCGCGCCCCAGGCCCGGAACGCGCGCAGTTCGGCCCGCGTCGCGTAGGCCGGCCCGGCGATGGCGAGGTAGACCCCCTCGCGCAGGCGCAGGTCGAGGCGCCGGGCGGCCGCGCGGGCCGCCTCGAGGTAGGCCTCGTCGTAGGCGTCGAAGGTGACGGGGAAGCGGGGTCCCACGCCGTCCGCGGGCCCGGTGAGCGCGTGGTCGAAGGTGTGGTTGATGAAGTCGAGCTGCAGCATGAGGTCGCCCGCGCGCCAGTGCGGAGCGAGGCCGCCACAGGCGTTCGTCACCACCAGCCGCTCCGCGCCCAACGCGTGCAGCACCCGGATGGGGAAGGCGCAGGTGCTGGCCGGGTAGCCCTCGTAGGCGTGCAGCCGGCCCTGCATCAGGGCGACGCGGCGCCCGGCGAGGCGACCCAGCACGAAACGACCGGCGTGGCCGGGTGCGGTCGATGCGGGCATGCCCGGCACCTCGGAGAAGGGCACGCTGATGGCGTCCTCGACCTCCTCGGCCAGCGGGCCGAGGCCCGAGCCGAGGACGAGGGCCACCTCGACGCCGTCCTCGCGCGACGCGGCCGGCCCGGCGCGGGCGGCGCGCAGCGCGTCGGCGGCCGCCCGGGCCGTGGCCACGGCGGCCGGGCCGACGTGGCCGGCCGCGGGTTCCTTCGACGGGTCGCCGGCGACCGGTGACCCCGGTGGGTGGGGCTGTGCCATGGCGGCATCGTAGCAGGCGGGTTCGCGCGGCTGGGCGCCGTCGCGTGGGTGCGCTCGGAAGGGCTTCTCACGGGAGCTTCGGTAGACTCCGCGGTATGTCGAGTCCTCGCCTGCTGCTCCTCGTCCTCCTGTGGCTCTCCGGCGCCGCGTTCGCCCAGGAGGCCCTCCCCACGGCTCAGGGTCCGCTCCTGGAGGTCCGGGTCGAGGGCACGACCACCTTCAGTGACATCGTGCGCACGATCGTGGCGGCCCGTGCCGGCACCGAGGCGGAGCGCGTCGACCTGGAGGCGGAGCGCAACCGCGTCTACGCGCTGGGCACCTTCGAGGAGGTCAGCGTCACGCTCGAGGACCGTGGCGCGGGCCCCGTGCTCATCGTGCGCGTCCGCGAGAACCCCCCGGTGGCGGAGGTCGAGGTGGTGGGGACCACGCTGCTCGAGGGCGAGGCCCTGCGCGACGCGATCGTCGCCGAGCACCTGCTCGACCCCGGACGCACGCTCAACGCGCTGCGGGCGGAGCGCGCGATCGAGACGCTGCAGGGGATCTACCGCTCGGTGGGCGTGCCCTACGACGTCGACGTCACCCTGGAGGTGCTGCAGGAGCCGACCGGTGCCGAACCCGGCGGGCGGACGCCCGTGCGCCTGCGCTACCTCGTCGAGGAGAGCGTGCCGCTGCGCGGCGTGGTGTTCGAGCCCTCCTCGCTCCTGAGCGAGGCGGAGCTGGAGGGGCTCTTCGCGCAGGTGGCCGCCCAGGAGACGTTCGGCTTCGGGGTCTACCGCCAGGCCGTCGACGCGGTCGCCGAGCGCTACTGGGAGGCGGGGCTGCGTCAGAGCGGCGTCGACCTCGAGCGCACCGCGCTGGAGAACGGTCAGCTCACCGTGCGCTTCCGGGAGCTGCGCATCGCGGCGTTCGACACCGTCGCGCTGGGCGTGCCCGCCTCGCGGCTCAGCCTGGCGGTCGGCGACCTGTTCGACTACGACGTGCTGCTCGAGGACGTGCGGCGCCTGGCGCGCGGCCGCTCCTCCGACGTGCGCATCGAGACCCTGGCGACCGCGACGGGCGCCGTCCGGGTCCGCTTCGCGCTGGGCGCGCCCGACACCGCCGGCCCCGTGCAGGAGGTCGTCATCGAGGGCAACACGGTGCTGGACGACGCGGTCCTCATCGACCTGCTCGCGCTCGACGTCGGGGACACCTTCACTTCGGCCCTGGCCGACGAGGACTTCCGTCGCCTGCGCGCCGCCTACGACGAGGTCGGCGTCGTCATCGACGGACGGCCCGCCTACAACTACCTCGACGGCACCTACGTGCAGCGCGTCACCGAGTTGCGGATCGCGGGCTACACCGTGGTCTACGACGGCGCCCCGGGCCGTACGGAGGAGCGGGTCGTCACCCGCTACCTGCCCGAAGTGGGCGAGATCGTCGACCTGGGCCGCCTCGACGACGGCCTCCGCCGCCTCGCGCGCCTGGGGATCGTCACCCCGGTCAACCGGCTGCTGGTGCCGGCCGAGACCCCTGGCGAGGTGATCGTGGAGGTGGTGCTGCGCTCGAACACCACCGGCCTGCTGCAGCCGGGGGCCCAGTACAGCACCGAGACGGGGTTCTCCGCCAGCGTCTCCTACGCCGAGTCGAACCTCTGGGGCCTGGCCCACAACCTCTCGGCCGAGCTCCAGGCGCTCACCAGCGACCTGGGGCTGCAGGTCGGCGGCAGCATGCGCTACGCGGTGCCCTGGCTGGACGTGCCCGTGCTCGACCTGCAGGAGGTCCCGACGAGCCTGACGGTGTCGCTGTTCTCGCGGGTGGAGGTCAACCAGCCGCTCAGCCTGGACGGGAGCTTCACGGTGCCCTACCCCGGCCTGCCGGACCGCGAGGGAACCCGCGTGCCGGTGGGCGAGTACCTCGTGCGCTCGAGCGGCGCCAGCTTCTCGGTGGGCCGCCGCGTGCTGCCGAACACCGACCTGGTGGTCGCCGCCCGCGGGGCGTACGACGTCTACCGGCTCGAACCGGCACCGGAGGCGTGCACGTTCGACGACGACGGCGACGTGCTCAACCCGACCCGCTGTGCGCTGCCCGAGGAGGTGGCCTTCGGCCTTCTGCCCGCCGGCGGGCTGAGCGCCTTCACCTCCGCCACGCTGACCTACGACGACCGCGACAGCCCGGCGTTCCCGCGCGACGGTGTCGCGGCGACCCTCGCCTTCGGGGTCGGGTGGGGAAGCGACCAGCGCGACCCGATCACCGGCGAGGCGGTGCCGTACGTCTACCAGCAGGTGCAGGCGGGCCTCAAGAGCTACCTGACGCTGGCGGACGTGCTGGACGGGCTCGAGGACCGCAACCACGTCCTCGCCGCGCGCCTCAACGTCGGCCACCAGTTCGGCGACGGCTACCCCGAGAACCGCCGCTTCCGCGTCGGCCGCGTGCCCACCGAGGCGACCGAGCTCCGCGGCTACCAGGACACCGACTTCGACCTCTCGCGCAGCTACCTGACGTCGTCGGTCGAGTACCGCTACGACTTCGGCTTCGACACCGTGGCGACCGAGACGATCATCGGCGTCGTCTTCGCCGACCTCGGCTACGTGCCCGAGGGCACCGGCGCCGTCCTCTCCGGGCCCGCGCTGTACGGCAGCGCCGGCATCGGCGTGCAGGTGAACCTCGGCTTCGGCGGCGTGTCGCTGCCGGCCCTGCGCTTCGACTACGGCTTCTCGGCGCGCAACCCGAGCGGCGTCTTCTCGTTCCGGGTCGGTCCGGTCTTCTGATCCCGCGGGTCGCCGCACGCGACGGGCCGGTGCCGCGGCCACCGGCGGCCGTGCCTAGACGTTGAACAGGAAGTGGATGACGTCGCCGTCGACGACGACGTAGTCCTTCCCCTCGGTGCGCAGCCAGCCCCGGGCTCGGGCCGTGGCCAGGCTGCCCGCCTCCATCAGCCGCTCGAAGCTCACGACCTCGGCGCGGATGAAGCCGCGCTCGAAGTCGCTGTGGATGGTGCCCGCGGCCTGGGGCGCCTTGGTGCCGCGGGTGACGGTCCAGGCCCGAACCTCCTTCTCGCTGGCGGTCAGGAAGGTCTCCAGGCCGAGTACCTCGTAGCCCTTGGCGATGAGCCGGTCGAGCCCACGCCGCGAGAGGCCGAGTTCCGCGAGGAACGCGGCGGCCTCGTCCTCCTCGAGCTCCCCGAGCTCCTGCTCGATCTTGGCGGACACGATGACCACGGTCGCCCCCTCGACGGCGGCCCGCTCCCGCACCCGCTCGACGTAGGCGTTCCCCGTCGCGACGTCGCTCTCCGGCACGTTGCACACGAAGACGACGGGCTTGTCGCTGAGGAGCCTGAGGTCGTCGGGGCGGGGGAGCCCGCTGGCGCGGGCCTGGACGCCGGCGGAGAGGGCCTCCCGCAGCGCCTCCACCTGCGCGAGCGCCTCGGCCTCCTCGCCGTGGCCCCCCTTGGCCCCGCGCTTGAGCCGCTCGGCGCGGCGCTCGAGCGTCGCGAGGTCGGCCAGGAGCAACTCCGTCTCGACCGTGTCGATGTCGGCGATGGGATCGACGCGGCCGGTCACGTGGACCACGTTGGGGTCGTCGAAGCAGCGCACGACGTGGGCGATGGCGGCGACCTCGCGGATGTGGCCCAGGAACTGGTTGCCGAGCCCCTCGCCGCGGTGCGCGCCTGAGACGAGGCCGGCGATGTCGATGAACTCGACGGTCGTGGGGACGACGGGCGGCACGCGCTCGCCCTTGGTGAACACCCGCGCCAGCGCCGCCAGCCGGTGGTCCGGCACCGGGACGACGCCGACGTTGCGGTCGATGGTGGCGAAGGGGTAGTTGGCGGCCTCCACGCGGGCGCGCGTGATCGCGTTGAACAGGGTGCTCTTCCCGACGTTGGGAAGGCCGACGATGCCGATTCCGAACATGGTGGGCTCCTCGGGGAGGTGGCGCGCTCGCCGAGGCGCCTGCGCCCCGGCGGCGCGGCGCGGCTCGAGCGCATGAGTGTAGCAGGGCGGGGGGCTCGCGCGGGCGTGCGCCGGGGCGGAAGGGTGCGTGGTAGCCTCGCGCCCATGTCGTTCGCCCCCGCGACCCGCGTGCGCGTCGGCGTGCTGGGCGCGGGCACCGTCGGCACCGCCTTCCTCCGCCTCCTCGCCCGCCACCCGGAGTTCGTCGTCACCGGCGTCCTCGTCCGCGATCCCGACCGCCCCCGCGACCTGGGACCGCGGCCTCCGCGGCTCACCACCGAGCCGGACGAGGTCATCGAGGGGGCCGACGTCGTCGTCGAGCTGCTCGGTGGGGTCGCGCGGCCCAGCGAGCTCATGGCTCGTGCCGCCGAGCGCGGCGCGCGGCTGGTCACCGCCAACAAGGCGGCCTTGGCCGAGGCCTGGCCCACCTGGCGGCCCTGGATCGAGGCCGGCCGCGTGGGCTTCGAGGCGGCCGTCATGGCCGGCACGCCGGCCATCGGCCCGCTGACCGGCGCCCTCCGCGGCTCCCGCATGCGCTCCGTGGAGGCCGTACTCAACGGCACCTGCGCCTACCTCATCGGGGAGATGGAGCGCGGCGTCGCCTTCGAGGCGGCCCTGCGGGAGGCCCAGCGCCTCGGCTACGCCGAGGCCGAGCCGGCCCTCGACGTCGATGGTTGGGACGCCGCCCACAAGATCGCCATCGTGGCCCGCATGACGGTGGCGCCCGACCTGGTGTGGGCCGACGTGGTGCCCCGGGTGCGCGGCGTCCGCGGTCTCACCCCCGACGCCGTCCGCAGCGAGCGGGCGGCCGGCCGCCGCGTCCGGCTCGTCGCCTACGTCGAGCCCGACGGCGGCGGGGGCTGGCGCGTGGGCGTGGAGCCGCGCAGCGTCGACGCCGGGAGCCCGCTCGCCTTCTTGGCCGACGGTCGCAATGCGCTCGTGTACCGGGGCGACGCGGTCGGCGAGGTGTGGATCGCCGGGCCGGGCGCGGGCGCCCTCGTGACCGCCAGCGCGGTCCTGGCCGACCTGCTGCAGGCGGCCCGGGGGGAGCCGGGACCGCGCCCGGCGCGGGCCCTCGCGTCGCCGACGGTCGCCGACGGCGGGGCGATGGGCCCGGCGGGCGCATGATCGCCGGCCCCCGCTTCGTGAGCACCCGGGACCCGGGCGGCCCCGGGGTCACCTTCGAGGCGGCCCTGCTGCGCGGGCTCGCGCCGGACGGGGGCCTCTACGTGCCCGACCGCGTGCCCACGATCGCGCCCGGGTGGCGCGCGTCGGCCACGCTGGCGGCCGCCGCGGAGGCCACGCTCCGTCCCTGGTTCGACGAGGACGAGGCCGACGGCTGGCTGGCCGACGCCCGCGACGCGCTCGACTTCCCGGTTCCGCTGCGCCGTCTGGACGACGAGACCTGGCTCCTCGAGCTCTTCCACGGTCCGACCCGCGCATTCAAGGACGTCGCCGCCCGCACGCTGGGGCGCTGGTGGGCGCGCGCGCTGGCGCGTCGCGGGCGCGAGGCCCTGGTGCTGGTGGCCACCTCGGGCGACACGGGCGGCGCCGTGGCGGCCGGCATGGCCGGCGTGCCCGGCCTGCGGGTCGTCGTGCTCTTCCCGCGCGACGGCGTGAGCCCCGTGCAGCGCGCGCAGCTCACGTCCGTGCGCGACGGCGTGCACGCCTTCGCGGTCGACGGGAGCTTCGACGACTGCCAGCGTCTCGTCAAGGAGGCCTTCCGCGACCCGGCCCTCGCCGACCTGCCCCTGACGAGCGCCAACAGCATCAACCTGGGGCGTTGGCTGCCGCAGGCGGCCTTCCACACCTGGGGGTTGGCGCAGCTCGCCGGCGCCGGTTTGGACCCCGCGGAGGCCGTCGTCGTGGTGCCCTCGGGCAACCTCGGGGACCTGGCCGCCGGCCTGCTCGCCGCGGCGATGGGTGCGGCGCCGGCGCGCTTCGTCGCGGCGCACAACGCCAACGCCTACCTGGTCGAGCGGCTCGCGGGGCGCCGGGCGCCCTTCGACTTCCCGCCGACCGTCGCCACCCTGTCCAACGCCATGGACGTCGGCGCCCCGTCGAACTTCGAGCGCATGCACGCGCTGTGGCCCGACGCGCCGCCCAAGCCGCTCGCCGGCGAGCGCGTCGACGACGACGCCACCCTCGCCCGCATGGCCCTCACCCACGAGCGGACCGGCGTCGTCGTGTGCCCGCACACCGCCGTCGGCCTCGAGGCGGCCGCGCGCGACCGCGCGCGCGCCGCCGGCGTCCGCCGCCCGAATGCCTGGGTCGTGCTGGCCACCGCCCACCCGGCGAAGTTCCCGCAGGTGGTGGCGCGCGCCCTGCCCGGCGTCACGGTGGAGGACCCCGTCCTGGCGGCGGATCTCGCCGGCCCCGCCCGCGCCACGCCGCTGGCGGCGACGCTCGCGGACCTGCGCCGGGCCCTGCGGACGCTGCCCCGCTGAGCGCCCGTCTCGGGTGCCGGGCGCGCGCGCCCGTCGCAAGCGCCGGGCGGGCCCGTCTCAGGTGCCGGGCGCGCGGGCGAAGGGCCCCTCGGCGTCCGTCCCCAGGTGCATCACGCGCGTCTCCCGCATGAGCTTGCGCAGGTGTGCCAGCAGCGAGCGCTCGGCCAGGTCGTGGGCGGCCGGCTCGAGTCCGGGGTAGACGTGCTCGCGCAGCCGCGCGAGCGACGTCGGCCCGCCCGCCAGGCCCTCCCAGACCGCCCGTTCGCGCTCCAGCCGGTGCGCGCGCGCCTCGTCCAGCACGGCGGTTCCGTCGTTCCGCAGGGGACCGTGTCCCGGCGCCACGAGCCGCGGATCGAGCGCGGCGGCCCGCGCCAACGAGGCCAGGTAGTCGGCGACGTCGCCGTCCGGCGTGCCCACCCAGGTCGAGCCGCGGCCCGCGACCAGGTCGCCGGCGACGAGGGCGCGGGCCTCGGGCAACCAGAACGCCAAGTGGTCCGAGGCGTGCCCCGGCGTCCCGATGGCGACGAGGAAGTGGGGACCGGCGACCAGCCGCCGGCCGGGCGTCAGGGGCCGGGCGGGCACCTCCGGCGGCAGGCGGCCGACGCCCGCCGGGTGGATCCACACGTCGACCGGCCCGTGGCGGCGCAGGACGCCGGCGACACCGGCGACGTGGTCGCGGTGGCTGTGGGTCAACAGGACGCCCTTGAGGTGCCGGACGGCCGCCGCCCGCAGCAGGGCGTCGACGGCCGCGTCGGCCTCGGGTCCCGCGCCGCCCGGATCGATGAGCCAGGCGACGCCGGCGTCGCCCACGAGGTAGGCATGGGTGCTGGTCCAGGGCGCGAGCGTGTCGCTGGGGACGCTGATCCCCCACAGGCCCGCGGCGCAGCGCCGGGCGCCCTCGCCCGGGGTCATCGCCCGAGCAGGGCGGCGCGGGCGACCGCGGCGGCGTTCGCGGGGTCGGTCGGGACGTCGGGGGACACCCCGCGCCCCTCCCAGGTGGGTCCGGCTAGGGGCGCCAACACGCCGGTCGCGATCCACGCCTGCGCGCCGTCGCGCAGGCAGAACGGCAGCACCGCCTCGACGTTGCCGGCCGTCGTCGCGCCCACGATCACGCCACGCCCCTGCGCCTGCAGCGCGCCCGCCAGGCCCTCCGCCGCGCTGTTGACCTCGCCGTCGACGAGGACCGCGAGGGGGAGCGCGGTCGCCGGCGCACCCAGCGCGGGGTACGGCAGCGGCAGCGACCAGCGGGTGAGCGCGCGCCACAGGAACCCGCGCGTGAACACACCGGCGACCTGCATCATCGTGACCAGGCGGCCGCCGGGGTTGCCGCGCAGGTCGAGGACGAGCGCCCGGGCGCCGCCGCGCTCCAACTCGACGACCGCCTGCCTCACGCCCTCGGCGACGCCGGCCTGCACGAGGTCGGGGACGCCGATGTAGCCGACGCCGTCGGCCCAACGACCGAAGCTCAGCGGCCCGGCGCGACGCAGGTCGGACGGCGCATCCTCGGCCGCGGGCGGGGCTCCGGCCGCCTGTGAGGCGCCGAAGAAGCCGATGCAGGGGAGGTCGCCGAAGCGCTCGCGCTCCTCGATGACCCGCGCGGCGGGGACGTAGCGCGTGTGGTCGTCGCCGATCGCCTGGTACATCGCCTCGATGAGCGCGTCGAGGGCGGCGTCGTCCGCCACCAGCCGGTCGCCGAAGCGCTCGCGCGCCAGTTGCCAGTCGATGGCGCTGAGGCTCAGGTCCCAGTAGCGTTCGTCGACGACCCGCCAGGCGAGCTCGAAGCGCGGCGAGTCGGCGGCCCGTGACGGCGCGCTCGGCGGCGCCGAGCCCAGGGCCCACGGCCAGGCGGCCAGCAGCAGGCCGAGCAGCGCTCGCCGCGCGGCGACGCGTCGCGTGCGGCTCACCGACGCGCGCTGGGTCGTCCGGCGACGGCGCCCGCGGTCGCGCTCGCGCCGCCCGCGACGCCCGCCTGCTGCAGCAGCGTCGCGCGATCGATGACGATCCGCTGGGCGCCGATCTCGCGTGTCGTCAGGGCGCCCGCCACGTTGGCCAACCAGGCCGCCTGGAGCAGGTCGTTCCCCTCGATGACGGCGGCGACGAAGGCGGCCGTGTACACGTCGCCGGCGCCCGTCGTGTCCAGAACGCCGTCGATGGCGTAGGCCTCGACGAGCTCCGAGCGCTCGGGGGTGACGACGATCGAGCCCATCTCGCCGACCTTGACGACCACCTGTTCGATCCCGCGCGCCCGCAGGCCCGAGACCGCGTCCGAGATCGACGACTCGCCCGTCAGCGTGAAGAGCTCGCGCTCGTTCATGAGCACGACCTCGACGCCCTCGAGCAGGGGCATCAGCCCCTCCTGCAAGGCGTTGACGGCACCCGTCCCCATGTCGACGAAGACGCGCACGCCGGCGTCCTTGGCGAGCTGCAGCGCGCGCAGCGAGTAGGTGCGCTGCGGGCCGCTGATGAGGCTGTAGGCGCTCATGACCAGCGCGTCGCGGCCCTCGACGTGCTCGGGCCGCAGCGCCCGGGCGTCGAGATCGCGCGAGGCGCCGGCGGCGCCGATCATCGTCCGCTGCCCGTCGGGCGTGATGAGGATGGTCACGCTGCTCGTCTGCAGGTAGGGGTCGGACTGGACCAGCGTCATGTCGACGCCGGTCGTGCGCAGGTGCTTCAGGGCCAGCGCCGAGAACGGGCCCGTGCCGACGCGGGTCGCGATGGCCACGTCGTGATCCAGGCGGGCGAGGGCCGTCGCGATGGTGCCTCCGGCACCGCCAGGCTCCATGACGGCGTGGGTGGCGCTGACCTCGCCACCGGCCTCGGGCAGGGCGTCGATGAAGTACATCTGATCGACGGTCGCGTCGCCGATCACCAGGAACTGGGCCATGCAGCGTTCTCCTACCGGGACCACGTCCCGGGTGGCGTCCAACGGTTTCCCCGCGTGTCGCTCGGGCAGTATACGCCCCACGCGGGCCAAGGGAGCGTCAGGTCGCCTTCGCCTCGGACACCGGCGAGGGACGGAGGCGGAGCGCGAGGCGGCGGAAGGCCGCGAGGTCGAGCGCCTCCGCGCGGGCCCGCGGGTCGATGTCGAGTTCCTCCAGCGCGCGCCGTACCTCGCGCGGATCGAAACCGGCGGCCCGCAGGTTGCCGACCAGCGTCTTCCTTCGGTGGCGGAAGCCGTCGCGCACGAGCGCGAAGGTCGCGGGATCGGGGCGGGCGGCCGGGTCGAGGTCGAGGCGCACGACCGCCGAGGTCACCTGGGGGGGCGGCACGAAGGCGCCCGGCGGCACCGTGCGCACGATGCGCGCCCGGGCGTGGTGCGCGACCCACAGGCTGAGGCTGCCGTAGGCGGCGCTGCCCGGGCCGGCGACCAGCCGCTCCGCGACCTCCTTCTGCACCAGCACCACGGCGCGCGCGAAGCGGCCGCAGCTCAGCACCCGCGAGAGGACCGCGGTGCCGACCTGGTAGGGGAGGTTGGCCACGAACAGCGCACCCCGGGCGGCCGCCGAGAAATCCACGCGCAGCGCGTCCGCCTGGCGCACCTCCGCCCGCGGCCATGGGCCCAGCGTCTCGGCCAGGACCGGCAGCAGCCGGCGGTCGAGCTCGATGGCGATCACCCGACCCGCGCGGCGAGCGAGTTCGGTGGTCAGCGTGCCCAGCCCCGGGCCCACCTCCCACACCTCGTCCTCGCGCGTCACCTCGGCGGCCGCCACGATCGCCGTCAGGCTCGCGCGGTCGACGAGGAAGTGTTGACCGAGGGCGGCGTCCGCGGCCAGGCCATGGCGCCTCAGCAGGCCACGGACGACGCGTGGGGACGTGAGGTCGGGGCCGAGGTCGGCGGGCTCAGCCGCGGCCGATGCGTTCCGCGACGACGGCATCGAGCCGCTCCATGGCGGCGCCGAGATCGGTGCCGCCGACGATCGCGAGCTCGGAGGCGAGCGCGGACTTGGCGGCGTCCAGCACCTCGCGCTCGGTCGCGGCCAGCCCCTTGTCGAGGTCGCGCCGGGCGAGGACGCCGATGAGGCGCGCCAACTCGTAGGCGCCCCCACGGCCCAGGATCTCCTGCTCGACGCGGTACCGGGGGGGCCACTGCTGTGGCAGGTTGAGGTCGGCCTTGGCCATCGCCTCGAACAGCCGCTCGACCTCGTCGGGCCCGATCGTGTGCCGCAGGCCGACGTCCTCGCCGCGCCTGAGCGGCACCAGCACCTCCATGTCGCCCTTCACGAAGACGACCTTCAGGTACTCGTGCGTCTCCCCCAGGACCTCGCGCGTGGTGCGCTCCTGCACGACGCCGGCGCCCTGGGAGGGGTAGACGACGTGGTCACCGACTTCGAACGCCACCCGGGCCCTCCACGCGGGCACGCTACCACGCGCGTGCGCGTCCGCGGTCATGGGCCCCCGCGTCACCACAGGCCCAGGCCGACCCAGCCTTGGAAGCCGACGAAGGCCATGCCCAGGGTGGCGAGCGCCAGCGCGGTCGCGCCGCTGCCCACGAAGGCGGGCAGCGGCTCGAGGTCGCGGCCGCGCCACCACCACGCGGCCAGCAGCGCGGCGACCCCGCAGGCGCCCACGAGCGTGCCGACGCCGCCCACGAGCGGCCACAGGACCCGGGACGGGGCGCCCAGGAGGGCGGCGACCCCCAGGGCCAGCCCCGGGACGACGGCGCCGGCCAGGGCGCCCCGCCAGCGGGCCGCCGCGGTGGACGCCCCTCGGGCCAGCAGGACGGCCAGGAGCCACATCAGGGGCAGCGTGCTGGCGGCCACCAGGATGGCGGCGAGGAGGCTGGCCCCCAGCTGCCCGATGGCCTCCTCCGCGACGCTCCAGGGCCGCCAGCCGAAGGCGGCGGCGATCTCGTCGAGGGGGCCGCGGACCATGGGCCGGCGGTCGTCGCTCGCGTACAGCACGTCGCGTCCCAGGGAGGCGGCCGCGCCGCCGGCCTGGCTGCCGACCCACGCCAGGTGATGCACGCCGTCGGCGTCCAGGACGGCCCAACCCTCGCGGATGACCACCGGCGACCAGGCGACCGCCACGGCTGCCGCCGCCGGGTCGCCCACCCGCCAGACGGTGGCGCCCTCGATGACGAAGTCGGTGCCGACCCCGCTCGCGAGCGTCGTGCCCATCGGTCGGCCGGCGACGAGCGGGGCGACCCCGGCGACCGGACCCACGAGGGGATCGGTGGCCGGGATGCGCCAGCGCCGCACGATCCCATCGCTGCCCGTCCAGCTCCGCTGCGCCACCGCACCGGCCCCGGCCTCGACGGCCGTGGCGCTGCGCCCGACCTCACCGTCGGCGGCCCCGAGCTCGAGCGGGCCGGCCCAACGCCCGTCGGGCGACCACCGGCCGGCCTGCGCCCGCCAGTCGCTGGCGCTGCCGAACGCGGTCGCCTCCGTGAACCCCTCGATCCAGGTCAGGTGGACCACGCCGTCGGCCGCCGCGGCCGATAGGCCGGTGATCTGCAGCTCGGTGCGGTAGAGCGCGATCGCCTCGCCGCTCGCCGTGAGGCGCACGATCTCGGCCCCGACGTCACGTCCGCGGTGGCTGAAGAGCCACGTGTCGCCCCCCTGCTGCACGGCGACGAGGGGCAGCAGCTGCCCGCTCTCGAAGGGCGCCTCGGCGAAGGTCGAGCCGTAGCGGTAGCGGCCCGTCGTGAGGTCGCGCCAGGCCCACAGCGCCTGGACCGGCGCGTCGTTCGCGCCGGCGGCGGCGAGCTCGCGGACGCCTTCGGCGCGGCCCAGCAGGCGGGGGTCGCCGTCGCCGGCGAGGTCGCGCACGACGATGGCGCCCTCCTCGGCCGACACCAGGATCGCCCGCCCGCGATCCAGCGCGAGCGTCGCCAGCGGGCGCTCCAGGTGCGGCAGCAGCGCCCGCGGCCGGGCGAAGCCGCCGTCCGCCGCGTACGGCTGCCCCCCGGCGAGGCCGGCGGCGAGGACCGCGACGATCGCCGCGGTCCAGCGCGCGGCCGGCCCTGGGGTGCCGCGTGGGCGCCGCCCCGGCGGCGGCCGTCGGGTGGCCCTCACGCCTGCACCCGCCTCCGCCCCGCCGGCCGCGCGCTCGTTCGCGCCTTGCCGCCCTGGGGCGGCAGCTGCGGCAGCCGCAGCTCGCGGCCCGCCAGCCGCGCCTCGAGCTCGCGGATGCGGTCGCGCACGGCCGCCGCCTTCTCGAAGTCGAGCGCCTCGGAGGCGGACCACATCTCGTTCTCGAGCAGCGCGAGCTCCTGCCGCAGGTCGTCCTGGAGCAGCTCGCGCTCCCACGGCGCCATCGGCGCCGCGCCGCCGCCGGCCACCTCGGCTTCGGCGTCCTCGCCGCGGATGACCTCCTGGATGCGCTTGCGGATCGTCTCGGGGGTGATGCCGTGGCGCTCGTTGTAGGCCAGTTGCTTCGCCCGGCGGCGCTCGGTCTCGTCGATCGCGGCGCGCATGGCGTCGCTCACGTCGTCTGCGTACAGGAACACCTCACCGTGCACGTTGCGCGCGGCCCGGCCGATCGTCTGGATGAGGCTGCGCTCGCTGCGCAGGAAGCCGGTCTTGTCCGCGTCGAGGATCGCCACCAGCGACACCTCCGGCAGGTCGAGACCCTCGCGCAGCAGGTTGATGCCCACCAGCACGTCGAAGTGGCCGAGGCGCAGGTCGCGGATGATCACCTGCCGTTCGACGGCGTCGATGTCGCTGTGCATGTAGCGCACGCGGATGCCCTGCTCGGCGAGGTACTCGGTGAGGTCCTCGGCCATGCGCTTCGTCAGCGTGGTCACGAGCACCCGCTCGCCGGCCTTCACCCGCTCGCGGGTGGCGAAGATGAGGTCGTCGATCTGCCCGCGCGAGGGCTTGACGCTCACGTGCGGGTCGACGAGGCCCGTGGGCCGGATCACCTGCTCGACCACCTGGTCCGACACGCCGAGCTCGTGGTCGGCGGGCGTCGCGGACACGAACACCACCTGGCCGACGCGCTCGAAGAACTCGTCCTGTTGCAGCGGGCGGTTGTCGAGCGCGGCGGGGAGCCGGAAGCCGTACTCGACCAGCGTGCGCTTGCGCGCCTGGTCGCCGTTGTACATGCCGCGGATCTGCGGCACCATGACGTGGGACTCGTCGAGGAACACGATGGCGTCGTCCGGCAGGTAGTCGAGCAGGGTGAACGGCGGCTCGCCGGGGGCTCGGCCATCGAGGTAGCGGCTGTAGTTCTCGATCCCGCTGCAGTAGCCCAGCGTGCGCAGCATCTCGAGGTCGTACATCGTGCGCTCGCGCAGCCGCTGCTGCTCGAGCAGCTTGCCGCTGGCCTCGAAGAAGCGCAGGCGGTCGTGCAGGTCGGTCTCGATGCGCTCGACGGCCGGCCGCAGCGTCTCGAAGGGCGTGACGTAGTGCTTCGCGGGGAAGACGGTCAGGCCCGAGAGCGTGCGGGTGGTGTCGCCGGTGACCGGGTCGATGACGCCCAGCGCGTCGACCTCGTCGCCCCACAGCTCGATGCGCACCGGTGACTCGTCGTAGGCGGGCCACACCTCGACGACGTCGCCGCGGGCGCGGAAGCGGCCGGGGGCGAGCTCGACGTCGTTGCGCTCGTACTGCTGCTGCACGAGCCGCTCCAGCACGGTGTCGCGGTCCAGCTTCACGCCGGGCGCCAGCACGAGGTTGAGCTTGGCGTACTCCTCGGGCGAGCCGAGGCCGTAGATCGCCGAGACCGACGCGACCACCACGACGTCGCGGCGGGTGAGCAGGGAGCGGGTGGTCGAGTGCCGCAGGCGCTCGAGCTCGTCGTTGATGTTGGCGTCCTTCTCGATGAACAGGTCGCGCGCCGGCACGTACGCCTCGGGCTGGTAGTAGTCGTAGTAGGAGATGAACATCTCCACCGCGGCGTCCGGGAAGACGTCGCGGAACTCGGCGGCCAGCTGCGCCGTCAGGATCTTGTTCGGCGCCAGCACCAGCGCCGGCCGCTGGGTGGCCTCGATGATTTTGGCCATCGTGAAGGTCTTGCCGGTCCCGGTCGCCCCGAGCAGCGTCTGGAATCGCAGTCCGTCGCCGAGCCCGGCCACCAGGCCGCGGATGGCCTCGGGCTGGTCGCCGCTGGGGGTGAAGGGGGCCTGGACGCGTAGCGGCATCCGTTCAGTCTAGCCCCCGTGCGGGCGAGCGACCGTCGTAGCATGACGCCATCCCCACGGCGCGTGTGTGCCCGGCTACGCCGGGCACCGGGCGCGAGAGGAGACCCGCATGCCCGTCCGTACCTCCAACGCCGTGTGGCGCGGCGACCTGAAGGGTGGCGACGGCACCGTCGCCCTCGGGAGCGGCGCCTTCGAGGGCCCCTATTCGTTCCCCTCGCGCTTCGAGGAGGGTCCCGGCACCAATCCGGAGGAGCTCATCGGGGCCGCCCACGCGGGCTGCTTCGCGATGGCGCTCTCCGGCCGGCTCGCCGGCGCCGGCTTCACCCCCAGCGAGGTGCGGGTGGAGGCGCGCGTGCACCTCGGACGCGACGACCAGGGCGCGGCCATCACGCGGATCGAACTCGTCTGCCGCGCCACCGTGCCCGGGATCGGCGCCGACGCCTTCGCCGAGCACGCCGAGGCCGCCAAGGTCGGTTGCCCGGTCTCCAAGGCCCTGGCGGCCGTCCCGATCGAGCTGGACGCGGCCCTCAGCTGACCGCCCAGGACCAGCACGAGCTCCTCGCCGCCCTCGCCGACCCGGGGTGCGGCGTCTGCCTGGCGTCGGCGCGGGCGGCGCGCAGCTACCTGCGTGGCGTCCTGGGTGACGGCGTGAACGACGTCGACGTGCGCGCGGACTGGCGTCGGCGCGGCGGCCTCTGCCCGCGCCACTGGCGCGTGTGGCGTTCGCTGGAGGCGCCGGCCCTGTCCTCGGCGGTGCTCCTGCGGGACCTTCTGGAGCACGAGATGCGCCGGAGGCTGGTCGACGCGGCCGCACCGGAGCCGGGCCGGCGCGGCCTGCTCGACACGCTGGCCGCGCGGACGCGACCGCCGACCGCGCCGGCCGGCGAGGCCCCCGGGGGTCGCTGCCCGGCCTGCGACGTCGAGCGGCGGGCCGAGCGCCGCTATTCGCATGCGCTGGCGCGCTTGACGCCTCGCCAGCTCGAGGGCGCCTGGGCCCGCGGCCGCGGCTTCGTCTGCGTCCAGCACGCGGGCACGCTGCCGGCGGGCGCCCTGCGCGCTCTGGTCATCGGGCGGCTCGAGGCGCTCCTCGGCGACCTCGACACCTTCCTGCGGCGCAGCGACCACCGCTTCGCCCAGGAGCCGATGGGCGAGGTCGGCGACGCGTGGCTGCGCGCGATCCGCGCCGTCGGCGGCGACGTCTGACGCGCTCGTCGGTTCAGGCGTCCTCGGCGTCGCGGAACTGGCGCTCGTAGAGGTCGGCGTAGAGGCCGCCCTTGGCCAGCAGCTCGGCATGGCGGCCGACCTGCACGATGCGGCCACGGTCGATGACGACGATCCGATCGGCGTTCAGCACCGTGGACAGCCGGTGCGCGATGACGAAGGTGGTGCGGCCGCGCATGAGGTGGTCGAGGGCCGCCTGCACCAGCGCCTCCGACTCGCTGTCGAGCGAGGAGGTGGCCTCGTCCAGCACGAGGATGCGTGGGTCCTTGAGCAGGGCACGGGCGATCGCGATGCGTTGACGCTGACCCCCCGAAAGCATGAGGCCGCGCTCCCCGACGATGGTGGCGTAACCGTCCGGGAACTCGCGGACGAAGGCGTCGGCGTTGGCGGCCGCCGCGGCGGCCTCGACCTCGGCGTCCGAGGCGCCGGGCCGACCGTAGCGCACGTTGTCGGCGACCGTGCCGGAGAACAGCAGGGTCTCCTGTGGCACGACCCCCACGTGGGCGCGCAACGCGCGCGGGTCGAGGTCGCGCAGGTCGACGCCATCGAGCGCGATGCGGCCCTCGACCGGGTCGTAGAAGCGCGAGATCAGGGTCACCAGCGTGCTCTTGCCGGCACCGGAGAGCCCGACCAGCGCGACCACCTCCCCCGGGCGGGCGAGGAGGTCGATGTCCTCCAGCACCCACTCGTCGCCGCGGTCGCCGTAGCGGAAGCGCACGCCCTCGAAGCGCACCTCGCCACGAACGTCGTTCAGGGCCACGGGGTTCGCCGGCTCCGGCAGGTCGGCCGCGGTGTCGAGGATCTCGAAGATGCGTTGGGAGGCCCCGATCGCCTCCTGGATCTGGCTGTAGAGGCCCGCGAAGGTGCCGATGGAGCCGGCGACGATCACGGTCAGCAGCAGAAAGGTGATGAGGGTCCCCGGCGCCAGGGTGCCGGCCAGGGCCTGCTGTCCGCCGGTCCACAGCACCACGCCGATGCCGGAGAACATCGCCAGGATCACCGTGGGGACGAAGATCGCGCGCAGGCGGGCGCGACGCACCGCGGAGCCGAACGCCGTGTCGATCGCGGCGGCGTAGCGGGCGGCCTCGTGGCGCTCCGCCGTGAACGACTGCACGATGCGGATGCCGACCAGCGCCTCCTCGGCCCGGGCGTTCGCCTCCGCCACCTCGTCCTGGAAGGCGGTGCTGACGCGCCGCAGTCGGCGTCCGAAGACGGCCGTGGCGATGATCACCGGTGGCAGCACCACCAGCATCACGAGCGTCAGCTGGGCGCTGATGAAGAAGAGCACGACGACGCCCCCGACCAGGTTGACGGTCTGGCTGATGATCTGCGCCGCGGCCTGCGAGACCGCGGCCTGCACCGTGGCGATGTCGCTCGTGAGCCTGGAGGTGATCTCGCCCGTCTTGCGGCGCTCGAAGAAGCGCAGCGAGAGCCCCGTCAGGTGCTCGAAGAGCTGCTTGCGCAGGTCGGCCACGACGGCTTCGCCGACGTAGCCGAGCTGGTACACGCGCAGGTAGTTGAACCCGGCCTGCACGAGGAAGATGGCGGCCAGCACCAGGCCGATGCGGTTGAGGTCGGCCGCGGTCGCCGTGGACGCCGCCGGCGCGGCGTCGCCCCCGGAGCGCAGGATGCCGCCCAGCCCCACGTCCCCCTGGACTCCGAAGGCGGTGTTGAAGAGGTCGCCGATGACGACGGGGAAGGCGACGCCCAGCAGCGCCGCCACGCCCGTGGCCGCCACCGCGAAGACGAGCCGCCCGCGGTACGGCCGAGTCACGGCCCAGAGGCGGCGCAGTTGTCGCCAGTCGAGGCGGCCCTCGGCGTCGGATGGACGGTGTCGGGGACGCATGCGGCAGTGTATCCGAGGCGACGGCGGGACCCCGCCCCGGGTCGCGGCCGCCAACCCGGCGGGATGCGCCCCGATGCGGACGCGGCCCGACGCGGACACGACCCGATGCGGACACGACCCGACGCGGGCGTGGCCCGTCGTCGGGTCGTGTCGTCCGAGGGCGCGGCGCGATCGGCCGCGGTCGTGGATCCGTCAGCCCTTCACGGCGCCGGCCGTCAGGCCCGCGACGATCCGGTTCTGGAACACCAGCACGAGCACGATGAGCGGCACCGTCACGACGACGGCGCCGGCCATGATCTCGCCGAACGGTTCTTGCCGCGCGATCTGGCCGCTGAAGAGCGCCATGGCGACCGGTACCGTCCGTGCCTCCGGCGAGATGGACGTGAACGTGAGTGCGAAGAGGTACTCGTTCCAGGCCTGGATGAAGGCCAGCAGGCCGGTGGTGACCAGGGCCGGCGCGGTCAGCGGCAGGAGGATCTTGCGGAAGGTCTGGAAGGTCGTCGCGCCGTCCACCTGTGCCGACTGCAGCAGCGACACCGGCAACCCCTTGAAGAAGGCGGTGAGCACCCAGACGGTGAACGGCGTGGTGAAGATCATGTAGGAGAGCACCAGGCTGGGGAGCGCCGGCATGCCCAGCACCCGGATCACGGCGTAGAGGCCCGCGAGGACCGCGATCTGCGGGAACATCGTCATCGCGAGGATGACGTACAGCGAGGGCGTGCGTCCGCGGAAGCGCAGCTTGCCGAGCGCGAAGCCGGCGAACGAACCGACCAACAGGCTCATGAGCGTGACCGCCCCGGCGACGATGACGCTGTTGACCAGGCCCCGCAGGAAGGCGTCGTTCTGGAACACGGCCCGGAAGTTCACCAGGGTGGGGTTCTCGGGGAAGTAGGTCGCGGGCGTCTGGATGAGCTCGGCCTGGGTCTTCAGGGCGGAGTTGACGGCCCAGTAGAAGGGGAAGATCAGGTAGAAGAAGATGACCACGATCAGCAGCCAGAAGCCGATCTGGCCGAGCAGGTGGGTGACGGTGCGGCGGCGTTTAGTCCCCATCGCGTTCGACCCCCAAGGCGCGGATGTAGAGGATGGCGAAGACGAAGATCACGATGAAGATGACCACGCTGGCGGCCGCCGACATGCCCACGTTGCGGGCCGCGATGAGCTGGTAGTAGGCGTAGCTGGCCATCGAGTAGCGCGACTCGCCGTACACGACCTGGAA
>Ga0180435_10001777_pt1 | contig 22258 bp, 18 predicted proteins | sample SS_ome_3_FD_132467 | JGI IMG/M metagenome (GOLD analysis project Ga0180435, IMG submission 132467) | Hypersaline lake sediment archaeal communities from the Salton Sea, California, USA - SS_3_S_1 metaG | ecosystem: Environmental > Aquatic > Non-marine Saline and Alkaline > Hypersaline >...
AAGTACGCTGTGGACAAAAACACAACCCTGACCGCCATGGTGAGAGCGTATTTAAAATCAGTGGCGCTTCACGATGAACAGGAAAAAAAGATCGTCTTTCAGAAATTAAACGATTCATTTCAAATGTTTTCAAGAGATATGGGCACACGAAAATGGACGAGAGAGGACGTGTATGACCGACAAAATATTTCTTGATACCAACGTGCTCGTCTACGCTTATGATACCAGGGACGCAACAAAACAAAAAAAAGCACAGGAAATTTTGACTGTCGCCATATCGAGTGATGCCTATTGTTTATCGGTACAGGTTCTGGGCGAGTTTTTTAACGTGGTTACCAGGAAAATTCAGAATCCGATGTCTTCCATTGACGCCAAAGCTATTATCGATATTTTCAGACTTGTCCCGGTTCTTGACATTGATTTGGCCATGGTGAATCGTGCCATTGATACACATGTCCGCTATGATCTGTCCTACTGGGATGCATTAATTCTGGCCGCTGCGGAGCGGGCGGAATGCAGGCAAGTCTATTCGGAAGATTTCAACCATAATCAAATTTACAACAATATTATGGTAACCAACCCATTTCGGCATTATTGAGTTTCATGCTTGGTTGAGAACATCAGGGATCGACAAGGGGCACTGTTCAGAATTATAAATTGCGGCGCAGCCGCTCACGCTTTAATTGCGCAGCAATTAACGCTACCAGGTGGCCAAGTCAGAAACCGGATAGCGTCTTAAAAAATAGAGTTCAAAATTGCGCAAGGTTATATTCTGAGTATTGGAGCCTGTGCCTTGGGTGAATCCAAAAAGAATACGTTTGAGGTTGTCGTGAATGGCTTGTTGCAGGGCAAGCGAATTGCCGTTTTGAACCGTCAGTTCGATCTGAGGTGCCAGGGCGGTAAACGTATTGCGGACTTCTTTAAACTGGGCTTCTTCTCCGGCAGAACAGCCATTACAGTCGATCCAGACCTTCAATTGATAATTGTACAACGCATCGTTAACGCCATCTTGGGTGGCCGACAACGGTCGAATGAGCTCAAAACGAAGTTGATGGGCCGCACCGTCCTCCAGCCAGTTGGGGTCGAGGGCAACCTTGGTGACCTGGTGATATCCGTCATTGCCATTACCTGAGTTCGTGTTAATGGCGTTTTGAATGGCTGTTCGTGCGCCAGCGCCATGACGGTTGTCATCGTTACTATCACCGCAGGAATAGCCGCTAGGGGTATTTGAGGACCAATTATAGCTGCCCACCATTCCGATTGAAATCGCCGCGGGTCCGGCATCAACCAGGTCTGCCTGCAGGGGCAAATAGGATTGAAGATCGGATTCGGTTCCATCCAATCGCATGTTGTAATCACTGAAGTCGATTTTTTCTGCAGTATAGTATCGCAAGTCGCTCATTTGCCCGTCGACAATAAATGTGCGCTCACCGGAACGACCACTGGAATTCATGGCCAGGTTCTCCGTGATGCCAACACTGTCAACCGAAGCATTCCAATAGTTAGCATCCATCGGATCGGCGGGTGATTCGGCGATGATATAAGGCACAGTGGTTTCATCACCGTAATATATCCGCAGGCGGTGCAGGGTTTCGTCCCAGCTGATGGCAATAAAATACCATTTATTTGCTTCGGTAAAGGGATGAGGGTCCAGCACAAGAGCATTATCGCTCCCCCAGTCGAGAGCCATTTCCGTGCCAAGTGTGCGTATCTCCATGTTGTTGTTCTGCCCCCAAAAACGATCAGCGGGCTCGGTATCATCGATGACGTGTCTTCGGATCCAAAAGCTGATGGTGCCGGCCGGTGAACTCCAATCTTCGGGATCACCATTAGCTGGCGTGGCGGATCCGATGCGTAAATACCCACCGGTGGCATTGAGCGAGCCGATCGTATTCTCGCCCCAATAGACCACGGCCGCGTGATTGGCAGTGCCATCATCGCGTCGACTGTTATTTCTGCAGACATCGCCGCTGCCAGAATTCGGGAAGGTGTCAATTTCCACCGCCATTTTGGGTGGTCGCAGTCCGTTGCTGCTCAAGCCAGGGCCGGCGTAACCCATATACTCGCCGCCTAATCCCGTATCTCCATTGGTGTAGGTGCTGCTGCTGATAAGGGCAAACGTAAAGCCATCTCCGAAGTCTGTACTGCTTGCCGAGTTGTCTGTGTCGTCGAACTCGAACTCTAGATAGGCCCGTACGCCCCGTCCCAAAAAGCACCTGCCGACGATACAGTTGGCAATATCTGTATCACCTCTGTACCATACGGATCCATAACCGCCGCTCAGGCCACTGCCGAGCTGGATAGTCTTCTGGACGGTGTTGATTTCGATGGGATCAGGATTGCCCGGCCCCCCAGGGTCGTTCATGGTCGGTACAAAATCGGCAATATCCTCTTCAAAAGAAATGGTGTCCTTGCCGGTTGAAAAGCCCCCATCCAGCCCCACATCGGTGTATTCGCCGATGGTTTTGGTGGAGGCTGTGGTGCCGGCTCCGGAGGCAGCCGTCGTGAAGACCGCTAAATTACGGCCGAAGTATATTTCGGAGCTACTATTGATGCTAAATGGAAAAACAGAAACATCATTGGGGTCCTGGTGATCGACAGCACTCAGTGTAATTGTCGCAGGGGGATTGCCTGGATCTACAACCGCCGGAATTTTTTCCAGATAGGTGTAATCCATGATGTCGTTGTTTTCATTATAGATTCTAAAGGAGCCATTACGGGCCGGCAAAATTTGGGCAATTGCATTGGAACCCGGCAGATCCAGATCTCCTCCCTGGGTTATATTTTGCGAAACAGTATTGCTATCAGAATAGGCCAGGAATATTTCGTCATCGGACTGGATAGTGTACGGAAATCCAGGATTCATTAAAAAGAAGGTGATTATATCACCGCCGCCCAATGCCGAAGCCGTAATGGTTGCCAATCGGGTCTTGCCTTGCAATTTCAATTGGCCGGATCCAGGTATGGATATCCGCGGAGATGATACGTTTTCAGGATTTCTCAACGGAATACCACCCGGCATCTTAACACTAATGCTGGCATTGTTCGCCGCGTAAACACTATCCGCATAGAACCAATAGGGATAGAGACGTATGTCAAAGGCACCGCTATTGTCCGGCAGCGTCAGGGTTGTGCCATGCAAGTTTTCTATGGCATCATGTTTGGGGTCCGATGCGTTGTTATATTCGCTGGCCACCACCCGAAACCCGGATTCGGCCAGAAAATAGGCTTTGGATGTATTTTGGGAAATGAGCTGGGTAAAGGTAGATGTGCTCGTCAGGGAATAAATTGACACGCCCGCCAGGCCGATGATGATGATGATGACCACAACCGTCAGCATAACAGCACCGGAAGGGTTGGTGATGCAATTTTGAATCTTGAATTTTGAATTTTGAATCATTGAAATCACACTGGGAACGGTCTGCTAGGATGCTGGGAAGCCGGGAGGCTAGGATGCTGCATTTTGCTATGGGCGCTAAACCAGCCCTTGAATCCTTGAATCCTTGAATCCTTGGCCCCTCGAATCCTTTTGAGTTTACTGTTGGATGTAGCGTTTAGTTTGCTAACAATGGTTTTCAATTCTAAGACAGTGCTTCGATATACAAGTAACGGTGCATTTCTAATACGGTTTTCTCGCGGGTTAATCATGGTGTTCAGGTCTGCATGATAGTCGCTGAATTTGAGTTTGACCTTAATGGCATACAGCTCCGAAAAATCGTCGGATGTCAACCAGGCAGATGCGTCTTCTTTCTCGAATGCCAGGAACGTGTCGGTGCCGTAATCAGCGGCAATATTGTCCACCAGAGTTTTGGCCGGGATGGTTGGTGTATCCGTTTTTTCAAGGGTAATCACCGTACCGCTGCGTAAGATCTCGTAGGTCCCATTGTTTGCTGTGTAGACAACCCGGTTATCTTCGGCCGCAACGATGTCTTCGGCATTCAGCAGTTCAATCCGGAGCCGGGCAAGGGCCAGGTTGGCTTTTTGAGTGACGTCGGCGGCTTCTCTGGACAAAGAAAATCCATTCATGGCGGTCGCAACGATGGTCATCAGGGCGACAGCTAGGATGCCCGCAAGGGCCAGACTGGCGATGAGTTCGACCAAGCTGAAGCCGCTTTCAGTTTTATGTATGTTTTTCAAAATCATTTGCAGGAAGCCGCAATTCAAAAACCAAATGCACATTCTATCTTGAAAGAATTCGAGGATTCAAGGATCCAAGGATTCAAGCGATTGTTTCGTGAATTCCGTTTAGTGAGAGAGTTAGCTATCTAAGTCAGTTAAATATCACCAATCGCGGTGAAGCCGGGCCGTAATAAAATCCCGCGCAGCGATTTTATTACTGAGTGAACAAGGCCACCAGGGTTTGGTCGTTATTAACCAGGGTTACGCGCAAAATATTTGGTGAAGCCGTCGTGAAGCCGCCATCGCTCAGGGTTATAAAATTTGTCAGCCCGGCATCGACATAAGGGCTTGTATCCACGTTGGTGGTCTTAAACGTATTGATATTTAATGTATTGTTGTGAATGGCATCCCGGTATATGCCGGTCAGTCGGTCCATTTCCTGTACCAGCAGGTGATGATCGTTCAGTCGTTCCACCGGTTCGGCGCTTCGTACCAGACTGGTTCCCATCACCGGAAACATGACGGCGGCCGAAATCGATATCAAAATCAAGGTCGCAATGATTTCAAGCAGGGTGAATCCTTTATGATTATGCGGGCTGATAGCGCGAATTTTCATGGTATGAAACCCGTGTGTTGGGTAACCGTAATCGTTTCAGTCGGGCTGGCCGCACCATCCGGTTGAACGACAATGCTGTAATCGGACGCCAGAGGTGTGTTGGTATTTTCATCGGTGTAAGCAGTATACGGGATGCCACGTTCGTCAAAGAATAGCGTAAAAGCGGTGGCAATGTCGATCTTTTTTTCACTCAGGTTGAGCTTGCCGTCGCTGCCGGTGTCGTAACGGGGATCGTCTAACAGCGGAACGATGTTAGCATCCGGGTTGGTGCCCTTGAACAGCCAGTAGAAATTAGTGTCGCACTTGATGCCGTAGATATTCGCCGGTGTACTTCCGGACATGCCCAGGTTTTGGGCATAGCGCAGGTGTGTCTTCAGGATTTCGGTCTGGGCAGGCAGATCGGCAGAAAATGAACCGGAACGGCTGATGATGACAGCGCTGATAATGGCAACGATTGCCAGAACTGCTATTACTTCGCCGAGTGTAAAGCCGTCGCGTGCTTTAAGACGATTTGTCAGCATTATTCGTAAATTGAAAGCCCTCCCACCTTAGTCCTGGATCCCAACATTGCGGGTCCAATTCGATGGGAAGGTCACTTCAATTTTTCACCTCTTTGGGGGGCAGTTAAACAATGCGTTGCCAAAATTTTGGGGCAATTAGAGCCGGGTCTAACCGCTGCCGAGGGGCTTTCCACAGTGACAGCGCCGTTTGGATGGCAGACCAATCCAAAATCAGCACCCATTACGGAATAACAAGTGTGAAGAAGCCCGGCGATCCATCGTTGGCAACATCAGTCCAGTTGATCGTATAAGCCGACCCACCGGATGCTAACTGAATAGTACCAGCTTCGGGTGGATCGATTTCTGTGCCTGCTGTTGTTGGAGTACCTACCGGGATTTCAACAGTAAAATCCGGTCCTAAGAAACCTGTAAACCCGTCATATTCACCGCTCGGATTTCCGTTTAAGGCTGCTTGAGCAAATGCCAGCGCAACCTGACCGTTGAGCTCACCAACAGCGCCTTCAGCGGCTTTATCCCTAGCGGTGCTCTGCATGTCAAAAAATTTGGGAATGGCAACGGCGGCTAATATGCCCAGAATCACCAGTACGGCGATGACTTCCACCAGTGTGAAACCATCCTCTTTTTTTAATTGCTGTTTCATGGTTTTCCTTTTTGTCAACATGAGTATCTCCTCCGGTTAACGATTTATTTCTTGAACTCAATTGATTCCGCATTCTAATCGTGGTTTTGCAGAATTAATAAGCATAGAAAGTGCCAACATAAAGAAAATCATGAAAAAAAACAAGAAAAACGATTTTCTTTTGGATTTCCGGGTCGTTGTACAAGATAAGATACTGAAATAATTATAATTAAAAATTGATTACAATTTCAGAATTTCAGGGTCCAGCAAGCTGAAAACATGTTGATATGTTTATAAAAACGCGATACAACAAAAAATGTAGATTAAAAGCATCAATTATTGATGTTTGAAGGCAGCGGCGTCAATATCGTATTTCTTGATGCGATGCCATAGACTCCGTTCTTTGATGTTTAAATATGCGGCCGCCCTTTTCTGGATGCCGCCTGATTTTTTCAAGGCATCGATAATCATGCCTTTTTCCAGTTCCTGGATACGCTCATCCAGGTTCAGAGATTGTGTGAACGTCTCCAACTTTTTGTGAGTGGTTCGGCCCATGGTATTGGCTATGGCTGCAGGTAGATGCCGCGGTTCAATGGTGTTTTGGGCGATGATGGCAGCGGCTTCGACTGCATTCTCAAGTTCGCGGACATTGCCGGGCCAGTTGTAGGCGGTCAACATCTGCATGGCTTCGGAAGAGGCGGTCAGGTGGCGATCCTGATCGGACAGAAAGCGTTCTACCAGAAGGGGAATATCCTCACGCCGACCCCGCAGCGGCGGCAGGTAGATGGCAAATACATTCAAACGGTAATAGAGGTCCTGGCGGAATGTTCCAAGTTCTACCTGCATGGCCAGATCCTGATGCGTGGCGGTAATAAAACGAACATTTACGGTGACGGGTTTGAGTCCCCCCACGCGTTCAAACTGGTTTTCCTGAATGGCACGCAGTACCTTGGACTGGGTCTCCAATGGCATATCGCCGATTTCATCCATGAAAAGCGTACTGTTGTCGGCGATCTCAAATTTGCCCAGCTTGCGGCTGGTGGCCCCGGTAAAGGCGCCTTTCTCATGGCCGAACAACTCACTTTCCAGCAGATTTTCCGGTATGGCCGCGCAATTGAGCGCGATAAAATCATTATTTTTGCGTTGACTATGCTGATGGATACTTTTGGCAATCAGTTCTTTACCGGTGCCGGTTTCACCCAGAATAAGAACGGTTGAGTCCGTTTTGGCCACTTGTAGAATCTGCTTGAGCACGCCGCGCATGGCCTTGCTCTGCCCTACGATGTTGGGGAACAGTTCGCGGGCTTCCACCTGACTGAGAAGGTCGGTAACCTGATCGAAAAGCTGGGTATAACGAACCATATCGTCCTGGTTTTGAATGCGAACGGATTCCCCCGTGTTTCGTCCGATCACGCCCAGGCTTTCCGTATTTTGAGCAAAACGCTTGACCGGATCAATAATGAATTTGACGATTAACACCCCAAAGATGGCGGTGGTTAAAACGATAATCGTCCCCCAGAAGGCCACCGGCCACGCGGGCGATAATCCGCGTTTGGAGTAAAATATAGTAATGTTAAAAGCGGCGATGGTGGCCAATAGGGCAATACCGGCAATGATGACGGGAATGATAATGTAGAGACTGATGTTGAAGCGTATGTCTTTCATATTAGATTAAAACTTCCAATCTATTATCACTGGACGTGGAGTACAGGAGACAGAATACAGAATACAGGAGACAGAATACAGAATAAAGGAGACAGGAGACAGAATACAGGAATCAGGAGACAGCCCCGCCACTGGTTGCTTGCTGCGATCTGTTTGACCATACCAACAAAGCATAATTCTGTTTAGCTCCATGCGAAAATACAGAGTAAAACGCAAAATCAAACCTTGGTATGTAGGATTGAGTTTGTGTATGAATGAAGCAATTTACTGACTATTTCGAGTTGCCCCATTGCGTTTGATGTGTCCCCATAACCAAGATCTTTGGTCAATATCAAATAGTAGCGGCATTCCTCTAAGGAAGATTGAGCGATATTCATGAACCTGGCTTTATCCATTTTTTTTCTTCTTTTGAAACCTTCTGCGATATTTGCCGGAATAGATATGGCAGCCCTTCTTAGTTGAGATGTAAGAGCGAAGTTTTCATTCTTTGGGAAAAAATTGGTCAGAATGTAGACAGACAACACAAATTGGTGGGCTTCTTGCCAGACAACCAGGTCCTGAAAATTTTGAGCCGGTTTATCACTCATGTTATCGATCTTTTATTCCGAATTCCGTCTCCTGTATTCTGTATTCCGTCTCACCCGGCCATCTGGGTCATATCCCACATGGGCAGATAGATGGCTAAGGCAAAAAATCCAACGACGACAGCCAGTCCAAGCGTCAGCAAGGGACCAATGGCGTCGGATAATTTTTTCATGGCATATTCGAGTTCGGCATCGTAATGCAGCGCGATTTCAGAAAGCATCTCTTCGAGATTATCGGATTCTTCACCAATCGCAACCATGTTAATGACAATGGGTGGAAAGTACTTGGCGGATTTTAGCGGCTCGGCCAGACCGCGGCCTTCCTCTAATCTTTCGGTTACCAGGCTGAATTCCTTTGAAATAGCTGAATTCCCAATGGTTTCCGTTAGGATCCGGATACAATCCAGGACCGGAACGCCACTGGCTTGCAAGATGGAAAAAATACTAGCGAAACGCGCCATGGCGGCTTTGCCGAATAGCGATCCCAAGAGGGGTACACGCATCAGAAGGGTGTCTTTGGTCAATTGACCGGATTCGGATTTTAAATAATAATTCAAGAAGATGACACCGCCGGCCGCGATAGCGATCAACAGCAACCAGAAGTTAGAAAGAAACTGGTACATGACCATGCAGATTTGGGTGGGAATGGGTAGATCCACATTGGCTCTTTCGAAGATGTTGACAAACTTGGGGATAACAAAGGTCAGGAGCACAAAAAAAGCAATGCCCAGAAAGGAAAGCACAACAATGGGATAGGAGAGTGCTGATCGAATATCGGATTTTACTTTATGCTCATGTTCCAGAATATAAATTAAGCGCTCCATAATTTCAGGCAAGGCACCACTGGCTTCGCCCGCCCGCAGCATGCTGCAGTACAAGGGTGAGAAGGCCTTGGGATACTTGCGAAAAGCATCATGCAAGCTGGCACCTTCTTCGACATTTTGGGAAACCTTCAAAATGATGTCTTTGAGCGCGACATTCTCGGTTTGACTCTCGATGACCTTGAATATTTTCAATATGGGCACGCCTGCCCGGATCAGTGTCTTGAATTGCTTGGTAAAAAGGATCAGTTCCGGCGTTTTTATTGTGGTGAATCGTTCTTTTAGGCGTTGGATAAACGCGCTGGAAACCACCTGGCCTTTCTCAACCACACGAGAGGGCAAATATCCCCTGGCGGAAAGAATGTTGTTGGCCATTTCCGTGGAATCAGCCTCAATCTCTCCGCTGAGAACCGAACCGGATTCGTTGATGGCTTGGTAGCTGTATGTCGGCATGATATCCTATCCGTGTTTATTGTGTTAATTGGGTTTATTGAGTTGAAAACAACGCTAGTACGCTAGGATGCCAGGATGCTGGGACGCTGCAAAGAGCCATCTGCGATTAGCAGCTTTATAGCATCCTAGCGTCCCAGCATCCAAGCAAGGATCTAAAACCTAAAACTGCTACACAATTACCGCCGAAGCCGCTTCCTCTAATGTCGTGATGCCTTGCAGGATCTTTTTGGCGGCATCATCTTTGAGGGTTTTCAACTTGCCGGCCTGGATGGCGGCGCGGGCAATTTCTTGGGATGAATTTCGTTTCAAAATCATGTCCTGAACCATTTCATCGATGATCAGGATTTCATAAATTCCGGTTCTGCCCTTATAACCTTTATCCATGCAGTTAAAACATCCATTGCCCTGCATAAAGTTTGCATTATCGACATTGCTGAGGCCCCAATATTCCAGGGCTGCTTCTGGTGGTGTGAAAGGCTTCTTACAGTAGGGGCATACTTTTCGGACCAAACGCTGCGCAATCGAAACCAGCATAACCGAGGAAACCAAAAAAGGTTCGATGCCCATATCGATAAAGCGCGTTATGGCCCCGGCAGCATCATTCGTGTGAACGGTACTCAAAACCCGGTGTCCGGTGAGCGCTGACTGAACGGCAATGGAAGCTGTTTCGGGGTCCCGAATCTCGCCCACCATGATAACATCGGGATCCTGCCGCATGATTGATCTCAGACCGCTGGCAAATGTCATGCCGGCTTTTCTATTCAGTTGAATCTGCCTGATTTTATTAATCCGGTATTCAACAGGATCTTCCAGTGTAATGATGTTGATATCGGACTGATTAATGCGCTTCAAGATGGAATAGAGCGTGGTGCTTTTGCCGCTACCGGTCGGACCTGTACTGAGGATCATGCCATAGGGTTTGTTGACCATGGGTTCGAGTTTGCGAACGTCGGCCATGGACATACCCAGTTCTTCCAGAGAGTGAACGCCGCCACTGGTATCCAGTAGACGCAAAACCATGTTTTCGCCATAGATGGTTGGGATGGTTGAGGCCCGGATATTGATTTCTTTCTCGTCCATCTTGATCGTAAAGCGCCCATCTTGGGGTATTCTGGAAACCGAGATGTCCATATTGGCCAGAATTTTCATGCGTGAGATGATCAGCAGAATCATGGTTTTTGGTGGTGCGGGCAATTCATGCAATTTACCGTCCACACGGAAACGGACCTGAACATAGTCCTTTTCAGGGCTGATATGCACATCGCTGGCACCTTCGCGTACAGCCTGAGAAAGAATTGAATTAACCAGACGCACTACGGGTGCTTCCTCAGCCATATCCTGTAGCGAGCTCACTTCCACATCTTCTATGGCCGGGCGGGCTGTTTCGTCGTCGTCGTCTCTTTCGATCTGCATTTCCTGCATACCTTCAAGCACGCCATCAATACCCGAATAGGTGCCGTATAGGCTGCTGATCAGGTGGTTGAGCTCCTGATAGGTGCAGATGACCGCTTCCACTTCGGTATTGGTGTAAACTTCTATGGAGTCCAGCGCCGTAATATCCATGGGATCGGTCATGGCCAACGTTAATAAGAATTTGGTCCTTCTCAATGGAACGGCTTGAAATTTTTGGGCCAATTCGAGCGGAATAATTTTGGAAAGTTCGATATCGATGGGATAGTCATCGGGGTTGTACTTTTTCAACTTAAGCTGTTGCGAAACAATATCGGCTACTTGGGACCCACTGACAAATCCTTCCCGAACCAGGTACTGCCCCAGTTTCATATTGGTTCGCTTGTGATCGATAATGGCCTGCTTGAGTTGATCCTCGTTCAGCAGACCGGCTTCGATGAGCATTTCTCCAAATTTTTTTCTATTTTTCACGGTAAGGTCACCTGCTTAACTTATTCAATCATCGATATTCTATTTTTCGTTTAACCAGACTGGCTAGCCAGACTGGGCTTTTTTATTTTGAAACGGATTTGCATAAAACACAGTTCGGTTTCCCCAATCGGAAATAATGGCACCCTGAAATTGATTTTCGCGTCCGAATTGTTCCAATCTGTTCAATGCCGAGGTTTGGTCATAAAAAAACTGACTCAATACCACGCTAAAATGAAGTCCGGTGCTCCGGTTCCAGTGGGGGATGAGTCGCGTTGCTGCGGCGTCTGTCGGATATTCTCTTAGATAGGCAATCACATCTTCCAGCGTGTCTTCCCGCTTGATTTCGACCCACCATCTTTTCAACGGTTGAGAATCAACATGGGCGGGCACTGCCGGAAAAAGTATGATTTCACCCACATCGATGGTATTCGGATCGGTGATATGGGGGTTAACTTTAACGACCGATTGTAAATAGGATTTGTTGAAGACGCCATAAATGGTTTGAATCAAGCCGCCAAGTGTTTCTCGGCGGACAACTTTTAACTGGCCCAAAACACCCGGAACCGGGTGGCGGTCGTCCGCGCTGACGTCAGTGTCCGGTGCGGCCTTAGCCTGAGTATCGTTCGGCTGAGCCGCCGCCAGAAGGGGTTGTTCTGACGATGGGGGAATCTGATTTTCGACCACCGGTTCAGGATTGGCAACTGCATTCTGCTGTTGGGTTGCATGGGCTTTGTTCGGCGGTGGCACCAACGGCGAAATTTTATGCAGGCGGGCCTGATTATCAATGGCATTTTCCTGGGCTATGGGAACAGATTGTTTGGTCGGCAACCATCTGGGTATGGCAACGGCGCCCACAAGTACCAGCAAAATCACAACCGCGGCGATTTGCCAGCTGCGTCTGGAGCCACCGGCAAATACTCTGCGGATGCAGGATTGCACGAGAAACCAATTGGCCTTGCTTTTATTCTGGATGATCATTGTCAGGATGCTACGATGACAGAGATTGACAATTTTGCGCGGGTATCCTTTGGTTGCCCGATATATAGCCCACAGCGCCGGATAGGTAAAGAGTGCCAGGCGGTTTGCGGCACCGCTGGATTGATTCAGTCGATATTGAATCATGGAGCGGGTATCGCGAAAATTCATGGGCTTCAGCAAATGATATAGATTGATTCGATCCGCAAAATTTGCGTGTTCCTTGAGGGTCTGGTCAAATTCTTTTTGCGCAAATATGGCGATTTGCAACAATTTGTAATCGTTGGTTTCGAAATTTAAAAATTCTCTTAAAATTTCGAGACAGAAGACGGGGATCTTCTGGCCTTCATCAATGATCAAGACGATGGTCTTGCCATCATCCACTCCCTTTTCAAATAATATGTGCTTAATCTGTTCCTTGAGTTTGTAATCTTCGGTTTCGCCCGGAATCTTGTGGCCACTTAACATTTCGGCCACGTTTAAAAGAAACTCACGTTGCGTACCGAAGTAGGGATCCAATATCAGATGGGTTTCAACATCGGCATCTTCCGTAAACCGTCGTAACAATTGTCGGCACAACGTGGTTTTCCCGGTACCGACTTCACCAATGACTACGTTCAAGCCCCGTTTGAGTCGCAAGGATAATTCTAACCGTTGCAGGCAACTGACATGTTGTTGGGAGTCGAAAAAATAGTCTGGATCCGGAGAATTGGAAAATGGTTCTTTATGAAGGTTCAGGATACTGAAATAGTCCATGTCAATTATTTCATGCTCAGCTTATGGTTCTGATGATGTGTCTTCAACCGGTGCTTCCTCGAGCTCCTCACTAAACTGTTCATCCAGGATATGAGGGGTGATAAAAATCAAGACTTCATCCAGACTATCGCTGTTGCCCCGGCCTTTAAACAGATATCCGAGAATCGGGATATCTTTTAACCAGGGAACACCTTTTTCCGTATTGCTGGAATTTTCTTTACTTAGACCGCCGATGACTGTGGTTTGGCCATCATAAAGCAGTACGTTTGTGGAAGCTTTTTTGGTTTCGATTGAAGGTTGCCCCGCAACGGCATTGGCAAAGTCAAGTTCGTCTTTTTTCGTATTAATGTTCAGCTTTAAAGTATCTTCTCCAATGACATGCGGCGTCACTTCCAGGCTTAATACGGCCTTTTTGTACTCGATTTTTACCTCACCATTTTCAACCGTCTGGTACGGAACCTCTTGACCACTCTCGATTGTGGCTTTCTGGTTATCCAAAGTGGTGATGGACGGACTCGAAAGGATGTTTACCTTTCCTTCTGTTTGCAAAGCCGAAAGCTGGGCGGCCAGAATGCCGCCACCGATGTCCTGAAGCGCAAAACCCAGATTCAGCCCACCGGTACTGGTATCGGCCGGAAAATTGGATGCCAGCCCGGAATTCGGCTCGATACCGGTATCTACGGGAGTTCCAAAAACACCGGGCGCATTGGCCCCGGGTGTGACCCATACATCGCCATCGTTGTACAAGCCGCCCCATTGGATCCCCAGTTCCATACTGGCGTCTTTGGTGGCTTCGACGATATGGGCTTCAATTAGGATTTGGGGGGTCGGTTTATCCAACTCAATTATCAAGGGCAGCATGCGTTCCAGGTCGCTGTAGATGGCCTGGATGATAAGCGAATTGGTGTGCTCGTCCACCATAACGGATCCGATCGGTTGACCCTCATTTTTTGCTGAAAGAAACAGGCTCAAGCTTTCCTTCAGCTTGTTGGCATCGGCAAATTCATCTTCCACCACCTGGGTGACCAGTGGCTCCACCAACTCCATGTCTTTTTCTTGGGCTTTTATTTTTTGCTCGGTGGTGAGGTGTTCCAAGCTGCGATTTTTATCTTCGAGCGTGACGATGCGGATAATGTCGCCATCCCATGCATAGGACAGGCCTTGCGTGTTGAGGATACTCATAAATACTTGATCCCAGTCGGCATCCCGAACATCGATGTTGATGTTGCCTTTCACATTTTCATTGACAACAAGATTTAGGCCAACCGCCCGGGTTAGGGCTCTCAGCAAGACCGTCACATCCGTCTGATGCATGCGCATGGTAATTTTTTTAGTCGGCAACGGCTTCTCTTTTCTTGTCTCCTGTTGCTTGGCTTCAGCGACAGTCAGAACCCTGGGCGGAAGCTTGATGGTGCGTTTTTTCGATTTGGGAGAATGGCCTTTGGATTTTTCAGCCGTGGCCTTCCACTGTTTGAAAAAACGATCGGTGTCTTCCTGCTCCTGCTCGTGGGCACAGCCCATCAGCAATGCAAACAGGAAAAGAAGCACAAGCACCCAAGGTACAATTCTTGTATATGTGTTTTGTTTTTTCATTTTAAACGCCGATTCCTTTTATTCCAATGTAACGTTAACAGGTTCATCCAAAGGAACGGTAATCGTGTCCGGGCTGTTCTCAATTCCCAGGATGATCTTGTTGGGCATGATCCGTTTTACATAGTAGCCAGCATCGCTTAATTGCTCTCCGGTCTCATATTCACTGCCATTGACGATCGCGATCTGTTTGTCGGACGTTTGCAAATAGCCGGTATAGTACATTTGAACGGTTTGTACCGTTACCTCGGCACTGGCTTGAAAGGGCTCAGATGTCAGGGGTACCGCAGCCTTTAGAAACGGGTCTTGCGGCCAAACCTTTTCAGCCTGATCGATGATGTATTTATCAGCGGCGGAAATATATTCGTTGGACAGATTGGTGGCGGCATCGATGACAAACTTTTTCAATTCAGCAAGGGTTTGTCGCGAGCTTGTAACAAGGGTCCGGTCATCGGCATTAAAAAAGAAGTTATAACCGCCATAGGCGACAACGACGAGCATGAGCAAAATTATGATTCTTTCTCTATTCAGCATAGCACCAAGGGCCTAAGGCGCCAGGGGTTTTGGTTTTCCCGGCGCATTTAATAACGCACTGCGTATGTTTTGAAAATATCCTTATAAAATCGCGCAGCGATTTTTATTGCTCCTGAGCGATCCAGATTTTTAATTGGATTTTCTGTGATTCCGAATGACTGTCAATGCGTACAAATTCAATATGCTCCAAATAGGGTAGGGCCCCCAATTGGAGAATCATGTTCCGCAGATTCATAAAACTTCCGGTCATTTCAATGCTTACTTTTAATGTACCGGAATCCTCCAGTAAACCGCCGACATCGGTTAGGATGCTGATCAGATTGAAATCATTCTGTTGGATTATTTTCTGAATAATGGCAGCGAGATTCCCGGTTTCGTTTTTGGATAATCGAGCCTTTTGAGGAAAAGGAAGGTTATCGGGATCCTTAAATTTTGTTTTTTCAGTTAAGTCTGAAAATATGGGCGAGAGCAGTTTTTGCTCTTCGATCTGATTTTGAAGGGTATTGATTTCATAATTGATGTTACTGTAGGCCAAGTAGTTTGGGAATATCGACAGCAGTACGAATAGCAGAACACCGCCGCCCAATAGTGAAATGACCACAACGTTTCTGGAAGGAAGTTTGCTGTTCGCCATTGAAATATCCGTTGCCCTTTAAGTCCTGGCAATTAACGTTTGAGTTGCAATTTAAACGGCATTGATTGAAATGCTGTCTGAAACAAGTTTGTTTACAAATTTGGGAACGGTCAGCCCACTAAAAGGTTTCAGTTACACCAAATCTAGTTTTGCCGTAAATATTAAAACTTCTTGGTTGTCGAGAAATTTGTAGTCTTTGTCCTCGACACTGGGGGTTTCAAACATCGGAGAGCTTTTCAGCTTCACAATGTAACCGGCCAGGATCGAATCAAATGTGAGTCGATTACCCATGACAACACCTTCCATTTCAAGTTGCTGTCTGGGTGGCTTTTCGTTACCACTCGGTTTATCGCCCATATCGGCCTTAATGCTGAGTAAGCGAATTTCCGTGGGCGTAATCGACGAGATTTCATTGATGACGGCAACACTCTTGTATTTTTCGCCCAATTGCTTCAGGGACTTGCGCTTGTTCTGTGTGCGCGATGCCAAGTCAACAATGAGATTTTTATTCACCAAGGGTTTAAACTTCTCTATCTCGGCTTGAAGTTTCGCCAGCTCGATCCTTTTTTGGTCCAGTATCGTGCTTCCCCACCAGTAAAGACCAGCACAAATAGCCAGAAAACACAGAATGCTGGCAATTATGCCCCGGTTAACTTTGCGCGCATTTTCTGTTTTTTGTTTGTCCTTATAGGTATAAATAAAGTTTGGGGTCAGATTATTATTGGATAGTGCCATACCAATGGCAGGCGCAAAGGCCTCTTTTTCCGATAAAGTTCCCGGAATAGCGGCAATGCCCAAATAGCTCAGCTTGGCCGAGAAGGGGTTCGTGGTATCAACCGGTATATCAAGCTGCTGTTGCATGTAGACAAACAAGCGCTCGTAGACACTCATTTGACCACTCACAAAAATCCTGGTAATTTTATCTTTGTTAAAGTGAAGGTAGTAATGCGCCAGGGTTCTCTCGACCTGTTTGACCAAACGTTCAAGGGCCGGCTGGATCATACCAAATACGTCGTGTTCCTGAAGCACATGTCCGGATTCTTCCAACCGAATCGAATCTGAATTGGATATATGATCGAAGAAAATTTTGCGAGCTTGTTCGGTATCGAGAATATAGCTTTCATCTTCAATCCCGAAGATACTGCTCTCTGACGGTTCCGCCGATTGCTGGGCGATGTCCATCTTACTTTTTCCGACTTCCTGAGCTATCGCTTCGATCATACTGCGGATGCCTGCTTTAATGCCTCTGGAAAGCACCAAGTTGCCATCCGAGTAGATCACGATACGAGACCAATCTCTGCCGATAAAGAGGCTACAAATATCTTTTCCACGTGTATCGACGACTTCCGTCCGAAACAGGTTTTGCAGCCCAAAAGGTATAATGGATATCCCTGATAACGGAAACCCGATTTTTTCAAAAAGATTTCGTTGCTGGGCAATCTCCTGCCGCGGGGCCACATAGGCGAGTATTTCGATTTTATTGATGCCGTCTTCGACCACATCACCGAGGACCTCGTAATCGAATATCATCTCCTCCTCATTGAAGGAGATGTCTTTTTTCAGCGTCCAGTAGGTGGCATTGTCAATCTGTTTCTTCGAAACTTTTGGGATTTTAAGGTTACGCGTTTCTACCTTTGCTGATGAAATCGCGCTCCACAAGGCAAGCTTTTTACTGCGTCCACAAAATTTTTTTAAAGCGGATCGCAAAAATTCCGGAAATTTTGAACTGCTGGGCGACATGCCGGAGTCATATGGTATGCTGACGAAGTCGATTAATTCTTGGCGTTTTTCAGAGACCTGATTGACCATTGCCAGTTTTAATTCAGTATAGCCAATATCGATACCAACCGTGATCCGTTTGCGCATTGTTACAACGTTTGAAAACGATGAAGGTTGTTGCTTGGACGCCGAAGGGGGAGGGGATTCAGGGGGGCTTTTTGGCATTGTCTGGACACCTTCAGGCGATGGCTGGCTCTCCTCACCATTCTCTTTTTGGCGAATTAGGCCCAGTAACTTTTCCGTGGAAGATATTTCGTCTTTCTTGGCCAAAGGGGGGCTCCAATTAATGATTGGTTTAATTAGCGACTGATGGTATATATGTATATGATAAGTATAGAACTTTTACCGATAAATATATACAAAGTATATTTCTCATAAATGGAAGAATTTGTCAAGAAATAAAAGCCATAGACACCCTGAGATCCAACGCCCTTGAAAAATAAAAATTAATCTGCTTTAACACTCACCAAATGCTTTGGACAATGATTTACGCTTGGCATCTTAACAGCTGAAATCCATTGTGGAGATTGAATGAAAATTCGAGTTGGATTGACAGACAAAATGGTGCTGATCGGATTGGGAATCGCCGGGATTTACTGGATTCTGGATATCATCCTTTCGGTGTTTGTGGCTGATGATTTCAGTATCGGCAGTCGTCTTTTTGGCGTTGGGTATGATGATATCTGGCCACGTTTGATCGTTATTTGTCTATTTGTTATTTTTGGGTCGCATGCGCAATATACAATAAATGAGCGCAAAAAGGCCGAGGAAAAAAGCCGCAAGGAAGTCGCCACGCGTGAACGATTTCAGCGCTTGCTTTCACCCGATCTGGCCGATCTGGTCGTATCCGGCGCGTTGACTGTGGAAAAAGGTGGGGAAAATCGGATCGCGACCGTCATGTTTGTCGACATTCGTGATTTCACGGCGATGAGTGCCAATATTCCCGCTGCGGATGTGTTGCAGATATTAAATGAATATTACGAACTCATGGTCGATATCGTATTCCGGCATGAGGGCACCGTAGATAAATTTATTGGTGATGCCATGATGGTTATTTGGGGCGCTCCCGTGGCCCATAGTGACGATGCTGCCAGGGCATGCTATGCGGCCATCGATATACAGGCGGAAATTAAGGCATTCAACGCCGCTCTAATCGAGAGAGGTCATAAGGCAATTAATATAGGAATCGGCATCAATACGGGTAATTTGGTGGCCGGATATATCGGCTCAACGCAGACCATGAGTTATTCGGTTATTGGTGATACGGTCAATACGGCTTCGCGCCTCTGTTCAGCAGCCAAGGCAGGTGAAATAATCATATCCGAAAATACCAGCAAGGAAGTTAATTCACTTTTCGAATTAGCGGTCCACGAACCCATATTTGCCAAGGGCAAGGATCATCCTGTGAGCGTTTTCGGTATCAAGGGGAAGTTGGATCAGCCGGCACACTAAAATCGATACAGTGTAACTGTTTCATATTTTGCAAAAGTGATTGGGGTTCGAGATGATGAGAATCGGCATCGGCTATGATGTACATGCCCTGGTACCAAACAGAAAACTGGTCATAGGCGGGGTTGAGATTACATCTAAACAGGGACTTCAGGGGCATTCAGATGCGGATGTTCTGGCACATGCCCTCATCGATTCGCTGTTAGGTGCCGCCAACCTTGGCGATATCGGTCGGCATTTTCCCGACAATGATGAAAAATACCGGGACATCTCCAGTATGCAGTTGCTGCGTGAAACTGCAACGCTGATTGCCGATGCGGGTTGCACGCTTATGAATGCCGATGCCGTAATTATGGCAGAAGCCCCTAAAATGGCAAAATATATCAGCAAAATGCAATCGAATATGGCCCGGGCTTTACATGTTCGAACAGCTTGCATCCATGTTAAGGCGACTACTCAGGAGGGGCTTGGATTTATTGGCTCAGGTGACGGCATCGGTGCCATGTGTGTAGCCCTGTTGGACTGGAAAGGGTAATAGGCCGGGTTGATGCTTAATGGAAAAGAGAATTATACGGGAAAAAACATTAAGATGAGTATTTATGTATATAACACATTAACACGAAAAAAAGAGCTATTCGAGACCATTGAAGCCCACAAGGTGCGCATGTATGTGTGCGGCCCCACGGTGTACGATTCTTGTCACATTGGACATGCACGCTCGGTGGTCGTTTTTGATGTAATCCGTAAGTATTTGAAATCGCAGGGATATGAAGTCGTATATGTTCGAAATTTTACTGATGTGGACGACAAAATTATCCAGCGGGCCGCCGAGTTGGGCATGGCGTCCAATGCTCTGGCCGAACGTTACATTGATGAGTTTTATCGAGACATGCAAGCGCTGTATGTGGAGCCCGCCACTTTCGAGCCGCGGGTGACGGATCATATTGATGATGTTGTCGGAATCATAGAAATTTTAATCGATAACGGCAGTGCTTATGTTGTTGACGGCAATGTTTTTTTCGCTGTGGATTCATCCGAGGACTATGGGAAACTATCGAATCGAAAATTGGCTGATATGGCTGCAGGTGCGCGGGTGGCTGTTGATCCGCGTAAACGCAATCCTTTCGATTTCACGCTTTGGAAAACCGCTAAAAAGGGTGAACCGTCCTGGGGCAGCCCCTGGGGCCAAGGGCGGCCGGGCTGGCATATTGAATGTTCGGCTATGAGTACGCGCTTTTTGGGCGGTAAATTTGATATACACGGTGGTGGAGAGGATCTTATTTTCCCCCATCATGAAAACGAAATAGCACAATCGGAAGCCGTTCACGGCAAAGGATTTGTTCGCTATTGGATTCACAACGGCTTCGTAAATATCAATCAGGAGAAAATGTCCAAGTCCCTGGGTAATTTTCGCTTAATCAAAGATGTGGTTCAGCAGTATCACCCTGAGGTTGTCAGACTATTTTTACTGTCAAAGCAGTATCGCAAGCCTATTGATTTTAACCAAAAGGCCATGGAAGACTCGCGAATAGCATTGGACCGGATATATGCGCTCATCCTTCGGATCGAAGAAATCCTTAATGATGGTCCTCAATCCGAATCCAGGTCTCAAGAACCGCCCTTTTGGAATCAATTTTGTAAAGCTATGAACGATGATTTCAATACGGCTGGTGGTATTGCCGTAATTTTTAATACGGTTCGTCATGCCAACCGATTGTTGGATGAGTTCCGTAAAAAAACGGCCCCTCCCGAAACTTATCATGCTCTGGCCGCCGCCAGAGAGGAGATTTTGCACATGTCTTCGGTTCTAGGCATCGGACATCAAGATCCCGATACTTATTTTAAAACGCAACGAACTTCCGGGGGAAAATCCGAAGGCGTTGACACAACTATAGTTGAAAAACTGATCGCTGACCGGGAACATGCCAGGCAGACGAAAAACTGGGAAATGGCCGATCGAATTCGAGCCAAACTATTGGATATGGATGTCGTTCTTGAAGATCGGCCTGACGGCACCCATTGGAAGGTGGAAAGATAATCAGAATAACGAAGTCAGAAGACAGGAGTCAGCCCAGCCGTCGGCCCAAAAAACGGCCTGTTTGATCGAGAATGAAACTCATGAAGTTTCATAAGAGAATTCAGCCGTTGTTTGACCAAATGGCAGTCTTGCTTCGCATGCAGGAATGTTGGAAAGTTGAAAACCGGTATCGGAATCGGGATCGAAAAGTTAGGAACCGATGCCGATAGCGATTTTGATACCGATCCCAACAAACCCAACTAACCCAATAAACCCAACAAACTCTATAAACCCAATAAACCCAACAAACTCTATAAACCCAATAAACTCAACAAACTCAATAAACCCAATAAACCCAATAAACCCAATAAACTCAACAAACTCAGCAAACCCCAGCCATGTCCACATTTAAGCTTGTATCCGACTTTCAGCCCACGGGAGACCAGCCCAACGCCATCGAAGTCCTGAGCCAGAACCTAATGCGATCCGAGCCCCACCAGGTGCTTTTGGGTGTCACCGGTTCCGGCAAAACTTTTACCGTCGCCCATGTAATTGCCAAGGTCGGCAAGCCCGCCCTGGTGCTGGCCCCTAATAAAACGCTTGCTGCTCAGCTATACGGTGAGTTTCGGTCGATTTTTCCAGATAATGCGGTGGAATATTTTGTATCATATTACGACTATTATCAGCCCGAAGCCTATATTCCATCAAGCGATACGTATATCCAAAAAGACTCTTCGATTAATGAGATGATCGACAAGCTGCGTCATTCGGCTACGCGGTCGGTGCTGACACGCAGAGATGTTATTGTGGTTGCCAGTGTTTCCTGTATTTTTGGACTCGGGGAGCCTGAAGATTATCTGGCCATGCAATTGGCTGTTACAGAAGGCATGACGATAGAACGCGATGACGTCTTGGCACGGCTTGTGGCCATGCAGTATGAACGCAATGATTTTGATTTCCATCGCGGTGTGTTCAGGGTCCGCGGGGATCGCCTGGAGGTATTTCCCGCCTATGAAGACAGTACCGCCGTTCGGATTGATTTTTTTGGTGATCAGATTGAATCCATTTCCGAGATCGATGCCCTCAAGGGAGATGTCCAACGACGTATTCGGCAATTATCCATTTTCCCGGCCAGTCATTATGCCACACAGACAGAGAAAAGAAAAAGAGCCATCCACACCATTCAAATTGAACTGCAGCAACGAATTGACGATTTTCGACAAGGGCGAAAATTCATTGAAGAAC
>Ga0180435_10001780_pt1 | contig 22238 bp, 18 predicted proteins | sample SS_ome_3_FD_132467 | JGI IMG/M metagenome (GOLD analysis project Ga0180435, IMG submission 132467) | Hypersaline lake sediment archaeal communities from the Salton Sea, California, USA - SS_3_S_1 metaG | ecosystem: Environmental > Aquatic > Non-marine Saline and Alkaline > Hypersaline >...
ACTTGCGGCAGCTGTTCATACACTTCCTCGAGACGGTCCAGGGCGTCCATTTGACGCAGTTGGCCCACCAGGTTGGACAACATGCCACCGGGAACCTGGTGTATGAGTACGCCGGTGTCAATGACGCTCAACTTCGATTCATTCATCAGGTGACGGTATTTCGGGGCGATCTTTTCAAAGTATTGACCTATCTCGGAGAGTTTCTGAAGATCGAGGCCCGTATCTCGCGGTGTTCCCCGGAGTGCCACGACAATCGGTTCTACGGCGGAATGTGAATTGCGCAAGGCGAAGGGTGCCAGGCAACAGTCCAGGATATCGACCCCGGCCTCAATCGCTTTTAGAAACGTCATGGGGGCCATTCCGGACGTATAGTGACTGTGTAGTTGAAGGGGGATGGAGATTTCCTTCTTGATCGCCGTCACGAGATCAAAGGCGTCATCCGGCGACATCAGGCCCGCCATGTCCTTCAAACAAATGCTGTCCGCGCCCATTTGTTCCAAGGCCTTGGCCTTTTCCCGGTAGTAATCGATGTTAAAGACGTCACCGCCCATTTTGGGCTCGGTGAGTGAATAGCAGATGGTGCCCTGAAAGTGTTTTTCTTTTGCCTTGATGACTTTGACACAGGTTTCGAAGTTTCTAAAATCATTGAGTGCGTCAAAGACCCTGAAGATGTCTATTCCCGCATTGCAGGCGGTTTCGACGAACGCCTCGGCAACGTCGTCCGGATAGTTTCGGTAGCCCACCAGGTTTTGTCCCCGTAACAGCATGGAAAAAGGGGTCTTCTTCATGTACTTTTTCAGGGTCTTGGGCCTGTCCCAGGGGTCTTCGTTCAAAAAGCGATGCATGGCGTCGAAAGTAGCACCGCCCCAGACTTCCACAGCGAAAAAACCGATCTGGTCCATTGCCTCGGCAATGGGAACCATATCCTCCGTTCGCATGCGGGTGGCAAAGAGCGACTGGTGGCCGTCCCGGAGGGTCAAATCCATGATCTTCACCGGGCGGGGTGCCGTTTGATCAGTCATGAGTTTTTCTCCCTTGGCTTTTTCCATTACGCGTCAATGGTTTTAGATGTTCCAAGGACTGGGCGAACCATCGGCGGTTTGGTTTCCGATACAAAGGTGCACAAGACATCGGGAGCGCCATACGCACCCAACTATGGCGGCTTAGATAAACGTCGGGGGGGTGCCCACGGTGAAATATCGGGCCTGAACATCTCCGATATTACGGGCCCCATGCGGCACATCCGACCTATGACATAGCACGTCACCCGGTTCAAGGACGAACGCCTCGTTTCCAACAACATATTCGATGCGACCTTCCAGGACGATGTGGACTTCTTCCCCTTCGTGGATATAGGTTTCCAGTGTTTCTCCCGGCTCGATGGTCGCCACGATCCCTTCCATTTTTTCCGTCTTAAACTTCAAACGAAAGAAGCGGTCCGTCATTTTCCTTGCCGCCTGATACTGTCCGACGCGCTTCAATATCGGATTGCCCATCATTTCCTCCTAGGGTTGATTCTGCTCGCTCTCCAATTCAATTCCACATTTTGGACAAAAATCATAATCATCCATAACCTGGGCGTTACAATTGCGGCACAATTCCATGACAGGCCCCAGTTCCATTAAAAGCTGGCCTTTCTTTACGGGAACCATCTTCTTGTCTTCCTTGTAATCGGCAAACATGACCACGCGCTTTACCACCCCGTCGATGGGGGCGGTGACGGCACACTCTGTTTTCATTACAGAGAGATTCATCACTTCCTCCCCCGCCCGGACCGGGTCTCCTGGTTTCTTGGTCACCTTCCAAAGGTCGGCATCGAAAGGTGCCGCAATGTGAAACGGATTTTCCGGATTGGCCATTTCTTCTTTGCTTTCAGATGCTATGGACGGGGCCACCTTGACGTCTTCCACAAAAACCTCGTAGTCGAGTTGGTACCTCACGCGCCGCGTGCCCCGACGTCTCACCCGGCCCACCCGGAGGATCTTTATGGTATGCACTTTCCCATCCGAAGTGGCGAATTCACGATCGGTACCCGGTTTCAGGCCTTCAAACCATATGTCGTCCGGGATGTGGTTGGGATCGCCATAAGTCTCCAGATTCTTGATCAATTTCAATGCATCTCCCGGATGATTCAGGTAGTTCACAATTTCGTTTTCCGTCGGTGTCCGGCCGATGTGTTGGGCCAATTCCTTTTCCGTGGCTTCCATATCCACGGGCGGCAAGAAATTCAACGGGCTTTCCTCCGTCCGTTTGGCCTGGGCGTCCCGCCATGTTTTTCCGAAGGCGGAGTGATAGACCCAGTCCTTCGGCCAGCCCAAGGGGAGCTTGCCGAATTTACCCAGAAGAAGGTTTTTGAAGGCATCGTTGGCATGGGAAAACAGAATCAGCCGGTCCGCCTTGGTTTGATCATCGAGTTCGTCTTCCGAAGTGCTGGTCACGGCCTTCAGCAGATCAATCATCCGCTGGACTTCCGGCATCCCTCCCCGTTCATATGCCTTGGCGGCCATCATGTACCCGTTTGTCCAGGTGATCTGAGATCCCGGTGTGACATCATGGTACCGGATAATTTTCCGGCACAGTTCGAGGATAAGCAGGATATGGGGCAACAGGAACGCATGGCCTTGTTTCATTGCCGCTTCCTGGCTGCTCGAGGTGGCCCCACCGGGTAAACCGTGACGCGTCACATCGTGATCGGGCCCCAAAAAAGTCGGTCTGCAATAGGCGTCGTACACGGGCATGACTTGCTTTAGGGCAAAGCCGGCCTCCCGGATCTTGTCCTTATCGAGCCGCGTCTTGAGACCGAGTTCGCCTTCCACGTATGCGGCTACCGGCAGAACGGCCGCCTGACTGTAAAAGCGGACCGCCGGGCCATCGGCCACATCCAATATCTTGGCGCCGGCCTTTGCCGCACTGCCCAGAGAGGGGACCGCCAGGCCGTCTGTTTTGTGGCGATGGTATTGAACAACCAGCTCCGGGTATTGGTCCAGAATGGATGAGATAAGAGCGCTGATGAATCGGGGTGGACAGACACCGGCCATGTCTTTGAGACCGAGTATAATCTGTTTTGATGCGTCGTCCTTGCCGCAATCCAACACGCGGCCCACCATGGAAAGGATGTCATCCAGGACCGACAGGTAATGCGCCACGGTAAACCCCTCAGCCCAACTCATGCTGATAGCGGGCTGAAAGATACGGTTTTCCGCCTGCAGGACGATTTCCGCAAAAGGCACCATGTTTTCGATGTGGTTTAGAAAATCAAAACACCGTATGACGTGATAATGTTTGACAATCATCCGCCCCGTACGGGCCATGACTTCCCTGGATTGGGGGGCGTACCCCAGGATGTTGGTGGACCGTATGAGGATCATTTTCTGGGTGTGAGGGGCAAAGCGGTTCCATTCCTCCGCTTCCATCCACGGATCGGTCATGCACCCGAGCATGGCCACATGGTAATGAGCGCCGCCTCCGTTTTCGATGGACACATACCCACACTGGTCGAGGAGCGGCCCTGTCCGCCGGTCGTCATAGAGGCGAAATCGGTTTCCCGATTCGGACTGGGTGACGTCTCGCGGGGTGGTGTTGCAGAATTCTACATATTCCGAGTTCCGGAGGCAGTTCAGTACGACCTCCCGGTGATCGTCGGGTTTGAACGGCGGTTCATATGCCTTCTTTTTTCCTTTGCCCGAGGAAGAGACCTGTGTTTGAGGCATGGGACCCAGTCGGGTGTCTTCAAATTTTCGGTATCGCCCCAGCCCCAGATAGGGATTGTGTCCCATAGCGGTGATTTCGGCGATCAACTTGGCGGTTCGGATATGTTCCGACACGACATCGCGGTAAGACACCAGGTCCGGGGTCTGCCCGATGAATCGGGTATGGATTTCTCCGGCCTTGAATTCGGGGTGGGTGACGATCTTCTTATGAAAAGGAACCGTCGTTTTCAGCCCGTCAATAAAATATTCCGACAAGGCCCGTTCCATAATGGCCGTCGTTTTTCCCCAGGTACGGCCATAGGTCATGAGTAAGGATCCTAATGAATCATAGGCCTTAGGGAACTCGTAATCTCCGAACACACAAGAGTCGACACGGACGCCCTCACCACCTGGAGACAAGTAACGGGTGATGGTCCCTGAGTTGGGCATGAAGTCGTTTTGAGGATCTTCAAAGTTAATCCGGCACTGCATGGCATACCCTTTGGGGGTGAGTTGGTCTTCCGTGAGTCGCAGTTTTTGGCCGAATGCAATGCGGATCATTTCTTCTACGATATCGATGCCGTAAAGAAGTTCTGTGATGCCGTGCTCTACCTGGAGACGGGTGTTAGCCTCGATGAAATAGAAATTCCCCTTTTCATCCACCAGGAACTCAATGGTGATGATGGAATCATATTCCACGGCGGTAACCATTTTCAGGGCTGCTTCCTTCAGGGCTTGGCGCAATTCCGGGGTCATTCCCTTCCATGGCGAAGGGGTGATTTCCAGAAGTTTCTGATATCGCCGCTGGCAAGAGCAGTCTCGTTCGTTGAGGGCCACGGCGTTTCCGAATTTGTCGCAGATGACCTGTATTTCCAGGTGTCTGACCACCGGCAGAAATTGCTCTACATAAAGGTTTGGGTTGCCGAAGCTGGCTTCGGCCATGCTGGAGGCGGTGGAAAACTCGTCTTCCAGTTCGTCTTGCGAGTTGACGACCACGACGCCCCTTCCGCCGCCGCCGCCCTCGCTTTTCAGCATGATGGGAAAGCCGATCTTTCCCGCCAGTTCTTTTGCTTCTTCTACGGAAACCGCGCTGTCAGAGCCTTCGATAACCGGTACACCGTTGGATTTGGCCAGAGACCGGGCTTTGACTTTATTTCCCAGACTTTTCATGGGCTTTTCGGAAGGACCGATGAAAACAATATTGTTTTCATCGCACATATACGGGAAACGGTTATTTTCGGCCGCAAACCCCCAGCCGGGATGAAGCGCGGCGATATTCCGTCGCTTCGCAATCCGAACGATTTCCTCTATGTCGAGATACCCATTGATGGTCGTCAAACTAAAGGCTTGGTCCGCCTTCGATACATGAGGGGCTGTCTTGTCTATGGGGGTAAAAAAAGCGGCATATTTGGCGCCGATTTCTCTAATTGTTCGTCCCACCCGAAGAGCCGGGACCCCCCGGTTGGCCACACCGATGGTGACGTTTTTGAAATTTGGGTTCATGGAAACATCCTCTCCTTTCCGCTTCCCGATTTCCACGGTGCATATTGATTAGGTGACCATATTAAACGGCAGACTGCCCTTTGTCTAGGATTTTCATCAAGTTGTCTGCAGGCGGACCTCGGCGGGGTTCCGTAGAGGGAAGAACCTGTAAAATAAAACGGTTAGACCTTAGAATAGGATACTTTTTCCAAAAGATCAGACGAGGCACTCGGCAGCGGGCTATTTCTGATTGTTCAACGCTTTTTCCACGAAATTTCCATCCGAAAGGGAAAGAACCCGGTCTGCAATTCGACTTACCTGATCGAGATAATGAGAAACCACGATAAGCGTACAGGTGTCTCTGAGAGAACGCAGTAGTTTCTCGATTACGGCGGCGGATTTGGAGTCCAAGGAGGAGGTGGGTTCGTCGAGTAACAAGATTTCGGGTTCCAGGACGAGGGATCGGGCGATACACAGGCGTTGCTGTTGGCCGCCTGACAGGGTTGTTGCATCCTCGCTGAGGCGGTCTTTGACCTCCCGCCATAAATAGGCGCGCTCCAGGGCTTTTTCCACCTTATCGGTAATGAGGTTTTTGTCCTTCTTGCCTGCGAGCTTCAGCGGAAAAGCAATGTTTTTGTATATGCTCATGGGGAGTGGATTGGGTGCTTGAAAAACCGTACCCACCAGACGCCGAAGTTCCGGTGGTGGGAAAGACCGGTCGTAGATGTTGCGAAAGTTCCCGTCGAATTTGATGCCTACACTGCCTTCCATCCTGGCCTCGGGGGTATTTTCCCAAAGACGATTCAGCGTCATCAGAAAGGTTGACTTGCCGATTCCCGACGGCCCCACGATGGCGGTAAGGGCATGTTCTTCGAATTCAACGTTTATATCCTTTAAAACCGGACGGGAATGATGCCAAAAGCATAACTTGTCGACTTTTATTTTGATCTCGCGAGACATACGATTTTCACGTACGGTAGAGGGAATAGTATGCCAGTTGTTTCTTAATTACAAAGGCACTGAAAAAGAGTATGACACAGAGTGTCAGAAGGATAATCGCTGCGCCATAGCCTGTCAACAGTTCCTGGCGGTCTGCGTATTGGGCGGAAATGTAGTAAATATAAAAAGGGAGGGCTTCATAATTGGCAAAGACGGAATGAGGAACGCCGGCTGTTGCCACGACACCGGTAAGCATGATGACGGCTGTATCCTCGGCACAGCGGCCGATAGCCAAAATGACGCCGCTTGCTATTCCGGAAAGCGATTTGGGGATCAGAACGTAGAAAATGTTTTGAAGCTTTGTTGCTCCGAGCGCCAAGGCGGTAAGGCGGGTTTCCGAAGACAAATTTTCCAAAGAAACCTGTGTGGTTCTGACGATGTATGGCAGGACCAACAGTGCCAGGGCAAGACTGGAGATAAGAAGGCATGGATAGATGTCCTCGGAAAAATGCTTATGTAAAACCAGGGCGACGGAGAATCCAAAAAGGCCCACCACAATAGAGGGGATACCCGCGAGGATATCAAGCAAAAGATTCAGCGCCCGGTTAATCTTCTTTCCCGCATACTCAGCCAGATAAATACCGCTGGCGATCCCCACGGGGATAGCCCACACAACGGAAAGCAAAACCAATAAAAGAGTGCCGACAATGGCCGGAAACAAACCATCGAAGACTTGCCTTTTGAGTAACAGGGCATCGACAGGGTCGGTGTTGCCAAAGATCAGCTTTAGATTGAGTGTTTCAGCACCTTTGATGATCAGGTATCCGACGATACAGAAAATAGTCGTCACCAGTAACAGGGCGCTGGCCCAGGCACAACCCAACAGAAACTTTTCAAAAAAACGGTTCAAAGTGTGGTTTTCCTGTCGGACGGGTTGAAGGCTCTAATGCCGATTACGGCAAGGGTGGTAAACATGTAGAGCACGATGCCGCAGGCAAAGATAGACTTAAATTCAAGGCTTTCATAATCAGCGGCGATGACCAGGGCGATATGAGAGGTTAGCGTCCTGGCTGAATCCAGGACCGACCCGGGTGCCTGAACCGCATTTCCGGCGATCATCAGCGCGATGAGGGTGTCGCCCAGCGCTCTTCCCGTGCCTAGAACCAGACCTGTGAGGATTCCCCGCCAGGCGCACGGCAAGACGATATAGAGCAATTTCTGAACGCGACTGCCGCCAAGCGCATCTACGGCATTCAGGTAGGAAGCCGGCACCTGGTTAAAGCTGTCGCTGAAAAAAAGGATCATGGTAGGGGATACGAGAACCGCCAGCATGAGTGAGGCCGAAAGGACACACATGCCGGAGCCCGCCTGGAAGAGTTCTCGGATGAAGGGGACGAGCAGAAAAACGCCGACAAAGCCGTATATCACCGTCGGTACCCCGGTCATAAATTGAACGATGCGTTTGAGAAAAAGGCTAACCGGTCTGGGACCCAGAACGCTGATGAGGGAAGCACAGCCGAGACTCAAAGGACAGGCGAACAGGACGCCGAGAAAGGCAATAGCTAAGGTGCCCATTACCATGGGGTAGATGCCGTACAGTTCCTGCCGAGGAGACCACGGTTGGGTCAAAAGATCAAAAAAAAGGCCTCCCGTTAAAAGAGGGAGGCCCAAAACAATCATAAAACCAAGAATCAGAATAGTTAACGACGCACTGACAGAAGCCGATAAAAGCAACACTTTTTCGATCAGCTTTTCGTGAATTTTGATCATTTCACGGGCACAAAGCCTTTTTCACTGACAATCTCTTGGCCTTCGGAGCTCAGGAGGTAACCAATCATCTTTTCGGCCAGACCGCCGGGCTTTCCTTTTGTGTTGCTGTATAGCCCCCGGGCAATCGTATATTTCCCTTTTTTTACGTTATCCAATGTGGGTGCGACTCCACAGAAGGTGACGGCGCTTACCGTGTCGTCGATATGCCCCACGGATACGTAACCAATGCCATACGGGTCCTGGGCGATGGCGGATTTCATGGCCCCGTTGGAAACCACAAAGTTGGCTCTAGGTGTGATGTCGCCTTTCGCGAGTGCCTTCTTCCAGAAAACAGCCCGCGTGCCGCTGGCCTCATCCCTGGTATAAACAGTGATCGGCTTGTCCGTTCCACCGAGTTGCTTCCAGTTGTTGATTTTTCCAGCAAAGACGTTCCGAGTTTGCTCCTTGCTTAATGACGTCACGGGATTTTTGGGGTTTACCACGATTCCCACACCATCGATGGCCCACTTAAACATATGCAGGTTGTATCGCTTGATTTCCTCATCCGTGGGTTTACGGCCTGAGTTGCCGATGTCGATTAAGCCTTCTCCCACTTGCTTAATACCCACACCGGAGCCACCACCGGCGATGCTGATTTGAATAGCGGGGTTGTATGTCATAATACGTTTTGCCGCCTCTTTCACCACAGGGATGTGAGCGGTGCCGCCTGCGATTTTTACCGTTCCCTTTTCGCCCTTGAAAGCTTCCAGGGCAGTTGCATTTGCATTACTGCCGAACACCAATGACCAACCGACCAGAAACACGCTAACCAGAAGTGTCTTTGCCTTCATACGACTCTCTCCTCTCAATGTGCATTACAAAGTAAAAGTATGGAACAAATGAAGACGCTACCGTGTCATCGAGACGTCGTCAAATAGGTAATATCGATGAAGTTGGGTTGTTAATATAGCTTCCGTCTATCTCAGTTCGCTGTGCGAGTAATAAAGGTTCTTAATCGTTTCTCGCACTGATGGCATTGCAAAGGATCTACGAATTCATAGGTCTTGGCTATGACCATGCATCGAAAAGATCAATATTATGTATTGGAATTGTAAGATGCTCTGTGGGAAAATGTCATCAAGATATCACGTTCAAAAGCAGAACTTGATATGTGCAGCGGCAACGGTGCTGGTGTGCCCCGCGGTCTTCAAAACCGTTGGCCTCGCGTGAAAAACGAGGAGGAGGTTCGATTCCCCTTGCCGCTTCCAAAAAAAATTCCGTAAAGGGATGGGTGAACATGGATTACATTGTTGCAGGAACTGCCGGCCATGTAGACCATGGCAAAACCGCTCTCGTCAAAGCGCTGACCGGTGTCGACACGGACACACTGAAAGAGGAAAAGCTCAGAGGACTGAGCATTCACGCCGGATTTGCCCCCTATACAATGTCTTCTGGCGAACGGATTGCCTTTGTGGACGTGCCCGGGCACGAGCGCTTTGTTAAGAACATGATCCGGGGGATATCTGGAATCGACATTGCCGTGCTCGCGGTAGCCGCCGATGACGGGGTCATGCCGCAGACAAAGGAGCATCTGAACATCTTGCAGTTATTGGATGTCAAGGAGGGGGTAATCGTCGTTACGAAGGTAGATTTGGTCGATGACGAGCTGGTGGGGCTCGCCATAGCGGAGATAGAGGAGGTGGCTGAAGGTACTTGTCTTGAAGGCGTTCGCTGCATTCCGTTTTCGTCCTTGACGCGGACGGGAACCGAGGAATTGGAGGCCGAGCTTTCCCGTTTGTGTCGAAAAGCGGTGCCGAAAGACCGCGGTGGCGTTTTCTCCCTGCCGATCGACCGTGCATTTCACATACGTGGATTTGGGACGATTGTCACGGGAACCATTACGTCAGGAAGCATCAATCAAAAAGATGCTGTAGAGATCTATCCATCCGGCTTTCATGACATGGCACGGTTTCTTCAGGTTCATGGGGAAGAAGTCAAAACAGCATGTGCGGGCCAACGGGTAGCCATAAACCTGTCACGGATACCATTGGTCAAAATTCGAAGAGGAATGGTGATCGGCAAGAGGGGAGGCTTGACATCAACACATATGGTCAACGCCGAATTTCAGTATCTGGCTTGTCAAACCAAGCCTTTAGAAAACTTCACCCGCGTGAGGTTTCACACGGGAGCCAGTGAAACGAATGCGCGAATGGTATTTATCGACAAGGAGATCATTGAGCCGGGAGAAAACGCGTTGGTTCAATTTCGTCTGTCCGAACCTGTAACACCCCGCCCGCTGGACCGATATATCGTCAGATGTTTAAGCCCGGTGACTACTATAGGGGGCGGAACCGTCTTGGAGATCGAAAAAAAGAAATACAAGAAGACTAATATGTCGAAAATCACCCATCTTAAACTTTTGATGAAAGGTGCCGAGGAGCATATCATAGAAAACGCGTTAAAAGATCGAAAAACGTCCCTTGCTACTGTTGAAGATCTCAGCGTTCAAACCGGTATCGGCATGGCTAAAATTGAGGGTATAGTAAAAGCACTGGAGTACAAAGGCGATGTCGTTCGGCTCGGAATCGATCGGTTGCTTTACAAGACAAACGGAGAAAATCTGGAGAAGGATGCTAGGGAGGCAATAGAGCGGTTTCACGAAAAGCATCCTTTGAAGATGGGTATCTCGAGGGAAGACCTTCGCCGGACCGCTATGAGTAATGTGGATACTCAGTTGTTTACGTATCTGTTGACTCAACTGGAAAGAAAGGGCGTGATAGCCACCACTGACGGAAGGGTCTGGATGACCGGTTTCGAGGCCACCTTAAGTCCTCGTCAAGAAGGAATAAGGCGGACAATAGAGGTATTAACCACCGACACCCTGATGTTAAACGCCAGTTTCCTCCTGGGTAGATTCGACGAAAGCGAAAGTCGGGAGGTGCAAGAGGTCATTTCCTATCTAGTCCGTACCGGTGAACTGATATATATAGAGAAATCGAATTTGCAAAAAAAACATGCCTTGCGAAAGGGAATATACCTCCACAAGAAATCACTGGCAGGAGTCAAAGGGCTGGTCCGAGATCACATTAAGGAGCATGGACAGGTAAGCATGCACGACGTAAAAAACCTGACAGGAACAAACTGCAGTTGTGCGGGGGCTTTACTGGACCACCTGGACACCATTCGGTTTACTTTGCCGGTGGGCGAAAACAGGGTCTTGTGGAGAGATGGCAGTCAGGTCAAGGGTTCGGTAACGTCTCCGGGATCCTTCGCCACGAAAAACAAAGAGGCCGCCGGCCTTTAGACCGTGGTGGCGTCTTGTTGCTTCTGGTCCTTAAGAAATCCTATAAACGCTTGGCAAAGCGGAGACTGAGTCCGTTGTTTGTCCGTTATCAAGTAGAATGAACGACAAAGCGAAATCCCTTCTATGGAGATTCTTCTTACCATCCCCCTTTTTGTATCTTCTTCAAATGCACATGGGGAAAGAATGGAGACACCCACCCCGGATTTAATGGATTGCCGAACGGCTTCCGTACTGCCCATCTCGGCAACGACGTTGAGATCCGCAATCCAATGTCCTGCACTCTGCAAAGCCACCTCAATGGCGGTTCGTGTTCCGGACCCAACCTCACGCAGAATAAACGGTTCTCTTGCCAACATTTCTATTGAAACAGAATTCTCGTTTGCCCACTTGTGGCTTGCCGAAACGAACAGGTACATTTGGTCTTCCATGAACGGTTCTTCTGCAAGTTGCGGTTGACGGGCCGGAGTACCCACTACCCCCAGTTCCACTTGCCCTGTTGAGACATTGCAAATAATACCTGCCGAGTCTCCCTGAATCAGTGTAATGAATATATCCGGATATGTCTTCTTGAAGCGTGCGATCAGAGCGGGCAAAATGTAGCCTCCCGGGATAGTGCTTCCACCAATCGTGAGGTGACCTATCATTTTTCCTTGAAATTCTGCCAGGGCTTTTTCCGTGTCTCCTTTCAGGTGCAACAGTTGTTTTGCATAGTCGTACAGAAGTTGCCCGGCCTTGGTCGGAGCGGCCGTGCGTCCCAAGCGGTCTACCAACTTGCAGGAAAAGTGGTCTTCGAGATCTTTGATATGGCTGCTTACAGTTGGCTGAGACAGTCGAATAGCAGCTGCCGCCTTTGAAAAACTGCATTGTTCAACAACGCTGCAGAAAACTTGGAGTCTCCACAAGTCCACCGTCAAAACCTCCATGCTGAAAAATCATGGTAATGGGTCCCGCGCACGTAACGCTCATGTTTGGCGAAATCACTTTTGAAGAATTGCTTGCCCTTTTCCGTCTTGCACATGTGGTGAGCAAGTTTTCCATACCTGCCCAGCCTGCTTATCACCAATACATAATTTCAATGCACATTTCACATTTCAATAGGTATTGTCTATTCAACGTCCGGCTTTAGAAGGGAAGGCCGTATGATACGACCAATAGATATCTCGCGAAAGATAACCTCTGTTAAATTGATATTTGCTATTGGACGTGTCGGCAGTAGTGCCGTAAAGTAACAATGGATTGCGACGTGTCCATCATCGCAACCTCTGTTCAAGCCCCAGGGAAACCCAGGTCCCTGGGGCTTTCACTTTTCGCGAAAAGGCCAAGCCACCAGTTTCAATGGGGCGTTGACTCGGCTGGCGCGACCTGAGTCGTAGGCGGTATCGGGGGGCAGTGTTCGATTCCGGTTAAAAAACCGGAGTTTTACTGTGAGTCCATAGATTTGCTTTCTATTTTTTGGATTATAATATTTATATTATCTATTGGACATATAGGTATAAATGGAGGTATAGTCAAAATGAGGTAAAAACATTCCTCCTTTCTTTCTAGGGGCAGAGCACGGGTTCTGTGCTCTGCCCCGCTTTTCCAGAGAGTGCAAATGAAGCAGAGGCAAGATAACGACTAGCCCAACGCATATTTGCCCCCCGTAGATGCAGCATACTCGGCTTTCCTGAAGGGTAAGAAACATGGGCGTTTTTCTCCGTCCCCTGGATGTCACCAATAGTGAATTCGACAACATCGATCAAAATTCGCTGAAACACTTATCAGTATTAGTTTTAAAGTCGTTCTGACATGTTTCTTATACAATGTTAGGGTTTATGTGAGTTTTGCACGGTGTTGCGCCCGGAGGTTGTTATCCAGGGACTGATCGGTGCGCCCGCCCGGGTTCATTGGTGAGATGCCGGTATCTAATACCTGAATGTGTGTTTGTGCCTCATTGACTGTCATTGATTGCTCTTTTTGTCGGTTTGCAGTTTTGCCGGGGTAAAGATCCCATGCCGGGGTAAAGCAGCGATCTTCTCTCGCGGCAGAGCCATGATTCTGTGGCGTGATGACAGCGAGACAGGAATAGAAATTGTCGATAATAAAAAGCAAGAACTATTGGTATTACATATTGGATTAATTTTGGGTTGTAGAATAATCTGTAGAATGACACTGAAAATGGAGCCCAAGGGACCTGAACGATGCCTGGATGGAAAAAGGTTCTGTTCTCACCGTGGCCATATCGATTGGTCCGGTGTGTGATCGGACTGATCTTTGTGTGGGCGGGTGCGGTCAAGTTGGCCGACCCCAAAGGATTTGCCGAAATCATTTCCGTATATCACCTGGTGCCGGATGTTCTTCTGGTACCGGTGGCCATTGGGTTGCCCGCCTTGGAGGTGCTGGCCGGACTCGGGTTGGTGTTTGACGTGCGGGGGAGTCTTCTCACTATTGTGGTGCTCCTGCTTCTTTTTGTGGGTGTGTTATGGTTCGGGATTTTGAAAGACCTCCACATCGATTGCGGCTGTTTTTCCACCGCTGAACTGGCGGAGCATGACACACTCCGGGAAGCGATGTACCGCGACATTGCGATGATGGTGGCTGCAGGGTATCTATTCTGGTGGCGCCGAGTGGTTCCATTTTGGTCCCCCCGGCGCTTGCCTGTGAAAAAGATCGTGACAAATTAACAAAAGGAGGATGAAAAGAAATGGGTAGCAAGAAAGCGGTTGTTTCGGTTTTGATCTGTGCGGCATTTGTTTTAGGTATGGCGACCAGTGGATTCTGTTGGGGAAAAGACGAGCTTGAACTGGAAGCCAAAGCGGTGAAGCTTGTGCGCGAGGTGGAGCGGGGTGACTACAAGATTGTAACTACCGAAGAACTCAAGGGATGGATGGATGAGGGAAAAGATATGGTTATCGTGGATACCATGCCCTATGAGGCCAGTTACAAGAAAAATCATGTTCCCGGTGCCGTGCAGTTTCTCTTCCCGATTCCCGATATGGATACCTGGGATACAGCGGAAACGGCCGGCAAGACGAAAGCGGATTACGAAAGGCTTCTGGGGTCCGACAAGAATAAGCCGATCGTCGTCTATTGCGGATTTGTGAAATGTACCCGGAGCCATAACGGAGCCGCTTGGGCGAAGAAGCTCGGCTATAAGAACGTTTATCGGTATACCGGTGGGGTAAAGGCGTGGGACGAAGCCGACTATCCGATGGAGGAGGTGGAATAGGACCTACCGGATAACCAGATTGGGATAAACCCTGCCCGAAGAAATCTATTGGAAATGAGGCGGGAGGGAGGGCGCTCCTTCCCGCTTCCTGCTTGAGGTTTTATTTTGCGAGATGCCATTTCGAGCTTTGAGCGCTGCGTCCATCCCGCCCGCCCATCGGCATGCTCGCTGTGAATGCACACGAGTGGGCTGTCCATCCATTTCATCAGAACAGGTAGACAACATGTCGAGTAATCGAATAACAGGTGATATGAAAGCGAAAAAAGGGTTTTCAAGACGCTCTGTTTCGGCAGTTCGCAAAAACTACTGGGCGCGGTATTGTCTGGTCCTTTTGACTGGTGTGTCTCTTTTGGTAATGTCTTCATTGTTTGCCTTTGCCGAAGAAGACTTTACCGAGGATGATAAGGAAAAGCAGCGGGTCGTCTATGATCTGTACAATGACTACAAGGAGTCATTCCCGGATGTGCGAGAGATTTCAGCGCGGGAAGCCATGGCACTCATGAAAACGAAACCGGTTGTGTTTGTGGACACGCGCAAACCGAAAGAGCAAAAGGTTTCCATGTTACCGGGTGCCGTAACGGAAAAAAGGTTCAAAAATAATATGGAAGGCTATGAGGGGCATGTTATTGTCGGGTATTGTACGATCAGCTATCGGAGTGGAAAATTGGCCGAAGAGTTGAGTGACAGAGGGATTGAAATGTTGAATCTCAAAGGTGGTATGCTGGCGTGGGTCCATGAAGGAGGAAAGGTTTACGATCGGGATGGGGAGACAAAGCGGGTGCATGTATACTGGAAGAAATGGAATTATCTTCCAGGGGGATATGAGGCCGTCTGGTAGAGAGGGAATAAACGGTGCTGCGGCAAATCGTAACAGAGGTTTCCCGAAAGCAACTTCAAGAAGATCTTGAAAAATACAAGACATATGCCCTCGAACTGGGTGCCACGGACGCAAAAATCATCCGTTCAGAGGACGTGGTTGTCGAGTACCGGGTTATTGCCAAATGTCTGGTTCCCCGATGTCCGGTAAGCGGGACCAACGTTAATTGTCCACCTCATTCACTGGCTCCGAAAAAGGTTCAAAGGTTGATCAATGAATTTCAGTACGGTATTTTCTTTAAAGTGGACGGACCCTATGAGACGTCCGTAACAAAAAGCCAACAAATGAAGATGAAGAGCCTGGAGGTTGTGGGAAGGTTGGAGGCCCGGACCTACTATGACGGTTACTACCTGGCAGTCGGTTTCGGGGGGGCATCGTGCAAAACGACCCTTTGTCCCGAACAGGACTGTAGTGCCTTGAAACCCGGCGAGGCGTGTCGCCATCCCCTGAGGGGCAGGCCTTCCATGCATGCGGTAGGGATGGATGCCTACAAGATGGCTGCACAGGTGGGGTGGGAGATCTATCCCATCGGAAAAGAGACCCAGGCAACAGAAGTTCCCTTTATAACCCATCTCGGACTTATACTCGTCCATTAAGTCGACACCTTCCCCCGCTCCGGCTCCCTCCCGAATTGTTTCACGCCCCGCCCACACCAGATCACAGACGTCATTTGGGGACTTCGGCAGAACCTCGAGAAGCCATGCTTATGCGGTTTTTGAGTATCCATTCGGATGCATTTGACCTCGTTAAACAGGTGCCCATCGGAAAATTCAACAGGGAAGGCGGCCCACGTCGGCGGGCAAATCATAACCCTGTCTAAGGGCTCGCGCAAAAATAACTTCACATTTTGCCATCTCGGCTTCCGCCCGTCTTTGCCCGATACCTCACTCGCAAAAGCTCGACATAGCCTGCTATGCCTGCGATTTTGCTCAATCGGATCGGCCAAATCCGAACCAAATCCGAGCGCCCATTCTGTGAAGTTATTTTTGCGCGAACCCTAAGTCGCTGATCGACTTTACACGATATAGAGATAAGCGAGCGAATCCGAAAATGGATCAAACAGCCGATACCAGGGCGCGAAACGAGTTCTTCAGGAGTATCAATAGGGGGACGACAGGTGGGCAATTTGTTCTGGCATTTATGTCTCTTTTTTGATAACAGCACCATAGCCGATTGACGTAAAAATATATTGGGGGGCGGGCGGATCCGAAACGATGATCGAAACCGGCGTGATACACGGAAGATTTCAGGTGCTTCACAAGGACCATCTGAAGTACTTGATGGCGGGAAAGTCCCGGTGTCACCATCTTGTTGTGGGGATTACCAATCCGGATCCGTCTCTTACAGGTGAAGAGGGAGCGGCTCCCCACAGGAGCGATACATTCGCCAACCCGCTGACCTATTTCGAACGATACGTGATGGTTCAGGCCGCACTGAAGGGGGAGGGCGTCCCACCTGAGGAACTCTGCATAGTTCCTTTCCCCATAAGCTTCCCGGACCTCTTCAAGCACTACGTTCCTATGGATGCAACCTTTTTCCTTACCATCTATGACGATTGGGGGAGGGAAAAGCTGAAGCGATTTCGGTCTCTCGGACTGACGGTTGAGGTGTTGTGGGAGCGGCCGTTGGCAGAAAAGGGGATCTGTGGCAAGCAGGTTCGTATGGGAATCGTGGAAGGCGGTCCGTGGGAAGAGCTGGTCCCGGAGAGCACGCACCGGTTGATCGGAAGGTGGGGCATTTCTGATCGTCTTAAGAGGCTCCTTAAGCAGGAGAACCGCCAGGGATGCCAAGCCGATTAACGCTAACCGCCATATCTTTCAGAAAAATTGTTCTCGTTGGTCCCACGTTTTTCAGGCCGTTCAGAGTAATAGGGTGTCCCCGGCACAAAGCTTTGTGATTCCAAAGTAACTGTGGAATGTGCACAATGCGGCCAGGTCCGTGCAGTGCATTGGATAGAGTCGGTCCACCGGGTTTTTCGAGAAATAGTCGACCGTCTTCCCAAGCTGGTCATCACCGGCCAACAAATGAAAGCCACCAAGGACCATGTGGACCTTCTCTTCGTCGCAAACCGCCTTGGCATGCTCTACAATGTTGCAGATTCCCGCATGGGCGCATCCCGTCACGATGACGAGGCCACGTGCCGTGTCGATGGCCAGGGCCGTATCGTCCATAACCCAGTCTTCTTGACTTTGTCCCGCGATGATTTGAGAAAAGGGCGTTTTTTGGGCCTCAAAATCGTTTACTCTGGGAATTTCTCCGAGAAAGGTGATTTTGTCCGATATAGAGAAGGGTTCCCGTGTCAGAATTACGTCGAAACTGTCGGTCAAGTCTTTTTGATCTAGCGCCGTTCCGTTGTACTCGCCGGTGGCCTTGTGTCTGTCGGAAAAGATATCCGGATGAGCAACGAGTGTCCGCTTAAGCCTGTTAAGTTGAAGAGCAGCCAACCCGTCGGTGTGGTCCCAGTGGCCGTGGCTGAGCGCTACACAATCCGTCTTTTTTAGGTCAATGCCAAGCAGTGTGGCGTTTTTCATGAAACTATCTGTTGGACCGGCATCGAACAGCACGTTTGTGTCCGCTTCAATGAAAACGGAAAAGCCGTGTTGAGCCAAAAACTTTCGGTTCAAAAAACCCATTTTGGCCTGATCTTCCATGAGAATGGAAATGTGGATGTCTGACATATTCTCCTCCCTTCGGGTTTTATCTTCCATTCGGGTGTTTGTGAACAATTCTAGACAAGAATTCGACTCAAAAACTGTTGCGCTCTTTCGGTTTGGGGGCGCCTGAAGAACATGTGAACGTTTCCTTTTTCGATGACCTTTCCCTGATCCATAAAGATGATCTCGTCGGCTACCTTCTTGGCGAATCCCATCTCATGGGTGACTACTACCATGGTCATACCCGCCTCGGCCAAATCGACCATTACATCCAGAACCTCTTTGATCATCTCCGGGTCCAGGGCGGAAGTCGGTTCGTCAAAGAGCATGATTTTTGGTTTCATCGCCAAAGCCCGGGCGATGGCTACTCGCTGCTTCTGGCCACCGGATAACTCGCCCGGGTACTTGTCGGCCTGGTCCAGTATGCCCACGCGGGAAAGAAGTTCGTTCGCCTCTTTGCGAGCGAGTTGCTTAGACTTCTTTGCCACGCGGACGGGTGCCAGTGTGATGTTTTCCAGGGCGGTCATATGAGGGTAGAGTTCAAAGTGTTGGAATACCATACCGATCCGGGATCGCAGCTTCTGGATGTTTGTACGGGCGTGTTGAACCGACAACCCGTCGACCGTGATTTTGCCGTCCTGAAAGCGTTCCAGGCCGTTAATGCAGCGAAGCAGCGAGCTTTTTCCCGATCCGCTGGTCCCGCAAATGATGACTGTTTGACCGCTAGATATGGTCTCGCTCACATTATCCAGCGCCTTGAACTCCTTGCCGTACCACAGGCTGACGTGTTCGATTTCAATCATTTTATTGTCCTTCAGCACGGCGTTTTTCCAGTCTCTGGCTCGCCAGGGAGCCTAGAGAACAGATAGAGAAATAGACAAGGCCCGCAAAGAGGTAAAGTTCCACGGAGCGGGCCTCTCTTGCATCGGTCAGGTTGACTCTGCGGAGGAATTCCCGCAGCCCGATGACATATCCAAGGGACGTATCCTGAAATACCACAACTGCCTGGGTGACCAAGGCCGGCACCATGTTGTGCAATGCCTGGGGTATTACCACGAATCGGGCCGTTTGCAAGGAAGACAACCCTGTGGAATGAGCGGCCATAACCTGTCCCGTAGGTACGGCCTGAATCCCGGACCGGACGATTTCGGCGAAATAAGCTGCCTCAAAAACGACAAACGCGATGGCTGCCGATGTGAATTCGTTCACTGAGGTACCCAGAATGACGGGAGCGAGGAAATAGAGCCAGAAGATTACGAGAATGAGGGGCAAACCACGAAAGAAGTGAACGTATATTGTGGCCGGGTAGTAAAGCACGGGCTTGGAAGACAGGCGGGCGGAAGCGAGAATAATGCCGAGGGTCAATCCGGCGACAATTGTTATGGCGGCAAGTTCGAAACTTAAGACCAGGCCGCCCAGCATGAATGGCGCATTTCTGACAATTACGCTCAGGTCCATGTCATCGCCCCCGGGTGATCATGCCTGGAATGTGAATCCGTTTTTCGACCACAGACATGGAAACCGCTATGACTACGGCGATAGTCAAATAGACCAAGCTGGCAGCTGTTGTGGTTTCCAGGCCATGCCACGTGAATGAATCGATATAGTATGCGGTATGAGTTGTTTCCATAACCCCTATGGTCATCGCCAAGGCGGAATTTTTGAAGCAGGTCAAAAACTCGGTCGTAAAAGCGGGCAGGATGAGCCTGAATGCATACGGCAAAATCACGTAACGGTAAGTTTGAATTCTTGTCAAACCGGTCGAGTAGGCGGCATGATGCTGATCGAGAGGAATGGCTAAAAAACCTGAGCGAAACTGTTCAGCGACTCTCGAAGCCGTGTAGGCACCAAGCCCGACAACGCCCGCCCAATAAGCGTAGTTGGGGATATGGTTATACAGCCATTCCTGGCCGGTGCGAGGCAGCAATAACGGGGCGGCGTAGTACCAGAAAAACAGGTGTACCAAAAGCGGGGTATTACGAAAAACCTGGACATAAGCGCCCCCAAGAAGTCGGGCTGGACGCCATGAGGAGACCCGGGAAAGCGCAACGAGAATTCCGAGGGCGACTGCAAGTATCCAGGCCAAGAGGGACAGGTGAAGGGTTGTCAAGACACCTTTCAGCATCAAGTGCCCATAGGGCTCCCGCCAAAGGACACTCCAATCGAAATCATAGCTGAATATGCCCACGGCAGAGTCCTACTGAAAGGGATCTTGCCCTAAAGACCATTGTCCCCTTCCTGCAGTCAAAAGAACTGCAGGAGAAGGGGACGTGTCGGTAACGAAGCGCTTAAGTCTAATCCGGATAACTCAATGCCTTCAACAGCACTTTATATTCATTGCTCATCGGCAACGGAACTTCTCCGTCAGGGCCGAACCACTTGTTGTAAATCTCCTCAAAGCGACCGCTCTTGATCATTTGTATCAGTGTGGCATTTACGAAATCCCGCCATTCTCCCTGGTTTTCCGGTAACAGAATTCCGTACGGCTCGTAGGTGAGATAATCTCCGACGATTTTCCATTTATCCGGATTCTTGGCTTTGGCTTTCATCCCTGCCAGGATACTGGCGTCGGTAAAATACGCGTGGATCTTGCCCTGTTGCAGCGCCAGAAAACCCTTGTTGTGTTCTTCGAACAGCACCTTTTTGCAGGCCGGTTTAACAAGGCCCGATGCGATGGCCCTGTCCATGCCCTTGATATTGGCAGTTGATCCACTGCCCATCCCGACCCGCTTCCCGGCGACATCCGGAAAATCTGCGATAGTGCTGTCCTTAGGAACCAGGAGCCGGGTTCCGGTGAGAAAATAGGGGAGACTAAAATCGACGACCTTTTCTCTGGCTAAGGTTATGGTAGTGGACCCAATTCCCATATCCACGGTACGATTTACCACCATATTGATGCGAGTCTTTGGGTTCATCGGCTTCTTGACGAGTTCTATGGTCTTGCCGAACTTCTCCGAAAGTGCAGACACAATTTCGCTGCCCACGTCCAATCCAAATCCAACCCAGTTGCCGTGGTTATCGATATAGCCAAAGGGTACGGACCCCTCTCGGAAGCCCATGGCCACTTTGCCCGTCTTTTCTATCTTTTCGAGGATCGGTTGTGCGTTGGCAGGCTGGGTGATTATCAGCGCAGCGAATGCAAACACCGTCAAAAGAGAAGCTGTGAGTTGTTTTATTCGTTTCATTTTTCCTCCTCCATCCGCATCCGGCGGAAAGCGGACTGTCTCTGTTGTTGACTTCAAGCCATCTAAATCCTGTGTATGTCCTATTTTACCCTGGAGTGTCACCTCCTATCCACCTGAGAGTCAAGGTCAGCCCCCTGAGGATCAAGGGACCGATTGCGAAAAGACATAAACGACTGACGAGCATATGCTCATAAGCGTTTGCGGCATGTGTATCTCGATTGTTCAGAAGAAATCAAATACATAATTTGAATAAATGTGGGGCTACACAATAGAGAGAGCAAATAGGGGCATCTATGCGGAATGATGATAATCGATGGGGGACCATTGCGAAGCCATCCTTAAGAAAGCGGTTAGCTACAAAGCTTAAGTCTGGGATTTAGTCGGCCAATGGAGATCGATCCGCCAGTCGGCCAAAACTCGCCGTAAAAACCGCGGAAGGACGGCCTTTGAATGGTCTGATAACGAAAGTTTATGGATGCAGGCAGATATTGGGTACGAACTGGACCGAGCTAGGGCCGTCCAAACACCGCCTAAACGACCCAGACGGTTGACCGACTTACGCCTCGATCCCCATTGACCTCGTGGCGGAAGCTTTAGTGTTTTTGATAACCGCACAAGAAAATGTTTATGCATTTCGAAATGTTCGAGTGCAAAATTCATATCCCAGAACGTTTGGACTATGAACCAAGACGGCGATGAGTCTCTGTCACTCAAAAGTCATGCGTTTCGGGGGGGATAATAATGCTGTTGCTGAGCTGTGGTTGGGTTCAACAATATTGAATATAACTATGGCTAACATAGACATATATAGAAACTATGTATTTCACGCAGGCAACACCCACGTGGTATATTCTGACAATTAACTGATAAATGAGATAAAGGTCAACTAATAAGATGCATAAAACATTCAAAGCAAAGGCCATTCGCCGGTTTGAAGAGCTGCGAGACAAGAGCATAGTAACCATAGAACAGCTCAAGGATGAAGGTGGTAAGGTGGGAGGAATATATTGCACTTTCGCTCCCCGGGAACTTATTAGAGCATCAGGAGTTTTGCCGGTGGGGCTTTGCGGAAAAGATGCAGAGCCGATTCGCCCGGCGGAACATGTACTTCCGGCGAACTTGTGCCCGTTAATCAAGTCAAGTTACGGTTA
>Ga0180435_10001781_pt1 | contig 22237 bp, 17 predicted proteins | sample SS_ome_3_FD_132467 | JGI IMG/M metagenome (GOLD analysis project Ga0180435, IMG submission 132467) | Hypersaline lake sediment archaeal communities from the Salton Sea, California, USA - SS_3_S_1 metaG | ecosystem: Environmental > Aquatic > Non-marine Saline and Alkaline > Hypersaline >...
ATGAATGCAGCTTTCCCCACATAGAGAGCTGTTCACGCAGAAATTGCCGCGCAACCTCATGAGCTCATGAGGGAAGCGCCTTTTTTACCAAAACTTATCAGGAGAACTTTCTATGAAAAACAAGATCAAGTCACTATTCGCAACGTCTTTTATCGCCCTGTCGCTGGCATTGCCAGCAGCCGGCCTTGCCCAGGACCTGGAAGAAAAGGTTGTGGTGTATTCCACCCACGGTGAAGCGATGCTGGAGATGGTCGCCGATGCCTATCAGAAAGAAACGGGAGTCAAGGTTGATTTCATCAACCTCAAGGGTGCGCTTGCCGATCGAATCAGAGCGGAAAAGGCGAATCCGCAATCAGACGTGATGTATGGTGCGCCTTCATCGGTCTTTCTCGAAATGAAAGCAGAAGGGCTATTCGACGCGTTCAAACCAACATGGGCGGACAAGATCGATCCGTTGTTCAAGGATGCCGACTCGTTCTGGTACGGAACCATTCAGACGCCGGTGATGATGTTCTACAACACCGAGATGCTGTCGGAAAATGAAGTTCCGAAGGACTGGTATGACCTCGCCGACCCGAAATTCAAGGACAACCTGGTCTTCAGAAATGCGTTGTCTTCTTCCGCGCGCGCAACCTATGCTTCGCTTCTGCAGCAATTCGAGCAGAAGGGTGAGCTTGACAACGGATGGGCCTTCATGAAAGAGCTCGACGCCAATACCAAAAACTATTACGGCAGCGGCTCCATGCTGTTTCAGGCGGTGGGCAGAAAAGAGGCGGCCGTCAGTTTTATGGTGCTCAATTCAATCATAGACAATAAAATCAACAACAAGATGCCGCTGGCCGTCATTGACGCTGCAAGCGGCTCACCCGTCATCACCGACGGCATTGCGCTGATACACGGGGCAAAACATCCGCATGCCGCAAAAGCATTCATCGAGTTTGCAGGAAGCGCGAAGATCCAGGCGCTGCTGGCCCAGGAATTCAATCGGCTGCCAACTCATCCCGATGCCCTCGCTGAATCTCCGGAATGGATGGCGGAGACAAGCTTCAAGGTCATGGATGTTGACTGGCAGGATCTTGCCGCCAAACAATCCGAATGGATTCAGAAGTGGGACGCGGAAATTAAAAGCATGAGCAAGGACACGAAGAAAAAATAAGTCGCAGCGGGGGATCGCTTCTCGGGCATTGCATATGGGATCTGTCGTTCTTCAGGACATAGAAAAGCGGTACGGCCAAAAGCTTGCCTGCACCGACATAAACCTGCGTATAGACGATGGTCAGTTTTTTACGTTTCTCGGTCCTTCCGGCTGCGGAAAAACGACAATCCTCAGGCTTATCGCCGGATTTATCACCCCTGAGCGCGGTTCCATTTTCTTGAATGACGTTGATATAACGTCATTGGAGCCGGAAAAACGAAATGTGGGCATGGTTTTTCAAAACTATGCCCTTTTTCCGTTCATGACCGTGATCGAAAACATCGAGTATGGCTTGAAAATTCAAAAACGGTCAAAATCAGACATCAGAGAAAAGGCGGAACGCTATCTCTCGATGGTCGGTTTAGCCGGCCTGGAGAGCCGCCATGTTTCTGAATTATCGGGCGGGGAACAGCAGCGGGTTGCCTTTGCCCGCTCTCTGGCTATTGAGCCGAAAGTGCTGCTCCTCGATGAGCCCCTCTCCAATCTGGATGCACGGCTCCGTGACAATATGCGGGCGGAGCTGAAAAGGCTGCAGACGCAACTTGGCATTACGACCATTTTCGTAACCCATGATCAAACAGAAGCGCTGACCATGTCTGATCGGCTCGCGGTTTTCAAGGGCGGAACATGTGTCCAGACAGGCACCCCTGAAGAGATTTACCAGGTCCCCGGCGATTCCTTTGTGGCTCAATTTATCGGCGAGACAAACCTGTTGTCGATAGCCGCTGAAAATGAGAAAAAATCTGTGCTGGTCAAGCGGCTGCTGTCCGGAGCGCACAGCAATGCAGCACGCTATATTTCAATCAGGCCGCAGGCCATCAGGACCTCTCCGGAAAGGACCGGAAGCGATTATAGTTTTTCCGGAATCGTTGCTCATAAAAGCTACAATGGCCTGACGACCGAACTCGCGATCCGCGTTGACGGCGTTCTCTTCCGATCGATACGACTCAATACCGACCGTGCAGCGGAAATACCGCAGGTTGGTCAACAGGTGTTCATCAGCTTTTCCGCCGCCGACCTGCATTTTCTTGAACACTGATCTCCATGAAATCCGGGATAGGACGAGATGCGGTTCCGAGGTACGGCGGACTCCTTATTCTGCTTGTATTTCTCTTTGGCTACATCCTGTTTCCTGCGCTGAAAACCCTGGAGACAAGTCTCACCGACAATGGCCTGGTTTCGCTTGTCCATTACCAGGCTTTTTTCGCCAGCGAGACCTCGCGCCTCCCCTTGATCAATTCTGTCATCCTCGGGCTTCTCTCTGTTTTAGCCTGCGGCGGTGTGGGCATCTCACTTGCATTCGCCATTCATTACTACCAGTTTCCCGGACGCGGTATCGCCGATAAACTCCTGCTCCTGCCGCTGGTTATCCCGGGGATAATTATCGTGTTCGCTTTTGTACAGCTGTATGGGGAAAGCGGGATGGTAACCAAGTCGCTGCAGCTGCTGTTCGGGATGGAATCGCCACCGTTCAGGCTCTCCGGTTTGAGCGGCATTTTATTCATCCATGCGTATACCCAGTATATCTACTTCTATCTCACGGTATCCATCGCCATAAAGCAGATGGACTATTCCGCCATAGAGAGCGCCAGGAATCTCGGCGCATCGCGGCGCACCGTCTTTTACACCATAATCCTGCCATTTCTAAAACCGGCCATCATCGCCGCGGCGGCCATGACCTTTATTTCCGGAGCCGGTTCCTTTACCGCACCGAGCATCATCGGTGGGGACTATAAAGTACTCACGACCCAGATATTATTGTCAAAAGCGAACAATTACATGGAAATCGCCGCAACCCAGGTATCTATCCTTACCGGTATTTCCATCATATTCTTTATCGTTTTCAGGATCTACGAAGCGAAAAGTCAGTACACCGCTTCCGTGAAGGGCGTGTTGTTCAGGCCGGTCGAGATTCAGAACCCTTTTTCCAGGATCATCGTCAGGTCAGTCGTGTGGCTGGTCATCATCTCGATTCTACTGCCCATCGGGACGATTGTACTCGTTTCCTTTGTGCCATCGAGTTCCTGGATGGTCGACTATTTTCCCAGGGAGCTCACGCTGGACAACTACCGTGGAATTTTCAGCAGTGCACGGAAACTGCAGCCATTTTTCAACAGTTCGGTAATGGCACTCGCCGCCGCCGCAATCGGGCTTGTCGTGGCCGTCCCGTCATCTTATGTGATCGTGAAAACAAGGCTGAAGACAAAGTGGGCTGTTGAATTTCTGACCATGCTCCCCTGGGCAATACCGGCAAGCGCCATCGCCATCAATATCATCAACGCATTCAATGAGCCGACCATCTTTTCCTTCAACAACGTATTGGTGGGAACGTCGATCCTGCTTCCCCTGGGCTATTTCATTCGCTCATTGCCGATCATGGTCAAGACCCTCAACGTATCCTTTCAGCACTTGAATGACGAATACATCGAAGCCTCGAAAAGCCTGGGCGCCGGCAAGCTGTGCACCTTCACCAATATTGCCGTGCCGATCCTTTTTCCGGGAATCCTGGCCGGCTTCCTGTTGATTTTTGTGCGCTCGATTGGTGAATACACGATCTCCGTATTTCTCTACAACGCATCAAACAAGCCGCTGTCCATCGCCATGGTGAATGGGGTCTTTGAATACAACCTCGGCCTGGCGATGGCCTACGGGACCCTTCTCATCGTTCTCTCATTTATTCTCAGCCTGATAATCAGCAGGTTCCTTGACGTGTCCTCTTCCTAGAAGCCAGGCTTGCATCAACAATATCGAACAGTGCGTCAAAAAATAGTACATTGTGTGCAATAATCATACAACGTGCTCATGGCAGAGAGCTCAATTCAAAACACTGGAGCAATTCCGGCCTCATTTTCGACAAGCAAACCGGTGTGGGGTATAACAAAGATTGCAAGGGCAATCAATACGCCCAAGTCAACTCACCGGGTCCCGGTATCGAGGTTGCCGAATGTAAATCGATATGACTCACGATAGAAGCGAAACATTGCTGCCCGCCAGGGTAGCCATCGATTATGACGCGATCACCAATCTTTTTGCGACCGCCCACAGGCAGGGCCGCGATTTCCTGTTCGAGCAGGAGACCTATGCGCTGTTGAGCAGCAGCGGGGCCGAGACGCCGCCCCGCACGAACCTTCTGGCGAAGGGGAGCCGGCCCTCCGACGAGGAATTGCTGGTGATGCCGGGAGAGCAGGTCGTGCTGAAAGTCGTGTCACCGACGATCATCCATAAAACCGAGGTGGGTGGAGTCAGGGTTGTCGAAAACCGTGCCGATAAGATACGATCGGCCTGGCGGCGGATGATGTACGAGATACCCGAAAACTGCGCCGCACGCGTCGAGCGACATGCAATGCATACGCCGGAGTCCTACCAGGGACTCACCGGAGCGGAACTGCGGCAGGCTATTGCACGCGATATCAGGGGCGTGCTGATGGTAGAGTATATGCCCCCGGATTCCGAAGCCTTCGGCAATGAACTGATTGTCGGCATTCGCAATACCCGTGAATTCGGCATGATCGTCAGTGCCGGACTGGGCGGCACCGATACGGAGCTGTACGCGGAGCGGTTCCGCAAAGGGCAGGCGATTGTCGCGGCATCTGCAGCTGTCACCGACGACAGCATGTTCTTCGAGCTCTTCAAAAAGACCATCTGCTATAAAAAACTTGCCGGCCTGACGCGGGGGCAGCGCCGCATCGTCACCGATGAACAGATTATAGAGTGCTTCAGTTCGATGATCGAAATGGCGAATTTCTATTCACCGCTCAATCCCGAAGCACCGTATATAATTGAGGAACTGGAAATAAACCCGTTTGCATTCACCGATTTCCTGATGATTCCGCTGGACGGTATGTGCCGGTTCAGCCTGCCCGGAAAAACGATTCCGGACCGACCGTACCATAAAATACGATACCTGCTGCATCCTGAATCCATCGGAATTGTCGGCGTTTCGACAACACGCATGAATTTCGGGCGGGTCATCCTGAACAATATTCTGGCAAACGGGTATGATCCAGCGAACATCCGCATCGTCCGACCGGACATGGAATCATTTACAGGCATTACCTGCGTACCGGACGTAGCCGGTCTTGATACCAGGCTCGATTTATTCGTGGTGGCCGTTGGCTCAGAACAGGTTCCCGATCTCGTCGATGAAATTATCGAAAATGATGCGGCCGAGTCGGTGATGCTCATCGCCGGCGGCATGGGGGAGACCGATGACAGTGCTGAAAGAGCCGCCGGCTTGATGGAGAAAATAAAAACCGCGCATGAAACAGGGGATGGCGGCCCGATTTTCCTGGGGGCAAATTGTCTCGGCGTAATATCCCATCCCGGCAAATACGATACCCTGTTCATTCCGGAGGAAAAACTACCCAAATCGAGGGGGGAGCATCGCCGCAACGCGGCTTTTGTCAGCCAGAGCGGTGCTTTTATGATCACCAGGCTGAGCAAGCGTCCGGAGCTCGATCCGGCCTACATGATCTCGGTGGGAAATCAGAACGATCTGACCCTGGGTGATATGCTCAGCTACCTTAAAAATGACCCTGAAATCGATGTTATTGCCGTATACGCGGAAGGGTTCCAGGATCTTGACGGTCTTGTGTTTACCAGGGCGGTACGGGAGGCGGTTATCGCGGGCAAGGATGTCATTTTTTATAAAGCAGGGCGAACGCCGGAAGGAAAAAGCGCCACATCCGGTCACACGGCATCGCTCGCCGGCGACTACATGGTCTGTGAATCCTGCGTTCGCCAGGCGGGCGGCATCATTGCCCAGACCTTCTCGCAATTTGAGGATCTGCTCATGCTTTCCCAGCGGCTGCATAAAAAACAGGTTCTCGGCAATCGCCTGGCCGCCGTGAGCGGTGCGGGGTTTGAAGCAGTCGGAATGGCCGACAACATCCTGTCGGAAGACTTCGAAATGAAACTGGCGGATTTTACCTCCGATGCCATTGGGCATATTGAACAGGTTTTGCGGGAGAAGCGGCTTGAGCGTCTCGTCAACGTAAAAAACCCCCTCGATATCAACCCCGGTGCCGATGACGAGACCCATGTCAAAATCGTTTCTATCCTGGCTCGCGACAGTCATATAGACGCGGTCGTGGTGGGACTCGATCCCCTGTCGCCGGCGATGAGAACCCTGACGGGCGACAGCGATTTACGATACAGCTTCGACAGCCCGGATTCTATCGCGAAGGCAATGCCGGAAATCGTGAATGAGCTGGCGACACCGATCGTTGGCGTCGTAGACGGCGGCCGGATGTACGATGCCCTGGTGGATGACCTGATGGCCAACGGCGTGGCTGTATTCCGCTCGTCGGATCGTGCGGTTCAGGCTCTGGCAATCTATATCGAAGGCCGACTGCACGCCGAAAAACTGAAAGCGTCCCACGGTATACCGTAACCGTAACCGTAATAAGTGAGCGCTGTATCATCTCTGGAACCGGGAACTTCTGACGTAACAGCGGAATCCTGGCCAGCGCTCCTCAGGGATTTCCAGGATACTCGTCTTTTACCGGTCCGATTGCTTTTCCGAGCCATGCAATTGAACGGCCGAGGTGACGCATGTTTGCGATGCCTTCAGCGTCGTCCCTGACTTCGCCCTTGTTCAAGCCAAAACCCATGTTCCAGTATGTCGACCCGGGGATGACCATCTGCGACATCTGAAACAGGTGGTTGATCGAATCGAAAACGTGGGTGGCTCCGCCGCGACGGACGGCAACAACGGCGGCGCCGATTTTTCCGGCAAAAGCCCTGTTGTTGGCGAACGCAACATATCCGGCCCTTTCGGCAAGCGCCTTGAGGTCGGCGCCGACCGCGGCGAAATAGACCGGGGAGCCGAGGATGATCGCATCGGCTTTCATCATCTTGGAAAAGATCTCGTTGAATGCGTCCTTTGCCTGAATGCATGCGAGGTTCTGGTTTTCAAAACACTTGTTGCAGGCCAGGCAGCCGCGGATATTTGTTCCGCCGACTTTGACCAGTTCGGTATCCCATCCAGCCGTGTCCAACTCACCAAGAACTTCTTTTAAAAGCATTTCGGTATTGCCGCCCTTCCGCGGGCTGCCGCTTACCGCTAGTGCAAACATAGGTCATGCTCCTTATTTAGGTAATTGTTTATAATCGGGGTGAATTTCAGGATCGCTGAAAAATACTCATGCACCAGAAAATTACCATGCCGAGGCTGCCGAGAAAGATGCCTCCGGCAAAGAACGTACCCGTCATATCAACGAGGTACCCGACCATAAACGGGCCGAAGAAACCGCCGATCTCGGCAACGCAGAAGAAAACACCGGTGGCGGATCCCAGATATCTTGCCGCGACCTCAGGGGTCTCCATCAGGGCCAGGACTAGCAGCGGCATCAGGCATGGGCCGGAAATGCCGAAGAGGAGCAGACCGGGCACCACCGGCCAGTCAAGCACGACGATCCAGAGCATGGACAGGCATGCCAGCAAGGCCATCAGGCCAATGACCCGGCCGCGATAGGCGGGGCGGGCGCAGCGCGGGATGATCAGTACGGCGGGGATGCTGGTTACAAAGGGAAGCGCCGAAACGGCCCCGGCGGTCGTCGGCGGCATGCCGCCGTTTTCGAGAATTTTCGGCAGCCAGGCGAAGTAGCCGTGCATGATGCCGAATCCAAGCATGCCGGACAATAAAATGAGCCGGACACGGTGGATGCTGAAAAGCTCGACGAGGATATGCAGCGGATTGAAACGAGCGGTTGCGGAGCCGGTCTCCGTTTCTTTTGCCCCGAACCACCAGAGTCCGGCAAAGATGAAGGTCATCACTCCGTACCAGAAAAAAGTCATTCTCCAGCTCTGGTTGGTGAGCGGCATCATGACGCTGTTGGTGGCCGCCAGGGACACCATGCCGCCGATCCATGGGCCGGTTGTATAAAAACCGACGGCCGCTCCCCGCTCCTTGCCGTCGAACCACGCGGCAATGGTTTTGGGACAGCCGATCGAAATCATTGGCCCGCCGATGCCGAAAAGGGCGACGAAGAACAGGAACGAATAAAACCCGGTGGAGGTTGCCCGCAGTACCGATGACAATCCGATCACCAGCCCCCCGAAGAAGATGGCCCGCTTGATCCCCCAGCGATCCATGATGACGCCCGCGGCGATGGCGAATACGATGTAGGTCATCTGCCACGACCCCAGCACGAATCCCATCTCGGAGTAAGTCATCTGCAGGTCGCTGATTATCGGGGTGACAAGCGGGGACGGAGACCTGGTGACTACCCCGAAGGCGAAATACAGCAGCCACAGCAGCAGGAGAATAAACCACCGGTACGGGCCCTGACGCGGGCGATCCGCTGCAGGCGCGCTGTCTGATGACTGAGCGGGGGAGGTCTCCGGCTGACTAGACATGGTGTCCAGTGTACCGGACCCGGCGGATATTGCCAACCGGTCGCAACCCTATTTGACCGCCCCCATCGTAAGCCCTTCGATGAAGTACTCGCGAATCGTGAACGACAACACGAAGATCGGCACCATGATCAGCATACCGGCGGCGGCCATATGCTCCCACAGGATTCCTTTATCGGTGTGCAGTCCCATCAGCCCGACCGTCAGCGTCACCGCCTTGCGGTTGGTCAGGATGAGCGCAAAGAGGAATTCGTTCCAGCTCTGGATGAACCCGAACACGGCACTGGTCACGACCCCGGGCATGATCAGCGGCAGGGTGATGTGGCGCAGCACCTGAAAGCGGTTGCAGCCGTCGACGACGGCGGCTGATTCGATGTCTGCCGGCAGGGCATCGACGAACCCCTTGATCATCCACACCGCAAACGGCAGGACGAAGGACAGGTTGAGGATGACGAGCGCAAGCCGCGTGTCGAGCAGGTGAAGGGTCCTGAAAAGCGTGAAAAAAGGCAGCACGACGACGACCGGCGGGACGAACTGGGAGCTGAGCACGGCCACCATCAGCGCGTTCTTCGTCTTGAACTGGTAACGGCTGAACGCATAGCCGGCGCAGGTGGCGGCGGGGATGGCCACGGCCACGGTGCAGATGCTGACCACGATGCTGTTGAGAAGCAGCGGGCCGAAATTGTAGGGGTCCTGGAAAATCGACACGAAGTTGTGCAGGGTCGGGGTGAAAATGATTTTGGTCGAGTAGGCGTCCCGGGCGACCTTGAACGCGGTTATGACCATCCAGAAAATCGGAAAAACCATGAACAGGAACGTCGCCCCGAACCCCAGCCAGCGGACCCCGGTCCAGAATTTTTCGTCGCGTGTATATGTCATCAGGCCTGCTCCCCTTTCATCAGAAAACGTACGTATAAGAATGCGAAAACGAACATGGTGGTGACCAGCAAATAGGCCAGTGCCGACGCATACCCCATGTCATAGAATTTGAAGCCCTGGTTGTAGACGTAATAGTTCAGCGTCTCGGTCGCTCTTCCGGGGCCTCCGCCCGTCAGCGTCACGACCTGGTCGAACATCTTCACGCTGAAAATGGTTTTGAGCAGGCCGACCATGATGATGATCGGTTTGAGCTGGGGCAGCGTGATGTACCAGAAGACCTGGAAGGTGCTGGCGCCGTCGACTTTTGCGGCGTTCAGCGTTTCCCGCGGCAGCGCTCCCAGCGCGCCGATAAAGACCAGCGCAATGTATGGAGCCCAGCCCCAGATTTCGGTCATGGCAAGCCAGAATACCGCCCAGTAGGGCTCACCGAGCCAGACCACATCGGCCATAAAGGGAAAAACCGCATCGATCGCCGCATCGATGATGCCGTAGTCGGGGTTCAGCATGAAGCGCCAGGAATAACCTTTCAGCGCGGGAGCCATCGCAAACGGGAAAATGAGCAGCGACTTCATGAAGGTGTTCAGTTTGGTCGCCCTCTCGAGGATAAGCGCGATCGCCAGGCCGATTACCATGGAGAGTACCACCGAAATGACGGTAAAGACGACCGTGACCCACACGCTGTTCCAGAAACCGGCGTCACCGAATGCCCGGATGTAGTTGTCGAACCCGATAAATTTCCCGGGAACCGGGGAACGGGTCAGTTTCCAGAACCTGAAACTGGTGATGAAGGAATAGATGAACGGATAGAGCGTGGTGCCGATGAGAATCAGAAGCGTCGGGGCCATCAGCACCCATTTTACGTGTTTTTCCCGGTTCACGGAGGTCATCGTTGAGCACCCCAATTCGTTGAAAACTGCAGGAAAGCGGCCAGACAGCGGGAGAACGATTACAGGGAGAAGCAGCAGCCTCTCCCTGTATTTAATTAACCGGCCCTGTGCTTAATAACCGGACCGCTTCATGATTTCTGTGACTTCCTTGGCGGCCTTATCCATTTCTTCTTTGGTGTTGGCGCCGCCGGCGATATTGCTGATCGCCGTCTCGAGCGAGGCCGCGACTTCAGGCCATTCCGGAATCATCGGCAGCGTATCGCTCACCTCGAGACTCGCGGCGGCGGCAGCATGCATACCGTTGGATACCTCGTTGATCTCGGGATCGACCAGGTTTTTCTTCTGCACGACGACAATGGTCCTGGTTTTCGGGTCACTCTTATCCAGGAAATTCTCTTTTTCCAGGTCGGGATTGGTTATCCACTTCAAAAATTCCCAGGCCGCATCTTTTTTCTTCGAGGCGGCGGCAATACCGATAGGCATTGACAGGGCGAGCGTGGCCTTGCCTCTGCCTTCCCATTCCGGAACCGGGGCAAACCCCATGTTGTTCGCGACAACCTCTTTTGCTTTTTCGGGATTGGTCAGCACGCCGAAATGCCACCACCAGACGATAACCATGGCCGCGTTGTCCTGGGCCACCGCCTGTGAAGCTTCATATTCCTTGAAGGCGACGGAGCCGGGGGCTGCAGCCTTATACTTGAGCAGCAGGTCCACGTAGTACTGCGTTGCCTCGATTCCGGCTTCATTGTTGAACACCGGCATCATGTTGTCATCGAAGATGGCGCCGTTATTGCTCTTTAAGAAGGAATACCACAGAAACAGGTTCTGGGCGGCGTTGCCTTTGCCGTAATACATGGCGATGCCGTCTTTACCCGTTTTTTCCTTGATCTTCGCTGAAATTTCGACCAGCTCTTTCCAGGTTTTGGGAGGCATGACGCCTGCCTGCTCGAACAGGTCCTTGCGGTAGAGCAGCAGCTGCGGATGCCCGCGTACCGGAATGCCATAGGTGACGCCGTCATAGGTCCCCCCCTTGATGTAGGCCGGGGGTAGAATCGCACCGAGATCGATATTGTCCGCTTTGAGGTAATCGTTCAGCGGGGTCAGAAATCCGGCCATGGACGGTCCCCAGCCGTCCAGGAAACAGTACAGGTCGACATCGCCGGTTCCGGCAACAGCGTCGGCGGTGATCTTCTCTCGCAGGCTCGGGTACGGAACCATCAGGAATTCCACCTCGATTCCGGTCATGTCGGTAAATTCACCGACCCGCTTTGCGCTGGCCTGGCTCTGGGCGGCATTGTGCACCAGGAAGGTGACTTTGGTCCCGTCATAGGGTTTCCCTGATTTCAGGCCGTACGGCAGATCGGCGGCATGCACCGTTATGCCAATGAAAAGACCTGTCAGGAACATCAGTACGATTGCTGAGAATAACAGATGTTTGCCTTTCACGTTGCTCCTCCTTTTAATTTTAGTTTGCTGGGTTGCGTACAATCACCGCTGAGGTGACGAGAATCTCAGTAAAGTAAAACCGTGGGAAATCTTGAAAAATCGGGTTTTCGTCCAAAATCAAGGGCATGGAAAATAGTACCGCAGGTATGGCATATGCCGGGGGTAAGATTGACATGTGCCGCACCGGGTTTGGCCGAAAAGACAATTCTTCAAGCTGCCCATATTCAAGAGGGGCCCGAGTCAACGGCAGACCAGAGGCGCACCGGATTGTTGAATACGTATGCAATTTTTCTTGCACTATTCCATCTATATGGAGTAGTGTCAAGCTATATTTCAGGCAGGTCTCCATGAGATGAGCCTGTTTTACCGCTCATCCCTCCGTCGAGGTCGAGGCAGAATGAAATTGCTGGTGATATCCGATGCCGTCTCCCCCCATGTCTACGGACGCCTCGAGGACGAACTATTCCGTGATGTCGACATGGTGATTTCGTGCGGGGATTTGCCGCTCGATTATCTCGAGTATGTTGTCAGCTCGCTCAATGTTCCGTGCTACTTCGTGCCCGGAAATCACGATGAGCGGTATATCGGCAATCCCCCGCCGGGCTGGAACTCGCTGGACGGCAGAATTGTCGATCATCAGGGCTTGACGCTGATGGGGTTCGGCGGTTCGATCAGGTATAAACCCGATGCCGGCCCTTATTACTATACAGAAATGCAGATGAAGATGCGCTTTCTGAAGCTGCAGCCGCAGCTCTGGCTCAACCGGAAGCTCGATATCCTGGTCACGCACGCGCCGGCCTTTGAACTGGGTGACCTGGAGGGGCCGCACCAGGGGTTCAAGGTGTTCAGGAGAATCATCGAGCAGCATGTACCACGATATCACCTGCACGGTCATGTGCATCTGAACTACAGTTCGAACCCGCGCATCATGAATTTTGGCGGTACGTGCATTATCAACGGTTACCACCACCACATCTTTGAATATTGACAATGGCTTCAGACAACGCTTCGATACACAGCTTCAACAGTGCGCTTTTCAGGTCTTTCTTCAAATCGGTATATAAAAAGCTGAAGCATGAGGAAGACTACCTGCCGAACCTCGAGCAGATCGTCGAACTGACCAAGGCGAAAGATGAACACTACATCGGCCTCAAGGAAATTCCGGTTGACAACATCATCGGCAGCGAGGCCCGCTATGAGGATTTCGACAAGGACTTCCTGCCCAGGAAGCCCGAACTGCAGCAGCGCTGGTCCAATATCGACAAGATCATGCGGGAGGACAAGAGTCTGCCGCCGATATCGGTATTCAAGATCGACGATTACTACTTCGTGCGGGACGGTCACCACCGGGTCTCCGTGGCCAAGAACCGCAAGCAGGTCTATATCGATGCAGAAGTCACCGAACTGCATATAGACGTCCCGCTGACCAGGGAATTGACGATCAAGGACCGTTTCAAGATCCAGGAGCATATCAATTTTCTTGAAAAAACGAAATTGAACAAGCTCGGCAAAGGCTTCGATATCAAGCTCACCAGGCCGCAGTCATACGGCCACCTGCTCAACATCATCAGCCACTACACCGGTTATCTCGAAGACATCGTCGGCCGCAAGCTGGAATTTCACGAGGTTGCCGAGGAGTGGTACAACCGGATTTTCATGCCCTTCGCCGAGGGTGCATACCTCGATGATATTCTGGGGAAATACCCGAACCGGACGACCGGCGATCTCTATGTCTGGATTCAGCTTAACTGGGCCGATGTGAAAGACAGCCTGGGCGACCGGATCAGTTTTCTGGCCAAGCCGGTGCCGGTGGTCGAACAGGAGACCCAGGGGTTGGGGCTGAGCTATGCCCCGGGTATTGTGCGCAGCATTAAACGGCAGTACATCAGGGCCAATATCGGGCTGGTGGTAACCTGCGTGGTGCTCGATATCACGCGAACAGGAGAGCTGTCGATCGCGATCGTTAAACGGAAATATCACCCGTTTGAGGATTACTGGTCGCTGCCCATCGCGATGCTCAACGAAAACGAGACGAGTCACGACGCCGCCCGCCGCTGCGTCAAGAACGCCCTCGGCATCGAAGAAGGGCTGAATTTCGTTCAGTACAAGACCTTCGACAATGTCGACCGGACCCCGTACGGGCGGATGATCGCCTTCGGCATGCTCTGCGTCCATTACGGCGAGAACATGCGCATGTCGGCAGGAGGCATTGCCAGTGAAATCAAGCTGATCGGGCTGGGCAAAGATGTGAGGATGGTCTACGATCACAACCATATTCTCAGTGAGGCTTTCGCCTTTATCCATCGGACCGGGTCCAGCTTTTCCTTCATTACCGAAGTGTTCCCTGACGATATCCCGCTGAAATATGTGCGGAAAGTGTATGAAACCATTGAACGGCTGAAGGTGGAGCGGCGATAGGCCAGGGGGCCCGCAAGACACCTTTATCGTGATAGATGATTTTGTTTTTGCCTCTTCTTATAATAGGGAATACGGTGGAGGATACGTATTCAAGAACTGCATAACCCTAAACAGTATCCATATGCCATGGCACCACGAAAGAAAATTCAGCAGGCCTCGTCAGTCGATGTCGCCCGCCTTGCCGGCGTGTCCCAATCGGCGGTTTCCCGGGCTTTTACGGAAGGAGCATCGATTTCCGAGAAGAAGAAGAAAGCGATTTTAGAAGCCGCCGACAAACTGAATTACCGCCCGAATGTTATCGCCAGAAGCCTCGTTCAGAACTCCACGAAAATTATCGGCCTGGTCATGACCAGGTTCCGCAGCCCTTTCTATACGACGGTTCTGGGCGATTTCACCAGGCATATCCAGGACAGCGGGTACAGCACCCTGCTGCTCAATATCGACAATGACAGGGAAGTGGCGGGGGTCTTGTCAACGGCCTTGCAGTACCAGGTGGACGGCTTGATTATCACGTCCGCCAAACTGACCTCGGTAATGGTTGACAGCTGCGTGCGTTCAAAAACACCGATCGTCCTTTTCAATCGCTATTCAGAAAACAACGAGCTGAGTGCGGTTTACTGCGACGGCTACGATGCCGGCAGAAAGATCGCCGACCTGCTCGTTCCCAATCATACCCGTTTCGGGTGCATCAAAGGGGAGGTGACCAGTTCGACCAGCAGGGACCGCTCGGAGGGGTTCGTCTCCCGACTTGCCGAACACGGTATTAGCGACTGCATCTGCGAACATGCCGATTTCTCATACGATTCCGGTTTTGAAACGGCAAAGAAAATCCTGGATCGCCCGAATCGCCCCGATGCTATCTTCTGCGTCAGCGATCTCATGGCCCTGGGGGCCATCGACGCGGCTCGCACCGTTTTCGGCCTCGAGATACCCGCAGATCTGTCAATTGTCGGTTTTGACAATATACCGATGGCCGGCTGGCCGGCCTACAGTTTGACCACGGCCGCCCAGCCAGCTCCCAAAATGGCTGAAGCGACGGTGGATACGCTGCTCAAGGCAATAGAGGATCGCAGCCAGGATACGATTACGTTGAAAATGAAGACGGAAATGATCATTCGCCAGTCCATGCGCAGGTGAGCAGGATTGATCATAAAAAACTCGTTGACAAAAATGATGGGGTCGGATTAGTTTGACTACGTATTCAATTCGCTGTTGAAAATACGGCAAGCCGTTCTAATTCCGGATATACTCGGGTCGTTCAGGATTCAAGCTGCCTTTGCGCAACGTCGGATTGACGTCTGAGGCAACGGTAAGTAAACCTTCTGCAAAGAGGAGAGGCGTTTATGGCTGGGATAGTTATCAAGGATATGAAAAAGGAATACTCCAACGGGTTCGTGGCCATCGAGGGAATGAACCTGGAAATTCCCGACAAGGAATTTGTCGTCCTAGTCGGCCCTTCAGGCTGTGCCAAATCCACCACGCTCAAGATGATTGCCGGACTCGAGGAGATATCGGCCGGGGAGATGTATATCGGAGACCGGCTCGTCAACGACGTCGCTCCCAAGGATCGCGAGATCGCGATGGTCTTTCAGAGCTACGCGCTCTACCCGCATATGACGATTTACGACAATATCGCCTTCGGCCTGAAAATGCGGAAAACCCCGAAAGACGAGATCGATGTGATGGTCAAGGAAGCGGCGGAGATGCTGGGCATCACGGATCTTCTGGACCGGAAGCCGAAGCAGCTGTCCGGCGGCCAGCGGCAGCGGGTTGCGCTGGGCAGGGCAATCGTCCGCAAACCGGAGGTGTTCCTGTTCGATGAACCGCTGTCGAACCTCGATGCCAAACTGCGCGTTAAAATGCGTATGGAGCTGAAACGGTTGCACCAGCGACTGAAGACCACGGTCGTCTATGTAACCCACGACCAGGTCGAAGCGATGACCATGGGGTCGACGATCGTGGTGCTGAAACTCGGCATCATCCAGCAGGTGGGATCGCCCCTGGATCTCTATCATTACCCCAACAATCAATTTGTGGCTGGTTTCATCGGCAGTCCATCGATGAATTTTATGTCCTGCACGATCGATGAAGCAGGGGATGATCTTTTTGTCAGCTTTGGGGAAATGCGCCTGAAACTGCCGAAAGAGCGGGCCGACAAGGTTCGCCGGCACGGCGGCCGGGAATTTGTCTTTGGTATTCGCCCGGAAGATATCAGTCCACGCCGGCAGAAACAGGAAAACTACAGCGAAGCCCACATCCGGGCCGCCATCTCGGTGATTGAACCGCTCGGCAAGGAGAGCTTCGTCGACCTGGCCTGCGGTAATGCCGCGCTCATGGCGGTCATTGCGACCGATCGTCCCCTGGTAAGCGGGGAGGAGATCGACCTGACGTTGAATATGGACCGGTGCCACCTTTTCGAGACGGATTCGGCGGGAGGGTCGGTATTCTTCCCCGCTGCAAGACCTTGAAATGTTTTGGATCGATGGTCCGCTGATCATTTCCCATGCGGCCGCTGCCTCGATATGTGATCTTCCGCACCATATAAGCGACTGGCGTATTCGTTCTATTACGGTGCGGGGGGAGCCAACGGGGTGAGTTTCAGGGCGGCCCCGAATGACATAACTGCTGGAGCATGGTTACAGCGAGGCCGAGTGCCGCGGGATTCTCGGGGAAAACGGGCACCGGATGTATGGAGAGTATTTGCAGTAATGACATAGATTTTTTTCCGCATGGATCAGTGTCGGGAAGGTGATGCGATATGGATTTCCAGAAGAACAAAGCGCTTGTTCTTGAATATAATGAAGCAATAGAGGGCGCAGACAGCGATTCCGTCGGCGAGGTGCTGGAGCAGTACACGTCACGTGATTACCACTGGTACGGTCTGCATCCGTTTCATGAGCAGGATGGCGCGGAGGCGGTTGCGGAGGTTTTCTGGCGGCCTTTCCTCTCTTCCTGGCGTGCGGTACAGCGGCGCATGGATATCTTCTTTGCCGGTTTCAATCAGCTGGACGGCAGGGAGTGGGTCGCGTCGATGGGGCACTTCATGGGACTGTTCGATCACCCCTGGCTGGGAATCCCCCAAACACGTAGAATCGCCTTGCTGCCCTACGCCGAATTTCATTGCATAGAGGGAGGCAGAATAAGCCGCAGCGCTTTGTTTTGCGACATCATCAAGGTCATGCAGCAGGCTGGCGTGTACCCGCTGCCGCCGCAAACCGGTGCAGCTTTTATTCATCCCGGCCCGAGAAGCCACGACGGCCTTCTTTTCGAGGCACAGGACCCGGAAGCGTCGAGCCGGACGCTCGAACTGATAGAGCGGATGATCGGCGATTTGAACGATCTCAATACCAGCGGTGTCGACCGCTGTCAGCCGGAACTGCTGGCCCGTACCTGGCATACCGGCATGATCTGGTACGGACCGGCCGGAATCGGCGCTGCGTATACGATTCCCCGTTACCAGGAACAGCACCAGTACCCGTTCAGGGCAGGCTTGAAAGATAAAGTGTTCAACGGTCATCTCTGCCGGTTCGGTGAAGGCAGCTACGGGGGATTTTTTGGCTGGCCCAACCTTACCAACACAGCCGCTGGCGGCTACCTCGGGTTGCCGGGCAACGAGGTTCGGGCCGATATGCGGGTGGTGGATATCTATCGGCGGGACGGTGATAAACTGGCCGAGAACTGGGTCTTTATCGACCTGCTGCACTGGCTGGACATGCAGGGACTCGATGTGCTGGCGAGAATGCAGCAGCTGCATCCTGTTTGAATTGAATTTGCAGCAACTATAATCCTGGCAATATACCAGGAATAGACAATAGCGGATTTTTTCACCGAGGCTTTCCGGAAGGCGCCATGGTGGCGGTGACCGGAATAAACGACGATAATCGTCAAGGTATTGAATAACATGTGGGAGGTAGACATGAAGACGAAAGGAATTGTACTTTTTGGTATTACCTTGCTGTGGGCGGGTACGGTTTGGGCAGGATGTGGTATCGATAAGGGGTCCGTCCGAATTCTTTCTAACGATTTCAAGGCAATGCACGCAATTTTAGAAGGGGTTGAGGCATGTGCGGGTGACGGTCTGACGATAACCAAAAACCAGACTACTGAGCATAAAGATATCCAGGTTGCAGCACTGAAGGCTGACCCTGCCGTTTACTCGTCTGCAGTGGTTGCCAATTCCTCAATTGTAGCACTCTATAATGAGGGTCTTATCCGCCCTCTTGATGATCTGGTGGGCCAGTATGGTCAAAAACTGAAAAAGAATCAGCTTATCACGATTGACGGGAAGGTTATGGCAGTAGCTTTTATGGCCAATGCCCAGCATCTCTTTTATCGCAAAGACATTCTAGAGAAGGCCGGATTGGAGCCTCCCCAAACCTATGAGGATGTATTGGCTGCCTCCAAGGTCATTAAAGAGAAGGGGCTGATGGAGTTTCCTTATGCTGCCAATTTCAAGGTGGGTTGGAATCTCGGTGAGGAGTTCATCAACATGTACCTTGGCCATGGCGGTGAGTTTTTCAAGAAGGGTACGGCTCAGGTTTCGGTAAATAACGAGAAGGGGCTAGCCACTCTTAATATGCTCAAAGCTCTGGTCGAGTATGCCAACCCGGACTATCTGACATATGACTCTAATGCTTCGGCTGCTGTCTGGGAATCCGGTAAAGCGGCCCTTATGACAGCCTGGGGATCACGGGCGGTTTCCATCCTGGATGACCAGGGATCCACGGAAGAGATTGTGTCAAATACTGTCGTTGCCGGAGCACCGACTGTTGCGGGTGGATCAATCCCGGCAACGACCCTTTGGTGGGATGGTTTCACCGTAGCAAAAAATATCAGCGATGAAGACGCCACCGCTACCTTTCGGGCTATGCTCAACGGGATTTCTCCTGAAATGGTAAAAGCCAATAATGATGTAGCGGTATGGTTAATTGAAGGATTTGTACCGGGTGATACTGCTAAAGGTGTCTTTGAGTCTGCACAGGGTGGAGCAAAACCCTATCCGATGACTCCGTCCATGGGACTGCTTCATATGGCGCTTGGCAGTGAGATTGTAGACTTTCTGCAGGGTAAAGAGAGTGCTGAGAAAGCCCTGGCTGATGTTGAGTCAGCATATAACACTGCCGCTAAAGAGAAAGGTTTCCTGTAAAATGCAAGGATCAGGAGGGGTGGGGGAGTCTCGTCCACCCCTTCAGACCTCAAAACAGCAATAAATCAACTGCAGGTGACGAACAATGCCGCATCGTGATTTTATAAAATTCATTCTGCCTTCGCTTCTCGCCATGATGTTGTTCATTGCATTCCCGATCGTCTCGGTTTTAGTGCAATCCTTATATGTCGAGCATGACCAGGTGATGATTGTCACTGAAAACTGCAATCCGTTTGGTTGCGAAAAAGAGACGATTATAGACATTGAAGCAACCGCCAAACTGAAAGAAGAAGAGCCGCTGGGGAAATTCAACGGTTTAGGCACATATACCAATCGCAGCCACCTGGCTTTTACCGAAGTTGCTGAAGCCTGGCGGAGTACCGACTCATTTTCGGCATTTATGGTAAAGATATATGACCTGCCGTTTTACAAAGCGCTCTTTTTTACGCTCGTCTACACTTTTTTCGTCACTCCCGTCGGTATCATACTCGGGCTGCTTATTGCTCTGGCGGTTAACAGTTTACCGCGTTTATTCAAAGGGGCGACTATTTTCGTGTCGCTGTTACCGATGATTGTAACACCTCTCATCGGTTCGCTGATCCTGTTCTGGATGATCGACGCCGATGGTATTATAGGGGCCACGCTGCAGTATCTTTATGACGACAGTTCGTTATCACTGAAAGCGTCGGCTGGCCTGACCTGGGCTACGCTGATATTTTATGGTATCTGGCATCAGGCTCCGTTTCCATTTATCGTTTTCTATGCCGGGCTTCAGACTGTTCCCCAAGATGTCCTGCAAGCTGCAATGATAGACGGCGCTTCTCGCTGGGAAAGGGTCTGGTATGTGACGGTCCCGCACCTGATGCCGCTGGTGACTTTCTGCGCCCTGATAATGCTGATGGACAATTTCCGGGTATTTGAGCCGATAGTAGGGTTTTCCGCCTCGGCAAATGCTACATCACTGAGCTGGATCATTTTTAATGACCTGCGCGGTCAGGAAACTCCTTTGTTCGGTTCAGCCGCGGCTACGTCAATGCTCACGATTATCGGTGTCATCATCCTGCTCAAGCCGGTGCTGTATCGTACCTGGCAGGATTTTAAAAGCAAGACAGCTTAAGGAGGGAGGTAATGGCAGGGCCAGCACAGAGCCGATCAACGCTTCTGATTTTAATTTCAACGTTATTTGTAGTTGCCTGGATGATCATTGCTTCAATGCCCTTTTTCTGGACGGTATGGGGGTCATTCAAGGTCCAGGGGGATTTCTTCTCTAAAGCGGACTGGCGATACGCACTCGAGGGTGTGCGCACTCTGGCAGAGACAGGATCAACCTTTACAACTCAAGCCTATTATGGGGCCTGGGTGGAAAACGAGTTTTGGCGAGCGGCATTGAACACGTTCGTTATGGTGTTTTTTGTCGTGGTAATTTCGCTTACGTTCGGGACACTGGGAGGATATGCTCTGGCCAGGTCCGGCGAACGCTATGCGTTCTGGATACTGATGGGAGCCTTGGTTTTCAGGGCCATGCCTCATATCACCCTGGTTTCGGGTTATCTGCTGCCATTCTTCAAATGGAATCTCTGGGGGCATTTACCCACGGCGGTTATCGTCCTGGTGGCTATCAATCAACCCTTCACCTTGTGGATGCTCTATTCGTTTTTCCTCAAAATTCCGATAGACCTGGATCAGAGTGCGATGATCGACGGTTGCACCAGATTCCAGGCGTTCCGGCATGTGATTATCCCGATCATGTGGCCGGGGGTCATCACAACCGGTCTGTTCTCGTTCCTGCTTGCATATAATGATTTTGCCGTTACTGCGGTGCTGCTCAAGCAGGAGAACCAGACTATGGTCCCGAGAATCGCCGCTTTTCTCGGGAGCGTATTCGAGGAGGGGCATATCATGTTCGCGGTGGCAGCGGTTGTTTCCGCGACAGTTCCACTTTTCTTCCTGGTGTTGTTCTTCCAGCGCCAGATAGTAAGCGGCCTTACCGCAGGAGCGGTAAAAGGGTAACTGAATTTTACCAAAGGCAGAAAGGTACCCTATGCAGGGGTTTGACCCACGCTGGAAAGACTTTCCGGATTATATTATCGGCATAACGAAAGAAATATGGGAAGGGCGTGGTGTAGCTGCGCTCCACGACTACTATGCGCCGGATCTCATGTTCCGTATGGCTTCGGGGGCAGGGCAAGGGAATAAGGCGGTGATTGCCGGAACATTGGCCACTATGAACGAATTTCCGGATCGCAGCCTGCTGGCCGAGGATGTAATCTGGTCGGGCACTCCGGAAACCGGCATGCTTTCATCTCACCGGGTTTACTGCGAGGCTACGCACAAGGGATTCGGCATCTTCGGCCCGCCAACCGGCAAACGCGTTGCGTTCCGGGCCATTGCCGATTGCCATGCGAAAAACAACGTGATTGACGACGAGTGGCTGGCTCGCGACCAGAGTGCGATCTGCATCCAGATTGGTCTTGAACCCAAGGCGTTTGCCCGGTCGCTTATCGAGCGGGAAGGGGGGCCGGAACAATGCCGTCGCCCGTTTACCCCCGACCAGGATCGGCCCGGCCCGTATCTCGGAAAGGGAAACGATAACGAGTGGGGTGAGAAATACGGCGCGATTTTAACGGCCGTCATGGGAGCTGACCTGGCGGTAATCCAGCGCGAGTACGATCGAGCCTGTGTGCTCGGTTATCCCGGTGGTATCAATGGCCGTTCCCGGGGGCCGGCGGAAGCATTCTGGTGTGGGCTGCTGGCCTCGTTTCCACATGCCGAATTTTCGATCGACCACCAGATCGGACGGGAAGACCCGCTGCTGCCGCCACGATCTGCCATCCGCTGGTCGCTCAGCGGCACGCACGACGGGTGGGGCTCGTATGGCCCCCCCACAGGGGCGAACGTCTTCATCATGGG
>Ga0180435_10001782_pt1 | contig 22235 bp, 14 predicted proteins | sample SS_ome_3_FD_132467 | JGI IMG/M metagenome (GOLD analysis project Ga0180435, IMG submission 132467) | Hypersaline lake sediment archaeal communities from the Salton Sea, California, USA - SS_3_S_1 metaG | ecosystem: Environmental > Aquatic > Non-marine Saline and Alkaline > Hypersaline >...
CTTTGCAAGCCTCGTGAGGTCGACCCCACTTTCATCATGCTGTCCGATGGACGAAACTTCCCGTCCATCACATATCTTGACTCAAATCCTCCGCCGTCCCATCATTTACTCAAACCGCGTCCATATACCCCAAGTGTTCTCGCCGGAGTGTGAGCCACACCTTCGTGCGCGGCCCTGGCTATCACCTTTTCCAGCAGGTCCGGCAGCGATAGCCGTCCCTCAAGCACCATCACCAGATGCTCACCATCGAGAAGGACTAGGTTGCTGCGCCCGTTGAACTTCCTGGCAACTTCAGGGCGGAACCCCGGAACGCTCACAAAGATGCCTCTCGTGCTTTCGAGCTTCCCCTCAACCTTACCTCGGAAACCCATGATGTCGGCTTCCGTGGGTTGCTCTTTGCGCCATTTTGCCTCGACGAGGTAATCGAAACCGCTGAAGCGGAACGCGCCATCGATCTGTTGCGTATCGGTCTTGTAAGATTTGCGGTACTCGATCTCGAACACCGCGAAAAGTTCCTTGAGGATGTCCTCCAGAGCATAGCCGGCCTTCTGCCGATCAGAAGATGTCACAGCACCATTGAATCGGTCTCGCAATGCTTCAACCTTCTTGCTGCGTTCAGCCGCCTGCCTTGCTCTCTGTTCGTGCAACTCCCGTGCCGCTTTGCCTGCGTCCCGTTCCTTCTTTGCAACCAAGTGCTTCGACAAAGCCAACCGCTTCAAGCCCCGCAGTGCATCCAGTCCCGCATTCCGATCCTTCACTTCCTTTTCAGGCAGATCGCGGAGATTGCACAGCGCCGTCAAGATGCGACGCTGTTTTACGGCCCCGTCCTCAGATTCCGCCAGTTCTGTCAGGAGATTCCGAGCCCATACGTACTTCGCCTCATGCTTGTGCTTCGCCGCAAGTGCCTTCGGCATTCCGGCGGAGACAAGGAATGCCTCCATCGGGTCCTTGTAGTGGAAACACTTCCCGAAGCACTGCACCATCGCTTCGAGAATGTCATATGGGACGGGCTGCACGTAACAACTCCCTGCTACTCTATGATTGCCTTCAAGAACGCGTCCGCGGCATCGGCGTAGAAGTCTATATTGATCTTCGTTGCCATGTCGTCGGGCAGGTCGAAAAGCTGTCTACGGGCGGCTATGGGCATGAGAAGCGTGGTCGCGCCCTTCTCGACAGCAAGCTCTGCCACGGCAACGGCATTGGGGATCATCTCGACGGACCCACCCAGGTTCAAAGCCCCGGCGATGATAAGTCCGCCCTTGCAGCTTCGCTCTATGAGCGAGCTGCATAACGCGACGAGCACGGCCAGGCCAAGCCCCTGGCCGGTGTTGTCGTTGTCCATCGCCCGTAGCTGCACAGAGAATTCGTGAGCGCGTGGATCGCGGTCGCCGACCAACTCGTGAGATCCGGTGTACAGGTTCTGCTCACCGTAGCGCACGCTCTCCCGGAAGGCCGGGGGCACCGGCGCATTCAGAATGCGCACGCCACTCCCGGGACCACTCGTGACTTCGAGCCGGTAGAGCGACGGCGCGGCATCCTGACCGCCCGGACTGACCGCCCACACCTGCCCTGGAGGGAGGGGATCGGTGTCAATAGCCTCGTCGCTGTGAAGTTCCGGTGTGGAGACGAATTGCTCCACGCCGTCGACGCCCAGACTGAAGCTGAAGTGCGTGTTTCTGAATTCGGTCTTCAGGACCCGCTTCTGCTGTTCCTTCACGCGCCGCCGGCTTTCCAAGGCGAGTCGCACAATTTGGTCGAGCTCTTCATCCGGCACAGGCATTGCCGGGTCCGGGTAGAGAAGTTTCAAGAGACCGCTGATGGTCTTCGTGACCGCCTCGATATCGCGACCGCTCAGCGCGCCGCCCCAGTTCACGCGGCCCTGCAATGCAGTGATGCGGCTTCCCACTCGCAGCCGATTCCAGCATTCAGAGAGAAAATCGCTCACAAGGCCGAAGTGATCCGTCAGATTCTCGTTCGGGTTCAACTTCGGAAAATCCCAGCCAGGCACGTAGGCGTGAATACGGTCCATGAACGCGGTATCCGCCCGCATATCCTGGGGCAAGGGACTCAGAAGGTGGCCGATGCGCTGCTGTTGCTGCACATCTACGTCGAAATTGCCGACCATGACGATTCCGCCGTCAGCACGGATGCTCTCCTTCCCCCGCGAGAACTCACCGGACGCCATATAGCCCTTCATGATATTCACGCCGTCCTTCTGATCGAAGGAGACACCGGAGACCTCATCGAAGCATACAACGTCGTAGAGACACACCAGCCCCCGCTGTCCGTTCGCGTTGTTCACGAACATCTTGGCGACCGTAGCTTTGCCCCCGGAAATCAGATGTGAATAGGGAGATATCTGTTGGTACAAGTGGCTCTTGCCCGTGCCGCGCGGACCGAGCTCGACCATGTTGAAGTTTCGTTCGACGAAAGGCACCATGCGCAGAATAGTGACCAGCTTCGCGCGATCGGAGAGCGTTTCGGGTTCGAGACCAATGGAGCGGATCAGGAATTCACGCCATTCTACCGCCGTGAACTGGCCGCGTGCTTTCTGAAGAATCGAGAGAACATCCGCCTTCGAAAGCTGAATCGCGCGGAGCCCTTGTATGGCGAAGGGACGACCGTTCTTCTCCTGCGCTATCGCAGCGTCATAGCCGAGCGTGACTTCAGCGTAGAAGCCATCCGTCAACATCCGTTCGTTGTCGTGGACGGTCTGGTCGTCGATGCGCACGTCCTTCAGGCCGAGGCTCGGAAGTTCGGCAATGAAACAGTCATGCTTCGCGTCCAGCCGCGCTTTCACGATGTCGATCAGCTTGACCGATCCCTTCTCGCGGGCACGCGCCTTGAACAATTCCTCTTCGCCCGTACGGACAGTGCGGTCGCTGAGCTGCCGCTCGACAACCTTCAGCCCTTCCTCTATTTCGTGCTCATCGACTGTGGCGCAGTAGCGTCCCAGCAGGAATTCAACGACATACGTCGGGACCGGGTACTGACGGCTGTACTTCCGCACCAAATCCTTGCGCACCAGGTAGCCGTCAAAGGCCGATGCGGCAAGTTCATCTAAAGCATCCAGTTTCATTGATCTTCACCTCCCACGGTGGTGGGTTTCTTCACAAGTACACGCTCATGCGCATCCATCAGGACAACGCTCACGCTCGTTCCCTCAAGATCCTCATCCGTAACAAGCAGCCCGACCTTGCCATCGGAATCCACGGGCTTCGCTTCGGCTACGCTCGTGCCGGCATCATTCGCCTTCGTGCGGATATCCGCTTTCAATCCCCCGGTGGCGGGGTCCACGGTAACGCGACAACGAAGGCCCAGCCACTGGATATCCTCAATCGCAACGTGCACGGCCTGCGCCTGGCTGCCCCCTCCGAACACCATGTCCGGCGTCACACATTCCTGAAGGCTGATTCCCCCGTGTGCGTACTCGTTGCCGGCGAAATAGGCGTGACTGTCCCGGCAATAGGCAACCGGTTTCTCCTTGTTCCAGTACCACGGGGAAGTCACGCAATCGGTATGCGCCGATTCCTTGACCACGGCGCACCGGCTCCACCGCGTCTTCGCGAGGTAGTGCGGCAGCTTCTCGACCGCGAGCCCGCCGGGGAGCATCAGCCATCCGTGATCCGTCACGACGCGAACGGACTTCCATCCCGCGTTGAGCAGCTCTGCGATCCGGTCCATTACCAGATCGAGCTGCTCATCGACCCGCGCCGCCATCTTGACTTGGAGCGAATGGCCCAGCTTGTCGAACTCGCCATACTCACACCATGCCCGCCGGGAGCCCGCGACAGGATCTCCCGTGTCCGCGTTCCCGAGCACCTGATATTCGGCTTCGCCGAGCAGCTTGCGCAGTCGGTCGGCGTTCAGAGCGCCGCCGCCTTCGCGAACCGATGGGTTGAAGTCTGGCTCTGGGTCTTCCCCTTGCAGGTAGCTGGCGGCCGGGGACGTGGCCGGCTTCGCTGTCGCGGTGACCGTGGGTAGCGCAGCCCATCGCCAATCCTTGGCGATCTCCAACCCCCGCTTCTCCGCTCGTTCGGCAAGACGCATCCCGAGGTCGTAGCGGAGCCCATCGACGAAAAGCAGACACTGACCGGGTTCTGCTGCGACGGTTGCAGGCGTATCGTCGCAACATGGTAGCGGGGACTCGGATACCAACTTCTGGAGTCTGCCGGCGGAAGCGCTGAGCCAATCGCTGTACAACGCGCGCACGGCGACAGAAACGGCCTCGACATCCTGCGCCGCCTTGCACTGCGCCAAGGCGCGCAAGGCCGCGCTGTCCGCGCGGTGGCCGCGCTCGACATACGCTCGTGCCAGTTCGTGTGGGGTATTCCCGTTCAGCGGCTCTGCTGTCTCGGTTGCGAGCGCGTCCAGGTATTCAAGCGCCTGCGCCAACGCACTCCAACCCAGGTTTGCCCAGACCCAACAGCGCCGCGGGCCATGCTCTTCTTCGAGCGCTGCGACACGTTTTCGCGCTTCTTCCGGCAGGATGCCGTCAAGTTCTGCCAACGCCTTCCGCAGGGCCGCCTCGGCTTTCTCGTTCTCGTCGGGCCAAGGCTCCTTGTCGAACAGCATCTCGGATGTGGGTTTTGAGCGGCGTAGGACATCCGGCACCCCGGAATAGAGACCGGGTGACTCGCGGAACCTCTGCCAGACGGTCTCCCACGCGTATTCGTGTGTACCCAGCTTCTCTCCGGCGACAAGTTCACCTTCGCCTTCCGGGTCGAAACCGTATTCCTCGCGACACCGCGAGCAGAACGCCGTCCACTTCGCCGGGTCCCATTCTCCGCGCGTACCTTCGGAGTCGTTTAGCCATTGCAGAAGATCACGCGCGGTGTCATCGACCATAAGCTTGTCGAAATCCTCGGCTTCAAGCCGCTTCCCACTGAGACGCGTGACCGGCGTCACCGCCAAATGGCTCAGTGCCCCCAGGGCCGCCTGACGCGTCCGCCTGTCGCGCGAGACATCGAGCCCCAGGCCGCCGTCTTCAGATACGAGGAACGCCTCAAGGGTCCAGTCCTTGCCGTTCTTCTGCGTCCAGACCGCGCCGCGATACTGCAATTCGACAAGAGGCTGCAACTCGCGTGGGCATTCCTCGACCGCCCGGAGCAGTTGCCGGTTGACGCCCGGCAAGTAGATGACGGGAATCTCGTCATCGGGCAGCTTCACATCCGGGAGCGTCCGCTCGACAACACAACGAAGCCAAATGGCGGGACCGATCTTCTGCTCGGGATCGTACTCGCCATAGGTCAGCAGGCCGGGATGGATGTTCTTTAGCTGGTCGACCAATGGCCGCCACTGGCCGTCGGTGTCGGTCCAGAGGATGGCCGCCGGCCGGACCATCTCTCCCGGGTTGTACCGCGCCGCCTGCGACAGCGATTCCTGAACGGCTTCGAGTAGTGTTGGTGCTTCAATCTTCATAGGATCTCACCGCAGAGGGCGCAGAGGGACGCGAAGAGGGGAGGAAAGATCGAGAAACACGAATGCGGAAGAATCCGGAAGGCTTTTCTGAGAAGATACTTCCGGTTTCTTCCGCTTCCGCCCATGCGTGATCTGAATTGTGCAGACAGCATCTGCACAATCGAGATCTCTGCGTGCCTCTGCGTCCTCTGCGGTAAGACTTTTCTCATTTCAAGCGTTCCCGGTATTCCTCGCACGCGGCGTCAAGTGACTGGGGTGCGGGTTGGCGTAGGTTGCCTTGGTGACACATCTCGTACAGCGCATTCACGTGGCGCTGGCAATCGCGAGGTCGGTCGAGACGAGGATAGTTGCTCTTCGTTTCGTCGATGTCTGTGCCGTCAAGGTATGCGAACCATGTCTCAATCCGCCAGGTGGGCACGAATATGGCAACTCTTTCCCCGTCTTTACGCAACTCGATGTTCTCGCCTTCGCACGCAGCCGCAAGCTGGTCCAGTCTGCCGGCCATTCCTCTATTGTCCCCGTCAATAAGGACGATCAAGGCTTGGTCAACCTGGTGAGCTTTCGATCGATACGCGCTAAGCTCCATGGGGTACCTTTCGCGCACGAATTGCTCGGCAGATCCCGACTGCCCCCGTTGCACTCGCATACGGCGTGTTGACCAGCCCGCCTTGTTCAGGAAGCGGCGGGCAAAGGTCTCCTGTTGCGTGTCTTCACACAACAGCACAAGTTGCACGTTCCTGGCCATTATTCCCACCCCCGCGCAACGGTTTCAGACAACTTCAAGGCATCGGCGCTCTTCACTTCGCTCAGCTTCTTGGTGACGGTTACCCCGGAGCTTTCGCGCCGCAGAAGCAGGCCGTTATCAGCACCTAAGTAGTCAATCAACTCAGGATGGTGCGAGGTTAGGATCGCTTGAGGAACAGCCTCTCCGCAAGCATCTGACAAATCCATAAGCCACGGCTGGATTTCTGCCAGGGCGACGTAGTTATCCGGCTCGTCAAGGAGAAGGGTGTAACCTTGGCCCGCGGCCAGCCGCACCAACGAATAGAGGGCTATCAGCGCACGTTGGCCGTCCGAGACCTCGTCAAAACGCAGTTCGTACCGGTCATCGTGCTCCTTGAAGCCGACCATCAGGGCGCGGGTGTCCATGCCCACCTTTTCCATTCTGATCCCCTCAAACCCATCGATGACATCTTTCAGTGCGGTGGTGAACTCTGGCACCAATTCGGGTCGTTCGAGCATCACATGGCGGTACCACGCAGCGAAATTCTGGGCTTCACGGTTCAGAATGGCCTCTTCGGTGGACGATTCGGCAGAGAAGCTTGCAGGATAGAGGCCACACACAAGCACTTTGCGCATGAAGTCGAGGAACCTCGTCAACCGGGTATTGTCACCGGCAGGTGCCACCCGTGCCAAAGGTGATTCCGTCCAGTCAGCCGTGAATGTAGGGCCTTCGGAATAATCGTCACGATACAGCCGCACCTGTCCCTGCTGGCACCGAAACAGCGGCTTTCCGTCTGTGGTGAGCTCTTCAAGCATAATGCGTGCGCGCTTGGTCTTCCGTTCGTGCTCAATCTCCAGACGGTAACGCAACGTTTCCCCGTCCAACTCTGCATCCAGCTCAAATGTCTGGAGCGGCCGTGTTTGCCAGCGAGTGAGCGTTCCCGTCGGAAACACGCCACGATCTGTGATCTTTGCCACACCCGCGAGTAGCTGGCGCAGCGCATACATGACGTCGAGAACGGCCGTCTTCCCAACCCCGTTCCGTCCAACAACCAGCGTCAACTCCTGGAGTTGAAGCTCGAAGTTCACAAGGCATTTATAGTTGTCGATATACAGACGCTTGATCATCGCCTACTCCTTTCGCGTTACAGATCCCATCCGCTCTTCAGCTTCGCAGTCATTTCCTCTTGGCGTTGCTCCACAACGCTCTCCGTCCACTCGTCCTTTTCTAGTACCGTCGTGGTGATGGCGAACGAGCTCACGCCGCTCCTGCCCGTGAAGTACTTCGTCTTTTTGACGTCGAAATCCCAGTTCGAGGCGCTGCTGTTCTTGTTTCGCGTGAGCAGCAGAAGGTTTCCAAGACGGTGCACCCATTTCTTGCGCTTCTCTTCATCCGGCCATGTGGTTGCCCACTCGCTGCCGTCGTCCACAGTCTGGGGAAGTACATGTTCCACGGTTAGTCGCTTGTGGTCGTATCGAGCGGCACCGTCGGACAACCAAGAATCAAGGCGGAGCATGACGTACGTTCGCACGCGGCTGTTCATCGTGTAGACATCACGCTCAAGCAGATCCACTGTCTTCGTGGCTTCTTCCGGTGTCAGCATCAGCGGCGAGGCATCGTCGAAGAGAATCCCGTCGTCAGTCGACTGAATCACTTCGATCAGTTTGCCATACCGGTCGATCCGGTCGTTGATTGAGCAACGGCGGATGAACATGCTGGCGGCGAGCCGTTCAAGGTGCTTGAAGAACTCCACAAGCTTCTCGGGTTCGCCATCGTTCTTCTTCAGGTAGACCATGGCCGGCGGTATCCAGTCCGCGTTGTCGATGCGGTTGAGCCAGCGCAGAAGTGAGTTCACGGCCTCGGCGTCGCCTGTGCATTCATAGGATGCCTCGGTGATCGTCTGGAAAGCGTCTGCATACGGGCAGAGGACGTTGTCGATCAGGGCCTTCGGTTGCCTTTCCTCTGACAAGACAAACTCGCGGAATTCGTCGAGCACTGTCTTCTTGAGCTTCGACTTCCGATAGATCATCCGAACGTGAGAGACAACATCGCTGAAGGGGTCGCGACCGAGTGCGTCTTCCGTGTCTTCCCACTTCTTGGTGTAGGCGTCCTGTTCCGCTTCGGGAATCTTGCCGATAATGTCGGACTTGAGGATGTCCGTCGGCAGGAGATCGAGACCACGGTCATTGAGAACGGAGAAGATCCGATATGCTGACTGCATCGAAGGCGTGGAGACCGCCACAAGATAGCAGTGATTGACGACGAACTTGCCAAATTCGAAGGCGGCCTCCTCGCTCAAGCCTTCCAGTCGGCTCACGAAGAGCTTCGCGTTCAGGATGATATTCGCCTGCGGCCCAGTATGCTGCGCCGTGTCCCGAACAATGAGGTCCGCGAGTTTGCCCTCTGTCTGGATGTGATTATGAAAGAACTCATTGTCTCGCTTCCGCAGCGTAAGCCGCGGTTTCGGCAACCGCTCCTCTACGACATCGCCGGGCTCATTGATGTACTTGGCGAATCCCGCAGCCTTCTCGCCGCTCAACTTGTCGACCAATGCGGACATCAGAATTGTCAACGTCGTCAGGCGTTGCTGCCCGTCGATCACTTCCGCGCGCGGCAGTGTCTCCTTCTTCACCAACACAATACTTCCGAGAAAGTAGGGATCGTCGCCGCCCGTGGGCTTCTGATCGGCGAGGAATTCCTGGAGATCGTCGAAAAGCTCACCCGCCTCCTCTGTCGTCCAGGAGTAGGGGCGTTGGTAGTTGGGTATGACGAAGTCAAAGGTCTTGCTAAGGATGTCGCTTATCTTGTACTGAGCGCCCGCAATCTTGTGTTCTTCTCGTTTCTCAGTCATCACCACAGTCCTTTCTCACGGCTTCTTTCGCCGCGCTGGTGTAGTGCAAATCGTTCCAGCGGTTGCCGTCGAACTCGGCTCCGCCCTTGAAGTCCTGCGCGGCTTCATCCCAGGACCAGAACCAGGGGTATTCCTCTTTCGGGCGCTGGGGTTCCTTGCCGCGATCCTTGGTCCACTTGATGTTCGGCTTCCAGCGAAGGATGCCGGCTCCCTTCTTGCCGCCGGGCAGGTCGCTGGCCATGAACGGGCGGACGTTGAGACGGACGCCGTCGTTGATGTCGGGATTCCAGCCGATAGCCTGCTGATGCAGCGGTTTCCAGCGGACGAAAATGTCGAACGGCGGGTCGCCTTTCAGGATTGCGAGCAGACGGTTCTGCAGCTCGACGGCAGCGGCCAAGCGGTCTTCCGCGCCGCCTTCGCCGCGCGCCACCCCGTCCTTCTGCCGCGTGATCCATTCGCCGAGATAGCTGTGTGTCAGCTTCTCCAAGACCTTACGGCCTTCACCATTGCCTTCGGCCAGCTTGTGGTAATTGACCAGTGCATGGAAACCATCCCGTTTGCGGCCATCCCAGATGTGCCAGATGAAGGGACGGTGATGGAACAGCTTGCAATGCTGCTCGAAGAAGTCGTTGCGCAGCCAATCATCCAGGCTCTTCACCTTTGAGCCCGTCGCCGCAATCAATTCGCGGACCTTCGTGTCGGTCCAATCGTCACCGTAAGCTTTGCGCAGCAGCGCAAGGAGGCGGTCGGCAGCCGTATCTTCGCCGCGAACGGAGGGGATGCAGACGATGCCGTCCTGATCCAGCAAGTTCTGCAGTGAACTGCCTTTCTGTTCAGGCCAGCTGTACGCTAAAAGTGAAGGAACTGCGGTCGCGAGTGCTTCCTCTGCATCAGGAATGCGCCCCCCAAAGACCCACTGCGTAGGATCAGAGCTTGCCGGCGCAGGTAAGCCGCCCGGGTACTCCGTCTCCGCAATGGCATGCCATCGGTCGCGGTCAAAGGGGACCTTGGTAAGGCTTGAATTGTTGACTTTCAGTGATTGGTCGATCGCTCGTACTGCTTCAGAGTATTGCTCTGACGCACAGAAACACCAAATTGCGGGAAGATCATTCTCGTCAGCAGGCCAAAGCGCGGCGCAGTTATTGTCAAAGAATGTGCCGTCGTACAGGGTGACAGGGAGGCGCCCCATCAGACTTACAGTCACGCCTTTCTTGCGCCAAGCGTCTCCTCCTTGAAGACTTGCAAGTCCTCTCTCGGCGAACTTCTGAAGAGCTCCTCCCCCCTGTTCCCAGAGAAGCACGTGCTCTCTCCCCCCGTGAAGCACCGTCTCAGAGACTGTGCTCTGATGATAGGACCAGTCCTTGTCAAGGCTCGAGAGCTCCCAGAAGCATCTGATGAAACGCGGGCCATCTGCTGTGCGAAGACCGTAGCGGCTATCCGCCAGATCGGAAAGCAGCGAAGTATCAGCGTGTTCTTGTAGTGTCACTCGGCTATCGAGGTTCTCGTACTGTGAGACTTGGGACACTCGATGAACACAGCCTGTCTGGCAGCATGTGGTCTTTTCGTCGAACTCAGCAGCCGCTGATGCGTCAAGAGCCGCGATCGTCCCTCCTTGGGATGCCGTTTCTCGTGATAGACACAGCAACATGACGTTGAAATCCCACATTGGTGTCTGAAACGCCTTCGGTCCAAGCCGAGCAACAGCATTCCAGGTGTGCTCTGTTAGAAGCCGACGGCGAAAAGGACGGTACCGAGGTAGGAAGAGCCAATTCTGAGGAAGGACTAGTGCGACGGTACCACCAGCCACGCGGCACGCTTCAACGCACCTTTCTAGGAACATAGTGGCAAGGTCGTGTTTCGACATCGAGTGATGTTCCGCGCCAAACGAACGCAGAATCGAAGATTGCTTACTCACGGAGAGATACGGAACGTTTGTTGCGACAAGGCCAAAGCTCGTTAAGAGCATCGAATAGGCGGAGACTACGCCCTGAGCGCAAACCCCCAACTCCTGCCGCTCAAAATCCTGGTCCTGCCGAAAGGTTTCCAACCCTTGGAGAATGGCATCCTTCAGGCTTCCAATGTCTGGACCGCCGACGCCGGTCTTCACCTGTGACGCCGGGTCGATGAGACTGCCCAGCGTGGAGGCGTTGCGGAACAGGTCGTAGACCTGGTTCATGATGAAGTTGTTGCCGGGGGCGAGGGCACACCATTCTTCTTTCGTCCCGCCAATCTCCAACCCGCAGCAGGCGATGTTGAGTTGTGGGAGCGGCTCCTTCACAGTGTTGGGGGCCATCTTCCACGCGGCGAGGGCCAGCGCGAACGCCGCGAGTTGGGTACAGCGAGGATCGATCTCCAGCCCGTGGATGTTGTCGCGCAGAACCGCCCGCACGGCATCAGCCTTGCTCAGCCGTTCCTCGGCCATCCGCATCGGGACGAGCCGCTCCAACATGGCGACGAGGAAATGTCCGGAGCCGCAGCAGGGATCGAGGCATTTCAGTTCGGCCGTCGTCTTGGGCCAACCGTCGTATGTGCCGGCGGCCGGTCTCCACGCACCATCTTCCTGAACGAAGCGGAGATATGCCCAGGGGCAGCCGGACAGCGCGAGTTTCTTCCTAAGCTCGTCTTCTGTCTTTGCACTCTCCGAGTCCTCCGTCGTGAGATTCTTGCCAGCCCACCATGCACCGAGGGTGTTATCGAGCAGGAAGTCGACCATGTAGTCTTCGGTGAAGAGCTGGGTAACCGCCGGCAGTTCGTCCGCCCCTATCTTGTTGCCGGACGCGTTGACTTCATCCTTCTTCTTGGACTGCCAGAACTGGTAGACCCAGCCGATGGCGTCGGTTGCGGTGAAGGTGTCCGGTGTGAGACCGTCGAGCATACGTTCGAGCTGAATGCGGTGATTCGCAGCAAAGGGGATCTTCAACAAAGGATCATCGGGCCGGAAGATTTGCGGCAGCATGTCCTGCGCGCAGCGACTGGCGTAGACCCACTTGTCCTGCCCGGCATCACGGGCCAGTTCCTCGCATTCGGCGAGCGTGATAGGTACTCCCATGTCTGGATCGATGAGCAGATCGTTCTCCGCGAGGAAGCGGGCAAACAGCATGCGGTGCCAGTATTCATACGCGCACTCGTGGATGATGTGGCGCATGTCGAGTCGACCAGACTTGTCTTGCTTGTCGCCAAGCTGACGCGCCCGTGCCCGGAGATGGTTCCGATGCTTCCGGGCATCGGGGTCCATGTGCCTGTACGGCTCATGGTGATGAACGGCCAACGCCTCCAGCGCTTCCTTGGCGCCGGCTTCGGCCGCGTCACGCGCCTCGATGACCGTGCGTTCGAGCTTGTTGCGCAGTTGTGTGGTGAGAGTCGCCATGGCCTTAGTCCTTCTCTCCGTGCCGTAAGGCCTCCGGCAACATCATGTCGATTTCCGCGTCAGAGAACGTCAACTCCTCGTTCAACTGCAGTGCGCGCTGTGCTTCCCGATACGCCTTCGGTAAGGTGCGCGGGGCTGCCTGGTAGATCGCCTTGAGAGACTCCTGAAGATCATCTCTCTTCTCGCGGACCTGACCCAGGCCCACATTGCCACCGATGATGTCCGTGAGCAGCGAAATATATGATTCCCGCACATCCCACAGATCCCCAGCGGAGGTCGCGTGCTGCTGGGCGAGCTTCCCGAGATCGTGTTCTTTCGTGTACGTGTTGAGAGCGAGAAGGCATGTGGAGGCTATCGCGGCAAGGATGGCCGCAAGCTGATTCTCGCCGATGATGGCAACGAAAAGCCCCGTTGTTGTAGCGGCAGACAAGGCGATCTGCGTGATCTTCAGAATCCGTAGCCGCCCTTGATAGATGTCCGCGCACTTTTCGTGCGTCTTGTGCGAGTATGCTGCTCGGCCGAAGCACTCCCGAATCTGTGCCTGCAACGCGTCCAGGACCCCGGCATCGTTAGGATGGATAGCTTGTGCCATAGATCTCTCTCCATTTCTTTCGCGCCGAATAAGTCTTGTCCGATGACTGGTAGTCGATTGCCTCTTTCGCCAAGTTGCAGCAGCGTCTGGCCTTGTACTGGAACATGCCTTTCGAGTAGATGCGCTGCCCGCTGCCAAGGGCGTTCCAGTACTCGCGCTGCGGCTCCTCCGCCATGTAATCGAAGAAGTCGCGACTCATCCAGTCGTAGTAGACGTAGGACTTTTCCCGGTGTTCCCATGTCTTCAGGAACCGCCATGCGAGGGTGTCGATCAGAAGTCCGCCCATTGGGGCAGTCCATTCCTTCTTCCATGCGCGCATCATGCGGCAAAGACGCTTGAGATTCCCGTTGTACTTCGTGTCTGCCGAACTGACCTCAGCAATCTCGGGTTTCGGGTCGGTTGTTCGCCAACTCCCCCCGCCGTTCGAGTCAGGATAGGTGTAGCTTTCGTCCTTGTTCACGAACGCCGGCACGACCTCGAAATCGACTCCGTCTTTGAAAGAGATCTCCACCACTTGCCCGTCACCGCCGATATGGGTTGTCGGATAGGTCTTCTGGAGAGAGTTGCGGACATCTTGCAGCATGGCCGATTGCCCGTTTCCCGAATAGCCGTTGTATTTCTCGTAGTACGCGTAGGGGAGTCGAAAGATCATGTCCAAGTCGCTGAATCCGCGGATCGCAGTGCCGCGACCATATGAGCCGACATACAGGCTGTGGTTCGTCTTGGAGTCCTGATCCCAGAAGTCCAAGTTCAGCCGGCGGGTGATGAGTTGGTACCTCTGGCCAATGCTCTCCCGGTTGTTCACCGTGAGGTTGGAGCAGAAGGTCCTGAAATCTTCACCAACGCCCATGACTATGAGTTCCTCCGTGCGTATCTGACCGGCTTGGTCAGCCTCTTGATCTTCTTGTCGCTCACGGCCTGCTTGAGCCATTTCTGCAGTTGGCCCTTGGCGACATCCAATCGCTTCGCGAGGTCGTCTGCGGTTACCGGCTTGTCCAGGGCCGCAACGATCACGGGCAGCACCGCGTCGTAGATCGTGGCAGGCGCGGCTTGTTCAGGGATCGTCGGTGGCTTCTGCTCTTCGGTTGCCGGTGGTACGGGAGTCTCCCGGACTTGAGCCACCGGCGGTCCGCCCTTGGTCGCATACGCGAACAGGTCCTCGGCCGGCTGCTCGGGCTGGCCATTCAGCGCGTCTTGAAGCGTCGTGGCGGGATCGGCATCGGGGGTTGTCTCCGGGAACGGCACAGCGCCCATCTTCAGGAGCTTGAGATTCTCCGCCGGCACGGAGCCCCTCGTTCGCACGAAGACGGGACGTGAGGGCCTGCGTTTGAGTTCTTCTTCCGCCCCGGCCCAAGTACCGCCCTTCTTCTGCGGCGAAGACCATTTGCAGCTGACAACGAGACCATAGTCGGCCATTGCGTAGATCAGTTTGTTCCGGGCCATCGCGGTTCCGACCGTGAACCGAGCCTCTGGGTGGTACGGAGAGATCAGCAAGAGGCGGTCGTCGGCAATGGCTTTGCGCGCCTCACGGGAGACGCTGTTCCTGAGTAGATTCTCGGCCAGGACACCGACAACGCAGCCACCGGCGTCGAGGGCCCCTTTCATGGCGATTTGATCGACACCGCGCGCCCCACCAGAGACGACGGGCATGCCGCCACGTGCGCACCACTGGGCGGCCTCGCGAGTGAAGTCCTCGGCTTCGGCATCGATGTTGCGTGAACCGACAATTGCCAGGCCGCCGCCTTGAAGCAGCGAGCGTTCACCCACGCCGAAGAGAATCGGCGGGGCCTTGTCCTTCAGGTGCGACTTGTAACGTGCGGGATAGTCTGGGTCGCTGCGGCAGATGACCCAGATGTTGCTGCGGTTCCAAGTCTCGACGGCAAAGCCAAGCTGAACGCCCCGCTTGAGAAGCCCCGTGAGCCGCCCCTCCGGAATGCCAGATCCCGTGGCGGCAGGAGCAACATTCTCGGGTTCAAGGAGGTCGGAAGGCCGCATGTCTTTGCTCAGCAGCCACCGGACAATCCGGGTATACTCGGGCTGCTGGAGCGGCTCCGTGTCGGAGTCCTTCCCCAGTCGGCCGCATAGAAGGACAATCGCCTTTGCATCATCACTCATCATGTTCATGTGTCACCTCAATCCATACGTGGGGAATTCAACGCCAGTGCCAGCGGGAAGACTGCTTCGCACGCGCCGCGCCGAAGCAGAGCTGCCGCCACAGTGAAGGTCCATCCCGAGTCGGTCATGTCATCAATAAGGAAGCACGGGCCGCACGCCTTGAATTCGGGATGCAGCTCGAAGACCCCGTCCAGGTTGCGCGCCTGCTGAAAGCTGTTCTGCATGTGCTTCTGTTCCTCGTTGGCCCGCGCCTTTCTCAACGCATCGGGGTAGCAGGGGATACCGAGCGCTTCGCCCAGCCTTCGCGCGAAATCGGGCACGAGGTCGGGCCGGTTCAATGAGGGGATACAGGCAATCCAAACCGGGGCGGGCTGAGGGCCCCAGATGCGAATCATCTCGACGCATGCCGCCACAAGTTCATCGTCGAAGCGGTTGAGATCGTACTTGCCCGTCGCCACCATCTGCCCCCAGCCGGCGTCGCGCCAGAGGCACAGTGCCCGTCCTTCTTCGGCCCGCAGGTCATCACCGATACGACCGGTGAACTCGTATGTCGGTAGTGCGCCGCCACTGGGCCACTGTCTGCGCGGCTCCAGCGGCTGGTAGCTGCGTCTCAGAAAGATGGCGGCCCGGTTCGCGAGATCGTGATCGTAGTCGGGGGACAGGAGCGGGGCACCATTGCACCCGGCGCACTTCCCGCAGGGACGGGCCGAGGGGTCGTCCAGTGTCCGTTCGAGATATTCCATCAGGCATCCGTTGTGGTCCATGTATGCGGCCATCTGGCCCTGTTCATGCCGGCGGATTTCGGAAATGGATTCCACACATTCCTGGTTGATGCGGTAGGCTTCGGCTGTTGCTGTCACGTTCCACTTTGCTTGAATCTTCGTTACAGGTGATGGCGACTCAACCGACAGGTACTTCAGCGCCTTCTCGATCTCTCCGTGTCTCAGGTTCAGGCACGCCTCCAGTTCCCGCACCGAGAGCCCCTCGTCGGCGTTGTCCAGCGCCTCAAGAATGACTTCGACGTGCTTCTGAGGCGGGAAGGCGCTGCGGATGAAGAAGTCGGTAATACGCTCGTCTTCCTCACCATGAAGCAGGATGCCGTAGGCTTCTTCCACGGCGCGGCCGGCGCGGCCAACCTGTTGGTAGTAGTGCACCACGGAGCCCGGGCGCTGGAAATGGATCGCGAAACCAAGATCCGGCTTGTCGAAACCCATACCCAGCGCGACCGTGGCCACAAGTGCCTTCACATCGTTACGCAGTAGCTGATCCTCCAAGGCTTCTCGCAGGATTCCCGACTTCTTCCCATCGCTGTAGCCATCATACTCATCGCGGGCGATCCCGGCCGCCTCCAGGTACCGGTTCACCATTGGGTCGTGCCTCGGAACGGGGACGACATCGCTGTAGTAGGCCTCTGCATTTATCTCGTTGATCCGGAGCCATTCCGCCACGCGCTCCGCATCGCGTTTGGTAAGCGTGTAGATCACGCCGCTGCCCGGCAATTCCGGAACAGTCTGCGCGAGCCACGCCATGCGCGCGGCAGGGCTGCGCATGGTGATGTTCTGCAGCTTGAGGCTCTCGCGAACCAACGGCCCGCGGACGAGTTCGATGTTCTCGCCAAGCTGAGAAATCACGTCGCCTACCACACGGTCGTTAGCTGTCGCGGTTGTGGCAAGAACCGGGATATTCGAAGGCAACGCCTGGAGTACCCGCACGATCCGACGGTAATCAGGCCTGAAGTCGTGGCCCCAATCGGAGATACAATGCGCTTCGTCAACAACGAACAAGCCGACATGTTCAGCCACGTGGGAAAGCACATTCTCGCGGAACTTGTCGTTCGCCAGGCGCTCGGGCGAGATCAGCAGGATATCTATCGCGTTGTCCCTCAGTTCCTGCTCGATTCGATCCCAATCGTCCGTGTTGGTGCTGTTGATCGTTTCGGCGCGCACTCCGATTCGGCGCGCCGCTTCGAGCTGGTTGCGCATGAGAGCAAGCAAGGGGGAGATCAGCAGGCTGACGCCGGCTCCTGAATCGCGCAGCAGACGGGTGGCCAGAAAGTAGACCATGCTCTTGCCCCAGCCAGTGCGCTCCACAACGAGCAGTCGGCGGCGGTTCAGCAGGGCTTCGATGCTTTCCCACTGTCCATCACGAAACTGCGCGTCCGGCTGTGCCAGAGCCGCACGAAGATACTCAAGTGCTCGGTCTCTCATGTTTTGTCTATCCGATGATTACGGGGCCATCCTTCAGCTTCTTGACGATCTGTTTCCGGTTCTCGTCCCACCATGCATCCGCGTCTGCCTCGGCATGGAATGTCGCCTTGGTGAGCTTCAGTGATTGCGCCTTGGGTTCGAGAAGGCGTGCTGCCGCCAGTGCGGCATTACTGAACTGCTGAGCCAGTGCGTCGGTCTTGGTCTTCCACACGGGAAGCGGTATGGCGCTGAGCGTCTTGAGCAACGCTGCGTCATCGCCGATAGAGAGGGCGGGTACCTCCGCGATTCCCTCGGCTTCCAGAATCTCCGTCCTCTGGGCTTCCGTCAGCTTGCCCCAGTTGTCGGAGGACTCCAGAGCCTTCATCTCACGCGTGTGCGCTTTCGCCAGTTCCGAGTGCGCAGCCTTCAGGGCCTTGCGGAGCGCCCCGGTAATCTCCTTATGGATGGGAGGGACGGGGTCAGTCTTATCCAGGAGCCGGCGCTCGCTCTCGACGGCTTCCGCCTGGGATTTGAGTGCCGCCGTTTCCGGCAGGCTGGCTCCATGGTCGAGCAGGCGCTCAAGCGTTTCCCACGCCGGTTTGCGGTCGGTTGCGAGCTTCGACTTCTCCTGCCATTGTTCCGCCTGTTTCCCGAGCGAGTCGGCTTGCTTGTGTATCTCGGTGAGCTGTTCGTTGCCGGCAAGAGCGCGAAGCGTCTCGATGTGACCGGTTCCCGGGCACGCTGGCAGCGGAGGCGCGCCGCCCGCCTGCGATGCGAGTGCCATCAGGGCATCGAGGAACTCCTCCGCCTTCGCCGCTTCCTCGCCGGATTTGCAGGCAATTCCCGCGGAATGAAACAGTTTGCGCAGCCTGATGCGTTGCTTCGTGTCGATCGTAGCGGTCTCGACGCGGAAATCTGTCATCGACACCTTTGCCTGGTCGAGTTGTCCAACCTTGAGGGCCGTGCCCTTGTGAGTAGCGCGAAGGTGTCCGGTGGTGTGCAGCGTTATGAGCGCGCCATCAATGGCATCCCGGGGCCAGCCGTACGGCGTACTTTCGAAAGCGTCCCTGATCTCCTTGCCGCGTTTCCCCGTTCCAACCTCGGCCATCAGGCGCGCGCATACCGTATGCTTCTCCGCAGTATCCTTCCAATCCAAGGCCTGCAACGCTTCTTCGTCACTGTTCTTCGCACGGTTGATTACACTGGGCCAACGATTGTCGTCAGCATCCCGGAAGTTCGGGAACATTCGATCGAGGCCGGCTTCTGCCGCCGCGCGTACCTTCTCGACCACATCCAGTTCGAACCGTTCGTTGCCGCCGCCCTGGTACACCTTGGCCGCGCCAACAACATCACGCACAATACGGTTACGTGTGTCTTCGGCACCCCGCATGCGCGTGTTCATTGCATCGCGGGCCTCCCGGCCTTCGTTTGTACTGGGGGTTCCCTTGAAGTCGAGCGTCGCCTTGGCCGCTTCGTATTCGATGGTGGCCTTCTTCAGCCCTTCGGCGTCCTGCTTCTTGACGTACACGAAGATGATTGGGCTATCGCTTCCCGCCCCGCGCGCGTCCGAAAGTACGGCGCTCTCGTTCTCGCCCCATTCATCTCGCACCCATACGGGAATTTCGTGTCCGGTCACATCCGGGGCTTCTGTTCCGAAGTGGACCGCCAATTTGCGCGGCTCCTTGCACTTGCCCTGCAGTATCTTGATGCCATTCAAGACGCGGCTGCACTCGGCGGTGATCAGGGACGTACGCTTCGTCGATAGTGCGGTCAAGTCCCCGGAGAGTCTCGTCTGCCGGTTGCGGAATTCACGGTCCCATTCACTGCTTTCGCGGGTCTGAAGACTGTACTCCTCGTCCAGCTTGATTAGCGTGCCGTCGGCAACAAGCTTGTCGAGTACGGCAGGGATTTCCTTGCGCAGACGGACTCCATCTTTGCCCAGATCCTCGACGAGGAGGTCGGCGAGCATTTCCTGCGTAGCCCGGACCCCGATGTCGGCGACCTGCTCGCGGGGGAGCTTTCGAATCAGAAAGACAAGGCCGCACAGTCGTTGCGCGAGTCTTGCCTCTTCGGTGCCGTCATCGAGATTCCGGATCGTCTCGTCAATCTCTCGCAGGAGAACACCCGTCCTGAGCAAGTCCGGCTGGAGTTGCCTGAAGATGAAGTCGGCCGACGTGACCGTCCCTAGGGGGCGGTCGGCCAACTCGCGCACCGAATCGTGGACGATTCGAAGCTGCGTTCTCAGTTGGCTGCTGGTGCCTGGGACATCAACGGCCCGGAGCGCATGCTCCCAGAAACGGCGGCGGACCGGCAGAAGTGGGTAGTCATCGACTACTACGTCACGATCTTCCGAGCGTGGGCCGATACGCGTACCAACGAGCTGCCGATCGATTTCACCGGCGTGCGCCTGGATGGTATCCTCAACTGCTTTACGTTTGTCCGCCTTCTTAGCCAGCACAACGCGCCGCGTTACGGTTTCGACATCCGTATCGGACAACTCGACGGGGATCGTGAATCTGCCCTTGAGGCGCTGTAGGAGGGGAACACTGCCTGCCAGGGCGGTCTGCCCCGATCCGATCAGCAACACCCGGCTGTCGAGCTGTTTGCAGATTGCCTCTGCCACTTCCTGCACATCGGTTGAACGCTGTGCGCTGTCGCCGATGTAGAGTTGGATCTCGTCCAGCACGATCAGTGTGCACGGGATCTCACCGTCCACTGTCAGGATCTCACGCATGAGCCGGATGAAATCGGCCGTACTGATGTCTTCAGCAACCGGGAACTGCGCCCGCAGCGCGGCCCGCGCCTGTTTCAGGTCGGGTGCGAACTCCGGGTCGGCGGCAAGAACGGCCTTGCCCAGAACGGGACTGACGTAGAGGTCGTGCAGCTCGGCGGTGAAGCCCTTGCCGGCGTCCTCAACCGCAGCCTTGACGGCATCGTAGATCCCGTTCTTCTTGAGCCAGAGACAGAACCGGGCCTGCGGGAGCGCTTCCGGGAGGCCCTTCGAGCGCAGTACGATGCTGAGCACCGCCAACCGCACGCTTTCGCCGCCACCGGACGGAAGCGTCCCGGATGCAGCATGGAGACCGCCGCGCCGTTTCCCCTGGGTGTCGAGTTCGCGGAGGAGATCCTGCACCGCGTCGGGAAGGTGTGCCAGGCTTCGCGCGGCTGCGCCATCGTTTTCGAACTGCGTATCCACCCAAAGGTGCCGAAGCATCTTCAACAGATGGGATTTGCCTGATCCAAAGAAGCCGCTCACCCATGCGGCACGCTGGACCGTGGAGTCGATATTCCCGAGGTACGACTCGAGGATACGCACCATCCCGTCGAGGTACTGGCCTTCGCACACGAAGTGCTCAAGTTCGTACCGAAGTGTCTCGACCTCCTTCGCGGACATGCCTTCCGCCACGGAAGCCACACCATCATTCAGCAGTTTTGCTATCGCCGGGTCACGCTGGAATATGTCTCTATTCTTCATCAGTCATTCACTCCGTTGTGCAGAGTTATCGGGACGGCAAGGTAGTTCCACCCGTCACGAGCGTCCAAAAGTCGGTAATTGTTCTCATCGTATTCGCCGGGAAAGAAGAGCGCGAGGCGACCCCGGATGCTGTGTTCCACCTCTTTCAATACGAGAGAGACTTTCGTAAATCCGTAGAGGCTCGCAACACCATAGACGGCCACCACGGTGTTGGAGTCAATATCATCGGCAGTCAGGGCAGCGCGCAATTCGTCTGCGGCGAAGGCCAGGAAGTCGCTACGCAGCTTCATCGTAAGGTTGTCGGGTTCTTCGAAGTAGACTTCCCGGTAGTCCGTTGCGGCCATCCATCGGGCGAAGGCACCCGTGAAGTCGAACAGGTGCCAGCCGTGTCCGGCCTGCTTGGTGCCCAGCTCGAACAGCTCCAACCGCGCTCTCAGTCGGCGTTCGTCGACCTTCGGGTACACAACGAAAACCGTCTTCTGTCCGCCGGCCAGATTCATCTGCCAAGGAGCGGAGATGTGTCCTTGATACCGCGAGGCCAGATCCTCAATCCGTGCCATGTGCCAGCCTCCTTTCCTCGTCGGTCAGCAGCACGTCAAATGATACATGGAGAAGCCCTCCGGCCTTTTTCAGGTCGATGATGCCGAGTCGCTTTGCGTCCATTGCGCGATACATCAGGTCGTCCGGCGATGTGTCGAGGACCCGAACACAGGGACTATCGAAAAGCGCTTGCCCGCGTGCACCAACCAGATACGCAAGCAGCAGCGCATAGGTCGTGACGTACGGTGTGGGAGAGACCTGCCGTCGCTTCTTCCTGACTCGCCCCTCAAGATGGCCTGACTGTGTCCATGATGAAGAAGCGTTGCGAGCAACCTTGTCTAGAATGCTATCGTTCAGACGATCACCGACATACTCGCGGAGGACTGTCAGCATCTCGCTCTTGACCAACTCTTGGCCGACATCCAAGGACAAGACCAGCGGAGTTGTCGCACGGAGTAGCGGATCCCGTGCGAGAGCTGTCAGGAACGCAAGCAGAGGACGACCGCGATCGTCGGCCGCCCAGAACCGGCGCATGAGTCGGAACAGGGGAACATCCGGGTCCAGCCCGTACAACTCGCCCAGCCGCTGATTCGTCAGTCGCCGCGTTGACGCAGTGCGCTTGCCCAACAGATTGTGTTCAATGATCTCGGCGGAGTAGTTGGAGCGAGGAGCCTCAGGAGGGCAGTGGGCTAGCACCGCGTTCAGTTCATCGAGCATGATCGTGCGGCTCGTGTGCGTGCCCCTGTCGCCAAAGCGGAAGCCGAGTTCCACCCAGCGCGACATAGCCTGCTTCGTCTTCTCGGAAGCACATTGCAGTAGTAGGTCTTTCTGCATCAAATAATCCTCTACATCTGGCCGGCAAACTTGCCGGCCAGATTCGCAACTGTACTATTTCGCAAATCAATTGCAAGGCTAATCTTTCTTGGCATTGGGACAAGGATTCCCAGGCGAGGTCATCCGGCGC
>Ga0180435_10001783_pt1 | contig 22231 bp, 22 predicted proteins | sample SS_ome_3_FD_132467 | JGI IMG/M metagenome (GOLD analysis project Ga0180435, IMG submission 132467) | Hypersaline lake sediment archaeal communities from the Salton Sea, California, USA - SS_3_S_1 metaG | ecosystem: Environmental > Aquatic > Non-marine Saline and Alkaline > Hypersaline >...
GGAAGGTGGTCAGGGCCGCGCCTTTGTTGCCACGTTCTTCCTTTTCGACCTGGACGATGACTTCCTGTCCTTCCTTGATAGCTTCGCGTATGGAAGGGCGTTTGCCGGATTCCTGCGCCTCTTCGGTGAAGTAGGAGCGGGCGATTTCCTTCATCGGCAGGAAGCCATGACGTTCCGCGCCATAGTCGACAAAAGCGGCTTCGAGACTGGGTTCAACGCGGGTGATTCGGCCTTTGTAGATGTTGGCCTTTTTCAGTTCCCGGCCGGGAACTTCGATATCGAGATTGTAAAGTTTCTGACCATCAACAATGGCCACGCGCAACTCTTCAGGCTGAGTTGCGTTGATCAGCATCCGTTTCATGTTGTGAGATTCTCTTTTTGTTGTGCACGAAACTGCTCTTGATCACTCTGCACGGAAGTCTGCTGCCAGGCATCGGCGCAAGTTTCAGCAAAGCGATCGAGCGTTCGAGCACGAACGGTATTCATTAAAATGCGGTTCACAGGTGCGGTGATCTTGTCACTCGGGGTCTGCTGGCCGGCACGTATCGTTGGTGTTTTCCTGTGCCTGTCGGTTAGCATGGCAATCCTACCGTGGATCACCGGATTCATTTTTGGCTGCGAGGCAGGCTCTCGGAGTATTACGGGCGGCATGCAGTACTGCGTAACCACCCTCCAACTACTTGAGCAATCGGGATTTTTACCGACTGCTTCGAGCGAAAATACACCATATCTTTGTAAAGTGCATTATTTTTGTGTTCTGAGGGTCATTTGTGTCTAACGGCGGAGAAAGTGCAGCCAAAGTTCGATATCTCGTTGTTAAGGACGATGCAGAGGGGCAACGAATAGACAATTTTTTGCTGAGCCGTCTGAAGGGGGTGCCGAAGAGTTGGGTTTACCGTGTGCTGCGGAAAGGGGAGGTGCGCGTCAACAAGGGGCGCGTCAAGCCCACGCGGCGGCTCTGCGTTGGAGACGAAGTCAGAATCCCCCCCCTTCGTATGGCGTCAGAAAAGACCTCGCAGCCCGGGGATGGTCTGCGCCGCTTGATCGATGCCTCGATCCTGTATGAGGACGACCAGCTGCTGGTCGTGAACAAGCCGTCCGGAGTGGCCGTGCACGGCGGGAGTGGGGTGTCGCATGGCGTGATCGAGACTCTCAGGTCGTTACGCCCGGAAGCGCCATATCTGGAACTGGCGCATCGGCTCGATCGCGACACGTCAGGCTGCCTGATGTTGGCGAAAAAACGTAGTGCCTTACAACAACTGCAGAAACTCCAGTTGTCCGGAAAGGTCGAAAAGCGTTATCTGGCCCTGCTTTCAGGCCGCTGGCGCAAAGGGAAGGTGACGGCAGATGCGCCCTTGCAAAAAAACACCTTGAAAAGTGGGGAAAGGGTCGTTCGTGTCGACCCGAGGGGTAAAAATGCGATCACCCGTTTTGAAGTGGTTGAGCGCTTCGATCGCACCACCTTGGTGGAGGCCAGGCTTGAGACCGGGCGCACACACCAGATTCGTGTGCATGCACAACACCTGGGCACACCCATTGCGGGCGATGAAAAATACGGAAAGCAGGAAGACAACCAAACCTTTCGGGCGGGCGGATTGAACAGGCTTTTTCTGCATGCCTGGCGCTTGTCCTTCCCCTGGGAGGGAAGAAAAGGCGGCTATCGCTTCGAAGCGCCCTTGCCCGATGAACTAAAGAGTTATTTGGATCGATTGAAGTGAAGAAGTACGAACTGATTGTTTTTGATTGGGACGGGACCCTCATGGATTCGGAGGCGCGTATCGTGACCTGTATGCAACTCGCCGCCGCCGATACTGGCCATGACTGCCCGGCAGATCACGATGTCAGGGATATCATTGGCTTGAGCCTTGAGAAGGCGGTGAGCCGTCTGTTTGCCACGGTTGCGCCGGACACGGTGGAAACGATCACCAATGCGTACCGCAGGCACTGGCTTGGCGACGCTGTTCCGCATTCCCCGTTGTTCCCTTATGCACAGGAAGTGGTCGAGCAACTGGAGACAGAAGGGTATCTGCTCGCAATTGCCACCGGAAAAAGCCGCAGAGGCCTGGACAAAGTGCTACAGGAATCCGGTTTGCAACCACGCTTCCATGCTTCACGATGCGCGGATGAGGCTTTTTCCAAACCGCACCCGCAGATGCTGGAAGAAATACTGGTCGATCTGAATACCAATCCGGAAAAGGCTTTGGTGATCGGCGATACCGAATACGATATGCAAATGGCAAGCAACGCCAAGGTTGATGCACTTGGCGTGATTCACGGGGTTCACAGTGAGGAACGCCTACTCGAACACGGTGCACTTGGCGTATTGGGTGGTTTGAACGAATTGCCGATCTGGCTTCAGCAAAGTTGACACATTGGGATAGAGGGATGGAAGACAGCAGCACTTCAAAAAATTCAAAATGGGAGCGGGATCTGCTCGAACAACTGGCGACCGACGCACTGAAGGAGCGTCGCCGAACCCGACGTTGGGGGATTTTCTTCAAGCTGCTGACCTTCGCCTACATTGGTCTGCTCATCTACCTGGCGATGCCTGATTCGCTCAGTTTCAAAGAGATGGAGAAGGATAAGGCGCATACCGCTCTGGTCGATATGGAGGGTGTAATTTCCCCAGCACAGGGGGTGGATGCCGATACCGTCGTTGAAGGTCTTAGGGACGCGTTCAAGGATGAGAATACCAAAGCGGTAATCCTACGCATCAACAGTCCCGGGGGGTCCCCGGTGCAGTCAAGCTACATCCAAAAGGAGATAGTAAGGCTACGCAAAAAGTACGAAGACATTCCGTTGTACGCGGTTGTTAGCGATATCTGCGCCTCAGGTGGCTACTACGTGGCTTCGGCGGCAGATCGTATCTATGTCAACGAATCGAGCATTGTTGGTTCGATCGGGGTCTTGATGAATGGTTTCGGTTTCACCGAGGCGATGGCCGAGCTTGGCGTTGAGCGCCGCCTGATGACCGCTGGCGACCACAAGGGAATACTCGATCCTTTCAGCCCCATGAGCGAATTCGATCGGACCCACGCGCAGGAGCTTCTTGAAGAATTGCACGTGAATTTCATCAACGTCGTCAAGCAGGGACGTGGTGACAAGCTCGCTGAATCGGATCAGTTGTTCAGCGGTCTGTTTTGGTCGGGTCCACAGGCAATCGAGTTGGGGCTGGTGGATGAAATCGGCAGTGCAGGCTACGTGGCAAGAGAGGTTGTCGGGGAAGAGCGCATCGTAGACTTCACTCCCGAAGACGATCCCTTGGAGCGCCTGGCAGATCGGCTGGGCGCTGCCGCTGCAAGTACCTTCGCCGAATTATCCGGCCTGGTAGGCACCCCGCGCATGTAGGTAATTCCGGACTGTCAGAGAGCGGTCATGTTTTTGTCACATTACGGGGGTGTAATCTCGCCCAAGATTGACGGTGCACATGGTTATTAAAGTGGCAGAAACACGAATCCTGGTCGTTGAAGATGAATGGCCGGTAAGAGAACTGTTGGCAGCAACGCTGATGGGAGCCGGCTACGCTGTGCAGCAAGCGCCCGACGGGCACCGGGCGAGAGACATGATTTCCGGTGCGGAGTTGCCCGATTTGGTGTTGCTGGATTGGATGATGCCGGGAATGAGTGGTTTGGAGTTCGCAAAGTGGATGAAAAGGGATGATCGCCTGGCTGAAATCCCGATCATTATGCTGACCGCTCGTGACGACGAAGACTACAAGGTCCAGGGTCTGGAGGCAGGTGTTGACGATTACGTGACCAAGCCTTTCTCCACACGCGAGTTGCTGGCGCGAATCAAGGCGGTGATGCGCCGCGTAGGGGCAGATGAATCCAAAATCATTCGTGTGCGTGCCGGGTTGGAGATCGACCTGACGCAACACCGGGTGTTGGCGCACGATTCCCCCGTGCAGCTCGGGCCAACGGAGTTCAAGTTGTTGCATTTCTTCATGACCCACCAGGAGCGCGTATACTCCCGTTCGCAGCTGCTTGATCTGGTGTGGGGTCACAATGTTTACATCGAAGAGCGAACGGTCGACGTGCATATACGACGTTTGCGCAAAGCGCTGGAGCCGTTCGGCTTTGAATCCCTGGTACAAACTGTACGCGGAGTGGGTTACCGGTTTTCTGAGCAGGTTGCCTGAGTTCACACCCCTGCTGTCGAGGCGTTCGTTTCTCTTTTGCAGGCGCATGCAGAGCGTTTCTTTCCGCCGCCAAGCCTTAGCTACAACCAATGCGTAATAGCTGGGTCGAGGAGTTTTGGCAGCTTGTTCTAATTGCCCTTTTCGCTGTCGTTCTCGGGCTGCTCAGTGGCCAACTTTGGATGGTGCTCAGCATTTTCTTGCTGGGTTACGTCGTTCGCAATCTGTATAACCTACAGCGCCTGGTCCATTGGTTACATGATCCGTCAGGTATGGATATTCCCATTCATTTTGGTGTTTGGGGAACCATTTACGCCCGGATTGAACGTATGCGTCTGGGACATCAACAACGGGAGCGCCGACTCAACGAGTTATTGCAGCAATTCCATTCGTCAGCCGCTGCGTTGCCTGACGCCACTATTGCGTTAGGAGCCTATGGCGAAATCCGGTGGTTCAATACAGCTGCCCAGAAGTTACTGAAACTACGGAGTCCGCATGATATTGGCCGGCCGCTGGTCAATCTTTTTCGGACGCCGGAATTGAGCGGTTACTTGGAAAAGGGCGAGTTTTCGCAACCACTGGATATCACCGCGCCGGGAGATAGTCAGAAGAAACTGTCAATTCGGGTAACGGCTTATGGTGACGGGGAGCGTCTCGTATTGGCGCAGGATGTCACTGATCGTTTCATGGCCGAGCAAATCAGGAAGGATTTTGTCGGAAATGTCTCGCATGAACTGCGAACTCCGTTGACCGTGATCAGCGGCTTCGTGGAAAACATGCAAATCGCTGATGATCAGATCCCCAAGCATCTGGTCAGGCCCATCGAACTTATTGCGGAACAAGTCGAGCGCATGCGCTCTATTGTCGACGACCTGTTGTTACTGATGCGCCTTGAGAGTGCTTCGAAAGAGGTGCCAAAAAACCGGGTTGACGTTGCTGAACTGGTCGAAGTTATTGCCCAGGATGGCCGAACCCTGGCGGAAGACCGGATTCAAATCGATGTCGATATTCAAACCGGGCGTTGTTTGCGTGGTGACGCAGGGTTGTTGCGCAGTGCTTTTACCAATTTGCTGGTTAACGCCATTCATCACACCCCGAAAGATGGGGTGATCACACTTGCCTGGGTAGAGAACGAAGGTGAATGCGTGTTTTCTGTCGCAGATACTGGCGAAGGGATCGCGCCGGAGCATATTCCCAGGCTAACCGAACGCTTCTATCGGGTTGATGTCGGTCGTTCACGAGAGCGAGGTGGTACCGGCTTGGGGTTGGCCCTAGTCAAGCACGTCCTGCAAAAACATCGCGCACTCCTGAAGATCGAAAGCCGTATAGGGGCAGGCAGTAAGTTTTCCTGCGTGTTCCCAAGTGCTGCCTTAGTCGAATGACGTAATTTACAACCTATCGTTCATTACTTGATAATCAGCGCAAACTTTTTGAGGTAAGCCATGGACAAGTCGGAACTTTCTCACCATTACTCACAGCAATTCAATGCGGATCTCGAAGAAATCAGAACCAACGTCCTCGCCATGGGGGGGCTGGTAGAGCAGCAGTTGGAGAAAGCCATTGACGCGTTGCGTTCAACGGAGATCGAGAATGCTGAAGAAGTCGTGGCCAACGACTACAAGGTTAATGCTTTCGACGTCGACATCGATGAGCGCTGTACAAAAATTTTGGCTCTACGTCAGCCAACCGCCAGCGATTTGCGCCTGGTTTTGACAGTTATCAAAACAACCGCCGACTTGGAACGCATTGGAGATGAGGCAAAAAGGGTGGCGCGCATGGCGATTCGTAACGGCGCCTCAGATCCGGGGCGCAATCTATACCTGCGGATTGAGCATCTGGGTAACCAGGTACGTGAGATGCTGCATCGTGCATTGGACTCGTTTGCACGTATGGACGTGGAAGAAGCCATTGCGGTTGCCCACGAGGACCGCAAAATCGATCGTGAGTACGAAAGCATCATGCGTCAAAGCATGACTTACATGATGGAAGACCCGCGTTCGATCCCACTCCTGATGGATGTCATCTGGTCGGCACGCGCTCTGGAGCGAGTCGGAGATCGTTGCTGCAATATCTGCGAGTACGTCATCTACTTCGTGAAAGGGAAGGACGTGCGGCACACCAGTCTTGAACAGATCCAGAAAGAGTTCGGTGAATAACAACTCAGGGGTAAATCAAGTTGTTTGATCTTGATGTTCGCGCCGACGAAAAGTTGAGAGCTACTGATGCGTGATATTGCGCTTTTCGTTATCGCCTTCGGCTTGGTGCCCTTCATTCTACAAAACGCCTACATTGGGGTTTTGGCGTGGTCCTGGGTCAGCTACATGAATCCGCACCGCCTGACGTGGGGGGCGGCTTACGATTTTCCTTTTGCGCAGTTGATCGCGATAACGCTGTTTATCGCGCTCCTGTTCAATCGAGATAAAAAGCAGTTTCCAGTCACGCGGCTTACCGTTACCTGGATCATTTTTTTGTTATGGACCTTGGTGACCACCTCATTCGCGATTTACCCCGATGCTGCTTGGTCCTATGAGCTGCAGGTTTTCAAAATCCAGCTGATTTTGTTCATTTCGATGTGGATGATGGGGGAGGAAAAACGAATTAAATTGATGGTCTGGGTGATTTTCTTTTCGATTGGTTTCTTTGGCATCAAAGGTGGAATATTTACCCTGTCTACCGGTGGAAGTGGTCGTGTTTATGGCCCTCCTGGCTCTTTTATCGGGGACAACAACCATTTGGCCACAGCTTTACTTATGATTCTGCCCCTTGGGTTCTATTTGATCAGGCATGAGATCAAACGAAGAGATCTAAAGTTGTTGATGTACTTTTTTCTGCTCATGATAGTCGCCTCCATTTTGGGCTCTTTTTCGCGCGGAGCATTTCTTGCTATTGGTGCAGTGGCTTTCTATCTGTGGCTGAAGACCCCGGGGAAAATTATCAGTGGCACTATTGGAGCAACTGTGCTCATTGTTTTGGTAATGGCCATGCCAAGCCATTGGAGCGACCGAATGGGAACCATGAAGGAGTATGAGCAGGACCAATCGGCGCAGGGACGTTTGGAGTCATGGCAATATACAATCAACTTGGCCAGTAATCGCCTTACGGGTGGCGGATACAGTTCTTGGTCGGAGGAAAATTTCGACAAGTGGGCTCCGCCGGATCATGGGGGGGCAAGAGCGGCACACAGTATCTACTTTGCCGTTTTGGCGGACCATGGTTGGATTGGATTAATCCTTTTTCTTCTCGTGTTCGTTCAAGGTTGGTTCTTGGCCGGAAAGATAGTCAAAGCGATCAAGGCGCGAGGCTCGCCAACCGACGAGTGGATACTTGGTTTGGCGTCCATGATCAAAGTGTCGTTGGTTGCCTACGCAGTCGGCGGGGCTTTTTTGAGTTTGGCATATTTCGATCTACCTTGGCATCTGTCGGCAATTCTGGTGTTGCTGGACATGGAGGTTCGAAAACGTGGGTTGTTTATTGAACAAAACACCAAGAAGGAAGAAGTCCGTCTACCTGAAAGGTTCCCTGTTAGATGAAATGGCTTCCTTTCCAGTTACTGATGCCTGGTGGCAAACGGGCGAAACATCAGGTTCTGATCTTCCATAGGGTATTGGGTGCTCCTGATCAGATGATGCCTTCCGAACCTTGCCAGGAGGAATTCGATCTTCTGGTGGGAACGCTTAAACGTTTTTACAATATTCTTCCTTTGTCTGATGCGATTGAGCGGGTCAAGCAAGGAACCTTGCCATCTGCTTCGCTGAGCATCACCTTCGACGACGGATATGCAGACAACTACACACATGCCTTGCCAATCCTGGAACGCCACGAGGCACCGGCGACTTTCTTTGTTGCGACCGCCTTTCTGGATGGTGGCCGGATGTGGAACGACACGCTCATCGAGACCGCGCGGCGGCTGCCGGACGGTGAGGTGAAATTGCCATTTGGCAGCAGGGAAACATCGATAATAAGCAGCATGGATGATCGACGCAGTTTCGCCCAACTGGCAATAGATTATTGCAAGTACTTGCCTATTTCGGAGAGAGAAGAACGCGCATCTGAATTCGCCGCGTTGCAAAACAATGAACTGCCGACATCGCTAATGATGAGCAGCGAACAGGTAAGAACCATGGCTACCTCGGATTATGCTGAAATCGGCGCGCACACGCGGAATCATCCGATTCTGGCGGAATGCAATGATCAGGAAGCAGAAAAGGAAATTGCAGACTCAGTTAGAGACCTGACGCATTTGCTTGGGAGACAGCCTAAACTCTTTGCGTATCCGAATGGCAAGTTGAATAAGGACTACCTGCAAAACCAGACCAGGTTTGTCGTGAAGGCTGGGTTGAAAGCTGCCGTTACCACTGACTGGGGCGTATTGGATAGGAATACCGACTTGATGCAGATTCCTCGATTTAGCCCTTGGAAGAAAAGTCCCAAACGCTTTGTATTCGACTTATTGCGAGCCCGCTACGGCATTCTCTGACTGGCTAATGGCCGTGTTGGTCCAGCCAAAGTTCCAACATCACCAGTACCCAGATAAATCCTCCGTAATACCCGGCATGTGATTTGTCATGCAGTGCCAGTAATTCATCAACAAAACTAGGTTTTATTATCCCTCGCTCACGGAATTGCGAAAGATTTTTTCGCCCCAAGTCCTGAAGTCCGTTGTGCGTGCTCATCCAGACGCCAAACGGGAGGCCAAACCCATGTTTGCTCTTGATGATGATTTCGTGCGGAAGAAAATCACTGACCGCTCGTTTGTAGAAATCACGTAGTTTGTTGAAGGGCATTTTCTGATGAGATGGGATGCGTGTTGAAAACTCGACAACCAGATCATCCAGCATTGGATATTCGACCTCAACACCTGCCAGTTGGCACATTCTGTTGACTTTGCGCAAATCGTTATCGGCAAGTGTGTGCTGCCAGTCCAGATAGAGCATTCGATTGAGGCGTGATGCAGATGGCACGCCGTGATAAATTCGATCCTCTAAACTGAACGGTTCCTCCAAGTCCACGTTTGCCATGAATTGCTGCTCAAACATCTGATCCGCTGGGAAACGCATCAAAAAGTTGTATGTATGCAGGCGCTTTGGCAGAGGAACTTGGGCTTGGTCTATGTAACTGCCAACTTTTCCGAGCAGGCCATTATTCTGCCGCCCTTGAAACAAAGGCTCCAGAACATACTGCCGAAGCGCGCTGGGCAGCATGTGGTAAGCTTCAAAAACTCCCTGTTTGGCGTACCTTTCGTTGCCGGCGAATAATTCGTCCCCACCATCTCCTGCCAATAACCGATCCATGCCACTTTCGCGTGCGAGTTTTGCGCAAAAATATGCAGGGATGGCAGAAGAGTTTCCAAATGGCTCATCGTAGACGGCAGCAACGGTAGGTAGGATTTCTAGTACGTCCTCTGGAGTGACGTAATATTCGTTAGCCTTCGTGTTGAAATGCCTATTAGCGATTCGCGCGTAGGAAATTTCGTCGTACCCTTGCGCATCGAAACCAATCGAAAATGTCTGGGCTGCGCCATTCTGTGCCTTGGCCAACATCCCACTGACCGTGGAGCTATCCAGTCCTCCACTAAGAAACGCGCCAGTCGTGTCACCGGTATTCAGGCGTGAGACAGATGTCTGCAGCACATGCAAAAGCTCTTCGCCTGCTTGTGATCGACGCTTTTCTGCGACTTCGCTAAAAGTTGGACGCCAGTAACGGTAAGGGGTGGCGCCATTGCTATCAAGACGAATAGCATGGGCCGCGGGCAGTTTGGATATTCCGTCATAAATGGTTCCCGGGCTGGGCACCATGTGAAAGAAAAGATAATGAAAGATTGCCTGGCTGGAGACCTGGGGGGACAGCCCATGCATGCGCAGAATGTCAACCGTTGTCGCCGCGATGCTGATTAACCCGTTGGATGAATGCCAGTAGACGGTGTTTTGTCCAAACCGGTCAGTAGCGGCTACCCCGGATTTCTTAACCGCATCCCATACGACTAAGGAGAATCTGCCCCCAATGTGTTCCAGCAGGTCGTTCCCAAACTTTTCATAGGCGAAGGACAGGGTGTTTTTTTCATCATGACGCTTGGCGTGATCGGCAAGTTCACGGTTTCGCCAAAAATATGCCCCGGAAATCGCACTAAGTATTCCGTTGGATGTTTTGTGTAGTTTCCCTTTTCGGACACCGACGTGCGTTCCATCGAGGGAAAGGGTTTCTTCCAGTGTGCCGAGTACCTCTGGGCTGCTTTGGTTGATTTCCTTGCCGCCGGTGTTTAGCAGCGCTGTTACGCCGGGAACCGATATTTCCATGATGATAGAGCAAAGTTGAAGTCATTCATGTCGAGCGCCACAATCCCCACGCGCGACGAGCGGAACCTTCAGCCGAAGGCTAGTCGGCATTATGCATTATGTGTTGGTACGAACCCAGTAATTCAATTGTTCCCGTTGGAAAGCCCAGGCGCCTTGGCCCGTTTGTTCTACTCGACAGCAAAAAAGTTGGCGGTCGGTGGGCGGGCTAAGGATTATACTTGTTCGAGCAGGCGGAATTGATTGAGTTTGTATCAACTCGCATCACCAATCGGTAAAAGAGATGTCAAAGAAATTCTCAACGTGGATGCTACTTTTCCTGGGTTGCTGTTGCGTTGGCGCAGCTTATTCGCACAATCCATTGCCAGACACAATAGAAAAGGTGCGGTCCTCCGTCGTTGCCGTGGGAACCTTTGACCCAACGGGAAGACCTCGTCAAGTATTCAAAGGAAGTGGTTTCGTAGTTGGAAACGGTCATCAAGTTATTACCAACTACCATGTCCTGCCGAAGTCGCTTAGTCAGAAGAGTAAAGAAACGCTCGCGGTGTTTTCAGGGCGTGGCAAAAAAGTGCGTCACCACAAGGCCAGGGTCCTGGCCAAAGATATCCGTAACGACCTTGCTCTTTTGTATATCTCCACACCATTGCCTGCCATGAAACTGGCAAAGCCTGGTAAAGCCAGAGAAGGTCTGCAAATTGCCTTTACAGGGTTCCCGTTGGGCATGGTGCTGGGACTTTACCCGGTAACACATCGTGGCGTGATATCGGCTATCACCCCCAAGGCACAACCCCAGGCGTCCGCCAAGGTGATAACGCCCGCAATGGTGAAGGCCATGCGGAGTGGTGCCAAGGTGCTGCAACTGGATGCCACGGCTTATCCTGGTAACAGTGGCAGCGCCGTGTACGATCAATCCACTGGTGCGGTAGTGGGTGTGATCAATAGTGTTTTGGTCAAAGGCAGTAAAGAAGCTGCCATCCAAAAACCAAGTGGAATCACTTATGCCGTGGACGTGAAACATGTTCACAAGTTGATGCGTGACGCTGGTAATTAAACGATCAGCGCTATGATCAACGCACCCAGCATGAGGCGGTAAACAACAAACGGCCACATGCCGGTTTTTTCGATGTAACGCAGGAACAGGTGGATGCAGATATAAGCTGCTATGGCGGACAGCGCCACACCCAGCCCCAGGCTGGCCCAATCTGCGGGATGCTCGTCGTTGATCAAATCCAGCGTAATTAACAAAGATGATCCAAGAATGGTCGGAATCGCCAGCAGAAAGGAAAAGCGGGATGCGGCTTCACGCGTCAATCCGAGCATCAGGCCGGCTGTCATGGTAATGCCTGATCGGGATGTGCCAGGAATCAACGCCAGGATCTGAGCCAAACCAATCAGAAAAGCATCACGCAAGGTGATATCTGACAGTTCACGGTCGCGGCGTGCCCTCGAATCAGCCCAGGCCAACAGTAGGCCAAACACGATCGTTGTGACTGCGATTATGGCGGCAGAACGCAGTTCATTCTCGACGATTTGCTTGACGAGAACACCTATGACGACGATAGGGATAACACCAACGATTACCGCCCATCCCAGGCGGCTTTCGTCAGTCTGTGGCGACCCAGGCGATAGCGAACGCGTCCACCCAATTAAAATACGCGCAATATCCTGGCGAAAATAGCTGATTACCGCGATAAGGGAGCCAAGATGCACCGCCACATCAAGACTCAAGCCCTGGTCAGAAAAGCCGAACAGGCGGGGAGCAAGGATCAAATGCCCGGAACTGGAGATCGGCAGAAATTCCGTGACCCCTTGGACAACGGCAAGTACAAGTAGCTGAAGAATGTCCAAGAGGCTTTACTGACCTTGTAAAAGTTTCTTTTCCCAATTCAGAGAGTGACTGACGATCGCTTCCAAATCGTCAAATCTCGGCTCCCAACCCAAGACATCACGAATCTTGTCTGCGCCGGCAATAAGGGCCGGTGGATCTCCAGCACGACGGTCCGCTTCAATGATATTCAGTTTTTCGCCATAGACCTTCTCGACCATATCCATGACCTGGCGCACGCTGTAGCCATGCCCGTAGCCACAGTTCAGTATCTGGGATTCTCCACCAGCTCTGAGGTAATCAAGTGCCTTGAGGTGCGCATCTGCCAGGTCTTCAACGTGGATGTAGTCCCGAACCCCCGTGCCATCCGGGGTCGGGTAGTCGGTGCCGAATATGTACAGGGCATCGCGTTTGCCCAGGGCGAGTTCGGCAGCCACCTTGATCAACAGTGTGGCGCCCGGAGTCGATTGCCCGATCCGGCCTTCCGGATCGGAACCGGCAACATTGAAATACCGCAGGATGACGTAGCGCATTCTCCCGGTGGCCCCGAGGTCACGAAGCATGTGTTCGCTCATCAGCTTGGACATGCCGTAGGGGTTGATCGGCTGTAGGCTGGCATCTTCCCAGCACTTTTCGACTTCCGGTTCGCCGTATACGGCAGCGGTGGAAGAGAAAACGAATTGACTGACACCATGCTCTTCACAACATTCCAGCAGATTGCGCGTGGCGCAGGTGTTGTTTCGATAATACATGAGTGGATTTTCCACCGATTCCGGCACGATGGTGTGCGCGGCAAAGTGGATGACAGTGTCGATGTCGTACTGCTGCAGGAGGTCGCTCACCAGTGATTGGTCGGCGGTATCACCCTCGACGAAATCGCCGAACAGGACGTGCTCGCGAAAACCCTTGCTCAGGTTATCCAGAACCACCACGTTGTGGCCGGCTTCCCCCAGCTGACGAACCGTATGGCTGCCGATATAGCCGGCACCGCCAGTCACCAGAATTGTTTTACTCGACATTTTTCCTTTTCCTTTGTACTACGACCCGCTCCTGCGGGCGGACCGGCGGCATATTAACGGTTACTGCTTCGTGTTTCATGACGCCAAGGTAAAAAAACGAATTGGCGGCGTGATGTCCGGCCTGGACCAGGCGAGGGCCCCTGTCCATTGTTCGCCCGCCGAAAACGAAAGCATTCCGACCTCCTTATCCTCGATACGTTGCCCGAATACACCTTGTCCGAAACATTTCTGACGCGCTTCGAAGCGAGTCCAAAGCCGTGTGAAAAGCGCCGGTTCGTAACCGTGCTCTGATAGCAGTTTAAGGTCACCGGGGGACATGACGCGCTGGGCAATTTTCGCGCGGTTCGGAAGGTCGCACTCGAATTCGAGGTCCACGCCTACCTCACCGAGGGCAGTCACCGCAACCAACGCCCGATCCCTGGAGTGACTAAGATTAAAATTCAGTACACCTGCGTACTGATCAAGGAAGGGCTTGCCGGTGGCGGATATTTGCAAGCACACCTTCGCAGGGGCGGTGCCGCTAAAAGTAGACAATAGGTCCCTGAGCATGGAGCGGGAGGCGCAGTAGCGATGGGCTATGGATTGATCGACAAAGCTCTCGAAGCGCTGGAGTTCCGCTTGGGACAACCAGTCGATGCGACATGGAGAATCCGAGAGTGATATCCGCCAAACCTGAATCTCGTCCTCTTTCAATGCGGGTAAAGCGGATCGTTTCTCCCAAGCTGGCATTGTGAAATCGCACATTTTCACATCATACTATGCGCGAAAAACATCTCGGAAGTTATTGTGAATACACCACAAAACAACCCGCAACAGACTCGACTTCGAATTCGACGTCGCAACCTGCCTCAACAGCAAGCGGAGTTGCCGCCAGAAATGCCACGAGTACTACAGAATGTTTACCTTAACCGCGGTGTGATCGACCTCGAAGATATCGAACTGCCTTTGCGGGCCCTGTTGCCTGCCCATCGTATGCGCAACATCGACCAGGCCGCTGAACTGTTGGCGGGTGTTGTTGAACTGGGTGGGCGGATTCTGGTGGTGGGAGATTTTGATGCAGATGGGGCGACCAGTTGCGCATTGGCGGTACTTGCAATTCGCGCGATGGGGCACACCTACATCGATTTTCTTGTGCCTAATCGCTTCGAATATGGCTATGGTCTGACCCCGGAGATCGTCGAGCTTGCCCTCGAACGCAATCCGGACTTGATCGTTACTGTCGACAACGGTATCTCCAGCATTGCCGGGGTCGAGGCAGCACACCGTGCCGGCGTCAGTGTCCTGGTGACTGATCACCACCTGCCTGGCGCACAACTCCCGAAAGCCGCAGCGATCGTCAATCCCAACCAGCCCAACGACGATTTTCCTTCCAAGGCAATGGCCGGGGTAGGAGTTATCTATTACGTGTTGCTGGCACTGCGCGCTCGACTACGGGAACTGGACTGGTTCAAACGCAAGGAATTGGAAGAGCCGAACATGGCTCGGTTTCTAGATATTGTCGCGCTGGGCACCGTGGCGGATGTTGTACCGCTGGATCGAAACAACCGTATTCTGGTGAAAAATGGGCTGGCGCGTATACGACAAGGGCGATGTCGGCCAGGGATTCTGGCGCTCCTCGAAGTTGCAGGTCGAAACTACCAGCGCGCGCAGGCCAGCGACATGGGTTTTGCCGTCGGGCCACGCCTTAATGCTGCCGGGCGTCTTACGGATATGTCGTTGGGCATCAATTGTTTGTTGGCCGAAGACACTGGCCAGGCACGTGAATTGGCAGTCGAACTGGATCGCTTGAACCGTGAGCGTCGCGATATCGAGCAGGAAATGAAAGAAACCGCCGAGGACATGCTTCAGGCCCTGCATCTCTCGTCCGAGACAATGCCATGGGGATTATGCCTCTACCAGGAGGACTGGCACCAGGGGGTCATCGGCATTCTTGCATCGCGGATACGCGAACGACATCATCGCCCGGTCATTGCGTTTGCCCGCGGTGAAGACGGCTCTCTGAAGGGGTCGGCACGTTCCGTGCCCGGTCTGCATATCCGTGACGCGCTGGACCGTCTGGCATCCACTCACCCGGGGCTGTTGGAAAAATTCGGTGGCCATGCGATGGCTGCGGGTATGAGTATAAGAGCAAACCATTTCGCAGAATTCAGCCTCGCATTCGACCAGGTCGTCAGGGAGTTCCTTGATGAACAGGACCTGGAACCGCTGCTCCTCACCGACGGTGAAGTCCCGCCGGAGGAAATAACCCTGGCGACCGCTGATGCCCTGGTCAAAGGTGGCCCCTGGGGGCAGAATTTTGTCGAACCTTTATTCGATGACGTCTTTGAGATCAAGTCCCGACGTATCGTTGGAGACAAACATTGGAAATTGGTATTACAACATGCATCCGGGGCCCCGGTGGTGGATGCTATTGCCTTCAACGCCGTGGAACAGCACCCGGACCCAACAGGGGTTTTGCATTTTGTCTATCACCTCGATGTCAATGAATGGCGAGGGCAATCGAATCTCCAGTTACGTATCGACCATATGGAACCAACCGAATGACTGCCAACGACGAGCCGGAACGGGTCTACGCCGAACGCCCGAACAAAACCGCTTTGAAACGTGAAATCGCCGCGCGTAGCGAACTCATTGAGCAGGCCACGGGGTTGACCGACCGCGAGTTGGAGCGGCTGGGTTTGGCGGAAGAGGATATCGCCGAAATCGCACGGGTCAGGGCGATCAAGCCATCCGGGGCACGCAATCGTCAGTTGAAGTACTGTGTGAAAGCGCTTGCTGATGTGGATTTATCCGCTGTGGACAAGTATCTCAACGACCGGCACTCGCAACAATTGGAACTGAACCAGGCCTTCCACGAGCTGGAACGCTGGCGTGATCGCCTGATAGAAGAGGGTGATGCGCTGCTTGGTGAGGCTGCCGTCGAGTGGCCACACGTGGATCGGCAGCAACTGCGCCAATTGGTCCGCGATAGCAAGCGTGAGCACGAACATGGCAAACCTGCTGGTGCCAAGCGCAAATTGTTCCGCTATCTTCGCGAGCTGAGCGAAAATCCTGATTAAGACTTACATCCGAATTCTGTATTGAAAGAAATCATGTTTCTACCGTGGTTACAACGTGTAGTTTTGCCATTACGCGATCCGATTACTCGACTATAGTTTCTCGCATCGGCCAACTTTGGACGAGATGTCGAAAAACTCTAAGCTGCCGTAAGGGCAACATGATTACAAAAGCGAAACGATCCTTGTCCAGTCTCAATCTTGGCACCGTCATTCAGGAAACTCGGTTGCCCCTCCGTTACCAAAAGGCCTTTGGACGGGATACTGCCTGTTTCTCAGACGCCCTTAGAAATTTCGTAAGCAGAAATCGCTGCAACGCCAAAGCGTGGCGCTTGCCCAAAGGCGCTGGCGCGGGATCTGAGTGCGGTTGCCCAAATGTTCCGATCACGAGAGGTAATTTCATAATGCAAGCAGGTATGCTGTTATGACGACTACAAGCAAGCAAAGGCCGGTTCATCTGAATCTGACCAAGATTCGTCTGCCGATCGGCGGGATCACGTCGATCATCCACCGGATCACCGGCGTGTTCATGTTCTTGGCAATTCCGTTCCTGATTTACCTGCTGGACATTTCCCTGATCAGCGAGCAAGGCTACAAGGATGCCGGTGCCATGCTGCACTCGCCGCTGGGCATCCTGATGCTGTTCGGCTTGATGTGGGGGCTGACGCACCACCTGCTTGCCGGCATTCGCTACCTGCTGATCGATGTCGACATGGGTGTTGAGAAAGCGCAGGCGCGCCAGAGTGCGCTGGCCGTTACCGTCGTTGGCCCGGTTCTCGGCCTGATATTGACTTGGGGGCTGCTATGAGTCGTAAAGCTTCCGGCCTCAAGGCCTGGGTTCTGCAACGCGCCACCGCCATTTACATCGGCCTGTTCGCACTCTACCTCCTGCTGGCGATGCTCTTCGCCAGACCCATCGACTATGCTGCCTGGCGAGACTGGTTCGCCAGCCCGTTGATGGGTATTGCGACCCTGGTGTTCGTGGTGGCGATTTTGCTGCACGCCTGGGTCGGAATTCGCGACGTGGTGATTGACTACGTGTGGAACACGCCAGTGCGCGTCACGATCTTATCTTTGGTTGCTCTCGGCCTGATTGCCTGTGGCCTGTGGGCTTCCCAGTCTTTGATTCTTGTGAGGTTGGTCTGATGGCGCTGACGAAGAGACGTTTCGACGCCCTGATTATCGGTGCTGGAGGGGCTGGCCTGAATGCCGCGATCCAGTTGGCAGACACAGATGCTCGCGTGGCCGTGGTATCCAAGGTGTTCCCAACCCGCTCTCACACCGTCGCAGCACAGGGTGGGGTGAATGCGGCGTTGGCCAACGTGCTGCCGGACAATTGGCATTGGCACATGTTCGACACGGTCAAGGGCTCTGATTACCTGGGTGACCAGGATGCCATCGAGTTCATGTGCCGCGAGGCAATTCCCACGGTCTACGAACTGGAACATAACGGTGTGCCTTTCTCTCGCCTGGACAACGGCAAGATTTACCAGCGAGCGTTCGGTGGCCAGTCGCAGGATTTCGGTGGCGCCCAGGCGGCCCGTACCTGCGCCGCGGCAGACCGTACCGGCCATGCGATCCTGCACGCGCTCTATCAACAGAACGTGCGGGCACATACGCACTTCTTCGACGAGTATTTCGCTATCGATCTGATTCGCGACGATGAAGGCGCGATTCTTGGCGCTTTGGTACTGGAAATAGAAACCGGCGAACCGCTCCTGATTGAAGCGAAATCCACGATTCTGGCAACAGGTGGTTGCGGACAGGTATACCGTACAACCTCGAATGCGCACATCAACACCGGTGACGGTATGGCCATGGCCCTGCGTGCTGGCGTTCCGCTGATGGATATGGAGTTTTTCCAGTTCCATCCGACCGGTATCGCAGGCCGCGGCATGCTGATTACCGAAGGTGTGCGCGGCGAGGGTGGATACCTGATCAATAAGGATGGCGAGCGCTTCATGGAACGTTATGCGCCGAACGCCAAGGACCTGGCCAGTCGTGACGTGGTCTCGCGCGCGATCGTCACCGAGGTCAAGGAAGGACGCGGTTGCGGGCCGAATGGCGACCACGTGCTACTTAAGGTCGATCACCTGGGTGAGGAGATTGTTGGTAAGCGTCTGCCGGGCATCCGCGAAAGCGGCAAGATCTTCGCTGGGGTTGATGCCGCAAAAGAGCCGTTACCCGTATTCCCAACCGCGCACTATGTGATGGGCGGCATACCCACTGACCGATTTGGCCGTGTCATCGTGCCACAGGGCACTGGAGAGGACATCGTGCCCGGCTTGTACGCTGCAGGCGAGGCCGCCTGCGTCTCGGTGCACGGTGCCAACCGTCTCGGCGGCAACTCCCTGCTCGACATCCTGGTGTTTGGCCGCGCCGCGGGCCTGAACGTGCTCGAGAACATGGAAACCCATCACCGCCCGATGAACGAAGACAGTGTCGATGCTGCCATGCAGCGTCTGCAACGTTGGGACCAGAAGGGTGAAGGCCTATCGGTACGTGAATTGCGCGACGAGTTCCGCAAGTGCATGGAAGACCACGCCGGCGTATTCCGCACCGAGGAGATCATGGCCGAGGGCGTGGACAAGATCCGTGAGTTACGCGACAAGCTGCCGGAAGTGCGCCTGAGCGACCATTCGAAAGTCTTTAACACCGCACGCATCGAGGCGCTGGAACTAGAAAACCTCATGGATTGCGGCATGGCGATCGCAGCCTCCGCGCTGACTCGCAAGGAGAGTCGTGGCGCGCATTCACGTCCGGACCACCCGGATCGCGACGACGCCAACTGGATGAAGCACAGCCTGTATTTCCGTGATGGTGACCGTATGGACTTCAAGCCGGTCGCGACCAAGCCACTTTCTGTCGAAACTTTTCCGCCGAAAGAGCGTGTTTACTGAGCAGGTGTCCGCAATGAAATTCATCGTATCCCGATACAACCCCGATACCGACTCGGAACCGCACATGCAGGAATTCGAGGTCGAGGCGCAACGCGGCATGATGTTGCGAGACGCCTTGCTGGAAGTGAAACGCCAGGACGAGTCCTTCAATTTTCGTCATTCCTGCGGCGAGGGTGTGTGTGGCTCGGATGGTGTCAACGTCAACGGCATCAATCGCCTGGCCTGCATTACCCCCGTTTCCGAGCTCAAAGGCCCGGTTGAAGTGCGCCCGTTCCCGGGACGCCCGATCATTCGTGACCTGGTGGTCGACATGACCCAGTTCTATCAGCAATACAAGGCGGTCGAGCCCTGGCTGGTGCGCGAGGAGCCGATGCCGGAGCAGGAGATCCTGCAGTCGCCGGAAGACCGCGACAAGCTGGACGGCCTATACGAGTGCATCATGTGTGGTTGCTGCTCTACCTCCTGCCCATCATTCTGGTGGAACCCGGAAAAGTTCCACGGTCCGCAAGCGCTGTTGACCGCGTGGCGTTTCCTCGCGGACAGTCGCGACCAGGCTACCGAGCACCGTCTCGACGAGTTGGAAGGGCCATACAAGCTGTTCCGTTGTCATACCATCATGAACTGTGTCGAGGCTTGTCCCAAGGGACTCAACCCCACCAAGGCTATTGGGCACATCAAGAACCTCATGCTCAAGAAAGCCATCTAAATTGAGCGACACACCGGAAAAGGACCTGCAGCGACTTCGCTGGCAATGCCGGCGCGGGTTGCTCGAACTCGACTGCATCTTCGAGGAATACCTAGACCAGCGCTACTTGTCTGCCCCGGAAGAGGAGAGGGCGTCTTTTCGTCAACTCATCAACGAGCAGGACCCGGATCTTCAGGCCTGGTTGCTGCATGGTGAATCCTGCCCGGAAATCTTCCGCGAGATTGTCGCGGTACTACGCAAAGACTGACTTTCTCTTGACTGCCACTATTGATGGTGATCAAGGCAAACCGGCCAACCCCTGTCATCCTGGCCATGACGGTCGCTAGACTAAGCCTGTGTATGACGACGACAGGGTAAAGTCATGAAACCGATTCGTTCTTCACTGCTAGGTGGTCTGCTTGCGGTGTGTCTTCCGGTTACGGCGTCGGCCTTTGGGTTCGGCATGACCAACGATGACTACTATGGACCATGGGGGCCCTATGGCCCTTATGGGCCCTACGCTGGGAATCCACCGGCCAATTATCCGCCACCAGCTTTTCGACCTCAGCATCAACCACCTTATGGGCCACCACCGGGTGCGCGTGACGTCAGGGGTATGTGGGGAAGTGGCCCGCTGATGCAATGGGGCAGTCGCGACAAGGAGCAAAAGCCGAAGAAGGTCTACAAGCCCTACGAAAAGTTGCGTGAACCCTGGCAGTGGAGTCGCCCGTGGCCAAGTATGTTGGGACAAGATGCACCGCCGCCAGCCGAGTTCAAGCCCGCGCCACCAGAGGCCAGTTCCAGCGCGAAACACGAACCGTTGCCCAACTACGGTGAAAGCGGGCAGGTCTATCCTGGTTGGCAACGATACCAGGACCCTGGCAAACAATAACGCCTCGGGTTCTTCCAACAAAAAAGGCGGCATACTTGCCGCCTTTTTTGTCTTCAACGCCAAGCTGATGACTGGTCACCCCATCCCGAACAGCTCCGGGTAGGCCAGGATCGAGATCACCACAGCCACCTGGATAACGATGAAAGGCATTACCCCGCGATATATGTCTATCGTTCGCACCTCGGAGGGCGCCACGCCTTTCAGGTAGAACAGGCTGAACCCGAATGGCGGTGTCAGGAAAGATGTCTGCAGGTTCATGGCGATCAGGATCGCGAACCACAACATGTTGATACCCATGGCCTCGGCAATCGGCGCCAGGATCGGCACCACGATGAAAGAAATCTCGACGAAATCAATGAAGAAGCCCAACAACAGGATGATCAGCATTGAGAGGACAAGAAAGCCCCATTTTTCGCCTGGCAACTGCATCATGAATTCTTCAACGATCGTGTCGCCACCGGTATAGGTAAATGCCATCGAGAAGGCCGTTGCACCCAACAGGATGGCGAACACCATGGCAGTGATCTTGACTGTCTCCATGGATGAATCAAAAAGCATCTGCCAGCTGAACTTGCCGTACAGCATGGCCAGCAGGATCGCTCCCATACCCCCGAGCGCCGAGGACTCGGTGGGTGTTGCGATCCCGGCGAAGATAGACCCAAGCACCACGATGATCAGCGCCAGCGGGGGAATGATGGCCTTTGCCGCATGCAGGTATTGTTCTGCCTTGCTGGTATCGTGCTCATCGAACGGGATAGGTGGGGCTGACTCCGGTTTGCCCCAGGCAATAACGAGCACATAAACAACATACAGGCCCACCAACACCAGGCCAGGAATAATTGCCGCCTGGAACAGGTCGCCGACCGGCAGGCCTAACACATCGCCGAGGATGATCAGTATGATCGAGGGAGGAATGATCTGTCCAAGGGTGCCCGCACCACAGATGGTGCCACTGGCCAATCCCTTGTCGTAGCCGTACTTGAGCATGACCGGTAGCGAGATCACGCCCATCGCCACGACACTGGCACCCACGACGCCGGTGGAGGCGGCCAGTAAGGCGCCTACCAGGATGGTCGATACTGCGAGGCCGCCACGAACGCCGCCGAACAGCCGCCCCATGGATTCGAGCAATTGCTCGGCCAGTTGGGTTTTCTGCAAGACGATGCCCATGAAGATGAACAGCGGAACGGCCATCAGCACCGTATTCTGCATGATGCTATAGATTCGGTAGGGCATGAAGGCAAACAGGTCCCAGCCTTCAGCCAGCACGCCGAAGATCAGGGCTACGCCACCGAAGGTGAAGGCCACGGGGAAGCCCAGTAGCAGTAGCAGCAGGGCAACGAAAAACATAATGATGCCGATCATCGATTTGTTCTCTTTGTTGATTCCGGTTACGGCTTGAAGGATTCGTACTCGTGTACTTCACGCA
>Ga0180435_10001785_pt1 | contig 22227 bp, 20 predicted proteins | sample SS_ome_3_FD_132467 | JGI IMG/M metagenome (GOLD analysis project Ga0180435, IMG submission 132467) | Hypersaline lake sediment archaeal communities from the Salton Sea, California, USA - SS_3_S_1 metaG | ecosystem: Environmental > Aquatic > Non-marine Saline and Alkaline > Hypersaline >...
TAAGGGTGCGAACGCGACGCCGGGTTGCCAAACGCACCGTCCAGCGTCAGGCACGCGCACATCTTCTCCGCCACGCGCGGATCCACCGGCGTGGTCGCCGAATAATCAAGGTATATGGGGAGTTTCATGTTACTTCCCATCCTCCTCACGCTGCGCGGTGATTCAGGCCCAGCAAATCAGCAGCCATGTCGCTGCCTTGACGCGCTGCCTCGCGAGCGTGTCCACGCTCGACAAGGTCCGCCAGGGTAATGTCGGACAGGAACACAAAAATCTGCTGGCTCAGGTCGTCCCACAGGCTGTGCGTCATGTCGCGTTGTGAATCCAGCGAAACGGTCGCCTTGGGGTTACAGCGGGTGAATTCCACCCATTCGTCTACGGCGCAGATAATGTCGGCGATCGAGATTTCATCCGATTCACGGCCCAAATAATAACCACCGCCGGGGCCACGAACACCGCGGACCAGGCTCTTGCTGCGCAGGGATGCGAACAACTGCTCCAGGTAAGAAAGGGAAATGCCCTGGTTCTCAGAGATGTCTGCCAGGGTGACTGGACCATCCACACCATTCAGTGCCAGATCCAACATCGCGGTAACTGCATAGCGGCCTTTGGTCGAAAGTCTCATCTTCGTATTACCTCATCAAGAGTTCGGGATCTACTGGGGCACGATTACCCAAGTAAAATGCTCGGGATAGAAGATAGCAGTACCTGAGAAAAATAGTCAAGCTTTATCCCCCAATTCAACTGGGGAAGAATTTCCTGGAACCGCTATTTCTCTATAAATTACCGATAGTTATATTAACTCCCTCAAAACAAGGTTTAACTATCATTATTTCGTAATTCAGTAATATTTGGATGTTTCCAAGGCAGAAACACCCCAGGCAGTGGAAGTCGGAGCCTGGATTACGTTTAGAAACTAAAGCGCTTCTGCGAGTTCCCGGGATTTCTGGGGTGAAAAGTGATGCCCCTGGTAGACACAGAAGGCGAGCCACTTGGAAACGAACAGATTGACCTGCCACTTGTTCAAAAGCCCCGGCGCCTCGTACAAGCTATGCACAGGCAGGGATGATTGCTTGAGATCGATGACCTCGACTTGCTCAGCGTCGTGGTAGACCTTGAGCAACACGTCTGGCTCCGGCTCCCTGCCATGGTCCTGTTCGAAGTAGTAAGTCAGATGGACGATGCTCGTGTAGCGAGCATGTTCGACCACCTCGAGAAAAAGATCTGCGTGTTCACTGCCACGTGAACAATAACAACCACGCATCTCGCGCAGTTCAGGCAACAATTTCTGCAAATAGAGAAAGTTTTCCTCGCACAACTCCACGAGACGACCCACGTTAGGGTGCCGGTCGAGACTGGCTTGCAGGTAATGTGTCCAGGGTTGCTGCATGAGATTCTTGGCTACCGAAACAGCATTCAGTATAGGGGACTGAGCAGAGATCGTAAGCCCACATCGGTATCTCTCAACAAAGACAAGCATGTGGACAACGGCACTCTTGCGTTGCCCGGTTAGCTTGTTACCCCGGTGAGCGTATTGAGCCGGGAGCCTGGAAACAAAAAAGCCGGTCTTGGAGACCGGCCTTCAATTCCACCTGGCGGCGTGGTCAGGCGTCTTGCTGAGATTCAGCAATCTGCTTGTGCACCTCGGCCATATCCAGTTCACCGGCCTTGGTGACCAGTTCCTTGAACGCGGATTCGGGTAAAGCGCCCGCCTCACTGTAAATAATGACCTTCTCACGGAAAATCATCAGGGTCGGGATCGAGCGAATCTGGAAATGCGCGGCAATCCCCTGCTCGTCTTCAGTGTTTACCTTGGCAAACACAATGTCAGGAAACTCTTCGGAGACCTTTTCGTAGGTCGGCGCAAAAGAGCGGCAAGGGCCACACCAAGGCGCCCAAAAGTCCACAATCACGAAATCGTTCTGAGTGATCGTGGCTTCGAAATTTTCTTCGTTAAGTTCAACGACAGCCATTCAAGGCCTCCAACTATCAAAACATGAACTGGCCAGTTTATCAGAACTTGCTGATTGACCCGAACCCGGTTAACCCCCCAGGCCAGCAAAAATACCTTCACGGATCTCGTCCACACTACCCACGCCGTTGACCTTGACGTATTTGCAGTTGCCGGCATCAGATTCCTTTGTGTAAAACTCGATCAGCGGCTCGGTCTGGTCGTGGTAGACCTTCAGACGGGCCTTGACGGTATCTTCCTGGTCATCGTCACGCTGGATCAGGTCTTCGCCGGTTTCGTCATCCTTGCCTTCCACTTTCGGCGGATTGAACACGACGTGATAAGTACGCCCCGAGGCCACATGCACACGGCGGCCGGACATGCGCTTGATGATCTCCTCGTCAGGAACATCGATCTCAACGACTGCATCAACCGGAACACCAGCCTCTTTCAGCGCCTCGGCCTGCGGAATGGTGCGAGGAAAACCGTCAAACAGGTATCCATTCGCGCAGTCATCTTCGGTAATCCTTTCTTTCACCATGCCCATGATGATGTCATCGGAGACCAGGCCGCCTTCATCCATGATCTTCTTCGCTGCAACGCCCAGCTCGGTGCCGGCCTTGACGTGCGCACGCAGCATGTCGCCGGTGGAAATCTGCGGAATGCCGTACTTTTCCTTGATGTAGTTTGCCTGGGTACCTTTGCCCGCGCCGGGGCCGCCAAGAAGGATGATGCGCATGCTTGTGTTTCCTTTGATGATTGTCGATTCCGAATAATCCAACAAGCATGCCAGCTTCTGGGGCAAGCGCCAAAGTGAGCCTGTGAATTGGTGAATTGAGGTTTTTTATCCTCCTGGTCTGCAGGAGGGGCATAAAAAAACCCGGTGCGCTCTCGCTCCACCGGGTTCTTCAAGGCTCGCGGCTAATTCTTACGCGATGCCGACATGCTTTTTGATCGCGTCTACCACAACGTCCGAAGAGGTCGCCTCGATGTCTACAAGCATACCCTCGCCCTCGTAGAAGCCAACCAGCGGAGCGGTCTGCTCATTGAACACGTCCAGACGCTTGGAGATAGCCTCTTCGGTTTCGTCATCACGCTGAACCACGGAGCCACCGCAGGCGTCGCAAACACCTTCTTCCTTGGGCGGGTTGGACTTCACGTTGTAGATGGCACCACAGTCGACACAGGTACGACGGGTGGTCAGACGATCGAGGATGACTTCGCGCGGCACGTTCAGATTGATCGCGCCCTGCAGCTCAATACCCATCTTTTCCAACAAGCCTTTCAGCGCTTCTGCCTGCGGGATGGTACGCGGGAAACCATCGAGCAGGAAACCTGCCTGACAATCGTCTTCCTTCAGGCGCTCTTCCATGATGCCCATGATCAGGTCATCAGAAACCAGCTCACCAGCCTTCATAGCAGCCTCTGCTTTCTTACCCAACTCGGTACCGGCCTTGACGGCTGCACGCAGAATATCGCCGGTGGAAATCTGAACAGAACCGTCGATATCGGTCAGCATTTTGGCCACGGTGCCCTTGCCGGCGCCGGGTGCGCCAAGAAGAATCAGTCGCATGAGGGTGCTCCTTAATATAGAGATGTACTAATAAAAATCCGGCGCGAGTCTGCCACACTGCCCGACGCAGCGGCATTCGACGCTGCAAATGGGTGGATTCAGAAGATTTATGGAGTTCCCGCTGCGGCCATTTTCCGAGCAACCATCAGATCGATGCGCCAGTGAATCAGCAATGTCATGCGCCGCCGCCAGTTTCGTGTGGCACGCCAAGCAATCACGATCAGCGCACAAAGCGAATTTCGCGACGATAAGGGTACACATCCGGCGCCCTTCCCATCGCCGCGTCAGCCTGCAGCTTCTGCCAGGTGGATGCCTGCAACAGGTCGCCGTGTTCCTGGTTGAATAGCTTGCGCCATCCCCGATCGCTCATCAGAAAAGTGGCAAACTCTTCCGGGAAGATGTCGTTCTCGGCAACGCTGTACCACGGCTCCGCGGCCATTTCCTGCTCCACCGTCTGGGGTTCAGGCACCTTGCGGAAATTGCACTCGGCAATCGGCACGATCTCGTCGTAGTCATAGAAGATGACCCTGCAGTGGCGGGTCACACCGAAGTTCTTCAACAACAGATCGCCCGGGAAGATTCCCGCGGCAGAAATCTCGCGCAAAGCATTGCCATACTCACGCATGGCCAGGCGAGCAGTCTCTTCATCGGCCTGCTCCAGGAACAGGTTCAGCGGATTCAGACGCCGTTCGATGTAGAGGTGCTTGATAATGACTTGGCCGTTTTCAATCGTCACCTTGCTGGCTGCTTCTTCCTGCAGTTCTTTCAGCAACTCGGGATCGAAACGTTCAACCGGGAAGGCGGCATAGGAAAACTCCCAGGTATCGGCCATGCGACCAACACGGTCCTGGCGTTTGATGAAACGGTTCTTTTCGATCACCTCTCGCTCAGTGACCTTTTTTACCGCCCCAAAATCGTCTCGGATAACTTTGAACACGTAAGGATAAGACGGCAGGGTGAATACCAGCATCACCATGCCCTTGATACCCGGCGCAGTCACCAGGCGATCAGAGGAATTCCTCAGGTGATCAAGAAAGTCGCGATAGAACTCCGCCTTGCCCTGCTTGTGAAAACCAATAGCGGTATACATGTCCGCGGCGGATTTGCTCGGTAGAAAAGACAATAAAAACCGCACCACAGCCGACGGGACCTCGAAGTCAGCCATAAAATACGTGCGGGCAAAACTGAACAGATTGGCCACGTCGTCAGGTTCGGTCACGAGCGCATCAACGTAGATCTCCCCTCGATCATTACGCAAAATCGGCAGGATGATCGGGTAGACCTCGGCACCATTGACCGCTCGCCCAACGATATATGCAGCCTTGTTGCGATAAAAAACCGTGTTGAGGATCTGCAACTGAAAATGGCGCGCCAGGTAACTGGATATCCCTGTCAACCCACGAATGGCGCGCAGGATGTTGATCATGTCACGGCGTTTGTTCTCCATCGGCAGACCAAGGTCGATGGAATCGAGAATCCGGCTCATGCTGACCCGCCAGCCATCCTGGGTTGGGTAATAGCTGCGAAACGGCGGGATATCCCCTTCGATACGCTCGGTCGAAACCGACGGCCTCACAAAGATGTTGTCGTTGTTGTAATAGTGGCGCTCGAAAAGACCAACGAACACCGAATTGTAAAAAGTCTCGGCCAGCTCCGCTGACGATGCCGATATAACAAACCAAGATACTGAAACTTCACTTCCTGCCACAAATCCGGCTCGGCCTTTTCCAGCCCGAAACGGTTTCGCAAGTCGGCAATGGCTTCGCGCAAACGCTGATCATAAAGGCTGATCCGCGCACTGCTGGCCGCCCTGCCTGCTGCCCAGTCGCCGTCGATAAAATGCTGACGCGCGGACTGCGTGGTCTCACGGAAAATACGGAAATGCCTGTTGAAGGCAGTGAGAACCGCGTGCGCGATTTCTCGCGCACGCGACAATCGGTTGGAATCGATTACAGCGGTATCTCCGTCAACGGACGTCGACGTACCGCCCCCCGCCCCCATGGCTTGCACAGGCTCTCCCAAAAGAAAACTCTGCGGGACATTATGCTCCGGGGACAGGGGCATGACCACCAACCAATCAGGCGTTGGCAGCGTCGCCGAACTGCTCTTCCTCGGTAGAACCGGTCAGAGCTGTCACGGAGGATGCGCCACCCTGGATAACGGTGGTCACATCGTCGAAGTAACCCGCGCCAACTTCCTGCTGGTGAGACACAAAGGTATAACCCTGCTCACGCGCAGCGAATTCCGGCTGCTGCACCATCTCGGTGTAATGCTTCATACCTTCGCCCTGGGCGTACGCATGCGCAAACTGGAAGGTGTTGTACCAGTTGACGTGAATACCGGCGAGGGTAATGAACTGGTACTTGTAGCCAAGCGCGGACAGCTCTTCCTGGAAGGAGGCGATCTGCGAATCGGACAGGTTCGCCTTCCAATTGAACGACGGCGAGCAGTTGTAGGACAACAGCTGGCCAGGGTTCTCGGCCAGGACAGCCTGGGCAAATTCACGCGCAAAGCCGATGTCGGGCTTGCCGGTTTCACACCAAACCAGGTCGGCATAAGGCGCGTAAGCCACACCGCGGCTGATGGACTGCTCGAGCCCGTTTTTGACGCGGTAGAAACCTTCTGCGGTGCGCTCACCGGTGCAGAACGGCTTGTCGTTCGGATCGACGTCAGAGGTCAGCAGGTTGGCTGCCTCAGCATCAGTACGGGCCAGAACGATGGTTGGAACGCCCATCACGTCTGCAGCGAGACGCGCAGCGGTCAGCTTTTGCACTGCTTCAGAGGTCGGGACCAGTACTTTACCGCCCATGTGGCCGCATTTCTTTACCGCAGCCAGCTGGTCTTCGAAGTGAACGCCGGCAGCGCCTGCGTTAATCATGTTCTTCATCAGTTCGTAGGCGTTAAGTACGCCACCGAAACCTGCCTCTGCATCGGCAACGATCGGCAGGAAGTAGTCGATAAACTCTTCATCACCAGGATTAACGCCGCGGCCCCACTGTATTTCGTCAGCGCGTTTGAACGTGTTGTTGATGCGACGAACCATGGTCGGCACGGAGTCGTATGCGTACAGGGACTGATCCGGATACATGGTTTCGGAGGTGTTGCCATCTGCAGCCACCTGCCAACCGGAGAGATAAACCGCTTCGAGGCCGGCTTTGGCCTGTTGCATGGCCTGCCCAGCAGAGATTGCGCCAAACGCATTGACGTAGCCTTTCTTGGCTTTACCGTTAACCAATTCCCAGAGCTTCTCAGCACCACGACGTGCGAGGGTGTTTTCCGGCTGAATCGAACCACGCAGGCGCACCACGTCTTCAGCGCTGTAGTTACGCTTCACATTGGCCCAACGCGGGTTCTCAGCCCATTCTTTTTCCAGTTCGGCAATCTGCTGCTCTCTCGTTTGCATACTCATTACTCCTAATGGTTCCTGTTCTCGGGGTTGCATTATTTTGTGCGATGCACAATAGTTCAGAGACAGTTAGTCACAAAAACGTCATTTACACGCAGGACAGACTAAGCAAACGAGAATATTTTCCAATCCAATTACTTCAATTCAAAAGATTGGCTATATTAATTCTCCAAAGAAAAACAAGACGTTGACTAAAAAATAATACTCCAGAGGAGCCAAGGTCAGTCCCCATGACGAAACTGAAAACGCCCTATTACAAGCAGAACCGCCTCAAACAACTCCGCGCTTTTTGTCACGCAGCACAAAGTGGCAGCATCACTGAAGCTGCAGAAATGCTCTTCCTCAGCCAACCCTCGGTGACCCTCCAGATCCAGGCGTTGGAACGCGAAATGGAGATCACGGTCTTCGAACGCCGTGGACCGAAAATCAGTCTCACCCCGGAAGGTGAAGTGCTGTACCAACTGGCAAGCCCGCTGGTTGAAGGAATCGATCGCTTGGGAGAGTCCTTCGCCGCGCACATGGGGGATCTGCAACGGGGCGAACTCAATATTGCCTCTGGTGAATCGACGATTCTTTACGTCATGCCTGAAGTCACGAAGATCTTCGCGGAAGAATATCCAGGGATATCGCTGAAGCTACACAACGTTACTGGTCGGGATGGACTGTCCATGATCCGCTCCGACCAGGTGGACTTTGCCGTTGGCTCAATGCTGGAGGTACCGGACGATATTCGCTATGAACCGATCGTCACCTACTACCCCGCCCTGATCTGCTCCAAGGAACACCCGCTGGCGAAAAAGCAGATGGTCACACTCGAGGATATTGCCGAGCATGGCCTGATTCTGCCACCGAGGCATCTTTCAACCTGGCGCATCGTTGAACTGGTCTTCAAGCAGCACAACCTGGATTTGAACGTGTCACTGGAAGCTGGGGGCTGGGAGGTCATCAAGAAGTACGTCGAGCTGAACATGGGGGTGTCCATCGTGACCGACGTCTGCCTGACAGGGGAGGACAACTTGTGTGCAAAACCGCTTGGCAAGTATTTTCCCACACGCTCTTACGGCATCGTGTCGCGACGTGGGAAATTCCTTTCGCCTGCCGCTGTACGCTACATCGACATGTTGCGCGATTCCTACGCTGACAGGGACCCGGCGGAAATCAGCATCTGCGCCAACTGCAAATAAAAAACGCCCGGCTTTTGCCGGGCTAAACCGGATCGCAAAGGATATGGATTTCAGTCAGGTGTTCTGGCCGTGCACCAGAATGCCATCTGCATCCGCGTAAACGAGGTCGCCCGGCGCTATCGTCACGCCACAGCACGACAGTGCAACTTGAACCTCACCTTTACCGGCCTTGACGCTTTTGCGCGGGTGCGTGCCACGTGCTTTGACGCCCAACGCGAGTTGGCCCAGGGCCTGCGAATCGCGCACGCACCCGTGCACGATGATGCCAACCCAGCCGTTTGCCACCGCCAGGTCACCCAGCATGTCGCCCAGCAGGGCGCAACGCATCGACGCCTCACCATCAACAACCAGCACACGCCCTTCTCCGGCTGTCTCAAGCATCTGCCTGACCATGCTGTTGTCATCGTGGCAGCGCACCGTTGCCGCAGGGCCCGCAAAGGCGTGAAGACCACCGTAATCATTCCACGGTGGCTCCATGACCTGGACAGCAGAACCCAGTTCATCGGACAAATCGGCTGTTGCAATTTGCGCTTGCACCTGTGTCATCACTCGCTGTTCACCTCGCCTTGATTATGTGCCAAGTGAGAATAGAGCAAGCGGAATCGATGTGGCACAACATTGAAAAATACAATGCGGAAAATCCAGACCGGACTCTACTCTTTGCTGCAGTACAACTACGAAGAGTCGTAAGAGATGGCGCATAAAACACAATACATAGAGCACGCCGGTCTGAGCATCGATCAGACCCTTTACAATTTCATCAACCAAGAAGCGCTGCCTGGAACAGGGATAAGCCCGGAAGCACTTTGGCGTGCGTTCGCTGATCTCGTGCAGACAATGACGCCACGTAATCGCAGCCTGCTGCAGACCCGTGCGCGTCTGCAACACCAGATTGACGAGTGGCACCTCAGCAACGAATTCGATGTCGACAGTTACAAGAACTTCCTCGAGCAGATCGGCTACATCGTACCGGAGGCAGATGACTTCGAGATCTCCACCGACAATGTTGATCCCGAAATCGCTGCCACCGCGGCGCCGCAACTGGTGGTACCTGTCAACAACGCACGCTATGCACTAAACGCCGCGAATGCGCGCTGGGGCTCCCTCTACGACGCGATTTACGGCAGCGATATGCTGCGTGACCAGCACGAAGACACTGAACCCGGCGCGTTCAACCCTGAGCGTGGCGCAGTGGTCGTTCGATATGTACAGGGACTGCTGGACCGCTACCTTTCGCTGCAGAGTGCACAGCACATGGAAGTGACGCGCTACTTCGTCGAGGATGGGGAGCTTCGCGCAGAGTTGGAAAACGGCGAAACCACGGGGTTGCGCGACACCGGGCAATTCGTCGGCTATCGCGGTGGCGAAGGCCAACCCCGCTGCCTTCTGCTCAAGCACAACGGTCTGCACATCGAAATTCACATCAATCGTGAAAACGCGATCGGCGCAGCATCGCCCGCTGGTGTCTCAGATGTCTGCCTGGAGTCAGCTGCAACCGTCATTCAGGATTGCGAGGACTCGGTTGCCGCCGTCGATGGCGAAGACAAGGCACAGGTCTACCGCAACTGGCTCGGCCTGATGAAAGGCGACCTTAGTGTCCGCATGGACAAGGCAGGGACGACTATTACCCGTACGCTTGCGTCTGACCGCCATTACTTCGCACCCGATGGTTCTGAGATAACCCTGAGGGGACGCGCCTTGATGTTGGTTCGCAACGTGGGTCACCTGATGACCACGCCGGCCATTCTCGACAGCAATGGCGACGAAGTGTTTGAAGGGATCATGGACGCCATGATGACTTCCCTTATCGCGCTGCACGACCTGCAGGGTAACGGGCGATACCGCAATTCGGAAACCGGTTCGGTTTACATCGTCAAACCAAAGATGCACGGACCGGACGAAGTCGCTTACGCCGTCGACCTGTTTGCAGCGGTTGAGAATGCCCTGTCACTGCCGCGCAACACCCTCAAACTCGGCTTGATGGACGAGGAAAAACGCACCACGGTAAACCTCAAGGAATGTATTCGCGCCGCGCGTGAGCGCCTGATTTTCATCAACACCGGATTCCTTGACCGGACGGGCGACGAAATCCATACCGCCATGCTGGCAGGCCCAATGGTGCGTAAGGCCGCCATGAAGAGCCAACCGTGGATCAATGCCTACGAAAACTGGAACGTGGATATCGGGCTGGCCTGCGGGTTGTCGGGACGCGCGCAAATCGGCAAGGGCATGTGGGCCATGCCGGATGAAATGGAAGCCATGGTCAAACAGAAAATTGGCCACGCGGAATCTGGTGCAAACTGCGCCTGGGTTCCCTCACCCACTGCGGCCGTTCTGCACGCCATGCACTACCACGAAACTGATGTTTGGAATATTCAAAGCATTATTGCTCAACGTCCACGTGCCGACATTCGCGACCTGCTGACCGTGCCAATCGGCAAGCCCGAAGACTGGACAGCAGAAGACATCCAGGCCGAGCTCGATAACAACTGCCAGGGCATTCTGGGCTACGTGGTGCGCTGGATCGATCAGGGCGTGGGGTGCTCCAAGGTGCCGGATATCGACGACGTGGGACTGATGGAAGACCGTGCAACCCTGCGCATCTCCAGTCAACACATCGCAAACTGGCTGTACCATGGCATTGTGTCTGAAAAGCAGGTGATAGAGACCTTGCGCCGCATGGCGAAGGTCGTGGATGAGCAGAATGCCTCTGACCCTGCTTATATCCCGATGGCTCCCAACTATCAGGGCTATGCCTTTGAAAGTGCCAAGCAACTGATCTTCCGTGGGCGCGAGGTTCCCAGCGGCTACACCGAGCCAGTGCTGCATGCCATGCGTAACGAGTTGAAACAGCACACGTTCGAAGATCTGATCAACCAGCCGGTGCTGCGCTTCGCCTGAGCACCGCTGAATGCCTTCCCCGACCGGCGCGACGCGCCGGTTTTTCTGCGTGCTGCTCGCTGCTGTGTCACGATTCCTGGCCTTGGCAACGCACCATTTACGAAGCCAAATCCCAAGCGTTAGCTCTTACGGACCTGTTCAGCAACTTCACTGCGACATTCATCACAAACAACGCAGCCTGCACAACAGTTTGGCTTTGGCTGAGCGACACTTCTGGACACAGCAGCAACGAAGCAGTTCCGACAAGATGAAACAGAAATCCACAACAGCAAGGCATATCGATTGGATGCTGGCCCGGGATATCGGTATTTCCGCTGTCGCGACCTGGTTGGTTATGGTCACCTTCCTCGACTACTCGCCAGGTCAGGCCCTACTGGCATCGATCATCGCGGTCACGGCTTTCTGCACTGGCATTTACCTGTTCATTCAGGTTACCTGGCTCATCATGGAACGCCTCGACAGGATTCTTATCAGCATTCAACGCAAGTAGTCGTGAGTCTGCCTCACCCTGCAACCCAGCCACGTTATATCCCTGCAGAGTTCGCCCCGATACTTTCCCAAATCGCTTGCGACAGTTAAGCGAAGCCTTTTGCTTCAGATTCAACCTGTCTATTTGCCCTTCCAGGGCAAGCGATGGAACCCGTCTCGCTGAGCTTGGTCGAAACCTAACCTGATGGTCGAGATCGGCTAACAGCAAGTACTGCTCGATTGCCACCACAATCAGATTCACCCGGCGGTCATTCGATTCCAGCTTGGATCGACGTTTGTTTTGGTCTTTACTACCCAGGCGATCGTTGAATCGGTTTCTGGCCATTGCCAAAACTGCCCGAAGGAGAAATACATGCCCGTTTCGCAGCAAGCAACGAGAGTCAAACGCGGATTTGCACGCATTGTGAAGGGCATGCCTGCAACGGATGGCGCCGGCGTGGAACTCAGCCGCGTTATTGGTCAACCAGGCCTTGAATCACTTGACCCGTTCCTGTTGCTGGATGCTTTCAGGTCCGACCGGGCCGAGGATTACATCGCCGGGTTTCCTCCCCATCCCCACCGTGGGTTTGAAACCGTGACCTACTTGCTCGCAGGCAGGATGCGCCACAAGGACAATGCAGGACACGAGGGCGTCATTCAACCAGGTGGTGTGCAATGGATGACTGCAGGAAGAGGCATCGTGCATTCCGAGATGCCCGAACAGGAGAACGGGCTGCTGGCCGGTTTTCAGCTGTGGGTAAACCTGCCAGCGGAACACAAAATGGATGCACCGGCCTACCAGGAGTATGCCGCGGAGCAGATACCGGTCGAGCATCGTCAACACAGCGAGATTCGGGTGATTGCCGGATCTACCTCTCAAGACACCTCAGGGCCGGTCTCGCAACCACTGACCGAGGCACTCTACCTGGATGTCATGCTGGCTGCGGACAGTCATTTCGAAGAGCCACTCCCGCAAGGTCACAATGCGTTTTTGTACTTGATCGAGGGGCAACTGGGCATTCCGGGAGAAGCCTCGGCCAAGCTGCAACGCGACCAACTGGCTGTACTGACTCAAGGAGAAGGAGTGAGCTTGCATAGCGCAGATCAACCTGCCCGGTTTTTGTTGATTGCCGGCAAGCCCCTCAACGAGCCGGTCGCACGTGGTGGCCCCTTTGTGATGAATACCAAGCAACAGATTGAGCAGGCATTTGCCGATTACAAGGCAGGAAACTTCTGATTCTCAGGTGTAAAGCCCACCTGCTAACTGCCGATATAGGGATACCCAAACTGACCTGTTGGATCACAAGCGCCATGCTCAACCTGGACGATCTGCACATCCTGGCCGTCGAGCCCTCGCAAATGCAGCGAAGAATCATCACCCGCCTGCTGCGGGAAGCCGGCATTGTGCAGATATCCGAAGCCGAGAACGGCTCAGAAGCCCTGCACAAGCTTTTCGAACTGTCGCCAGACCTGGTCATCAGCTCGCTGTATCTTCCGGATACCACGGGTACCGACCTGGTGCACCAGATACGCAGTTCCGAAACTCACTCGGATACCGCCTTCATGCTGATTTCAAGCGAGACACGGTTTCGCTATCTTGATCCCGTCCGCCAGGCGGGCGCTGTTGGTATCCTGCCAAAACCCTTCACACTCGATGAGCTGAAAATTGCCTTGAATTCGACCCTCGACCTGATTGATCCCGAGAATCTTTCGCTGGATGAAGACGGCGCAGAAAACCTGAAGGTGCTGGTCGTTGACGACAGCCCGATGGCCCGAAAGCACATTAAACGCGTACTCAATGGCATGGACGTGCTCGAAGAAAACATCGATACTGCAGAAAACGGTGCCGAGGCGCTGGAAAAAATCAATCAGAATTACTATGACTTTGTCATCTCGGATTACAACATGCCAGTGATGGACGGCCAGGAATTGATCGACCAGATCCGCAACAGTTCCATGCAGAGTTCCATTCCAGTTCTCATGGTCACCAGCGAGACCGATGACAATCGCCTGGCCGCGGTACAACAATCCGGTGTATCAGCCATATGCGACAAACCTTTCGAGCCGGCCACCGTTCACAAACTGATCAATAGCTTCCTGTCCAATTGAATCAACGCTCCTGACGTGTCATCGAGACTGACATCATCTCTGACCCTTCGCTGGCAATTGTCGAGACCTGCACAACGTTCGTTTTTCAGGATACCAATCCTGTTTCTGGCACTGGCCATGCTGGTGCTGACAAGCGGCTGTGAACAGTCCTCACAGCTGCAACGCATCCAAAAAAGTGGAGAGCTGGTCGTTGCGACCAGGCTCGCGCCAACAACCTATTACCATGGTGCAGACGGCCCGAAGGGAATCGAATACGAATTGATCAACCGCTTCGCCAGGAAAATTGGCGTGCGCCCGCGCTTCGAATTTCGCAATGATCTCGATTCCCTGATAAAGGCAACCCGCGACGGCAAAGTCCACATGGCCGCAGCTGGCCTGACCATCACGCCGCAACGCGAACGCTACCTTCGTTTCAGCGATCCGTACCAGACAGTCAATGAAACGATCGTATATAAAAGAGGCTCACGCAAGCCCCGTAGCATCGATGAGATAGAACCGGGCCAGCTGCATGTAATCGGCAATTCAAGTCACATCGAGACCCTCAATAGCCTGAAGCCGCAACACCCGCAACTGCAATGGTCCGAACGATTCCGCATCAGCCAAAACCAATTACTCAGGCAGGTGAACGCTGGTGAAATTCGCTTGACCATCAGCGACTCGCATGAGCTGGCTTGGGCACAGCGCGTATATCCTTATCTTTCTGCTGCACTCACCATAGGCCGCGAACAAAACCTCGCCTGGGCCTTTCCGCCCGGTGGTGATGAATCGTTAAAGGATGCGGCAAACCGTTTTCTGGCCGACATACAGGCCGATGGCTCGTTGAAGCTGTTGATGGAACGCTACTACGGGCACACCGAGCGCATGAACTTCGTTGATCGCCGTGATTTTCGCCGCCATCTTCGCGAGCGTTTGCCAAAGTATCGCCAATTTTTCTTGGAGGCGGCCGAACGTACGGGTTACGACTGGCGTCTTTTGGCTGCCATCGGCTATCAGGAATCTCACTGGCGCCCTGATGCTGTCTCCCCTACCGGGGTCCGCGGATTGATGATGTTGACCAGGGCAACCGCCAAACGCGTGGGTGTGAAAAAACGCACCGATGCACGGCAGAGCATTCGAGGGGGCGCTGATTACCTGAAGATCGTTGAGGCAAAGATTCCTGACCGAATCAAGGCACCGGATCGCACCTGGTTCGCGTTAGCCGGTTATAACGTTGGCTTTGGTCACCTCGAAGATGCCCGCGTGCTGACGGAACGTCATGGCGACAATCCGGATCTCTGGATGGACGTAAAACAATACCTGCCGTTACTGCGCCAGAAAAAGTACTACAAGACGGTGCGGAACGGGTTCGCTCGCGGCGAGGAACCGGTTAATTACGTCGACAACATTCGAAATTACTACGACCTTCTGGTTTGGTACGAAAAAAATCCGCAAGCTCTGGCCAACCCGTAACCGGGTTATTGCAGAGCCTCTGCCTCCATGGACAAAAACACCTGGTAGGCATTGCGGCGGTGCGCAGCGCGGAAAGCGGGCAACTTACTGAACTCGCTCCAGTCGGCTTCCGCATAAGCACTCTCGAAGTCCTGCAAATCCTCGATGGCGGCCCCCATAACTTCGCGCAACGCTGCCAGGTAGCGACGGGTAAGACTGACTGCCTGCTTGGGCTTTCTGGCTGCCGGGCCGTGCCCTGGCACCAGGGCTTTCAGCTCACCCGTTTCCAACGCCTGCAACGTCTCCAACCAGTGCTTTGTATCTGCATCGCCAACGAAAGGCACGCGCCCCTCGAAGATCAGATCACCTGAATACAATACGGCATCGTTGACCACGAACATCACCATATCGCCCTGCGAGTGTGCACTTCCCTGGTAGGTCAGGCGAAATTCCACATTCCCAACCTTAAACGACTCGGCGCTCTCAACCAAACGATCTGGCTTGACCAGATAAGTCTGCTCATTGACCCAGGGTTCCAGAGAAAAACGTCGCTCCTCGAGACGATCCGAAGCCGCTTCCGATTCCAGGTACTCGTACACCCCGCGCGGTGCGAGAATCTCGGCTCCCTCTTCCTTGAAAACCTGCAAACCATAGATGTGGTCAGCATGGTAATGACTGACAACAACCTTCACCACGGGCTTGTCCGTCAGTTCACGAATTTTCTGCAGCATCGCCCAGCCGAGGGATGGTGTCCCCAAGGCGTCGAATACCACAACACCGGTATCGGTAATCACAAAGCCCGCGTTGGAAATAAAGCCTTCGTTATCCGTTGCCATGCCTGGCTGCCCCATCACGTAATAACTGTGCTCACCTACCTGCCTTACCTCCATCTCCACGCCAATCGGCGCGTAGTCAGCGGCTTGGACAGAAACCGCAACCAAAACCAGAACCGCCAGTATGAATCTGTTCACTCTTTACCTCGGCAAGCCCTCAACGACGGGCACGGAAAAACTTCTTCAGCATATCCGACGAGGCTTCAGCCTCGACTCCGCCTTCACACTCAGTGCGATGATTGAAACGCGCATCGGAAGGCAACAGGTCGAAAACACTGCCGGCTGCGCCGGAACGCGGATCGCTGGCTGCGTAAACCACCCGCGCAACCCGGGCATGGATGATGGCACCGGCGCACATTGGGCAGGGCTCCAGGGTCACGTATAGCGTGGTGCCCGGCAGCCGATAGTTGCCCATTCTGCGCGCACCATCCCGCAACGCCTGGATCTCTGCATGCGCGCTGGGATCATGTGTCCCTATCGGCCGGTTCCAGCCCTCTCCAATGATCTCACCCTCCTTGACCAGGACGGCGCCAACCGGCACTTCGTCTTCCAGCTCTGCCTGTCGCGCCAGTTCCAGTGCACGCCGCATGAAGCGGATATCGGATTGATCTCCCATAGGGACGCAAAAGCCGGCCGATCATTCCCACTCAATGGTGGCTGGCGGTTTGGAAGAGATATCGTAGGCTACCCGGGAAACGCCACTGACCTCGTTGATGATGCGTCGCGATACGGTCTCTAGAAAATCAAACGGCAGGTGCGCAAAACTGGCGGTCATGAAGTCGATGGTCTTCACCGCACGCAGTGTGATCACGTATTCGTAACGTCTGGCATCACCGACAACCCCAACGGACTTGACCGGCAGGAAGACCGCAAATGCCTGGCTGACCTCGTCATACAAGTTGGCGGCACGCAGCTCTTCGATGTAAATGTTGTCGGCAAGGCGCAGTATGTCTGCATACTCCTTGGTGACCTCACCAAGAATACGCACCCCGAGGCCCGGACCTGGGAACGGGTGGCGGTAGATCATGTCTGACGGCAAGCCAAGCTCAACACCCACCTTGCGCACTTCATCCTTAAACAGCTCGCGCAGTGGTTCGACCAGTTGCAGCTTCATGTAGTCCGGCAGGCCGCCGACATTGTGGTGCGACTTGATCACGTGCGCCTTACCGGATGCGGCACCGGCTGACTCGATCACATCCGGATAAATCGTACCCTGGGCCAGGAAGTTCACATCCTCCAGCTTGCCCGCTTCCTCCTCGAAGATATCGATAAACAGGTTCCCGATGATCTTGCGTTTCTGTTCCGGGTCAGCGACGCCCTTGAGTGCCTTGAGGAAGCGATCCTCGGCATCCACGCGAATCACTTTCACACCCATGTGCTGGGCAAATGTCGCCATGACCTGGTCGCCCTCGTGCAGGCGCAATAACCCGTTGTCAACGAAAATACAGGTCAGACGGTCGCCGATTGCCCGATGCAACATTGCTGCAACCACGGAGGAATCGACTCCACCAGACAAGCCGAGGACGACCTGACCGTCGCCAACCTGTTCGCGCATCTGCGCAATACTGTCATCGATAATGTTGCTCGGATTCCACAACGCATCACAGCCACAAATATCGCGCACGAAGCGCTGCAGGATGCGTCCGCCCTGGCGTGTATGCGTGACCTCCGGATGGAACTGGATGCCGTAATAACGACGATCTTCGTCAGCCATGCCGGCCAACGGGGCATTGTCGGTTTCACAGATGACCTGGAAGTTTGGCGGCAACTCGGTGACCCGGTCGCCATGGCTCATCCATACATCCAGCATCCCCCAACCCTGCTCAGTTGTGTGATCCTCGATGTCACGCAGCAGTTCGGAATGACCGCGTGCACGAACCTGTGCATAGCCATATTCATGTTTGTCGGAGGACTCGACCTTGCCACCCAGCTGCGCAGCCATGGTCTGCATGCCGTAGCAGATGCCCAACACCGGCACACCCAGTTCAAATACCAACTGCGGTGCACGCGGCGTATCGTCGCCGGTCACCGTTTCCGGGCCACCGGAAAGGATAATACCGCGCGGTTTCTGCAGCTTGATCTGTTCCTCGCAGTTGTCATAAGGCCAGATCTCGCAATACACCCCAATTTCACGCACCCGGCGAGCGATCAGCTGCGTGTACTGGGATCCGAAGTCGATAATGAGAACGCGATGGGCGTGGATATCAGTGGTCATGCTTGTTCAGGTTTCTTGGATAGAAATAAAAATGGCGCAGGCCGCAGCAGCCTGCGGTCACTGCGCCACCATGCGTAGCGAATTCGATCAGTCGCGCCGGTAGTTCGGCGCCTCCTTGGTGATCTGCACATCGTGCACGTGAGACTCGGTCATGCCCGCATTGGTCACTCGCACAAATTCCGGCACGGTACGCATCTGCTCCAGGTTGGCGCAGCCGGTGTATCCCATACTGGCCCGAATGCCTCCGGTGAGCTGAGTGATCACGTTGATCAGCGGACCTTTGTACGGCACACGACCTTCAATACCCTCCGGCACCAACTTGTCCTTTTTGGTTTCTTCCTGGAAGTAGCGATCAGAGGAGCCCTGTTTGCCGGACATGGCGCCCAGCGAGCCCATACCACGGTAAGACTTGTAGGAACGACCCTGGAATATCTCCACATCTCCCGGCGATTCATCAGTACCGGCAAACAGGCCACCGATCATCACCGAGTGCGCACCGGCCACGATGACCTTGGAAATGTCGCCGGAGAAACGCAACCCACCATCTGCGATCAGCGGCACACCGGTTCCTTCCAGGGCGCGCGCCACGTTATCTACCGCGGTGATCTGCGGCACGCCTACCCCGGCCACGATCCGGGTGGTGCAGATGGAACCCGGACCAATCCCCACCTTGACGGCATCTGCGCCGGCTTCGACCAGGGCCCCGGCCGCACCCGCAGTGGCGATGTTGCCACCAATCACCTGCAAGTCCGGATACTTTTGCTTGATCCAGGCAACACGATCAAGCACGCCGCGGGAGTGGCCATGCGCGGTATCGACCGTGATCACGTCCACGCCGGCTGCCACCAGCGCCTCAACACGCTCTTCGGTGCCTTCACCCACGCCCACTGCAGCACCACAGCGCAAACGTTCCTGGCTGTCGCGACAGGCCTGCGGATAGTCAGTGGCTTTCTGGATATCTTTTACAGTGATCAGGCCACGCAGTTCGAAGTCATCATTGACCACCAGCACCTTTTCGATGCGGTGCTCGTGCAGCTTGGCTTTCACCTCGTCTCGACTGGCGCCTTCCCTGACGGTCACCAGGCGATCCTTGGGCGTCATGATGGATGCGACTTTTTCGTCCAGGCGGGTCTCGAAGCGAAGATCACGGCTGGTGACGATGCCAACCAGTTCGCTGCCGTCAACGACCGGCACACCGGAAATCTTGTTCCTGCGGGTAATCTCCATCACCTCGCGGATGCTCAGGTTGGGCGACACGGTGACCGGGTCGTGAATCACGCCGCTCTCGTAACGCTTGACCTTGCGCACATGCCGCGCCTGCTCCTCCGCGTCCATGTTCTTGTGGATGATACCCAGCCCCCCCTCCAGCGCCATCGCAATGGCGAGGCGGGCCTCTGTCACAGTATCCATGGCAGCAGAGACCAGCGGAATATTCAGCTCGATATCGCGGGTGAGGCGGGTGGCAAGATTGACGTCTTTGGGCAGCACGTCGGAACGTGCCGGCACCAGCAACACGTCGTCGAATGTCAGGGCTTCCTGGTCTTGTGCAAGGCGCATCAGCACTCCCGGGCAAGGGTATAAAGATAGCCGCCTATTATAAGTTTCAGCGCACCCACGGTAAACTACCAAGATCTTGCATTTAGGCATCCTCCAGGTAGCCTTGCAGGATGACGTCGGGGGAATAAATCCTGGACGTTAACGTCTGTAATCAGTACAAGGGGCACTCGCCCGAAAAAATATAACGATTCTCGACGACCACATTCGAACTCAAAGAAGATGGAGAACACATGAAAAAATCCCTGATTATCGCCGTCGCCGCCGCCTCCCTGATAGCGTTGAGCGGCTGTCAAACCCAGGAAAGCAAGCCTGGCAAGAGCGCCGCCCAAGCCAACTATGAAACCGCCTTGGCCGATGCCAAAAAAGCGCAGAAAGCTGCCAGTTCATTGAAGAACGAGTGGCGCGATACCGGCAAAATGCTCAAGAAAGCCGAGGCTGCCGCTGCCAAGGGTGACTATGAAACAGCCACCAAGCTGGCTGGCAAAGCAGAAGCTCAAGGGCATGCGGCTGTTGCCCAAGCCAGGGAACAGGCAGGCGCTGGCAATCCGGGTTACTTATACTGAGGGTTTCGCCGAGGCCAAACAAAGCCGGGCTCAGCCCGGCTTTTTTATTTGCATGACGACACAATCCCGCGACATCTACAGTATCAGCCGACTCAACAGCGAGCTGCGCCATGTGTTGGAAGGCAGCTTTCCACTGCTGTGGGTTGAGGGTGAAATATCCAACCTTTCCAGTCCCCGCTCTGGACATCTGTACTTCAGCCTCAAGGATGCGCAGGCGCAGATTCGCTGCGCCTTGTTTCGAAACAAGCGCAACCTGTTGCGTTTTCAGCCGGAAAACGGCAGCAAAGTCTTGGCCCGTGCGCGCCTCGCCCTCTACGAGCCGCGCGGTGATTGCCAACTGATTATCGAGCATCTCGAACCCGCCGGCGATGGAGCATTGCAGGCAGCATTTGAACAGCTCAAACAGAAACTGCAGGCTGAAGGATTGTTTGATGCTGTGCTCAAGAAGGCGCTACCCACCTACCCGCAGCGCATCGGGGTAGTGAGTTCACCCAGTGGCGCAGCCGTGCGAGACGTACTGCAGGTACTGAAGCGCCGTTTCCCCAGCGCCATTGTGACCATCTACCCAAGCAGCGTTCAGGGCGCCGGTGCGGCACGCGAACTCGGTCAGGCCCTGGAACTGGCATTCCAACGCAACGTCGACGACGTGTTGATACTGACTCGTGGTGGGGGATCCCTGGAAGATCTCGCCGCATTCAATGACGAAGCCCTGGCCCGCAGCATTGCCGCCGCACCCATACCCATCGTCTCTGCTGTCGGGCACGAAATTGATTTTACGATTGCCGACTTCGTCGCTGACCGGCGCGCACCCACTCCCTCGGCCGCAGCCGAACTGGTCAGCCCGGATAGCGAAGAACTGCAACGTCGGTTTGCCCAGTTTCAGAACCGCCTTCTCCAGCAGCAGGCTGCTCAGTTACGCCAAGCAACGCAGCTGTTGAATCGCTTGGACTCACGTCTGAGGCGCCAGCACCCGGGAATCAAACTACAACAACAGCAGCAGCGCCTGGACGAATTGCAGTTGCGTCTGATCCGGCAGATGCAGCATCGTGTCTCACGTCAACGAGAGGCACTGAAACAGCGCCGGACCCGCTTGCTCGCGCAGCACCCGATGGCGCGCTTGCGGAATCTCGAACCTCGTCTTCAACAAGTGCAGGGCAGACTGAAACAGGCAATTCAGCGGAGTATCAAGGAGAAAAGAGAGCGTCTGGCGGCGCGTGTGCGCGAGCTAAACGCCATCAGCCCGCTTGCCACGCTGGAACGCGGTTACAGCATCACCAGCCTCGCAGACGGCAGCGTCATCACCCAGGCCGAGCAGGTTTGCATCGATATGGAGCTGACCATTCGCCTGGCAAAAGGTCGAATCCAAGCCACCGTCAAAGGCAAGCAGACATCCTGAGCCGTGCAACCAGACAAAAAGTGCGAAAGGCAGCGCTATTTGGATTTTCGCACGTGCTTCATCATGCGTCGGCGCTTCTCCTGCTGACGCTTCGTGAGCTTGTTCTTGCGCCCCTGGTAGGGATTTTCTCCCGTCCGGAACTCAATACGCAGCGGAGTCCCGTGCAGGTCAAAAGCCTCACGGTAACGATTGGCCAGGTAACGCTGGTATGACGCAGGAACTTTCTCAGTCTGGTTACCGTGGATCACGATAATCGGCGGATTCTTGCCACCCTGGTGGGCATAGCGCAACTTGATGCGACGGCCCTGAACCAGCGGAGGCTGATGTTCCATGACGGCTTCCTCGAGGACCCGGGTCAGCTCCGGGGTCCGCATGTCGATCATCGCCGCCTTGTATGCCACATCGACAGCCTCCATGAGATGACCAACACCCGTGCCATGGCGCGCCGAGATGAACTTCCAGTCCGCAAAACCCAGGAATGGCAGACGACGCATCATTTCTGACTTGATGTGTTCCCGCTCGTCTTTCTCCAGGCCATCCCACTTGTTGATCGCGACCACCAGCGCCCGCCCACTTTCCAGCACGTGTCCGGCAAGTCCGGCGTCCTGCTCACTGATGCCCTGGTGGGCATCCAGCACCAGCATGA